>OFQU01000294.1_pt1 | contig 11161 bp, 3 predicted proteins | sample 1542981 | NCBI WGS metagenome assembly OFQU01 (sample SAMN07774233, study PRJEB24372) | wastewater metagenome | isolation source: Exp Tend CN 90WW | collected 2016-02
AGCTATTTGCAGCCGTTCAAATTGCTCGGTGAATCCTTCAGCTTCAGCAGCCTGATGACCGGCCAGCGCAGCGAAGATGTGCTGTTCAGCCCACAACGCACCAGCCTCGGCGGCTCGGCGTCGATCCGCGGCTACAAGGATCAATCGCTGTCCGGCGACAGTGGTGGCTACTGGCGCAACGACCTGCGCTGGAGCCGCCCGGTGACGGCCGAATGGCTGCAACCGGTGTTCGCCGAATACGGCACCAGCCTCGGTTACGACCAGGGCGTAATTCGCGGCGATCGCTACAACGGCGATCAGCACGGACGCATGTCGAGCAACTCGCTGGAGTTGTTCGCCCGTGGTCAGCATGTGGCCGCCAGCGTGACTTTCGCGCATTCCCTGGAACGACCGGACGCGCTGACCGAGCGTGAAGCGCCGATCTATTTCCGCCTGGATTTCTTCATTTAATTTTTGCCCGCTTCGAGATTCTGATATGGACATTCGCCACCTGGCCTTCCTGGCTAGCCAACCTTCTGCAGCCGTAAAAAAGCGCGAGCAATTCTGCGGCATGCCCAAGCGTGGTCTGGCCTTTTTGCTGGCGAACGTCATGTTCTGGCAACCGGTGTGGGCGCAGGCGGACGGCATCGTTGTCAGTGCACCCGGCACCAGTCTGGATCGCGCCGGCAATGGCGTGCCAATCGTCAACATCGCAGCGCCCAATGGCAGTGGCCTGTCGCATAACCAGTTCCACGACTACAACGTCGGTGCGCAAGGCGTCATCCTCAACAACGCCACCGACCGCATGCAACAGACGCAACTGGGCGGGATCATTCTCGGCAACCCGAACCTGCGTGGCGCAGCGGCACAAACCATCCTCAACGAAGTCAATGGCGGCAGCCCGAGCCAGTTGCGCGGCTACACCGAAGTCGCAGGGCAATCGGCACGGGTGATCGTTTCCAATCCTTACGGCATCAGTTGCAACGGTTGCGGTTTCATCAACACGCCACGTGTCACGCTGACCACCGGTAAACCGGTGCTCGACAACGGTCGCCTGGAGCGCTTTCAGGTCGATCAGGGAAGCGTTTCGATTGACGGCGTCGGTCTTGATGCGAGCAACGTCGACAGTTTCGAAATCATTACCCGCAGTGCGCAGATCAATGCACAGATCCACGCAAAAAACCTGAACATCACCACCGGCCGCAACGACGTCAACGCCGACACGCTCAGCGCCACCGCCCGTGCCGATGACGGCAGCGCCAGACCACAACTGGCCATCGACTCCTCGGCGCTCGGCGGCATGTATGCCGGTGCAATCAAACTGGTCGGCACCGAGCAGGGCGTTGGCGTGAAGCTGGCAGGGGATCTTGCCGCCAGCGCAGGTGACATCCGGATCGACGCCAATGGCCAACTGACCCTGGCCAAAGTCACGGCGGGTAATGCCGTCGATGTAAAGGCCAAAAGTCTCGATGCCCAGGGCGCGGTTTATGCCGGTACGCGGGTCACCGTACAAACCGCCGAAGACCTGATCAATCGCCAAAGCCTCGCTGCCCGTGACAGCGTCAGCCTGAGCAGTGGCGGCAGGCTGACCAATACCGGTGTGATTGAAGCCGGGGTGAACGCAGACAACAGCCGCAACGCCAAGGGTGATCTGTCGATCAACAGTGCTTCGGTGAGCAACAGTGGCAGCGTTCTGGCCAGCCGCACATTGCACGCCAGCGCAGCCGACACGTTCGAGAACCAGAACGGTACCGTGCAGGCTCAAGACCTCACTCTGAACGCGGCGCGCCTGGTCAACCAAGGTGTGAATGCGCGTGTTTATGGTGAAACCCGTCTGGTCGTGAGCGCGCCGGCCATCGTCAACCTCAGCGGCCTGATTCGCTTCGCCGATGGGCAAGCGGCAACACTGGTGGTCGACAGTATCGACAACCGTCAGGGCCGTATCGAAATCGCCGGCGGCAGCCTCAAGCTCAATGCTCAGGAGGTAAAAAACACCGGCGGCAAAGTGATCGCCGGTCGCCTCGACGTGGACGCCCGTCAACTGGACAACAGCGGCGGTCTGATCGGCGCCAGCGACGGTGAGGCCAAGGTTGTCGCCCGCGAACGTCTGAATAACGGCGCGGGCAAGATCCAGGCGAAAACCACACTCGCACTGTCGGGAGGGGAGTTGCTCAATCAGGGTGGGACGCTGGCTGCCGACGACATTCACGTCACGGCCACTCGCCTTGATAACAGCGCCAAGGGTGTGATCAGCGCGGAAAACGGTGCTGCTGATCTGACGCTGATGCAGGATTTCGACAACCACGACGGCAAGGTGCAAGCCTCGGATCGCTTGACCGTCACTGCGCAGAGCATCAACAACCGCAACGCAAGTCTGACGGGCAAAACCCTCGAGGTGGCCAGTCGCGGCACGCTGGATAATACGCAAGGCACGATTTCGTCCGATGACAGCGTGGTTTCCAGTGCAGACCTGGATAACAGCCTTGGCCTGATCCAGGGGACCGATCGCCTGAGCCTGACCGCGCAGGATCTGCAAAACGCCAGCGGCCAACTTTTGGGCGGCATCGTCGACGCTAAACTGCTCAATCTGACCGGCAACAACGACGGCACGCTCAGCGCCGAAACCGGGCAACTGACGCTCCACGTCCAGCAGCACTTGAACAACGCATTGGGCCGTCTGCAATCCATCAAAGGCGATGTGGAACTGCGTGCCAGCTCTGTCGATAACCGTGGCGGTGTAGTCGCCGCCCGGCAATTGCTGGTGTTGGCCAAGGACGGACACGTCGACAACCGTGGCGGGCGGATGATCGCCGACGGCCTGGAGTTGCACGCGGCCAGCCTTGATAACCGTGCCAACGGGTTGTTGGCCGCAGGTGCCGATGGCGCGCGGTTGATCCTCAAGCAAACCTCGCCGGGCCAGTCGCAACTGCTGAATCAACAGGGCCGGATTCAGAGCGAAGGTCAGTTGCACATCGACGGTGACGAGGTCGACAACAGCGCCGGTGTCCTGCTTGGCAACGCTATCGACATCAATGCCAAACAACTTGGCAACAACGACAAGGGCGGCATCGTCGGTAATGGCGGCGATGTCGTCCTCAACATTGCCGGAGTCTTCAGCAACGTCACCGGTCTGGTCGACGCTGGCGCACAGCGCTTGCTCCTTGATCAACTGACCTCGCTGGATAACCGGGGCGGCACCCTGCAAGGCAAGCGCCTGGACATCAATAGCGCCTGGATCAACAACAACGCTGCCGGGCAGATCATCGCTGGCAGCGACGGCCTGAAGATTACTGGCAAAACACTGCTCAATCAGCAAGGTGTGATTCTGGCCAACGGCAGCCATGCCGAACTGGCGCTGAACAACGGCAATTTGCAAAACCAGGGCGGCACGCTGCAAGCCGACTCGGTGAGCATCACCAGTGCCGACCTCGACAACAGTGCAGCCAGCGGCAAGGCCGGGCTGATTTCCAGCCTGATTGATGACTTGACGCTGACCGTGACGCGCCTGGCTAACCGCGCCGGCAAGATGTTTGGCAAGGATCAGGTGATCTTCACTGGTACCAGCCTGGACAACACCAGCGGCGAGATCAGCGGTAATCAGCTGGGGCTCGAAGCCGTCGGGCAGGTTCTCAATCAGGGCGGCCTGATCGAATCGGCAAACAGCCTCAAGCTGACTGCCTACGGCTTGGATAACAGCGCCGGCGGCCAGCTCCGCGCCCTCGGTGGCGCTGCGAGTCAGATCAAGCTGACCGGCAATCTGAACAACCAGAGCGGCGTGATCGAAATCGGCAGTCAGGACCTGCTGCTGTCGGGTGCCGAAATCAATAACTTCAGCGGCAATGTGCGCCACGCGGCGCAGGGCCTTTTCGACCTGGATGTGAGCCAACTGGCCAACAACCAGGGCAGTCTCACCGGGCTGGGCAATGGTGTATGGGATGTCGGCTCGGTCAACGGTGTTGGTACCTGGCAACTGAACGGCGGGCTGACCTACACCAGTGCGCAGGACCTGACGCTCAATGCTGGCGAACGGATCGCCAGTACTTCGGCGCTCAGCCTCAACGTGGCCAACCTGAACAATGCCGGACAATTGCTCAGCGGCGGCGATCTGGCGCTGACCCTCGGCGGCAATCTGCTCAACAGCGGCAAAGTCTCCGCGCAGCAGAAACTCACGATCAGCGCCAACGACGTGATCCAGCAGGACGGGCGACTGGTTAGCGGCGGCGACACCGTGATGACCTTGCGCGGCACACTGGACAATCTCGGTCGCCTGATCGCCAACCAGAACCTCACGGTGACGGCGGCACGGATCAATAACAAAGGCACCCTCGGCGCCCAAGGCAATCTCGAATTCACCGCCGCCAACGGTCTCTACAACGATGCCGACACGCTGCTGTTCAGCGGCGGCACGATGAAGCTGCACGGCAACAGCCTGAATAACTATTACGGCGATATTTACAGCCGCGGCAACATGAGCGTCGACGCTGTCGATGGCGGGCGCGCGGCGTTGTTCAGCAACTTGTCGGGCACCATCGAAGGCGAGGGTGACGTCGATATCAACGCGGTTTCCTTCGAAAACGCCAAAGCCGAGTTCGAGCTGACTTCCGGTCAGTCGTCCGGCAGTTTGAGCTGGGCATGCGGTCAGCACTGCGATGGTGGTGATGGCTGGAAGCGCGGCACCATCACCATCACTACCCAATTCAACGACGAGGTGCTCAAGGACTCGCGCGCGGCGCGATTCGTGGCAGGCAAGAACTTCACCATCCACGCCAACCAGGTTGAAAACCGTTACAGCCTGCTGGCCGCCAACGGCGACCTGACCGTGACGGCTGACAGCCTGCTGAACCAGGGCGCGGAGTCGCGTTCGGGGACGCGAGTGGTGAAAAGGGGCACCCCTGGGCGTATCGACAACAGCCTCTGGGACAAGATGGAGTTCGTCGATGTTCCGGCGTTCAACGCGGCTACCGCGGCCGGCAACTTCGATCAGGCGCGGTTCGATGAACTGATCAGTCGCTCCAGTGATTCGCGATTCTCTTTGATGAGTGACGTCACCACCTGGAATGCAAACGGCAACGCCGTTTACGCTGCGGTGATGCAGGCCGGCGGCAAGGTCAAGCTCGACGTCACCAACAGCATCCAGAACGGCACGCTATACGACAACACTTATGGTCAACTGACAGGTTCCCTGTCCAGCGACCAGACAGACGCGGTCGGCGGCATCAACATCAACCTGGGCAAACATAGCACCGACGCTGTCGCCCAAACCTCCAGATCCGTTACCCGTATCGAGCATGTCGACGCCGATGGCGTGAAGCAGATCAGCTTCACCCCGGTGGACTTCAAAGGTGTGCCGTTCGCCGCAGTCGACCCGACGGCTTCCTCGACCTTCCGGTTGCCGAAAGGCCCGTACGGCATGTTCGTGCAAAGCACGAATCCGCAGAGCCGTTATCTGATCGAAACCAACCCAGAGCTGACTCAGGCGACGGCGTTCATGAGCTCCGACTACCTGCTCGGCAAGCTCGACTTCAGCGCCGACGAAGCGGCGCGTCGCCTCGGTGACGGTCGCTATGAATCGCGGCTGATCAGCGACGCCGTCATGGCCCAGACCGGCCAGCGTTTTCTCGCCGGTGGCCTGGAGAACGACTACGAGCAATTTCGTTATCTGATGGATAACGCGCTCGCCAGCAAAAATCAACTGAACCTCTCAGTCGGCGTCAGCCTGACCTCGGCGCAGGTCGCTGCGCTGACCCACGACATTGTCTGGATGGAAGAGCGCATCGTCGACGGCCAGAAAGTGCTGGTGCCGGTGTTGTATCTGGCGCAGGCCGAGTCGCGCAACGTGCGCGGTGGCAGCCTGATTCAGGGCCGAGATCTGGAAATGCTGGCCGGTAGCGATCTGGTCAACGTCGGCACATTGAAGGCCAGCAACGACGTGTCCGTCGACGTCAAGGGCAGCCTCTATCAGGGCGGTCTGGTGGAAGCCGATGAGCGTATCAAACTCATGGCCACCGACAGCATTCGCAACGCACTGGCCGGCGAAATCCGTGGCAATCAGGTCGAACTGACGACACTCAAGGGCGATATCGTCAACGATCGTACCGCCATCGCTGTGCGTGATGGCAGCGGCATGCGCACCCTTGTCGACGACGGCGGCTTCATCAGCGCTCGCGACAGCCTGACCATCAAGTCCGGACAGGATCTGACCAACGCGTCTGCCATCAGCAGCGGCGGTGACGCCAGCCTGAGTGCAGCGCGCGACATCAACCTGTTGGCGACACGCGACGAAGACGAACTCCACGAATCATTCGATGGCGGCCACCGCTCAGTCATTACCTCCACCGTGGAAAACCTCGCGTCGACAGTGAAAACCGGCGGCGACCTGAAGCTCGATGCCGGTCGCGACATCAACGTCGTCGCCAGCACAGCCGAAGCCACCGGCAACCTCGCCGCCGAGGCCAAGCACGACATCAACATGTCCTCGGCCGGAGATGAACACAACGTCGAAACCCATAGCAAGGACGGCAAGAAACGTGTCCATGAACAGGATGACCACACTGTTCAGAAAGCAGCTGAGTTCATCGCCGGCGGCGACGTAAAAACCAGTTCCGGGCGTGACACCACACTGGTCGCGAGCAAAATCAGCGCAGGCAATGAAGCCTACGTCTACGCCGGTAACGACCTCAATCTGCTGGCCGCGCAGAACAAGGACCACACCCTTTACGACATGAAGGAGAAGGGCGGTTTCGGCAACCTGAAACTCCAGCGCGACGAAGTCACCCAGGTCACCCACGTCGGCAGCGAAATCAAGAGCGGCGGCAACCTGTCTCTGGTCAGCCTGGGCGACCAGCATTACCAGGTGGCCAAACTCGACAGCGGCAAGGACATCCTCCTCGACAGCGGCGGCGCCATCACCTTCGAAGGGGTGAAGGATCTGCATGACGAGAGCCATACCAAAACCAACAACAACGCCGCATGGGTCTCGGCCAAGGGTCGCGGCAACACCGACGAAACCCTGCGCCAGACGCAGATGATCGCCAAGGGCAACATCGTCCTGAAAGCGGTCGATGGGCTGAAGATTGACATCAAGGATGTGAGTCAGGAGTCCGTCAGCCAGACCATTGATGCGATGGTCAAGGCTGATCCGCAACTGGCGTGGTTGAAGGATGCGGAGGCTCGGGGAGATGTTGATTGGCGGCGCGTGAAGGAGATTCACGAGTCGTTTAAATACAGCAACTCGGGGCTTGGCCCGGCGTCCCAAATGATCATTGCGATCGTGATGGCTGCGGTTGTTGGACCGGCAGCTTTGACGGCGATGAGTGGGATGGGCACGTTCTGGGCGGCATCTTATGCTGCTGTAGCTACCGGAGCAGCGACAAATGCCGCCACCAGTTTTATCAATAACGGTGGCAACCTTGGCGCTGTATTCAAAGATGTAACGTCTTCTGATGCGCTGGCTGGCTATGTTATTTCAGGAGTAACTGCTGGCCTGACGGCGGGCTACTTCGACAGCATTCTCAAGACCACAACAAATCCGATAACCGGCCAAGTCATGACTGACTTGAGCAGTCTGGAAGGCATTGGCCGTTTCGCCGGTAACCAGCTGCTGCAGAACATGACTTCCACTGTTTTGGGCGCGACTTTCGGTCAGCACGCGGATTTCGGTAATGCGTTGACGGGCGCTCTGTTGAGTACTCTGAACGCGGCGGCATTCAATGCTGTAGGCGATTTTGCTGCTAAACAGGGCTGGAAAGACGGCAGTCTCGAAAAAATCGCATTGCACGCGGTTGTTGGAGGGTTGCTGACTGAAGCTGCGGGTGGCGATTTCAAAACGGGTGCATTGGCGGCGGGTGCAAATGAGGCTGTGGTTACACAGTTGGCGACGCTGGTCAAGAACGACAGCAACCTGTTGTCGATGTCCTCCCAACTAGTGGGTATCGCTGCGGCAGCCGTAAGCGACGGTAACCTTCAAGAGGGCGCGACTATTGCGAAGGACGCTACTAACTACAACTACCTTATGCACCACGAAATCGTGGAAATGCTGGATGAGCAGGCAAAATGCGCATCCGAGACGTGCAAAGCAGAAGTGCGAGAGCGTTATGCCAATCTGGATGAGCAGCGAAATGCGGAGTTGGGTAGCCTCTGTCAGAAAAACTTGAGTGCCTGCAAGCAGCTTTCGGATCAGCTCCTAGCCGATCAGCCAAAAATTCGCGAACTGGCAGAGCAGCTGAGGCTCAGTGGGGATATAGGTGCAGCTGCAAACGTAGGCTGGATCATTACGGAGAATAACCAAACTGCGCAAAACACGATCATCAGAGAGATTGTAGTTCAGCGTGATGGTGAAAGCGCCGCGTTTTGGGCAGATGCCGCAGGCGTAGCCGCAGATGTTGCGGGCGGTGGTAAACCGGGCGGTAGCAAAGGAACGACCAAAAACAGCGCTTCTCATTCACCAGATGTCGACGGTAATCTTGGTGGGTCTGGAGGCGTAAAGGGCGCGGGTGATATTGTTGTGCGCAGCGATGACGATTTCAGTGCCACCGTGAATGGAAACGGAAAACCGAAAGCGCATCTTAACGAAAATGGCGATTTAGTTCCGCCAAATATAGACGGGACCGGTAGCGTTCAATCACATGTACGCGGTGGTAACGCTGAAAACTCGCCGTATATTTCTGTTACCGACCCGAGCACAACGTCAAACCCAAAAGATTACGGTACGAACAAAATTGAGATTGACGTAAAAAGATTGCAATAGGACATTGATTCCGGTGTATTGCCAAACACTAAATTTTTGACAAATCAGGAAGTGACAACGGAGTTGCAGACGAAAGTCGATGCGGCGCGTGATAAATTTACGAACAATCCCACGCCAAAAAATCAAACCTCATTAGACAGAGCAGAGACAGATTTGGCAAACGCTGCGAGGGATGGGGAATGTTTGATCAAAGGTTGTGTTCCGGCTGACTACATTAAACCGGTGAAAAAATAGGTGAAGGCGATGGATCCCAAAACATACGAACTGCTCAATGGTATTCCGGAACACGCCGATTACGCTGTGGAGGCGGGTGACCTTGACCGAGAAGACATTTCAGAAGAAAGAATGGCCGCAGTGAGGCAACTGCTCAACAGTGGGAATGAAATGGAGCGTTTTCAGGCTTCTAAACTTCTCACCAGCTGGGGCGTCCATAACGGCTTGATAGTGCTGGAAGAATATATGCGTCGCCCAGAGATTATTGAGGGTATTTATACCCATAGACTCCATGGGTACGATGATACATATCGGCATATATTGATGGCAGTGACGATGTATTTCGCAAATGCCGCTGAGGTCAGTGGAAAGGAATTAGCGAGGCGTCAGGTATATGATGTGCTTTCAAAAATAATCGCTCTGGCCAACGAGAGGCCTTTTGAAATATCGGAAATATATTCTTTCGTGCATCGTGAAAAGTATTCAGAGTACCTACCGCTGCTGAAGCAGCATTTGATCGCAATGGTTGAACATCCGGAACTTCATCGGTGGAAAATCAAGGATGCCATTGGTTTGATAATGGAATTTGACGCTGATTTTGTCAGAGCCTTATTGTCTGAGAAAAATAAAATTCTGGAAAATTTTGTGAAAAAATAAAAAATCAAATTTTCTGTGAAAAAGAATAGGTGGGGGTAGGTCACGTTTAGAAAACACTTTAAAAACTTGGTCTGTCCCCATTTCTCACTATTGAAGGCGGGTCTGACATTTATAATCATTTTTTTGGGGCGGTAGCCCGTCTAATTACAACCCGGTGAAGGACGCATTTTCCTACATTCCCGGAGGGTATGGCCCTGCAGTATATAGTGGCGGGGATCTTGTGTTTTCAGTTGGAGCAGGTTTTGTAAAAGTATCTTTGAAAGTCATCGCTGCGGATGGCCTCAGGTGAACTTCCTTGTTTGGTGTGACTGTGGTGCGAGATAAAAAATATTGTGCTTAAGCTGATTATGTACTTAAGTCTGGCAGGGTTCGTTTGGACTGTATTCATGACGATTACTTTAGTTATGGTTTTCTTGTTGATGGCTGTTATGTATTTGTTTTTTGAACCGGATTTTGAAATGGTGTTTAAATAGTTGTGCCTGCCGTTGTCTATTCTCATGTCTGTACATTGGACTTCCAGCAAACTTTCAAAAATCAAAGATTATGTTGAAGGGGCGTAAAGGGGCGGAACACGAGGCTGATCGAGCATTGGTTAGCTCGCTCCCTGGTTACTTGTCTCGATGACTTACGTTAGATAAAATGATTGATGATTTTTCATGAGTGTCTTTAAGACTTAGAGTCAGAAGTGGTTGACCAGATTAGTGCCGCGACCAATGGAAGTAATGTTTTTGGCGGCCCAAAGTTTGCTGTTGAAGTCGAGGCAATGATCGGTCGTCGTGTGCAGCGAGGGAGCCCGGGACGGCCGAAAAAATCTACCATTTAGTAAAAGGTCGGCTGTCCCCCTTTTTTCCAAGAAGAATTTTTAGAGTTTAAGAAATGACCATTGATCAAGAAGTTTTTGATGACCTGTGGGACGGCAAAAAAAGTATCGGTTTTTTTGTTCAGTCAGCTCAGTGCTACTGGATTGTTGATGAAAAACGTAATTTTACGCTTGACGTTGACAAGAGTCTTAGAGCGTCATTGAGTAACGGAACTATGACGCAAGAGCAATACGAACGATCCTGCCTGAAATTCAGGAATGGAGTCTTGAAGATGACAGCTGAGAACTTTCCTTCGTATCTTCAAGGGCCGAGTGTGAAGATTTTGTTGTCTTCCGAATTGCAAGGCTTTATTGGGGCTGAGTCGGATGTTTTCGAAAAAATTGAAAACTACTATCTCACAGGCGAAGGTCTGGATTCGGAATTGTTCAAAAATGCAAATGTCATACGCTCGCGGCTTCCTCTGTTTTACGTGAATTTTGATCGAAAGATTTTCATGCATATGGATGACGGTCGATTTCATGAGGAGTATGTGTATCCGGGTTGGATTGCTGAATCTGGCGATTTCAGCTACTTGATTCCGTCACGAGAAAAGTATTGGGTGGATGCAGGTAAAGATTTTTGGAAAGTTCGTTTTTTATAAACTAAGTGCTGATCTTTAACATATGTGGACTGTCCCATTCTTTACGGGCTACCCCTTTTTTGCCTTTTTTGTCAATTTTATATTACCGAAGTGTCGGATAGGTGA
>OFQU01000295.1_pt1 | contig 11119 bp, 13 predicted proteins | sample 1542981 | NCBI WGS metagenome assembly OFQU01 (sample SAMN07774233, study PRJEB24372) | wastewater metagenome | isolation source: Exp Tend CN 90WW | collected 2016-02
AAAGCCCTTCTGGAGGCGCCCATGAAATTCATTCACCAGCGCGAACACCTCAACGAAGACGACATCGTCGTCATCCAGTGCTCGCAAACCTGCAACATCCGTTTGATGAGCGACGCCAACTTCCGCAGCTTCAAAAATGGCGGTCGTCACTCTTACCACGGCGGCGCTTTCGACACGTTCCCGGCCCGCATCACCGCGCCGAGCACCGGATTCTGGAACATTACCATCGACACCGTCACCACCCGGGCAATCAGCGTTACACGCAAACCGACGCTGACGCACTCGATCAAGATCATCCGCCGCTCCAGCTCCAAACTCAGCTGAGCCGCCCCGCCCACACAGACAGGTATTCATGACCGTGGCCCAAACGACTAAATACGTCATCAAGTACAAGCTCAACGGCGAGCGCCGTTTCGAGTTCGCGCAACTGGAAAACGGCACCGCGGAAGAAGCCAAGGCTGCTCTCGACGCAATCCACGGGCAGACTGAAGATGTGATCAGCGATATCGCCGTCAGCAAAGCGCTGTAACGGACCAACAGAATGACTGCCGCAAGGTTTTGGTGATCGCTATGCAGCCGCACACTTTCGACCTGTTCGCTGATCACCAACCAGCACAGCAGCCCCGCGCCGAACAGATCGGTGAACAATCGTGGGTACTGCGCGGATTCGCCCTGCCGCTGACCGATCGATTGCTACCGGCGCTGGACGCCGTCCTGGTCGCCGCCCCACTCCGCCACATGGTCACGCCGGGCGGCTTCAGCATGTCGGTGGGCACCAGCAGTTGCGGGCAACTGGGCTGGATTACTGACCGCAGCGGCTATCGTTACTCAAGGGTCGATCCACTCAGCGGATTGCCCTGGCCCGAGCTGCCGCCGGTGTTTGCCGATCTGGCAGAGGCCGCGGCGCAGGAGGCCGGTTTTTCTGACTTCAAGGCAGATTCCTGCTTGATCAACCGCTATATCCCCGGCGCCAAGATGTCCTTGCATCAGGACAAAGACGAAAATGCCTACGCTGCACCAATCGTTTCGCTGTCGCTGGGCTTGCCGGCAATGTTTTTGTTTGGCGGTTTCGCTCGTGGTGACAAGAGCCAGCGGATCCCTCTGTTGCATGGCGACATGGTGGTTTGGGGCGGCGTAGATCGCTTGCGGTTCCACGGTGTTTTACCGATCAAGCAGGGGCGACACCCGCAACTTGGCGAACAACGCATCAATCTGACTTTTCGTGTTGCCGGATGAACCTTGAAAATTTGACCGCAAGGCCCGGAGTGTTGTGTTCACCAACGCTGGTTAACCTGAATCAAACAGGTCAACGGATTAGCCATCATGAAAACGCTTTCGAACACGCCCAACATTGAAGACGATCCACGCTGGGCCGCTGTTGTTGCGCGGGATGCTCGGGCGGACGGGACGTTTGTCTATGCGGTGAAGACCACAGGCATCTACTGTCGCCCAAGCAGTCTTGCGCGCTTGCCGAAACCGCAAAATGTGGAGTTTTTTGATACGGCGCTTGAGGCTGAAGCCGCCGGCTACCGCCCGAGCAAAAGGGCCAGCAAGGATCAGAGCGATGTGCTCGCGCAACATGCTGCCACCGTGGCGCTGGCATGCAGGCAGATCGAGTCCGCCGACACTTTGCCCGCGCTCAATGAACTCGCCGAAACGGCCGGTCTGAGCCCGTTTCATTTTCACCGTGTGTTTAAAGCCGCGACCGGACTGACGCCGAAGGGTTACGCCAGCGCCCACCGCTCGCGCCGCGTGCGTGAGCGCCTGGCAGACGGCGGCTCAGTGACCGACGCGTTGTATGACGCAGGTTTCAATTCCAACAGTCGTTTCTATGAAAGCGCCGATCACTTGCTGGGAATGAAACCCGGTGACTACCGCGCCGCCGGGCAAAACAACGACATTCGTTTTGCCGTCGGACAATGCTCGCTTGGCGCGATCCTGGTGGCACAAAGCGAGCGCGGGGTTTGCGCGATTTTGTTGGGCGACGATCCTCACCAACTGGTGTGTGATCTGCAGGATCAGTTTCGCAAAGCCAATCTTATTGGCGCCGACGCAGGGTTTGAACAGTTGATCGCCAAAGTCGTCGGCTTTATCGAAACCCCGGCCATCGGCCTCGATCTACCGCTGGATGTGCGCGGCACGGCATTTCAGGAGCGCGTGTGGCAGGCGCTGCGGGAAATCCCGGTTGGCAGCACCGCCAGCTACGCCGACGTTGCCCAACGCATCGGCGCGCCGACATCCATGCGCGCCGTGGCTCAGGCATGCGGTGCCAATCGATTGGCCGTCGCGATTCCCTGCCATCGCGTGGTGCGCAGCGATGGCAATCTTTCCGGTTATCGCTGGGGTGTCGAGCGTAAAAGGCAACTGCTGGAGCGTGAAACGCAACCCTGAAGCTGCGTGCCACTTCAGCGATTGACGTCCACCACAACGCGCCCGCGAAGCTGTCCTGCGAGCAGTTTCGGCGCGGCATCGATAACGTCGCCGAGGGCGATTTCATGGCTGATCAATGGCAGTAAGGCAAAGTCCAGATCCTTCGCCAGTCGACCCCATGCCTCCACGCGGCGCGCTTTTGGCTGAGTCACGCTGTTGATCCCGGCCAGAGTGACGCCGCGCAAAATAAACGGCGCCACCGAGGCAGGGAAATCCATACCCTGGGCCAGACCGCACGCGGCGACGGTGCCCTCTGCACGCGTACTGGCGCAGGCATTCGCCAGCGTGTGGCTGCCGACCGAATCGATTACCGCTGCCCAACGTTCCTTGGCCAGCGGCTTGCCCGGCTCGGACAAGGTCGCGCGGTCGATGATTTCAGTCGCGCCCAATTGCTTGAGATAGTCATGCTCGGACACCCGCCCCGTGGACGCCACGACCTTATAGCCGAGCTTGCTCAGCAGCGCGATGGCAAAACTGCCCACACCGCCATTGGCCCCCGTCACAAGCACCTCGCCCTGCGCAGGCGTCACGCCATTACGCTCAAGCGCCAAAATGCACAACATTGCGGTGTAACCCGCCGTGCCGACCGCCATCGCCTGAGCAGCGGTAAAAGCGTTTGGCAACGGAATCAGCCAGTCGCCATTCAGCCGGGCCTTTTGCGCCAGGCCGCCCCAATGGCTTTCGCCCACGCCCCAGCCATTGAGCAGCACCTGATCGCCCACTTTATAGTCGGGATGTGAGCTGACCTCGACGGTGCCTGCCAGATCAATCCCCGGAACCAAGGGAAACTTGCGCACTACCGGACTGCTGCCGGTAATCGCCAGGCCATCCTTGAAATTCAACGTGCTGTAAGCGACGGCCACGGTCACGTTGCCCTCGGGCAACTGGTCTTCGTTGATTTGTTGAAGGTTGGCGCGATAACCGCTGTCGTCTTTATTGATCAAAATACCGTTGAACATGATGGCCTCTCATGGATGGATTTCAGGTGGTCATGGCTTTCAAATATCACATCGCAACACGTTGCCACACTCGACTTTCAGCCAATCCACGAATCGCCCGGGTATTTTCATGGCGCCGGCGGCGGAGATGGCGGATTTCATCGACGCTGAGAACCTGCGTCAGGTGATGTTCACAATTTCAAAGTGGCCCGGAGTCTGGTTTTGCTGGTAAAACCGGCTTTGCCGTCCCTGCCCCGTTTCATCGTTCGGAGTCCGCTTCCATGAGCCAATGGCCAGATACACGCATTCTCGACCTGCTCGGCATTCAATCGCCGATCATTCAGGGCCCGATGGCCGGTGCGACAAATTCATCGATGGTGATCGCCGTGTGCAACGCTGGCGGCCTGGGTTCGATGCCGGCGGCGATGCTGAGCATTGAGCAGTTGCGAGAAGAGCTGAAAACGATTCGCGAACAGACCGACAAGCCCTTCAATGTGAATTTTTTCTGCCATCAGCCACCCGCCGCTGATGAGCAACGCGCACGCGATTGGAAGAACCTGCTGGAACCGTACTACCGCGAACTGGGTGTCGACTTCGAGGCGCCAACACCGGTATCCAACCGGGCGCCGTTCGACACGGCAGCGTGCGAAGTGCTGGAAGAATTCCGGCCGGAGGTGGTGAGTTTTCACTTTGGTTTGCCAGAAAAATCCCTGCTCGACCGAGTAAAGGCCACTGGCGCAAAAATCCTCTCCTCGGCAACCACCGTCGATGAAGCGATCTGGCTGGAACACAATGGCTGTGACGCGATCATCGCCATGGGCTACGAGGCCGGCGGTCATCGCGGGATGTTTCTCAGCGAGGACTTGAGCAGTCAAGTCGGTACGTTCGCACTGGTGCCGCAGATAGTCGATGCGGTGACAGTGCCGGTGATTGCCGCCGGTGCAATCGCCGATGCGCGAGGCGTAGCGGCAGCTTTCATCCTCGGCGCGTCAGCGGCTCAGGTTGGCACCGCGTACCTGTTCACCCCGGAAGCGAAAGTAAGCGCCTCTCATCACAAGGCCCTGCGCACCGCCAAAGAGAGTGAAACCGCGATCACCAACATTTTCACCGGACGCCCGGCACGGGGCATTCTTAATCGTGTGATGCGTGAAATGGGGCCAATGTCGGCCAAAGCGCCGGCATTCCCGTTGGCCGGTGGCGCCCTGATGCCTCTACGTGCAAAAGATGATGCGCAGTTCGCCAACCTGTGGGCAGGCCAGGCATTCACGCTGGGCCAAGACCTCAGCAGTGCTGAACTGACTCGCCAATTGGCCGAGGGTGCATTGGCGAAGCTGAATGCGCGTTGATACCGCGCGTGGGATGCGTTTCAGGTCAAGTGGCCCGTCAGGATAAATCCTCTCGCCACAAAGTGGGGATCGCTATATATTTCGCTACATAGCGATTTCCCCCTTTGCAACGGCGCAGTACACCACGAGTAAAACTGCCCTGTGCACCGCCCACAACGGAGCTGCTACATGACCATTCGCGCCTCACGTTTTGCCCCTGTCTGTCTCACCTCACTGCTTTCCGTATTTGCCATCGGTGCTGCTCAGGCTGATGAAGTGCAGGTTGCTGTTGCTGCGAATTTCACGGCACCGATCCAGGCCATCGCTGCCGATTTCGAAAAAGACACCGGGCACAAACTGGTCGCAGCCTATGGCGCCACCGGCCAGTTCTACACACAGATCAAGAATGGCGCGCCGTTCGAAGTGTTCCTCTCGGCGGACGACACCACGCCGGAAAAACTGGAAAGAGAAGGCGATACCGTCAAGGGCTCCCGCTTCACTTACGCCGTTGGCACCCTGGCGCTGTGGTCGGCGAAGGACGGTTATGTCGATACCAAAGGTGAGGTGCTGAAGAAAAACGAATACCAGCACCTGTCCATCGCCAATCCGAAAACCGCACCATACGGCCTGGCAGCCACGCAAGTGCTGGAAAAACTGAAACTGACCGAAGCGACCAAAACCAAGATTGTCGAAGGCCAGAACATCACCCAGGCCTACCAGTTCGTTTCGACTGGCAACGCCGAACTCGGCTTCGTCGCGCTGTCGCAGATCTATAAGGAAGGCAAAGTCACCAGCGGTTCGGCGTGGATGGTACCGGCCAGCCTGCATGATCCGATCAAACAGGACGCGGTGATCCTCAGCAAAGGCAAGGACAACGCCGCCGCCAAGGCACTGGTTGAATACCTCAAGGGCCCGAAAGCCGCTGCGGTGATCAAGTCTTACGGCTACCAACTCTAAATGTCGCTGACGAGTGCCGATTTTGCGGCGATCTGGCTGACCCTGAAACTGGCGTCCCTGACCACCGCGATCCTGTTGGTTATCGGCACGCCGATTGCCCTGTGGTTGTCGCGCACCCGCTCATGGTTGCGCGGCCCGGTCGGGGCGATCGTCGCCCTGCCCCTCGTGCTGCCGCCGACCGTCATCGGTTTTTATCTGTTGCTGATGATGGGGCCACACGGTTTTCTCGGCCAGTTCACCCAATGGCTGGGCCTGGGCACTCTGACGTTCAGTTTCACCGGGCTGGTGATTGGCTCCGTAATCTATTCCATGCCGTTCGTGGTGCAACCGTTGCAAAACGCGTTTTCGGCAATCGGTATCCGTCCGCTGGAAGTGGCCGCAACGTTGCGCGCCAATCCGTGGGACACCTTTTTCAGCGTGATCCTGCCGCTGGCCCGCCCGGGTTTCATCACGGCGGCCATCCTCGGGTTTGCCCATACCGTCGGTGAGTTCGGCGTCGTGCTGATGATTGGCGGCAATATCCCCGACAAAACCCGCGTGGTCTCGGTGCAAATCTACGATCACGTTGAGGCGATGGAATACGCACAGGCCCACTGGCTGGCAGGCGCGATGCTGGTGTTTTCGTTTGTGGTGTTGCTCGCGCTGTACTCAAGCCGCAAGACCCGCGCGGGCTGGAGCTGATCGATGATTGATGCACGTTTGAAAATGGCCTTTTCAGGCTTCAGCCTGGATGTCGATCTGCACTTGCCGGGCCGCGGCGTCAGCGCGCTGTTCGGCCACTCCGGGTCGGGAAAAACCACGTGCCTGCGCTGTATCGCCGGGCTTGAACGCGCAGAGCAAGGCTTTATTCGGGTCAACGACGAGGTGTGGCAGGACAGCGACAACGGTGTTTTCGTCCCGCCGCACAAACGCGCGGTGGGTTATGTGTTTCAAGAGGCCAGCCTGTTTCCGCATCTGTCAGTGTTGGCCAACCTTGAGTTCGGTCTCAAACGTATTGCCAAGTCCCAGCGCCGGGTCGACATGACGCACGCCACTGAATTGCTCGGCATCGGTCATTTGCTTGCGCGTCATCCGCAGCATCTCTCGGGTGGCGAGCGTCAGCGTGTCGGCATCGCCCGTGCGCTGCTGACCAGCCCAAAACTGCTGCTGATGGACGAGCCGCTCGCAGCACTCGACAGCCAGCGCAAAAACGAAATCCTGCCCTACCTGCAGCGCTTGCATGATGAGCTGGATATTCCACTGTTGTACGTCAGCCATGCGCAGGACGAAGTCGCGCGCCTGGCCGATCATCTGGTGCTGCTCAGCGACGGCAAGGCCCTGGCCAGCGGGCCGATTGGTGAAACCCTGGCCCGCCTGGACTTGCCGATGGCCATGGGCGATGACGCCGGTGTGATCATCGAAGGCCAGGTCTGTGCCTACGACGCGGATTATCAGCTGCTGAGCCTGCAATTGCCGGCCACCGAAATGAGCATCCGCGTAACGCATGCGCCAATGGCGGTGGGCCAGACCTTGCGTTGCAAGGTACATGCGCGCGACATCAGCCTGACCCTGCAAAACAGCGAATCCAGCAGCATCCTCAATCGCCTTCCGGTCACCGTCATCAGTGAGCAGGCCGCGGACAATGCCGCGCATGTGTTGATTCGTCTCGACGCGGGCGGCACGCCTTTGCTGGCGCGCATTACAAGGTTCTCCCGCGATCAATTGGGCGTGCGTCCTGGCCTGCAGTTGTGGGCGCAAATAAAGGCAGTCGCGGTGCTCGCGTAAATCATTCGGCACGACGGCTTCGGCGTGCGGTCAATGGTTTTAACGACCACTGCGCCACCAAAGGAAGCCGCCATGCCCGACACCGAGCTGATCGATGCACTGCCATCCGACCTGCATTACGTCGATGACACACAGCCCGGCATTACCCGCAAAAAACTGCGCGGCAAGTTCAGTTATTTCGAACCGTCGGGCCAACGCATTACCGATGCGGATGAGATCAAACGCATCAACGCCCTCGCCGTGCCACCGGCCTACACCGACGTGTGGATCTGCCCCGACCCGAGCGGTCATCTTCAAGCCACCGGCCGCGACGCCCGTGGCCGCAAGCAATACCGATATCACGCGCGCTGGCGTGAGGTGCGTGATGCCGACAAGTATTCGCGGCTGCGCGAGTTCGGCCAGGCATTGCCGAAGTTACGCAAACAACTGGAAGCACTGTTGGCTGCACCGGGCTTCAGTCGCGACAAGGTCATGGCCACGGTGATCACCTTGCTTGACGCAACGCTGATTCGAGTCGGCAATACACAATACGCGCGGGATAATCGCTCCTACGGTCTGACCACCCTGCGCAGCCGACATGTCGAGGTCAACGGCAGTGCGATCCTGTTCCAGTTTCGGGGCAAGAGCGGCATCGAGCACCAGATCACCGTGAAGGATCGACGACTGGCGCGGGTCATCAAACGCTGCCTGGAAATCCCCGGGCAGAACCTGTTTCAGTATCTGGATGAACACGGCGAACGGCATACCGTCAGCTCTTCCGACGTCAACAGCTACCTGAAAACCCTGACCGGCGCAGACTTCACCGCCAAGGACTACCGCACCTGGGCCGGCAGCGCCTTGGCCTTGTCTGTGTTGCGCGAGCTTAAACATGAATCAGAAACCGAAGCTAAACGGCATGTGGTGGACATGGTCAAAGGCGTCGCCAAACAGCTGGGGAACACGCCTGCAGTGTGCCGCAAGTGCTACATCCACCCGGCCGTGGTGGAAAATTTCATGCTAGGCGCGCTTGCCGAATTGCCGCGCCCACGCGTACGCAAGGGGCTGCGCACCGAGGAAGTGGCGCTGGCGATGTTTCTCGAACGCATGAGCGAGATGACCGTCGCCCCTTGATCGACTGCGCACCCTCCTTTAGGCTAGCCACCTTTCCGTCCTCAGGATGATCGCAAACGTGAACAATCCAGCCTTCTAAAAATGTAATCGCGACTTGCCGCTTATTAGCGCTTGTCAGTTTTCACGACATTTTCTGGAGGTGCCGATGACTCACGTCTCGCGTACGCCTGCACTCGTCTCCCTGAATCAAATGGGCTTTCAATTCGCCAATGGCGAGACGATTTTCAACGACCTCACTCTCAAATTCGATCATCTGCCGACTGCTATCGTGGGTCGCAATGGCATCGGCAAAAGCGTGCTCGCGCAGCTGATAGCCGGACAATTGCAGCCTGTTACCGGCAGTGTGGTGCGTCCGGTTTCGGTGAGCTACGTCGCGCAAAACTTTGTCGCAACTTGCGGGCAGACAGTGGCCGATGCAACAGGCACCGCGCCGGGGCTCGCGGCGCTCGAGCGGCTGGCGATGGGCTGCGCCAGTAGCGAGGATTTCGACCTCATCGGCGAACGCTGGGATTTATCGGAGCGCTTGCGTCAACGACTGGATGAAGCCGGACTGCCCGACATCGTTGCCAGCGACCTCACTCAAACGCTCAGCGGTGGCCAACAAGCCAGAATCGCCCTGATCGGCGCGCTGCTGAATCCCGATCAATTACTTGTGCTGGATGAGCCGACCAACCACCTCGACAACGCGGGTCGGCAATGGCTGATGAGCGCACTGCAAGCATGGCGCGGTGGCCTGATTGTCGTCAGTCACGACCGCCAGTTACTGGAACAGATGCGTCGAATTGTCGAACTCACGCCATTGGGGGCGACTGTCTTCAGGGGGCGTTATTCAGAATTCACTGAACAGCGGCAGATCCATCAAGCCGCGGCGCAGGCACAGCTTGATCAGGCCCGATTCGAACGCCAGCGCCAGCGTGCGCGACTGCAACGCGAGCACGACACAATCCAGCGCCACGCTGCCAGCAGTCGGCGTAACGCACAGACCGCCAACGTGGCGGGCTTCGAACGGGCGGCGATGAAAGCGGCTGCGCGGGAAATCATGGGCCACGTGCGCCTCGGCCAGCAGTCACACAAAACCGATCTGGATACCGGGGTACGTGACGCCTTCGCGAAGGTCGTGCCTGACGAGGGTGTCTTGATCAATCTGCCGGGCAGCCTTGTACCGAGTACACGCCGGATCTGCACGTTGATCGACGCTCGTTTGCCCTGGCTAGCGGCTGATGCACCATCGTCGCGGCTGAACCTCGACATCCACGGGCCGATGCGTATTGCGGTCAGTGGTCCGAATGGCTGTGGCAAATCGACGTTGTTGAACCTGCTAAGCGGTGAACTGAAGCCACTGTCCGGCGCCTGCATCACCCATGTGCCGTTGGCTTTCCTCGATCAGCAACTGACGTCGCTGGATGATCGTATGTCTATCGTTGAACAGCTGAAGGAGCAACAAACACCGCTGAGCGAAGGCACGTTGCGCAGTTACCTGGCACACCTGCAACTCAACGCGCAGCGCGTCACCCTACCCTGCGCTTCACTCAGTGGCGGTGAACGCCTGAAAGCCGCGCTTGCTCTGGCGTTATGGCGTCAGACGCCCGCCCAATTACTGCTGCTTGATGAACCAACCAATCACCTTGATCTGACTTCGGTAGAAGCTTTCGAGCAAGCCTTGCAGACATTTCCCGGAGCGATTGTGGCGGTTTCTCACGACCAGGCGTTTCTACGGGCGTTACACCCGAGCCATGAACTGCAGTGGCACGCCGAAGGATGGCGCCTGCAACCGACGAGTTGAACTGGCTGTTTTTTGCACAATTGCTTAAGGCTTCTATAGTTGATGTGACACGAATCAACTGCGGTGACGCCATGGAAGACATTTTCATCGTGAAGCGTTGCAACAAGATCATCATTCACGGGCGACGCGCCACTGATAGCCAGCATGATCCTGCAGAAGCCAAAAGCTGGTTTCGCATCTGCGATAGCCGCACTGGCGGTTTCATTGGCGATGGCTACGACGTGGAAGAGGACGCTCGAGACGAATGCAAGCGCCTCAACGCAGCCAGTTCAACCACACCGGCCCGACAGTTATCAAGCTGATGCCGATCAGCAGCGGGCCTATACTGAAACCAGCTGAAGGAGCAGCGCCCCATCGGCAGAAAGCTCGCAACTCGCGGGCTTTTTGCTGCTGTTCAGCGGTTTCAACGTACGGAGGTGTTTCATGTCCGAAAAAGAGTCCATCACCACCCTCCTCACCCTGCTCGACGCCCGGCAGGCCCGGCTCGCGGCCGCTTGCAAAGAGATAGCCGACTGGGTCGATCACCAGGGCGGGCACCCGACAGCCCTGCGCATCCGCGATCGCCTGAATGACATCGAAAAAGATGCTCCGCTGATTCGCAACTCACTGTCGGCGCTCAAGCCTATTGATCGGCCACTGCCTCGATTCAGATGACCGTGGGTTTGCGCGGTAATCATCTGAGCCTCACCAGCGGTGGCAAAAGTGTCACCGAAATACTGCTTGGGCGCTTTTTATCTGGATTTTGAATTGGCGTGGGTCTTTTCACACAACCATCACATCTGCTGGCCTACAGTAGAGTTACTCCTTTAGAA
>OFQU01000296.1_pt1 | contig 11116 bp, 21 predicted proteins | sample 1542981 | NCBI WGS metagenome assembly OFQU01 (sample SAMN07774233, study PRJEB24372) | wastewater metagenome | isolation source: Exp Tend CN 90WW | collected 2016-02
AAACGCATAATAAACCCCATTATCATGCGAAATACGCATTAGTAATTCGGAAGAAATTGATACATGATCAGGGAAATCGAAAACGGAGGATAAATGAAAGAAGAAACTCAAAGATCAAAATTTTTAAAAGAGACTTTACTTAATAAAGAAAAATCAACAATGATATTAGAATTAATAATTATTGATCGTTTAATTGAAATAGCTGATGACGGTTTTTCCTATAATGAAATATTTAAAGAGTTACATAGCTTAGTTAATCAAAGAAATTTTTTACTTAACGGTGATAAACCATAAAAATTTCCCGCGCCAGAAATGGACAAAAAACCTCGGCGCGAGCAAAAATAAAGACTAATTCAAGCGCTTTTTGTATAGATAAAAGAAATCTCATGCGCAATACGCATAACAAACTATGCAATTTTTTTGATATACTACAATTCATCATTTAACTAAGGAGTCACAAAAATGAAACAAACCATAAACCTATCCCCAATTGCTTTTAGCAAGAAGGGTATCGAATCTCTTTTAAGACAATTTAAAATTTACGGCTATTATGAAATTTTGGAAAAGCACGACGAAATTTTTGTAGGACAATTATCTAAAAGTCTTATAAATCATTATTTGCAAAAAGCAATTCAAGACGATAATGGCACAGTTTACTTTGAGCGAAAATCACAGACCTTTGTTATCGAGGCAGTTTTTGAAATAAAGGTTAATGTCAAAGCTTATTATGTAAGATTCGTTTTCGAAGACTTTATTTATAAAGTGATGGAACCATAAAAATTTCCCGCGCCGCAGAAATGGACAAAAACCACGGCGCAGGCAAAAATAAAGACTAACCTACAATAGGTTTTTCTTGAACGACTTGCTTGTCGTCGAATCTATAACCTTGCGCTTTTAATTCTTCACAAGACAAAATTTTTGAATCATCACCGCATAAAAATTCTTCACGCAATTTTATACGTTCAACAAATTTTTCATCTTTTGAAACTTTTCCGTCACGCATTTTATATACACGCGCATCTTTAGGAATAGGTGCAAGATCATGCTTGTGTTTACAACCTAATTGCTCTGACTGACAAACTAATTGCCCCGCACCGTTTTTGCGTAGGGCAACAACATGCTCACCAGAGGCGTCGTATACATCCAAAGAGTCATCAGCAATAAAAACTTTGCCCCCCGGATATTTATTCATATAATGTACTTTCATTTAAAACTCCTTTTTTGTTTAAAATAATTTTTGCAGTATTTTTGAAAGCTTAGGGGCAAGCCGTGCCCGTCTTTAAAACACCACAAAAAATTAAAGTTCTTTTTTTGTCTTCATCCAAAGATTATTCAAATCTTTTTCAGTATTTTCAAATTTCGTTTCTAATCGAGTGATCTTTGTAATAATTGAAACATAGGCAGCGAGCAAGCCTCCGGCGTTTGCGAATATAAACGCGCCCACAATAACAGACTTTGTGGCCTCATCCATTACTTACTTTGTGCGCCGCAAACGGCGTCTTTCACTTCTTGGGAGTCGAGCTTTGTCGCTATCGCCGTGACCGCAATCAAAGCCGCCGATATCCACGCAATCAATTTTTTCTTTGTGATCAGTTTTTCTAAAATAGCTTGTAACATAGTCTACTCCTTTTAATATCAACGCACGTTCTAAAAATAGTATAAGCCAAGACAATTAAAAACCCACAACTTTTTTATAGGCGACTAAATACTTAGACCAATACCCGCTTGCATAACCAGATATTTCGCCGCGACGCTCACGCGCCGTATTCCCTTGCCCTTGGTTATAACTTTTAATAACCCATTCACGGTAACGAATATCATCACGAGGAAAAATATTTTCTAAAGTTTTTATATATCGACTAGCAATTTCGACCGAGTAGTCAGGATTATTTAATTTTTGAGGCGTGACGAGAGGGTCGTAATCCGAAGCCGTCGTGAGAGTCACTTGCATGAGCCCCCATGACTTTCCATCCGTGGATTTTGAACCTTCTACGTCATTCACATTCGCAAGTCCACGCTTTACAGAAGGAGCAAGGCCTAAACTAGATTCTACAATGGCAATGGCTTTAAGCATTTGCCAGTCAAGCCCATATTTTGCCGCATATTTTTTAAATAAATCGTCATAGCTTGGATTTTGCGACACGGTTGACACCTCGCTTGAGAATAAAAAAATAGCTAAAAAGCTTAAGACAATTTCGATCATGAAAGTTTGCTAACCCAAGACCGACCAATGACAAATAACCCGCCCAGTACAATAAAAGGTAATAAAGTTGTTAGTAACTTCCCCGTTTCAATAAGCTGATTACCGACGGCTTGTGAACCCGCAGCAATTTGAGTCGCGGTTCCACTAATGACAGCTTCAGCGGCAGTAAAAAATGAAGGGTTTAAAGCTTTGTCTCTAATCGCTAACTGAAAACTTTTTTCGCTCGGAATTTTGCCGTTCGAGGCACGAGCTAGCGCGTCCATTGCGTCAGCCAAATCGGTTTCATCTTGATTTAAGACTTCCCGGTACTGAAATCCTAACCCATCTAAAAAAATATCAGGATATTTTTGCGTGGCTAATACTTGATCATACGTAATCGAACTAAAGAAATAATTCTTTTGTTGATAGTAGATAAAAGTATTAACCACAATTTTTCCGAGTAAAATATCGTTCATCAATTAATCTTTCGCGTAGAACGCACCTTGAAAAAGAACAAGCGCGCTGTTTGTAATCGTCGCAGCCGTTGCTAGGTCGTAAGTTCCGGGACCTAGAGTTAATAAAGACGTTTGGGCAGCCAAAAATGCCGCCCCACCTGTCGCATTAAAAGTTCCGTTAGCATAGGCATAGATACTAGCCGATAACTGAACTGTTCCATTCATTCCCAAAGAAGCGGCGACTGTGCCACCGAAAGTTATATAACCTTTAAAAAATTGGTCCGCGGGCACAGTTAATTGAACCGTAGCCGATGTTGTTCCTGAGGCGGCTCCGCGAGTGCTGCTAAGATATTTATTTGTTTTTGCCACATCACTCATAACTTAAGCCTCCTCTACCACAGTAATTAAACCAGCGGCACTTCCTGCCGTGGAATATCCGTAGATCGCCGCCGTATTTTGAAACTCAGTCGAGCTACCCGGCGATAATATAAATCCTGCCGTAGCACCCGAGTTACTAACAGTGAGGCCCCCTAAAAATATATTTGCGGTACTGCTATTTTGAATAGTCACTTTTTTTCTTGAAGTATTAGCGGCGATTAAGAGTGTTGCGGTCGCAGCGGTGACCGCAGGATTCGTAACAACTAAACCAGAACTTGGAGCAATAGTCACCGTACCATCATTTACAAAAGACCCAGACTCAAATTTCGCATTTAAAAATAGGCATATCGTAACCGATTTTCCCGGTTGCGCGGCCCAAGATAAGTAAAGGCCGCCGAACATTCTTTCACTATAAAGGGATGAATTATTTTTAAAAGGGACAGACGAAAATCCGCTATCGTTTGAGTTTAATACGCCCCGTACTTCTAAAGACGTATCGGTGCCTTTAATAAAAGCGACGCACTTAAAAGGAAAATTAAAAACTTTTGGATTGCTCGCACTAACAGCGGTACCCAAGTCTAAGACCTCGGTATGTACCTGAAAGGGATTTTCAATATCCGCCAAGAAAATTTGAGCGTTCTGCGATTTATTTTCTTCGCGGATTATTTGTCTAAGTTCATTTTTATCCATGATTTAAACGCGACCCTTTTTACCGAATTTTAAATAAATCACTAAACCTGCTACACCTAATAAAATCATCATCGGGGTGATTTTAGGTGAAATGTTTTGCCCAGCGTAAGCGGTCGCGGGCTGAGGAATCGCGGCACTGTTTAAAGTAGCGCCGTTAGCCGCAGCCACTTGACCTAGTTGCGTGTTAATAAAACTTTGAGCAGAGTTTAAGATTCCGCTTGCTACTTGATTCAAGTTATCTTGTAAAGTCATAATTTCTCCCTTTAATTAAATAAAAAATAATAATCCAAGACCTAAAGCCGCCCACGTATAGGGACTAATGCTTGAACCTTGGTTTGCAATTTGATTTTGAGTTTGTGTAGCATCTTTTTTAGGATTAAGTAGACTATCGGCTTGAGTGGTTAAGTACCCAGCGGCCGCCGTTCCTAAATAATTAGTCGCTAAGGTTGCTGCCCCCGCTAACGCGCCCGTGGTTCCGACTGCTCCAAGTGTTACACCTGTGCTAGCCGCCGCCCCAGCGCCAAGCCCCGCGCTTGTTAATATTCCTGTTCCTGCCGTAGCACCCGTTCCGCCCGTAAGTAATCCAGCCGAACCCGCTAACGTGCCCGCACCCGTTGCCGCGCCCGCCGTTCCCGCCGTAGCACCCGCAACTGGAGCCGTCCCTAAACCCGCCGTCCCTATGGTCACAATCGCAACCGCTGCGGCGGCCGTCACAAACTTAGTCACGTCACTAATGCCCGGCGAACTTAAAAAGTTGCCGCCCCAGTAATCCTCACCAGCTTGTTTTTGTCTTTCCATTTCAACTAATATGGCCCGATCGGTGGCTTGTAAATTTTGATAAAAATAAATCTGATCAGCTTCGCGCCCGTTTCCAAAATCCTCACGTCCGCCCGTCGGTAAAAACAAAATAGACTGTGCTAGTCCTATTTCGTTATAGCGTGTATCCCAAGCCGATCTATCTAATAGATTTCCAACTGGTTTTGAATTAACCCAAACAATTAATTCTTGAGGAGTTAGTCTCGGGTCTTGAGCTTTGACTCGGTCATCTAGTTCTGACATATATCCCCATTGAAAAAGTGAGAGCGAAAGGCCCTTTTTACAAGCCCTTTCGCCCCAAATAAACTATTGACTAATACCTGCAATCTCGTCGGTTTGAATCGTAAGAATCGCGGGATTCGTATACGACGTATACGTCGTGGAGTTGGTGTCCACAAATAAGTAAAGTGAATCAACACCTTTAGTATTGATTGCGTCACCGATTGAATTGTTAATAAAATTCATGTGAGCTACGCCATCAATTGCTGATACGTTCGAAGCGTATGGGGCATTGATTCCGTAACGCGCGCGATTTTCAGATTGTAAGTTTACAAAATCGGTTGATTTTAAATCAACACTTCCATTCACTTTCAAGCTTAAATTCGTAACAAGTGAATTACTTGCTAGTCGGTCCGTTGCCGTCGTTGATGAACCCGCCGCCCCATCTTTTGCGTAAAACCAAAGGCCCGCTAATGAATTAGAACGATTGATTTCAACTTGGGACTGAGCCACTTGCGCCGTAAATTGAAGGTCTTTTGTCGTTTGTCTGAAATCCATGAAGGCCGTTCCAGTGGGAACGCCAACCGCTTCAACTAATGTGATATCAATTTGAAGAGTTGATGCTGAGTAAACAACCGGAGCCGTATTGGCTTGAGATTGTAAACTTGTGAATGGATTTTGTACGAATCGAATCTCTGCCGAACTGACTGCTCGGGTATCCAACCAAGTTAAAGCGCGTTCAGATTCTAATTTTGCCCAAATAAATTCAAATGGGATAGAAATAGACTCTGCTACGGTTGTTACTTGTCCGGTTGTTCCGAAAGTAAATCCTGAAGAAACGGTTGGAATATAAACTTCCGAACTACCCGCCGATGAGCCACGCTCCGCCATAATGCCCGTATTAAAAAATTGTTGCATACGAGTCAAATGCGGGATTACGTTCTTAACAAAACGCCCGCCGTTAATAACGACTTGAACTGAATTGATAAGACTATTGAATATACCGTCTGCGCGAGATACGGGTGTACCCGAAGCAAAAGTTGTTGTGATCGAGCCTTTTAAACGTAGTTGAATACGCTTAATAACAGTATCTTTTGGAATATCTCTTGATAAAACGCCACTACCAGTTAATACAACGGGTTGAAGCTTTCTTTGTTTTTCTGCGGCCATGTTTTTACTTCCTTTTTATTTTCTAGATTTATAAGTAAGTAGAAACAACAGGTAATTTTTTTGCGATGGCTACCGCAACGACTGCAACTAAAGCGATTTTTGCTAATTCTTTCATGTTCATGATAAACTTCCTTTTGTATTTTTGGCTTGCAATTCTCATTAAGAATTGTAAATTTTACAAAAGCAAGGAATATTTTATTTTAAATTGTTCGTGTCAAGCTCTTGGACGTGGGAATGCGACCACCAGATAAAACGTCGCGGCGGATATTGGGCTAATTTTTTAGAAAATTCTTGACAAAATTCAGAAACATACCGGATGTCGTTCGGGTCTATCAGTGAGCCGATAAAAATATGATCGCACTGGGTAAGCAATGTCTTGTGAATGAGACTTGGCCTTTGGGTCGTGAGTAAATATCCGATGCCTTGATGGGAACCCATAGTAGCAATTTTTAATAACCAAGGATTGAGCGTGTGCGCCGATGTGTAGAGGTGAATTTCTTCGATAACAAAAAAAGTGTCTCCCAAATAAAAAATAATTCGGCAAATTTCTTCAAAAATTTGATCTTGATTTTTTTCTTCATGCGCGAACCTAAAGACGATCGTGTATTCACTTAACTCTTCTATTCTTTTAATCGCTTCACTGAATGCGGCGAAGCCGTATACAATATCCCCGTCGCTCTCTGAATATTCGTAAGTCGTATCGAGTATGACTTTACGCGGGAACGCCCGCTGCAAAATCTTTCCAAGATACGACTTACCCGATTTCGTTTTTGCGACGCAAGCAAATTTATCGTTCAAATTAAAAAGCGGCAAGCGGTAGTTCTCCACTAGCTAAACCATTTAATATGTCCGCCTCGTTTTTTGCCGAACCATTAAGAGGGGCGCTTTGATATTGAGGTTGCTTCATGACCGCTTCGTTCTTTACTTCCGGTAGACTTTGAATTTTTTTAGCTTCCGCGTAAATCGTGTATTTTACATAACCCAAGGGAAGGGCTATCAGCGCCACATTAATACAAGCAGCTACTTTGGGATTGGTAGAATTAAAATATTCTGGAAAAGCGTTCATAAGATCAGAAGTGACTTTCGCTAACTGCTCTGATTCTAGATCATCAAACGCTAACGCAGGTACTCCAATTTGATCGGCGAGAAAAATTTTTGAATAAAGTTTGATTGCGGGTTTTAATTCGTTTGTTCGGTCTCTTCCAATAGCATTAGACTGAGGATGCGGTCCACTTGCTCCGGCGTAAGAGGTTGAACCTGCGCGGCCAGATTGAGGGATTCCTGCTGCTTCAAGCTCTGCTTTAGTTCTTCTTTTTCTTTTTTTAGGCTCTGCCTGAAGCGCCTCTCTAGATTCGTTAACCACACGAGACAAATCAACATCACTATGAGTACTAACAGCGGAATTATTATTGTCAGGACCGTTAACTGATTCATTCAAAACCTCGTCTCTAGTACGTTTTACCATAATATGTTCCTGACGGGATTAAATAAATTTCCTCGTCTTTTAAAGACTTTTGAATTTTTATTTCGGCTAGTTCTAAAGCCTCAAGTAATTTCTTACTTAGATTTTCTAAAGCCTCAATTCGATTTATTAAATTATCGTCTTGTTTTAATTTTGGTTCGGTTCCGGGTCTAGCCATTTTAAAATCCTTTCTACAGCGAAGGAGCTTTCGCCCCCTCGCTTTTTAATTAGTTAACTGCTTTAATATTGTATTGGTGCATATCTTCGCCTTCGACGTCTTTTAAACCCTCGTAAGTTATCGCGAATACTCCGCCGATAAAGCCATCTTTCATTTGTTTCAATTGATACACGAGTTGGCCGCCCGCCCAAATATTACCCTCTTCGCCCGTCTCTAAATTAGTCACTGATAAATACTTCATAACCTTACCGTCTTTTTTAACAAAATCTTGAAAGTCTGAGTCAACTTTTAAAATAAGCGTGTCTCCAGCTTCCATTGTCAAGATATTGAGTCCGATAGCTTTAGCGGTATTAAAACCCAAAGCCTTAAGTCTTGCTTGCACGTCTGTTAGTGTTTTTGTTTGTTCCATTTTCTGTCCTTTGTTTTAAACCTGATTTATTTCAGGATTTAAGCTTAATTTTATTGGTTTAGTTACATTTAACTTTAAATCGACTATTCTTTTATCGTATTTACTTAGTATCCGTTTAACAAAAGCTTTCTTATGTATGACAATCTGCTTCTTTTGAAGTGCTGTTTTTAGTTTAGCTATCGTCTTATCATGCGGGACATATATGCTTAGTTCCCCAGCTAAGACCATCTTAAGTTCTTCCACTGTATAACCCTTAATTTTACGGCTATCAAAGCCTTTCATAGCTATCTTTTTAAAATCCTTACTCGAAGCGATATAAGTCTTGGGTAATAAAAAGCAGACCTCATCATAGGTCTTCTCTAACTTAAACTCGCCCAGTAAGGTTGAACTATTTAAATTGGCTTTAGTCCAGCAAGAATCCGTGTCCATGTAATAAATATCCTCTTTTAGCGGCTCCATTTTTTTGTGCATGAGTATTCTAGCGTAAGCTAATATAAAAGCCCCAATACCTGCGTGACTGAATGAATTAAGCTTAACGTCACGCTCATACATCTCAACCTTTTTGTCTTTTAATTCAATGGTTCTAAAGTGTCTAGCCCCGTGTTCCGCATCGAAAATAAGGTTGGTTTTGTCCGGTTTAATTAAGAACTTTCCGTATGAACTGTTCATGATTAATTTTGCTAAGGTATTGTTGACAGTATTTTTTTCGGTCCCTTGTCTAAGCTTATATAAATCTGTGATAAAATCCGTGAAGTATTTTTCTTTGTCTGTAAAATAGCACCCTTTAATAATTTTAAACTCGTAGCCGTGTTTTTTTGCGTATTCCATTTCGACGCTTGTAATAGTCGTTCTAAATTGTCCGACCGGAAATAATAGTTTCTTATCTTGCTTGCAAGGAATAATTGGAAGGTGCATATCAGGAGCATTAACTTCCACCTCATAGATTCCTAACTTTCCTTTTTTAAATGTTTTAGTTCCGATGGCGTAGCCTGCCGGATAATAATTTTCTTTCATCACGTGAGGATACAATGAATTAATATCATATTCTATTACGTTTTTGCCGATCGGTTTAAAAATTTCGGTTCGCCCGCCGTGACAAGCTTGTCTACACAATTCACTAATTTGCTCGTTGAGACCGTATATGGGTTTTTTTAAATACGTTCTTAAGATCTTTTGCGCTTGGCTTGCTATCGTCGTCGATGGACCTGATTTTTTTATTAAATCACTTTCAAAATAAGCTTTCAAAGATTGATAAAGCCCTAGACAATCGCTTTTTAAATACTCGCCTAACTCGGGTGTGTACCCGTTCGTTTTTGAATGGTCCCAATCGCCTTTTTTAGTTTCGACATTAAACGCTTCGGTTATTTTTTTGAGTGAAAAAGGTAGAATCGCGCTTGAATCTCTAAAAGTGTGTCTTTTAAAAGTCCCTTGAATTGAAAAAGAAAGTATTGAACTTCCGCGCGGAATAATACTCTCGAATTCGACGTTATTCTCCAGCATATTCTGGATAATAAATAAAAAATCATAACCACCGCCAAAATGAGCGAAGATATTAAGAGAATGCTTACTAGATAGAACGTAATCAGTGAATTCATCAAGCGTCTTAAATTCAAAATAATTTTCGCCATCATAAAAACCTCCCACAATAAAATTAATCCAATCTTGACCCTCTAAATCAACCACCTGAAATTTCATGGGTTTTGATTTATACCATTTATTTTTTGGATTCGGCTCTAGCTTCATTTGCGTTTTTTCTTTTTTGGTAAATCGTCGTAACGCCATAACTCGACTTTATTTAATTTAAAAGCTGAGTAATGCTTTTTATATTCCGAACTTTTACGAATGAGTAATCTAATTAAATATAAAAGCTGTGATTTTATTACGTCTGGAATGTCATCAAATTCATAGAGCGCCGTAGACACTTTATCTAGTTCATTGTTTTCGTCAGACCACACAATAGCTATTCTAAAAAATTGTGATTTTTTACGAACTTTATTTAATAAAAGTAAAAAATAAGGCCACAACATTTGAAATAATTCTTCCTCATCTTGATTGATAATGTCGAATAAATCCCACTGATCGCGCCTTGCTAGCTTTATCGAGAACTCGATAACCAATCTTGATACTCCGTCAGAAATTGAATGCACGACATGGGTTTTACTTCTGATTTTTCTTTTAGAATGTTTTTTGGATTTTTCCGCAGTATTGCCCGCATTTTTTCGGTCTGTGCTTCCCGCGCTTTTTTCAATTTCTCTATTTTTGTTAATTTCATTTTCTAGTTCCTCGTCTAAAATTAATTGAAATAAATCGTCTTCTATTTCACGCGATAACTTAAGCTCTCGTTGAGTATACGGATTAGTTCTTTTAATTGTTCTGCGTCCAGACTTTTTAGAGCGTCCAAAGCTTTTTTTAATTTTTGTTTGGGCATTTCTTTTTTTCATTTCTTAAAAATCGAGTGTGAGTGTGACGGGTTTTCCGTCGTCTGATGTTGGAATGTAATACCCGTGATGTACTTTTACTTTTTGTCCGGGTCTTAAGTATTTTGGTTCAAGCGGTTTTTTATTCCAGTGCGCGACGTATTCAACTTTTGTTGGGTCTTGAATAAGCGTTACGTTATTTGACCCCACGTTTTTTACTTGATGGGATTGTAACGCGCTATCGTAATTGAGGTTTTTATTTTGCGCGATATCGAGAGGATTTTTTTGTTTCATTCTAAGTTCCTTTTTTGATTTTATCATTCTAAGTTCCTTTTTTGATTTTATCATTCAGATTTGTCATTTTTATCCCTTGAGTTAATAGTGATTAGCCCTTGATTCTCTAGAAATCTGATAGTGTCCAAAGAAACTGCGACAGCTAATTCATCTAAAGAATTAAAATCAATATCTTTTTTAGATTCGATAAAAGCTTGATAAATAGCTGACTTTATTTTTCCTGATAAAATATATTCAACAATATTCTTGGCTTTGTCTTCCTTATCTGGCTCGACTACATATACTTCCATCACACCACCCCCAGAGCATTTTTAATTTCCCTGATCATGTATCAATTTCTTCCGAATTACTAATGCGTATTTCGCATGATAATGGGGTTTATTATGCGTTTTGTGCGTGCTTAAAAAATAGGCGTGTGGGTACGGGCACGACGCTCTAGCACCTTT
>OFQU01000297.1_pt1 | contig 11113 bp, 9 predicted proteins | sample 1542981 | NCBI WGS metagenome assembly OFQU01 (sample SAMN07774233, study PRJEB24372) | wastewater metagenome | isolation source: Exp Tend CN 90WW | collected 2016-02
TGGCTGTACTGAAAAATACCCAAAATCTGTATCTCTCCCTGCATAGACCATTTCGCCACTATGGCGCCAAGCCTTGGCGAGCCAATGACTGGCTCTACTGTGCGCCCCGCAACACTCTGGGCTCCTGCGGCCCTCAGAGCGCAAAACCTGATTTTTTGAATAGATCGGCGTCCACCGAAAGGTCACTTCCTGTCCAGCTAAAAAATCTAAAAACACTCAACAGGCGAACGGCAATTACTGCTTTTCAAACATTCCAGGATGAATGCCGGGCCCCTGCGCGCCCGGCGAAAGAGCGAAACGGACGACGTATGATCAAGCAACTTATCAACGAAGAGAGTTACGTACAGATTGGCGATCTGTGCAGCGCAACGATCCAGCTGAAAATCGAAGGACTGAATCCTGCCGGCTCGATCAAGCTGAAAACCGCGCACGCACTGATTACCGATCTGGAAGTCAGGGGCCTGATTACCCATAAAACCCGTCTGGTCGAGTCGTCTTCAGGGAATCTGGGGGTCGCGCTGGCGATGGTCTGCGCGGCCAAGGGGTACAAGTTTGTCTGCGTGATCGACCCGAACATTTCCGCGCCGAACCGGAAACTGATCCATGCCCTCGGCGCCGAGATGATCATGGTCGATCAGCGCGACGAAAACGGCGGTTTCCTGAATTCGCGCATTCGCCTGATCGAGCAACTGGTCGCCGACAACGCCGACTACATCTGGCTCAATCAGTACAAGAACCCGACCAACCCCCTCGCCCACTATCAAGCGACGGCCCGGTCGATCGCGCGCAGGTTTCCACAAGTGGATTACCTGTTCGTCGGCGCCGGTACCACCGGCACGCTGATGGGCTGCAAAAACTACTTCGCCGAACACCACCCGCACACCAAGGTCATCGCCGTCGATACCGTCGGCTCGGTCACCTTCGGCCTGCCGGGTGGCCCGCGTCATATCCCTGGGCTCGGCACCAGCCGTCGCCCGGAGATTTTCGAACCGGCCGGCATCCACGACTTTCTGTCCATCCCTGAAGAACAGACGATCAAGGTCTGCCGCTGGCTGGCGCAGCGCTACGGCCTGCTCTTCGGCGGCTCGACCGGCACCGTCCTCGCCGGCGTGCAGCAGTGGGCGCCGCACATCCGCCCCGACGACGTCGTCGTGGCGATCTCACCCGACATGGGCGAGCGATACCTCGAAACCATCTACTCCGACGACTGGGTGACCCAGCGTCTCGGCGCTGCGGCGCTGCAACCTCTCTTCCCAGAACCCGCTCTGGCACTTTCGGCGTAAAACACAATGACGACTCAAACCTCGATTCAACCCTTCCATGTGGTGCCCGGCGCTGCGGTCAAGAACATCCTCAACGGCCTGCGCCAGGACGCTATCGAGCTGGTGGCGCAAACCTACCTGACCCACGAGCGGGGCGAGACGGTCAACCCCGACAGTTACTTCCTGCGCTTCCCCGAGCAGCCGGCGAACCGGATCATTGCCTTGCCGGCGGCGATCGTCGACAGCGAGGGCGATCAATCGGTCTCCGGGATCAAATGGATTGCCAGCTACCCCGACAACATCAAATCGGGGATTCCCCGCGCCTCTGCGGTGCTGATCCTCAACGATCCGGACACCGGCTATCCCTACGCCCTTCTTGAAGGCGCACTGATCAGCGCCGTGCGTACAGCAGCGTCGGCGGTGCTCGGCGCCTGGTGGCTCAATGGCCAGAACAAGCGTGCGCCAAGACTGTCGATCGTGGGTGGCGGGGTGATTGCGCGCAACATCCTCGAAACATTCATCAGCGACGACTGGTCGTTCGACCGTGTCGAAATTCACGACCTCAATACTGAATCGGCCGAAGCGCTGGCAGCGTTTGCTGAGCAGCTCGCGGTGCCGCAGGTGCAGATCGTGCCGCTGGCCGATGCCCTGAGCGCCGACATCGTGGTGTTCGCGACCAGTGCCGGTGAGCCTTACGTCAAAGGCAACGGCACATTCCGTCCGGGGCAGATCGTGCTGAATATCTCGCTGCGGGATATCGGTGCGGAAATCATCGAAGAAAGTTACAACTACTTCGATGACGTGACCCACTGCCTGAAAGCCAATACCTCGCCGCATCTGGCCGAGCAGAAGTACGGCCATCGCGACTTCGTCACCGGCACCGTGGCGCAGCTGATTCGCGGCGACCTGCAGGTAAGCCGGGACAAACCGCTGATCTATTCGCCGTTCGGCATGGGCATTCTCGACCTGGCGATCGGCCGTATGGTCCACGACATCGCGGTCAAGGAAGGTCAGGCCGTTGCCATCCCGTCGTTTTTCGGGGAGGAGCGCAGATGGTGAAGGCGCCCCTGCACATCGGCCTGGTGGGTTGCGGCTCGCGCGGCCTGTCGATCTTCGAACGGCTGCTGAGCCTCAGCGAAACGCGCCCCGAGCAACCGGTGGTGCTCAATATCTTTGAGCCCAACGTGCACGGTTGCGGCGCGCACTGGCCCGATCAACCGGACTACCTGCTGCTCAACACCGTCGCCGGGCAACTGGGCGTGTTTCCCGATGCGGCAGCCTTCGGCGATCTGCCGCAGGCGCAAGCACGCTCGGGGCCGGACTTCCTGCAATGGTGCCGCGAGCAGAACCTCAAGGTCGATGCCGACAGCGGGCTGCTGGCGAGTGAAGGCCGCGAGGTCCAGGCCCAGGACTTTCTGCCACGGCATCTGCTCGGCGCTTATCTGGCCGATGCCTTTACGCGCATTCTGGCGACCGCGCCGCAGTGGGTCAGCGTGCGCCTGCATCACCAGGCCGTGACCGCCGTCGACTCGGTCGATGGCAAGCGCTACCGCCTGAAAACGCCAGCAGGGGCCGAAATCACGGTGGACCGACTGATCCTGACGGTCGGCCACACCGGTCGGGTGCAGGCCGCCGATCGCCAGCGCATCGGCAATATCTATCCGTTGCCAGGCAGCCTCGACCGCATCGAACCGGGCGAAAGCATTCTGCTCGAGGGCCTCGGGCTGGGCGCCATGGACACGCTGGCCGCCCTGACCGCCGGACGCGGCGGGCAATACACTCGCCGCGCCGACGCCAGCCACGTCTACCACCCTTCAGGCCAGGAGCCGGTGATTTACGTGCAGTCACGCGACGGCCTGCCCTTCCGCACGCGGCCCAATGGCCTGACCGACTGCCCACGCCATCAAGCCGTGCTCCTGACCCCGGCGCGCATCGACGCGCTGCGGGCCGACGCCAAGGACGGGCAACTGGACTTCGAGCAGGACATTCTGCCGCTCATGCTGGTGGAAATGCGTGCCGCCGCTGTCGCCGTGTTGCACGCTCAATCTGACGCCGAGCGGCATCGCGAAGTGCTGAGCCGCCTCAGGACGGTGAGCACGGCCGGGACCGCCGGTGTCGTCGCTTGCGAAGCGTTGCTGCGCGAATACGAAGCCGCCAGTGGTTCGATAGATCCACTGGCGCTGATCTGCCATGCGCTGCCCGCCAGTGTGACCGCGCACAATTATCACTCGTGGATCTATCACGCGCTCGAGGCCGACTTGCACGAGTCGCGAGTGGGACGCGGCGAATCGGCGATCAAGGCCGCCATCGAAGTCTGGCGCGATCTGCGTGACCGCTTGCGCCAGGCCGTCGATTTCGACGGCCTGACCGAGGCCTCGCATCGTCAGTTCTATGGCCGTTGGCACAAGGCGATCAACCGCCTCGTGGCCGGCCCGCAGAAGGAGCGCCACGCCGACCTGCTTGCCCTGTGCGATGCCGGTCTGCTGACCTTCCTCATGCCCGGCACCGCGCCAGCGACCGAGCATTACCGCCGCGTCGCCGGCTATGTGCAGGGCAGCGGCGTGATCAACAGCGACTGCGCACCGGTGCGCGATCTCGCGCGCCTGGGGCTGATCCGCCCACGCACCGAAGAGGCAGGCATCGACGGCATCGACGTCGACGCCGCTTGCCACCCCAAATCAATCCGCGGCGAAGCGGTTCGCAACCTCTGGGTACTCGGGCCACTCGCCGAGGGCTCCTGCTACTACAACCACTACGTCACTTCGGCGGGTGCGCCTTCGCGCCTGTTCATGGACGCCCATCGAGCGGCCGCGGCAATTCTTGAAGCAGGAACTCCAGCATGAAACTTTACTACCAGACGCATTCACCCTACGCCCGCAAAGTGCTGGTGCTTGCCCACGAACTGGGGATCGCTTCAAGCCTTGAGGTCATCCACCACGAGACCAGCCCGACCTCGCCGAACGCGACCATCTACAAGGCCAACCCGTTGGGCAAGGTGCCAGTGCTGATGCTGCCGGACGACACGGCGCTGTTTGACTCCATCGTCATTTGCGAATACCTCGACGACCTGAGCGACGGGCCGAAATTCATCCCGCCGAGCGGCCCCGAGCGCTACAAGGCGCTGCGTCTGCAGGCCCTGGCGCAAGGCATGTGCGATGTCGGCATCAAGCTGCGCTGGGAAGTCGAGCGCCGCCCGAAGGCCTTGCGTTACCCGGCCTATGCCGACGGCCAGGCCTACAAGCTCAAGGAGGCCTATCGCTTCATCGAGGAGCACATCGACCTCAATGGCCCGATTACCCTCGGCCACATCGCCCTGGCGACCGCCCTCGACTGGATCGCCTTTCGCGAGCTGTCGGACTTTAGCGCGCACCCGCGCCTGAACGAGTGGTATCAGACTTTTTGTGAGCGGGCGTCGATGCGGGCGACCGAGTACAGCGGGCAGACTCACGATTAAGTTAAGGAAAACTGTGTATGACTTCGCTCTTGTTGCAAATGTCGCCCATCGGCCTGGTAATCGCGCTGATTCTGGTGATCCGCCGGCCACCGGTGCAGGCCGCGCTGGCAGGCGCTGCGCTGGTGTTCGTGTTGTGGGGGCTGGGCGCTGCCGGGCCGTTTTCCTCGGCCATCACCTCGGCGATCTTTCAGGACACCGCCATTCTGTTTCTCAGCACCGCGTGCGTGATCGTGCCGGGGCTGGCGTTCGTCATTCTGGTCGAGCGCGGCGGTGCACCTCAGGCCATCGGCGCCTGGGTCAAGGAACTGGGCTGGACACCACCGGCGCAGGTCATTTTCATCGTCCTCGGCCTGGCACCGCTGCTTGAAGCCATGACCGGTTTCGGCGTTTCGCTGATCGCCACCGTGCCGTTGCTGATGGGCCTGTTCAGCCGCCAGGCGGGGATGAAAATCGCCCTGGCCGGGATGGTCATCATGCCGTGGGGCACCCTCGGCCTGGCGACGGTGATCGGTGGACTGCTGGCGCACTTGCCCGCGGAAACGCTCGGCAGCCACTCGGCCCTGATCAGTGCGCCGGTGTTCCTCTGCCTCGCCGCCATCGCCCTGTGGCAGGCCGGCATCCGCAGCGTGGCACCGTGGCTCGGGTTGCTGCTGGTGACGGCGCTGTTCATCGCCGTGCTGTACTCGATCAACCTGTGGGTCGGCCCGGAAGTCTCCGGCGTGCTGGCAGGGCTGACGGTCGCGTGCGTCGGCCTCGGCATCTCGTTCTCGCAGCGCGGCAAACTGGTGCGCTGGCCGAGTGCGGCCTGGCCGTATCTGGCCCTGCTCGGCGTCATCGTCGCGTCCCGTGCGGTGTTCGTGCTGTCCGGTTGGGATGCGCTGTGGATCATCAAGGGCGAGCACGTGTCGTGGAAACCCTTGGCATCGCCAGGACTGGCGCTGCTGATCGTCACCTTGTTGATGGCCAGCAAACAAAGCGCTGCTAACGGTTTCCCGTGGCGTGCTCTGTTCAACCGGGCGAAATTTCCGGTGACGACGATTTTCCTGTTCCTGCTGCTTTCCCAGGTGATGGTCAACGCCGGGTTTCTGGTCGAGGCGCAGCGCACCCTGCAATCGCTGTCGGGGATTTCCCTGGCACCGACCATTGCCTTGCTCGCGGGGATTGCCGGCTACGTCACCGGCTCCAACGTCGGTGGCAACACCCTCGTGATGCCGTCCATCGCAGCATTGACCAGTGAACACGGCGCGTGGCTCGCGGCGATGGTCAACAGCGCCGCCGGCCATGGTGCGCTGGGCTCGCTTTCGATTCTGTCGCTGATCACCGGGCTGGCAGGCGCCAACCGCCAGGAGGAACACAGCCTGATCCGCTTCGCCTTCGGACTGGTTGTGCTGAACATCGTCATTGTTGCTGCAACGGGGGTCGTTTTACTTTACTTTCTGTGAAGTGTTTCCAGAAATGACCAAGAGAACTTATGGACAGGTTTGATTTACCGGACAAGCGCTGGCGAATAGTCAAGGACTGGATCATTCGCCAGATCGACAGTGGTGACTGGGCAGCCGAATCGAAACTGCCGTCAATCCGCACCCTGGCGCGGATGTTTGAAACCAGTATCACCACCGTTCAACGCGCGCTGGCCGATCTGGAGGCCGATGCCTATGTGACAACGGTTGCGCGTGTCGGCTATTTCGTCTCGGCGTCCGGGCAGGCCAAACCGGCTGCCTGTTTCGATTTCTCCAGCGTCACCGTCAACGTCAACCATGCAGTCGTCGCGATGCTGTCCCAGGCGGCCTCGCGCACCACCGCATCGCTGAGCTCCGCGGTCCTGCACAGCGACCTCACGCCTCATGTACTGCTGAACAAGTGCCTCTCCGTGCTGGCCGCCAAGGCTGACAACTCGCTGACCGGGCTGGTTGCACCTCCCGGCCTGCCTGCATTACGTCGACGCATCGCCGGACTGATGCTGACCCGTGGCGTCGTCTGCGGGCCGGACGATGTGCTCGTGACTTCCGGCGACACCATTGCCCTGGAACTGGCACTCGAAGCCGTCGCATCGCGAGGCGCGACGGTCGCCATCGAAACCCCGACCTATTACGGCATTCTGCAAACCATCGAGCGTCTGGGCATGCGCGCCTTGCCGATTCGCACCCACGGCCAGTCGGGCATCGATGTCGATCACCTCGAAGAAGCGCTGAAACAGAAAAAGGTGTCGGTGATCTTTCTCAACCCGACCCTGCAAAATCCACGCGGTTTCATCATGCCCGACGAGACCCGTGCCCGATTGTCACAAGTCGCTCGCGAAGCCGATGTGCCGATTATCGAAGACGATATCTTTTTCGATCTGGTGCCCGAAGCAGAGCGCCCGCGCGCGATCAAGAGCTACGACAGCAGCGGCCAGACGATTTACTGCTCGTCCTTTTCGAAGACCATCGCCCCGGGTTATCGCGTCGGCTGGTGTGTGGCGGGCAAGTATCGGGAGGCCATCCTCGCGCAGATGTTTTCGCGCAACTTGGCGGTGTCCAGCCTTGCGCAAAATGTCCTCAATGAATTTATCGGCCGCGGCTACATGGAAGAACATTGCGCACGGCTGCGGTCGCAACTGTCCTCGCTGGCCAACCATGTCGAAGGGCTGGTGCGCAGCGACTTTCCTGCGGGAACCGTCTACGTGCCGCCGCGTGGCGGGTTCATTCACTGGATCAAGCTGCCCGGGCACACCGACATGGCGGCCCTGGAGCGGCTGGCCAGCGAGCGCGGTTGTCACGTTGCCGGCAGCGGAATCTTTTTCGCCGACGGGCATCCTTCCACAGGGCTGCGCATTTGCCTGGGCACCACGCTGTCGCCGGGGGTGATGCAGATTCTCGCGGTGATCGCCGAATGCGCGCATCTTGCCGGCGAGCAGCCGAGCGGGCGTCTGCCACTGGCTCAGGCACGCGAGGACACTGTGCTCTCCTGAGCCTGAGCGGCGGCACGTGTGATCTCGTCAATCTCAGTGCCTTTCGATCAAACGCGATCCGCGCTACCTTGGCCGCCCCTTACGGAAGAGGGTCATCTGCTGATGAACCAGAAACGACGCCGCGTAGTCCTGCCTCACCCGCCACCCTATCGCGAAAGCCGCCTGTCAAAGTGCCTGACGATCCTGTTCAGCGTGTTTCTGACAGGTCTCGGCGGGCTGCTGGCTTATCTGGTTATCGAGGGGCTGGTGCAAGGCTCCATCACCCTGATCAACCGCGGCGGGCCGGCCATGACCTACACCCTCGCGACCCAACCGCGCCTGTATTGGTTTCACATGGTCTGGCAGGGACTCTTCGCCCTGCTGCTTCTGGCCGCAGGGCCGGGATGGTACTGGATCACACGGCTATCCCGGCCTGCAGCCCCGGCAAAGCGCAAGGTCAAAACGCACTAGCTGTTGTCGTTCCAGTGGAACACCAGATTGCGCGCAGCAGCGCCGCCGACATCGGTGACATCGCGCCGGGTCTCGCCCTTACGCGTGGCCACCACGGTGTATTTGCCGGGTGGCAATTGCACATACACCAGCGGGCCGGTCTGACTGAGGGTCAGTACGGTTTGCCCCGGCGCCTTTTGAATCGTGACATCGACGTCGGCGGTGTACTCGTCCTGCGCACCGACGGCAAAGGTCATGTGCAGGTTGTAGCCTTGGGTCTGCTGTATGGCCTTCGCCTCATCTTCACCGATGCCGCCGGCCAGATAATGGATACCGCTCTGTTGTTGCTGCTGAACCTGCACACCCGCATTGTCGATGGGCTCGAGACTGGCGGCCTGCAACATCACCGGAAACAAAAGTGCAGCCAGCGCGGCGATGGGCAGCATGAATGAAAGAACGCGTTTCATGATGACGACTCCCGGGTTCCTGTAGAACCCAACCGTTACGCCTTTTAGATTTTGTGTATTCGTGGCTGTTTTAGATTGATTGGCACTTGGCGCATGTACGAAAAGGACTACAGACCACTGCCATTCGACGAGGCTTTCAACTGCAACGTCCTGCAACAGCCGTCCCGTCTTCCTTCCGAGATCACCGTGTTGCCCGACATACCTGCGCGGCGACGCTTGGCATCCTTTTGCGTCTGTTTTCAACAATGCGGAAGATCCGATGAGCCAGCTGAAACCTGCTGACACGCAAGACCCGAAAATCGATTCGCTGCTGGGGGAGTTGGGCGAACTGATTCGCTAGGCGCGGCAAAAAGTGCTGCGTGCCGTCGACACGATTCAAGTCCAGACCTGCTGGCAGATTGGCCGACATATTGTCGAATTCGAACAGCAAGGCGCGCAGCGGGCAGGCTATGGCAAGCAGTTGCTGGCCCTGTTGGCGAAGGATCTGACGGCGCAGTTCGGGAAGGGCTTTGATGATCGAAATCTGCGCTATATGCGCAGCTTTTATCAGTTGTTTCCAATTTGGAACACAGTGCGTTCCGAATTGAGCTGGAGCCACTATCGGCGGCTGTTACGGGTTGCAAACGAAAAAGCGCGCCATTGGTACATGGAAGAATGCGCCAACCTCAACTGGTCCAGCCGCGCCCTCGATCGCCAGATCCTCACGCTCTACTACGAGCGGCTTCTCATGAGTCCGGACAAGGCCGATGTGATTGAAGAAGACAGCACCCACATCGCAGCAATGAAATGCACACCACGGGAATTCATTCGTGATCCGGTCATGCTCGAGTTTCTCGGTCTGCCCTCGGCGGGCAAGGTCAGGGAAAGTGGTCTTGAACAAGCCCTGATCGACCACCTGCAAGGCTTTCTTCTGGAGCTGGGCAAAGGCTTTTCCTTTGTCGCTCGCCAGCAACGCATCAGTACCGATGGCGTCGATCTGTATATCGACCTGGTGTTCTACAACTACCTGCTCAAATGCTTTGTGATCATCGACCTCAAACGCGGCAAGCTCAGCGCCCGCGATGTCGGACAGATGGACATGTATGTGCGCATGTACGACGAGCTCAAGCGCAGCGAGGGTGACAAACCGACCGTCGGGATTATTCTGTGTGCCGAAAGCAGCGACTCCGTGGCGCGCTATTCAATGCTCAAGGGCAATGAGCAACTGTTCGCCAGCAGTTACAAGACGATACTGCCGAGTGAGGAAGAGTTACGCGCCGAACTCAATCGCGAACAGGCTTTGATCGAAGAACGCATGCTCACTCAATCCACTGAATAGAATTGTTCCCGCACGCTGTGCGGACTATCGTTGGCAACTTACCCGCCAAGGTCGAGCGTCATGAGCTGTCAGGACACGCCCGCGATGCACCACAGTCAGTCAACGTCGCCGACTTCGACGGCAGTGCAAGGTGAGCCCTTCAAGGAACCCGCCGCCGACGGCTTTGTACTTGGCGGTTTCACATGGCGTCAGGCGTTGCCTGATATCCAGCGCCCGGCGGTCATCATCAACGCAGCCACTTCGGTGCGCTGTCGCCACTACTCACGCTTCGCAGCCTATTTGTTCGGCAATGGGTTCGACGTGATCATCTACGACTACCGCGGCATCGGCGAATCACGGCCCGACTCGCTAAAAGGGCTGCAGGCGTCGTGGACCGATTGGGGCGCACTGGATTTCGAAGCGATGCTCAAACGTGCGCAACGGGAATTCCCCGGGCAGCCAATCGACGTGGTTGGCCACAGTTTTGGCGGTTGCGCGGCGGGGCTGGGCGAATCCGGGCAGGTCATTCGTCGGTTGGTGACGGTCGGCGCGCAGTTCGCTTACTGGCGTGACTATGCGCCCGAGCAGCGTTGGCGGATGTTCGGCAAATGGCATCTGTTGATGCCGCTGATGACGCGGATCTGTGGTTACTTTCCCGGCAAACGCCTCGGCTGGCTGGAAGACACGCCCGCCGGTGTCGTGCACGACTGGAGCACGCCCACCGCACGATATGAGCGGCGTCCAAGCGGTCGGGCGCTGATGAAGAAAGCCGGCAGCCTGCCCTTCGCCAATGTTCGCGCCCAGACCCTGGCAATCAGCATCAGCGATGATCCTTACGGCACCATTGCAGCCATCGAACGCCTGCTCGCCTGCTTCAGCAACGCACCGAAAACCCACCTGCGCATCGAGCCGCAGGACATCGGCGAACAACAAGTCGGACATTTCGCCTTTTTTCGCAGCGCATACCAAGCCACACTATGGCCCATCGCTCTGACCTGGCTGCACACCGGCGCACTGGCCCCCGACACACCCGGGCGGACTGTGCCGCGCAGCTGAGCCCTTTCAACGCACGACGGAACACACCATGGCCTCCGCCAACAAACAGCAAAAACGCGCCGCCCGGGCCAAGACCAAGGCCAAGCAGAACCGCACCAAACGCGCCGAAGCGCCGGTGGAACTGGACCCGAACGACGATCGCATCGACTTCGAATCGGTGGACCTGACCGAGCTGTTCAAGAAAATGATCGACGCCGA
>OFQU01000298.1_pt1 | contig 11090 bp, 9 predicted proteins | sample 1542981 | NCBI WGS metagenome assembly OFQU01 (sample SAMN07774233, study PRJEB24372) | wastewater metagenome | isolation source: Exp Tend CN 90WW | collected 2016-02
TCGACAATTTTTTGCTCATACAAATGTGCATCTAAAATGCTGCTTTCATCATCAAACTCTGAAATTTCGGCTTTTTCAACGTTCGCATTTAAACTAAATTCAGCTTTATCTGCTTTTGCTTGGTCATCGACAAGCGCTGAGCTTGTACTTTCAGTCGTTGATTCTGTTGCAGTGTTTTCAGGAGTGGCTGAGTCTACTGCTTTATTTTCTATGTCCGCTGATGACACTACACTTGGTTCAGCATCAGTATTCTCGACTACAGTATCTGCATCCAAAGCTTTCGGTTCGGCTTTTTCAGGCAGTGTCTCTTCTACAGAGCTTTCGTTTAAAGTCGGCTCTTTACGTTCAACCTCTTCAACTGATGCCGTTTGCAGTTGGTCACGTACATGACGCGGGATAATCGGTTTTTGACTGTCAGCATCGATATGCAATGCGGACTCAAGTGAAGGCGCTGCATCTGCCGGCTTTCGAAAAATCATTCGAACCCCAAACAGCATAATGATCACTGCTATGACGATACCAATAATTGTTGTGTATTCCATCTTATTAGGCCTCCGCGACTAAACCGTATTCTTTTGCCTGTTCTAAATTTACAGTCACTAATTTTGATGTTCCCGGTTCAGGCATCGTAACACCTAACAAGTCGGTCGCCATCGTCATTGCGAGTTTATTATGGGTAATGTAAATGAATTGCACCTGTTCAGAAAGCTCTTTTACAAGATTACAAAATCTTCCCACGTTTGCATCATCCAGAGGTGCATCAACTTCATCCAAAACACAAAATGGCGATGGGTTGAGACGGAAAATCGCAAACACCAAGGCCAATGCGGTCAGGGCTTTTTCTCCCCCTGAAAGTAGCGCCAAAGAGCTATTGCGTTTGCCTGGTGGACGGGCCATGAGTTTAACCCCAGACTGCCAGTCATCTTCTAAAGTCAGACTCGCTTCACCGCCATTGAATACTTTCGGGAACAAATCTTGTAGTTCGGTATTGACCCGATCAAAAGTGCTCATGAACAGTTTACGAGTTTCTTGGTCAATACTTTTCATTGCAGCACGCAACTGCTCAACAGTATTTTCCAAATCTTGAATTTGATGACTCAACTCTTCAAAGCGTTTTGACACTTCTTCATATTCTTCTGAAGCTGCCAAATTGACGGCGCCCAATTTCTCAAACTGTTGCTGCGCTTTTTCCAAAACCTGTTGATGGCTACTAATATCAATGCTTAAACCTTCAATAGGTTCAACATTCATCTCTTTAAGCTGTTCAGAATAATGTTGTAAGTCTGACTTTGCAGCTTGCCACGCCAACCGTTTCTCTTCTAACTGGGTTCTCAGCTTTTCATCTTGTTGCTGCTGTTGATGACGGTGTTCGGTCAAACTTTGCTGGCGTTCTTGCACCGCATTCAGTTCAACTTGCCATTCAGACCATGTTTTTTGCAGCTTTTCAGTGATCTGTGCTTGTTCGCTAAACTGGCTTTCCAAGGCAGGCAGCTCAAGTTGTACAGGGTCAATAAACTTTTTGGCCTGCTCCATTTGCGACAAAATTTGCTGATACTGCGCTTTTAAGAAAGTACTATCTTTCTCTAACAGTTCAATCTGCTGTGTGGTTTGCACCGCCTGACGACGCACCATTTCAAGCGCCTGCCAAACCTGCTGTGCCTGCTGCTGGCTATCATCCAGTTGCTCAGTCAAAGACTCCACTTGGAACTGCATGGTTTTGTAGTTTGGCAAGTTTTGCTCCAGCTTAATATTCAAAGCATGCAGATCAATCTCTAGATCATCTTTTTGCATGGCATCTTCTTCAAGCTGACTGTCTAACTGCGCCAGTTGATTGGCCAATTGTTGCTTTTGCACTTCAAAGGCTTGGTTGGTACTTTGCACTTTGGCAATATTCAAATCAATCTGCTGCGTCGCTTGAACTTCTTTTTTCAACAGTTGTTGATCCGCTTTTAGCTGCTCATCCACCGCTTGGACTTGAGTACGAAGCTCTGTGGTTTTCGTTTCAAGCTGAGTCAGAAGTCCCGTTTTTTCAGTAAGGGTCTGTTCAATTTCATCTAAACGAATTCGATGGCTTAGCGCACCCTGTCCAGCTTGGCTCGCTTCGTCATAATCCAAACCAATCACCCAGTCCACGCCGACATGGTAACCATCTAAACTCAGAAGAGACTGACCATCTTTCAATTGCTTTTGCAGAGCCAAGGCTTGTTTTAAGTTGGTGGTCACCCCCACCTGCTGCCACAAAGAGGATTGTGGCGATTCAATCCAACTGGCTAGGCTATCGCAACCTGCAATTTCGATCAGCTCAACATGCGGCTGAGGCATTAACTGACGTGCAACAGCATCGGTGAATGCATCGCTGTTGTCCAAACAATGCGCTGAAAGCCATTTGGCTAAGAATTTTTCGACCAGCGCGGCATGGGTTTTAGCCGCATCTTTAAGCTTCAGCACATGCATCAACTGAGGATGATCACTATTTTTTAAGGCACTCACTTTGACCAACAACTGCTTTAGATGCTTCTGCTCGGCACTTAAAACCTGTATATCTGCTTTGTGCTGATTCAACTCAGTTTGAGCAGCTTGATGTTGGATACGCAAATCATCCAGCTGCAACTGCACCTCAATGATACTTTGCTCACGTTGTAACTGCTGTGCCTCAGCATCTTGCTTGGCATGTAACAGTTGATCAATCGCATCCAACTGGCTTTGGTTTTGAATTTGCGCCGCTTGCTGCTCTAAAATCTGCTTTTGCTGTTCAAAGCGTAAAATATTTTTGGCCAACTGTTCACTTTGCGCCAACATTTGCGTTTTTTGTTGCTGCTGTTTTTCAACCAAACTTTTGACTTGTTCAAACTGTTGAAGCAACTGTTGCTGCTGTGCTTTTAAATCCGTTAAACCTTGGCTTTGCTGTTGGTTTTGACTTTCTTGCTGTTGTAACTGTTCGGTATGAAGCTCATTTTGTTCGTGCAAACTTTCCAGTTGTAACTCGATCAACTGCATACGTTCTTTGGTTTGCGCCTTCTGCTGTTCAAGCTGTGCCAAAGTCGTCGTATTTTGCTGGAACAAGCTCTGCTTTTGTTCCAAAGTCATTTTCAGCTCAGCCAGCTTTTTCTCTGCCTGTTGCCACTCACTCTGTAATGGCGTGGACTGCTGAATCAGGCGTTGAAATAGCTCACTGGTTGACGCCAAATCATGCTCTAAAGTGGTTAACTCTGAACGCACCAGCTTGAACTGCTCACCCAAATCATTCATGTGCAGCGTATATTCTTGCTGTAAACGGCTGCTTTGTTCGCACTGAAAAGATAAAACTTCGACTTTAATGGTGCGAATTTGGCTTTCCAATGTTTTGTACTGAATCGCGTTTTCAGCCTGACGTTTTAAAGTTTTTAACTGTGATCTTAACTCGGAGGCAATATCTTCTAAACGCGATAAATTTTGCGTAGTGTGATCCAAATGCAATAAAGTTTCACGGCGACGTGCTTGATAACGCGAAACCCCTGCGGCTTCCTCAATAAAAACCCGCATTTCTTCAGGTTTCGCATCGACCAAACGGTTGATCATGCCCTGTTCAATAATCGAATAAGAACGTGGCCCTAAACCTGTGCCTAAGAATATATCGGTAATATCCCGACGACGGCATTTGGTGCCATTTAAAAAGTATTCAGACTTACCATCTCGGTTGACCTGACGCTTAACTGCCAGTTCAGTATAGGCATTATAACTGCCACCTAACTTGCCATAGGTGTTGTCAAAACGCAGTTCTACACTTGCGACACTAACCGGCTTGCGCTTTGCCGTGCCTGTAAAAATGACATCCTGCATACTGCCGCCACGCAACTGACGCGCACTGGATTCGCCCATGACCCAGCGAATAGCATCGATCACATTGGATTTGCCACAACCGTTCGGCCCAACGACTGCGGTGCGGTTATCTTTAAAGTGTAATATGGTACTGTCGGCAAAAGATTTGAAGCCGGAAAGTTTTAAACTGCTTAAACGCATAATGTCCTGACTAACGTCGTGAGCGTCTCGCCCACGCAAGTTCAATTTGTTTCATTCGGGTCAGAGATTCCAACACCAAGTTACGTAAGTGTCGACAAAAATCTTCCATAAATAAAGTAGCTTGTTGTGATTTTCTGATTAAAACCGCATCAGTCACTAGTTTAAATAAATCATAAGATTCTTGTAACTCTCTACGCGAAGTATTTAAGGTTAAAAAATAGCTCCGACGTATCGAGGGTAACAGTTCTTGGTAAAACTTCATCAAATAAGCATTGCCCACCATTTCATGCTGGCGCGCTAATCCTTCAAAAATCAAATCATAAAATTTTTCGATACTGCCCTGTTTCAGTTGATTCCCCAACTCATCTAATAACAGCTGTAAACTTTCCGCTTCATAGCTACGCCATGTCTCCGCAATACGTTGCACAATTTGCCCCAACAGCAGGCTACTGATATCAAACAAGGCGCGCACTTGCTGAGCGGACATTTCAGAGACTATAGCGCCGCGGCGCGGGTAGATTTCAATCAGATGTGTGCGTTCAAGCAGTAACAAGGCCTCACGCACCGAGCCGCGACTCACATCCAGTTCAGCGGCAATACGTAACTCTTGTATGCGCTCACCTTCGACCAACTCACCGCGAATGATTTGTTCACTGATGTGCTTGGCAATTTGTTCGGACAAACTCCCTGTATCATGTGCTTGCATACTGTTCCTAACTTGTTTTTATAAGATGCAATCCATGGTCTTTAGTGACCTATTTTTAGGTTTTACCCGATCTTAAACGCTAAACACTATGTCATTGTCTAACAATTTTACCGTCTATAATGCCAATCAACAGCAACGCACACAACATTGTCAAAGAAATTAAGAACTAAAACCTTGATAAATAAAATATAAACCAACTACCACCAACAAACCAGCAAAACACTTTTTCAACATCGCTGGCGACAAATGGTGCGCCACTTTTGCCCCAAACTTCGCGGTGATAAAACTCATGACCGCAATCCCGAAAAAGGCATAGATATGAATATAACCAATGGTATTTGGTACATTCACTTCAGCTCGATGACCAAACCACATAAAGCCTAAAGCGCCAGCCACTGCAATTGGTAAGCCACAAGCCGCAGACGTCGCCACCGCTTTTTGCATAACCACACCATGACGGTTTAAGTACGGCACTGTCAAACTGCCCCCACCAATGCCAAAGATCGCAGAAGCCACACCAATGCCTGCACCGACAAATAACTGTCGTCCTGTTGAAGGTAACTGACGCGATGGATCGACCTCAACATGCGCGCCACTAAACATTTTGTACGCCACCCACACCGCAAAAAAACCGATCAGCAGTTGTAAGCCATGTCCTGACATATAGTCTGCAATGCCCGCACCTAAAAAAGCACCCATGACTAGACCTGGGGCCAAATTGCGAAACACCGGCCACAACACGGCTCCACGTTTATGATGCGCACTCACGGAACTCATTGACGTGACAATAATAGTCGCTAGTGATGTGCCAACCGCCATATGCATAATGACACTCGGGTCATAGTTCAGGTGAGTAAAAACCACATATAAAATCGGGATGATAATGAGTCCACCACCAACCCCAAATAGCCCCGCAGCAAAACCAGCGATTGCGCCAATCAGTAAATATATGATTAACTCCATGATCATTTTTCACTTTTCTCAGATTCATATGGATTTAGAGACACGCCAATTACAACAGCTTCTCGCTGAAGCACAGCAACTTCCTGAAGTTTTATTGCTTAAGCCAGTTACCACATCCACCAATGATGATGTGCGTGAAATTGCGCAAAAAGGGATTCAGAGCGTTTTGGTCTGCAGTACACGACAAACTCAAGGTCGTGGACAGCGTCAACGACAATGGGTTTCTCCTGAAGGAAACATCTATTTAAGCACATTGCTACAGACCAAAACACCTATAGATGGGCGCTTGGCTTTAGAAATTGCGTTAAATATCTTGCAAATGCCGAGTTTGCAAGGCCTTGCTCTGCAAGTGAAATGGCCGAATGACCTGTATAGTGTCCAAGGTAAATGGGGCGGGATTTTAGTTGAACCACTGTCAAGCCACCAAGCTATTATTGGGGTGGGCATCAACATCAACCAAGTCGAAGATACCCAGCTTGATCAAGCCACCAGCTCACTTGAACAGCTGGGTTTAGCCCAAGCAGATCGCATTAACTTAATGGCGGAACTATATCTAGCAATTCAACAAGCGGGCCTCTGGTTCACCCATAATAGTGCAAATCTGGCTTCTCGTTTCAATCATTACGCAGCATTTATGCAGCAACAGGTTGAATTTGAACATATGAAAGGTCTGTCTCAAGGCCTATTCTTAGGCATTCAAGATGATGGTGCGGTACAAATTCAGACCACCAATGGTGTTGAAAACTTTTATCAAGGCCGTTTACGCCCAGTGACCCCTGTTTAAATGATTGAGCATCATCATGAAAAATTTATGGTTAGATATTGGTAATACTCGTCTGAAGTATTGGATTACGCAGGAAGATCAAATTTTGGAACAAGGGGCTGAGTTACATTTGCAATCCCCTGCCGATTTACTTTTAGGTCTAATTCAGCATTTTAAAAACTTAAACATCCAACAGATTGGCGTTTCTTCGGTTCAGGACAAAAAAAATAATGACCGAATCCGTAGACTTTTAAAAAGTTTAAATGTGCCGATCATCTTTGCCCAAGTGCAGGCCAACTATGCTGGCTTACAATGCGGCTATGAACAGCCTGAACAACTCGGGATTGACCGTTGGCTGCAAGTGTTGGCAGTCGCACGTGATCCTGAGCAGAACTATTGTGTCATTAGTTGTGGTACGGCGCTAACCATCGACTTGGCGGATGGTTTGCAGCATTTGGGCGGCTATATTTTACCCAACCTCTACTTACAACGAGACTCGCTGATCCAAAACACCAAAGGCATTAAAATTCCAGATGCGGCTTTTGATGAACTGGGGCCTGGTCGTAATACCATCGACGCAGTTCATCATGGAATTTTGCTCGGCTTGGTCAGTACCATTGAAAAAGTCTTGCAACAGTCTCCACGCCAGCTGATTTTAACTGGCGGTGATGCACCTGTATTTGCGCGCTATTTGGCAGAGTATGCACCATGCATTGAAAATGATTTATTACTTAAAGGGCTACAATATTATATTCAGCATCAACTCTGAGCCACCGCCTGCTGTTGTAAAAGGGGTTTTAAGGTATTGAGCAGTAGCTCAAATTCAGCATAGCCATTTTCACGCATAAAATGCCCTGCACGTTTCACCTCCAGTACCTCTGCACTCAAGAAGTGCCCAAAGGTAAGTGCCAAAGGAGGTGGAACATAAGAGTCATTATTGGAAAACATAACTACACGTGAAGCGATGTGAGAGTGGAGTATACCGCTGTCCAACTTCGCTTGCGCAATAAAGCCACTTAACTCAGGTAAGCTTTTTAAAGCCGCTTTAAAGCCCGCAATACAGAAGATCGCTTTGATTCGACGTTCACGCAGTTTACTACTGAGATAATGTAAAGCTGCTAGACACCCCAAACTATGCGCAATGATGATGGTATTTTCATCCAAAGTGGTCATTTGCAGGGCCAAAGCCTGTTGCCATTCTTCGAAATGTGGTGCATCGCTGTGCGGGAGCACTAAGCGTTTTACTTCAGCATGCAGATCCATCTGACTGAGTTTTTGACTTAGCCACGGAAACCAATGATCATTGGGCGATGCTTGATAGCCATGCACAATATAGATATGTTGTTTTGATCCATTCATTTTCAACTTCTTATTATAATGTTTGAAAAGAATAAATTTTACGCAACTTTCAAGCCATAAACAGTGCGTTTTTGTTATTGATCGAGGGTATTGAAAATACACATAATATTTTCCATGACTCACAAAACAACATAAAAAAAGGCGCTCAACGCGCCTTTTTTTTGAAATGGTTAGAAGTGGATTACTTCTTATCGTTGCCACCAAATAATGGTCCCATTCCGCCGCCACCACCAAACTGTTTTTGCATACCACTTAATGATTTCATCATTTTTGCCATACCCGATGGATTGGCAAATTTCTTCATCATTTTCGCCATTTGCGCATGTTGTTTAATCAACTTATTGACTTCAACGACATCCATACCACAGCCTGCTGCAATACGCTTTTTACGGCTTGGGTTCATCAGGTCTGGGTTACGACGCTCTTTGATGGTCATCGATTGGATAATCGCTTCCATCTTTTTCACTTGCTTTTCAGGGTTCGCTTGCGCCAACGCATCTTGAATCCCTGCATTGCTCATGCCAGGCAACTTATCCAAGAAGCCCATCATGCCGCCCATTTTATTCATTTGCTCAAACTGCATTAGCATATCTTCAAAGTTGAAGCTGCCGCCTTTTTGCAGTTTTTTCGCCATTTTTTCGGCTTTTTCTTTGTCGACTTTACGTTCAAGCTCTTCGACCAAAGAAAGTACGTCACCCATACCCAAGATACGCTGTGCAACACGTTCAGGATGGAATGGCTCTAAGGCATCGAGCTTTTCACCCATACCTAAGAATTTGATTGGCTTACCTGTGATTGCACGTACTGAAAGCGCCGCACCACCGCGCGCATCACCATCAGTTTTGGTCAGAATCACACCCGTTAATGGCAGTGCATCATTGAAGGCTTTGGCTGTATTTGCCGCATCCTGACCGGTCATTGCATCGACCACGAACAAAGTTTCAGTTGGCTTAATTGCCGCATGAAGTTCTTTGATCTCATCCATCATTTCATCGTCTACGTGTAGACGACCTGCAGTATCGACAATCAAGACATCCGCAAACTGAATTTTGGCTTGTTCAATTGCACGCGTTGCAATGGTAATTGGTTTTTCGTCAGCACTCGATTCAAAGAAAATCGCGCCAACTTCACCTGCAACGGTTTGTAGCTGTTTAATTGCTGCTGGACGGTAAACGTCGGCAGATACCATCGCTACTTTTTTCTTTTGGCGTTCTTGTAAAAAGCGAGCAAGTTTTGCAGCCGTTGTTGTTTTACCTGCACCTTGTAAGCCCGCGAGTAGGACCACAACAGGAGGTTTTGCTGCAAGATCAAGGCTTTCATTTGCCTCGCCCATCATTTTTGTTAATTCGTCATGCACGATTTTAACAAATGCTTGGCCCGGCGATAATTGAGTCATGACCTCTTGACCCAACGCCTCTTCCTTAACTTTCGCGATAAATTCACGAGTTACAGGAAGTGCAACATCGGCTTCAAGAAGTGCCATACGTACTTCACGTAGGGTATCTTTAATATTGTCTTCGGTTAGCTGCCCAGAGCCAGTAACATTTCTTAAACTCTGCGTGAGTCGTTCCGTTAAGGTATCAAACATTGCAAAATCCGCTTAAAATTGCTAGTTGCAAAAAAATCTTTCTTAAAATAGAAAATTTATGCATAGAATGCTATAGGATACTGTAGTTCGCACCGAATTTATATAAATGAATATTCATCATCCTGAAAAAGGTTTGACATGATTAGCCTGCCCTTGGTTTACACCATCTTAGCATTAGTAGCTTATACCACATCTTTTTGGTATTTGTTTCTCAAGTTAATGGCTAAACGTGATCCAAACCATTGGTTTATTGGCGTTATTTTAGGCTTAGGCTTATTACTGCATGCGACTGTTTTGTACCATGACATGCTCACGCCGATGGGGGTGAATTATGACGTTTTTGTCTTAATGTCATTTACATCAGGGCTCATGCTGTTACTTAGTCTACTCTATAGCACTTACCGTCCAATTCTAGCTTTGAACCTGATTGGCATTCCTGTGGCCGCTACAGGACTCATTTTAGGTTTTGCCTTTAGCCAGTCCACTCAATTTATTGAACAACGCTCATTGGGTTTAGATATTCATATTATTTTATCGCTGTCGGCCTATGCGGTGCTACTCATGGCGACCATACAAGCCGTGATTTTATGGTTCCAAGATCGTGAGTTAAAGAACAAACAGAAGAAACGCTTTTGGGTTAACTTACTGCCCTCTTTTCAAGCGATGGAGTCTTTACTGTTTGACTTAATTAAAACGGGTTTTCTTTTACTAACCGTGGCGTTGGTGTTTGGTTTCTTTACTATCGATAACTTTTTTGCCCAACATCTGGCACATAAAACCGCTTTTAGTATTATTTCTTGGTTTGTGTATGGGGCTTTACTCATCGGACATTACCGTTTTGGTTGGCGCGGTCAAAAAGCGATTCGTTTTACCTTAATTGGATTCTTCTTGTTGGCTATAGGTTTTATCGGATCTAAGTTTGTATTGGAAATGATTTTAGGTCGATAAAGTCTTTTATGTTAATTTTAGGAAAATTAAACTTATAATGAAATTTTTCTTTGTAGCATTTTCATTCACTTTAATTATATGGGTTTACAGCGATTTTTTCATAAAAAACAATTATATTCTGCAATAAACTCAACAAATAAAATTAAAAATTGTGGCTACTTTTTGGGCATTGAGTCAACAAAAGCTAGATTTAGTCAGGAGTATTTTGTAATACAGAATAATCAAAAGGAAATAGATAAATTTAATTTTGATCCTGAATTTGATGTGCATCAGAATATAAAATACTCTGGAGAAATAAGACAAGGGGAAAAAATTTGTTATGAATATACTTACATTCACACTTATATGGATAGTATAAAAATTCTAACAAATATGAAAAAAGTTAATAATTTTCCCTCTGTACACGACAAATTTCACAGAACCCTTATCCTATCAGGGTTCTGCCTTCTTAAAATTGCCAAAATTTCCTTAAACTCTTCTTTTTTCCCAAAACCAATTAAACGCTGAATCGCCATTTGAACATAGTCTAAACCATAGCGAAATAAACTCATTGAGAGTCGTCCATGCTTCTTTATTTTTATCACTTTTTTTTGATCATGTTGCCATTCACCCGTTAAGTAACACCAACAGAAGCTTATAGCTAACACCGCAATCAATTTTTTCACTCGTCTAGGGTCTGTCAAGCGCGTATTTTCAAGATTAAACCCGCGTCCTTTGAGACAACTGAATAAGGTTTCAATTTCCCAGCGTAATGCATAATCCTG
>OFQU01000300.1_pt1 | contig 11075 bp, 6 predicted proteins | sample 1542981 | NCBI WGS metagenome assembly OFQU01 (sample SAMN07774233, study PRJEB24372) | wastewater metagenome | isolation source: Exp Tend CN 90WW | collected 2016-02
GGCTCCGAGGCTTCGAAATTGTCCGCCAGTTCACGCTCGGCGACGGTGGCCTTGGCCAGTTTGAAGGCTTGCTCCAGGTCATCGGTCTGGTTCAGCGCCTGGGCGAACAGAGCGTCGCCGAAATAGGTGAAGTTGGCTTCTTCCGAACAGCCGAAGGACACCCGATCGGCGCGCGAGGCGGTCATGATCAGCGTGCGTTCGTCTTTCAGCGCCGGGATGAAACCGCCGGAGTAGCACGACGAAATCACGATGATCTTGTCGCGGTTTTTCAGCGGTGCCAGCACGGCGGCGAGTTCGTCGGCGGGCAGGTCGGCCAGCTCCATGCGCGGCTGGTCGAGCACCAGTTCATGCTCGGCGGTGCCGTGGCTGGTCAGGTAGATGAACAGCAAGTCTTCCGGGCCGCTGCGTTCGGCCAGTGCCTGCGCGGCGCGGCGCAGGTTCTCGCGGGTGGCCATCGGTCGGTCGCCGAGATGGTCGCGGTGGTTGACCAGGCGGATCTGGCCGTAGGCGCCGAAACGGGTGTTGAGCATGTTGGCCACGTAGTCTGATTCGCGCAGAAACACGCTTTGCTTGCCATCGCCGCCGAGGGTCAACGTGTACAACTCGACCGCTGGGGTCGAGGCGGGGATGGCGGCCAGCGCGTCATCGAGCAGACGTCCCTGGGCGAGCAAGCCGAGTTCAAGGGTATCGGGCAGCAACTTGCCATCGGCATCGCGCACGCGCTGGCCGTTGATCCAGGTGCCGCTCATCACGGTGCCATCGGTGAGCACCAGGGTGCCACGTCCCGCATAGCTGTCGTTGTCGAAGCCGCCGATGTAGAAACTGCCGTCGGACAGGTTCAAGCGCCCCTGACCACTGAAGCGCCAGTCGCTGAACGCGCCGATGTAGTGGCTGCCGTCGGCACCGATCAGTTCGCCCTTGCCGGTCAGCGCGCCTTCCTTGAATTGGCCGAGCCAGACATCGCCGTCAGCGTTTTCGTAACGACCTTTGCCGTGCAGTTGATTGTTCTTGAAGCCGCCGACATAGATGTCGCCGTCGGCACTGTTGAAGGTGCCATTGCCCTCCAGCTGACCATTGACGAAGTGGCCACTGAACGAATTGCCGCTGGCATCGCCGCGCTGGCCTTCGCCGTTGGGCTTGCCGTGGGCGAACTGGCCTTGATAGGAACTGCCGTCGTCCATTTCCAGGCGGCCGAGCCCCGAATATTGATCGGCCTTGAACTCGCCACGGTAGGTCATGGCGTTTTCTTTCAGCGTACCTTCGCCGTCGCGCCGGCCCTGTTTGAAACCGCCGGTGTAGCTGCTGGCATTGGTGGTCAGGCTGCCCTGGCCATCGAATAATCCCTGCTGGAACTGACCGCGATAAACCTCGCCATTGCTGCCGTGCCATTCGCCCTGGCCATGCCACTGGCCCTTGTCGAACTGCCCGGCGTACCAGCTGCCGTTGGGGTAGTCGACGCGGCCCTGACCTTGCAGCAAGCCATCGACTAGCTCACCGCGATAGCGCCCGCCGTCCGGCAGACGCGCATCCGGCGGCAACAGCGATTCGCCGTCGCCGCAAGCGGCCAGCAACAGAGTCAAGGCAAGGGGGGCAAGAGTCGCGAGTGAGCGCATAGCGGGATCCGGGCAATTAGGCGACCGAGTATGCCGCAGCTGTGTGACCTAATGCAGCCGGTAAAACAGTGTTGACGCGAAACAGCGTGCGCTGCTTCGCATCCAGAACCATCAGACGAAGCAGAGCGACAGTGGCTCGGCGATATAGGCCGGTTTGTCCGAGCCTTCTATCTCCAGTGTCGCGGTGGCCTTGAGCAGCCACTGGCCGGGTTTTTTCTCGGTCACTTCGCCCAGATCGACCTTCAGACGGACTTTCGAATTGACTTTCACCGGCTGGATGAAGCGCACGCTGTCCAGACCGTAGTTGACCACCATCTTCACGCCTTGCGGCAGGATCAGGATGTCTTCCATCAATTTGGGGATCAGCGACAACGACAGGAAACCGTGGGCAATGGTGCTGCCAAATGGCGTTTGCGCGGCTTTGACCGGGTCGACGTGAATGAACTGATAATCACCGGTGGCTTCGGCGAACAGGTTGATGCGTTCCTGATCGATAGTGAGCCATTCGGAACGTCCGAGTTCCTTGCCGACATAATCTTTGAGCTCTGCAACGGGAACATAGGGCATTGAGACTCTCCTTGGGTTCATCGGTTTTATAGTTTTTCAGGTGGGGGATTTGACCGCCCTGCGAACCACTGTAGATCATCATGGCGATTTGCTCCGGTCAACCGACCATGCTTTTGGCGAATGCCGATCCATAGCGCAGGCGTGCTTATAATGCTCGGCGCTTTTTGTCGGAGATGTCAGATGTTGTTACGTGGCCTGACCCTGCTGGTGCTGTTTCAATTGCTCGGCACGGCGCTCAATCACTTGCTGTTGCCGGTGCTGCCGGGGCCGATCATCGGCCTGCTGTTGCTGCTGGTGTTCCTGATCGTTCGCGGGGAAGTCGGCGAGCCGTTGAACCTCGCGGCCGGCAGTCTGTTGCGCTATCTGCCCTTGCTGCTGGTGCCGCCAGCCGTGGGTGTGATGGTGTACGCCTCGGCAATTGCCGCGGATTTCTGGGCGATTGTCGGCGCACTGGTGGTGTCGCTGATTCTGTCGATGGCCTTCGCCGGGGTCTTGATGCAGCGTCTGGTCCGGCGTCATGTACCGCCATCGGAGGAATCCTGATGCTCTTCGACTGGCACGGCGCCTGGGCGTCGGTGATTCACCATCCGCTGTTCGGCATCGGCATCACCCTCGGTGCTTATCAGCTGGTGCTGGCGGCGTTCGAGAAAACCCGCTGGATCTTTCTGCAACCGGTGCTGGTCTCCATGCTGTTGGTGATTGGGGTGCTGGTCAGCTGCGGCCTGACTTACGCCGAGTACCGCAAGAGCACCGAGATCCTCAGCATTCTGCTGGGCCCGGCGACAGTGGCGCTGGCGGTGCCGCTGTATCTCAACCTCAAACGCATCCGCCAATTGTTCTGGCCGATTTTTACTACGCTGGTGATAGGTGGTGTGGTCGCGACGGGTATGGGCGTATTGCTCGGCTGGTGGTTCGGCGCCGAGCACATGATCCTGATGACCATGGCGCCGAAGTCGGTGACCTCGCCGATTGCCATGCTGGTGGCCGAGCAGATCGGTGGCGTCGCGGCGCTGGCGGCAGTGTTCGTGCTGATCACCGGGGTGATCGGGGCGATCTTCGGCCCGGCACTGTTGACCCGCCTTGGCGTACACAGCCCCGAGGCGCGCGGCATGGCGTTGGGCATGACAGCCCACGCCGTCGGCACCTCGGTGGCGTTGCAGGAAAGTGATGAGTGCGGCGCCTTCGCGGCGCTGGCAATGAGTCTGATGGGCGTGGCCACGGCGGTGTTCCTGCCGTTGGCGGTGTCGATGGTGGTCTAAGGAAATGTCTATGAGCCTGCCGCTTTTTCCGCTGAACACAGTGCTGTTTCCCGGTTGCAATCTCGACTTGCAGATCTTCGAGGCGCGCTACCTGGACATGATCGGTCGTTGCATGAAACAGGGCGGCGGCTTCGGCGTGGTGTGCATCCTCGACGGCAGCGAAGTCGGCCTCGCGCCGCAGGGTTTTGCGCTGGTCGGCTGCGAAGCGCTGATCACCGATTTCCAGCAGCAGGACAACGGGCTGTTGGGGATTCGCGTGCAGGGCGGGCGCCGCTTCCATGTGCTGCGCACCGAAGTGCAGCGCGACCAATTGATTCTCGCTGACGTCGAGTGGCTGGACGACGAGCCGGAGCAACCCTTGCAAGAAGAAGACGCCGACCTGGTGGCGCTGCTCAAGGCCCTGGCCGAGCATCCGATGGTCGAGGCGCTGAACATGGGCACCGACGCGCCTGGTCAGCAGTCACTGGCCAATCAGTTGGCCTACCTGTTGCCCTTTGCCGAAGAAGACAAGATCGACCTGCTGCAACTGGATGATCCGCAACAGCGCCTGGATGCCATTCAGGCACTGCTGGATGAGTTGCAAGGTGAGTTATTCGCCTGAGCTGCGCATCAGGCGATCAGTGCGCGGTTTATCACCAGCTCTTGCGGTTTGATGCGATAGCTCAAGTCGCTGTCGATGCCCCAGTAGTCCTTGCTCGCGTTGTAATAGATATGACCGCTTTTTTCGGCGGTGGAGCCGATGTTCAAGACGAACACCTGCGAAGCCAGTTCGTGGCGTTCCCGGTGTTGCCGGATGTCCTCCAGCAGCGCCGCCAGCGTGGCATAGCCCCGGGCTTCGATGACGTAGAGCTGCAACACTTCGAACAGCAGCGACACTTCATAAATGTTCCCGGATGACGTCGCCACACTGATGGACTCCACGGGGGTTTCTTCGTCGATGTCGGGCAATTCGATCAACACGCTGGCGACATGCAGTTCATTGCCACTGAGGCGGATATCGCTGCGGGTGACCGTTTCGGTCATCCGTGTGCTGTAGAACGTCCAGGTCGACGCGTTGGCGGTCCTGGCCTGAGCGCCGGGGGTCGACAGGCTGATGATCGCGTTGCTTGACGGATAGACGTCGTAGATCGAGCTTTGACCCTGTAGGGCGTACTTGCCCTTATGCTGCGTTGAATTGATGTCGACCTTGCCGGGATGCACGGGCAGCAGATGGCGTTCAGTCACCTGTGGACGGTTGAACAGATAGCGGCCATGCCGCGGTTTCAGACACTCCGGTGCTGGCCGTGACTGGTAACCGGGGGTTGCGGAATCAGCGATATAGGAAAGGGCTGGCGGCACGAGGCGATACGATTCGCCATCCTTGAACACCAGCACTACGTCATGCCGGGTTTCGATGCCGGCGGCCATGCGTCCACCACCGACGTCGGTTTTATTGTCGGATCGCTCGCCCACCACATTCGATAGAAAAACAGCTTTTGATAGCAGTTGCAGCCGGATCGTGAAAGCGCGGTAGGTGAGGTAGGAAAACCCCGATACGCCCTTGTTGCTGTCAACGCTGTAAGTGATGCCGAGGCCAAGCAACTCGGTACTGTTGTAGTCGAGGTGAATGACGCTGGACGTTCTGGCCGTGCCGTGTGGCACGCTGAAGTCGACTCTGCGGTTGTTGCGCGACATGAAGTAATGTTGCGGTTGCGCAGCCTTGGGCTGTAGAGCACCGCCGTTGATGATGCAGGGGGCCGGCGGGCGGCTGCCGTTGACGGTCACGATGACTTCAGTCGTGTGGGGTAACAGGTCCTGCAGCAGCGCCGGCAGGACCGGCAATAGCTCGTAACCATCAGACGTGATGAAAAGCAGCAGGTTGTTGATCACCTGACGTTGACCATTGAGCGTTCTGTAGACGTTCTCGATGGTCAGGGTGTGCTCCGGCAGCTCGCCGTCTGCGCCACGTCGTGAAGTGATGACCAGCGAGGTGCCGACAATTCGCCATTGTTGAATGTTCTCTGCTGGCCAGCCGAGTTCGATGTGACTGATCTGTTGACCGTTTTCGACAATCGTCGCCTCGATGGACGTCTCGGCGATGTAGTAGCGATCGGTCCCCGCGCCGCCGTCGACGTTGACCTGCGCACCGCGAATGACCAACTTGTCGTCGCCTGCTCCGGCGGTCACGGTGTCGTAGCCATTGGCAACGATGACATTGGCGCGATCATCGCCTGTCACCTTGCTCGAACCCTGCCGCAGGGTCGAGATGTTCTCGATGTCCTTGATCTGCGCCACGCTGATATCGGCGATTTGCGGGTCGCCACTGCGCAGTGCGACCTCTCCGCTGGGCAAGTGGACGTCATGGCCGACAAAGCGCGTTTCACGCCTGGGCCGTGCCCCTTCGAACGCCAGCAGGTCGGTGCCTGCACTGCCATCGAGGATGCTGGTGCGTGCTGGCCGCACCGCTCTGTCGAACTCGGTCTCGGCGACCTCGAAGAGGAAGGTGTCGTCCTTGTCACCTCCGGTCAGGTTTTTGGCGTCGGTGCGATAGGTAAAGTAGTTGGGTTTGTTTTTCACCCCGACCACCCGGTCGTAACCGTCATCCAGGCGCCACAACACGCCTTTCCCGTCGCCGGCCTCACCGCTGACGACGCGCTTGAGGTCGGGTGGCAAACCGTCGCGCGCATCAATGTGGTCATCGCTGGAAACCACCACCGGCTCGTTCTCGATTTTGAACGGTTGTTCGCCGGCACTCGCGTCCCACTGGTGGCGCCATACGTTGATCGGGCGTAACTGGACATTGAAGCTGCCGTTCACCACGTGTTCGATATAGTTTTTATAGGCTCCCTGCAACAGGGCGGTGGCCGAGGCCTGCTGTTGCTGGCGGTGGTCGCCGGTGGCCTTGGCGATCCTGAACCGGTCCATCACGTCCTGATCCAGCTCTTGATGGGTGAAGGCAAACCAGCCCGAACGCAGACGCTCATGGAAACCCAGTTCGATGTAGTCATCAATGTCATCGACAACCCGCGCGGCGCGGTAGATTTCCGCACCCAGTACCAGCACGGCTGCCGCGGCCAGGCCAAGGGGGCCGGCAACGCTGCCGAAACCGGCGAGCGCCGCCAGGCCCAGGGCGATGCTGATTCCCGCACCGGCCACGCTGAGTCCGCCGCTGACGTAGTGATCCTGCGCTGCCTTGCCTGTCGTGCCCGCCGCCGCGTTAAAAGCCTTGACCGCACCAATGATGTCGAAGGGCAGCGTGATGGCACTGGCAAACAGGCCCGCGCCGCGACTCAGGGTCTTGCCGATGCTGGTGGCGGGAAACCGGTTGAACACCGTCGCGCCACTTTGGAACATCGCTTCGCCACCCTTGCTCAAGCCCCGCTCGATGATCAGCGAACCGATTTCACTGCTGATGCCGCCGGCATTGAACGCGGCTTCGCCGAGATCGCCGACCTTGATCGCCTCGGTAATCCCGATCAGGCCGCTGTAGATGCCGTAGGCCTGCAGGCCGACGCCGGCACCGCTTTGCAAATAACTTTTGCTGCGGTTGACCCAGCCCGGCATGTGCTCAAGGGAATCGACGCGATGGATGTCGATTTTTTGTGCCGAGCCCAGCAGTTTGTCGAAGCGCGCCATCGGGTTGCCAGGCGCAAGAGGCGTGGAGGCAATGAACAGCGGTGCGGCAGTGGGTGAGCGTTTGCAGGCGATTTCGAAAAACAGGGTGGCGACTTTGCTGCTGTCGGGGTTGTCCGTGGATTTGATGCGCGATTCGACCTGAGCCGGGTCGAAACCCAGCGCATCGAGAAAGGTTTTGTCGGCGGCCTCCAGGTGGGCATTGGCGCCACTGATGTGTTCGCCATTCACTGTCGCGCCCATGGCTTGCAGTTCCACGCGGCTGATCGTGAACTCGCCGATGCGCAGCGGCCCCAGGCGTTTGTCGAGCGTCTTGAGTGCAAGAGGCGCAGGGTTCTGCACAGGGCGGGCGGGCGGCGGTGTCAGCGGTGGTGCGCTGGGGACGATTTCAACCTGTCGCGAGACCGGCGCATGGTGGTTGGCCGAAGTGCTGATCGGCGTGATGTGAATGACTGCATCGAGGGTGGGTTCCACTGATGCTGTAATAAGTTTCGCCATTATTTAATCCTTTAAAAACAGGCGTGGTCGGACACCGGTGTTGGCGTCGGTATTCCGTTGGGAAAATTGTAGTGTGGATATAAAGATTGAAAGTTGAACGGTGCAGTTAGTTGGTTTCTTGATGTTTAAATAAAATGTCAGTTCTGCCGTGGTCGTATGTCATAGGGTGGTCGTCATGAAGTCTGCCCTCAGTATCGAGTTTTTTAAAGTTCGGGCCAGACGATGTCATCGGCAAATTCATTTTTATTGCCTGAAAGCCGAAGTATTGGATCACCCAAGGCCTCGACCTTGTCGATCAACGCGTCATACTGGTTTTTATTGGACGTGCCGAAGTGGGTCGATTCTTCTATGAAATCCGCACGGTCTCCCGCCGCCTGATCAATGTCTTTGACCTTGGCCGCTTTCGTCATTTCCGTGTTCAACAACCAGACCCGCTCTGCTTCGATACCCTTGGTGGTGACAGACACCAGACCTTCGTACTCGTCATCGGGAAACCAACTGGCAGTGTCCTCAACCTTCGAGTTGAACAGATGATTCTCTTCGTGCGGCACGACCTCCAGACCTCGGGTATCCAGTACGTAAAGAAACATGACCGTCTGTTTTGTCCGGGTCGCAATGTAATCGCGGTCATGATCCCAGGCGACCGGGCTATCGGGATCATCCGACCACTCAGCAGATTCACTGCTGTCGGAATCACTGTCGCTGGCGTCGGATTTCAGTTTGCCCGGGTGTTTGTTCGTCTGGCTGTTGTAGAGCAGGTATTCGGGATCGGGCGCACTGGCGTAACCGATGCCCTCCTTGAGACTGAACGTGGAGCTGATCGGTTTTTCGGTCGAGGCGCCGGGGCTGTGGCGGTAGCGAGGCAGCATGGTGTCGTCTCTGGCGATCTCGAAGGGCGTGCGATCATCGCCTCTGAACATTGCCGGGACATCGGTGCGGTACAGGCAATTGTTCTTGTTACGCCGATAACCTGCTTTCGCCAGGAGTGCCTCGCGCACGGCATCGGTCATGCTGGTTTCGGGGTCATACCAGGGGTGTCGGGCGCCGCGTTTCAGGTTCAGTTCATTGACCATGTCGCGGGCGAGGGCGTCGAGACGCTGCGGACTGCCAGGGTCTTCAACCAGGCGTTTGTGTGATTCGGCCCACTGCGGGATTTTCAGTTCTGTACGCAAGTCTTGTTGCAGGCGAGACAACTGACTGGGCAACAGGTTGTAAGACTGCAACCACTTCTTGCGTTGATCCGCACTCAAGGTCGGATGCAACTGACTCAGGGCGTTTTGCAGCAGATCGGTGAGGGGGTTTTCGGACTTCGTCTGCTTGAACTGTTTTGCTGGCAAGCCAGAGGCCTGAGCCATTTCGCTGGCAGTGTCTGCGGGACGTTTCAGGGGTGACTGGCGTTGCTCGGTCAGGCGCCAGGTAGGTTCTTCGGGATTTTTGTAGAGGATCGGGCCGGAAGGTGTTCGTTCGGTGAGCATTTTCAGCCGATAAACCCCGAGGGTTTCATCCAGGCCGGCGTGCGCGGTGTGCACCTCACCGTCATGCTCGACATCGACGAATTTGCGCCCGACCACGTAGCGAAAACCCTCGCCGTCAGCAGCTTGCATGCCGCGCAGGAGAGGTGTGGCGCTCCAGTATCGGTCCACCGGACTGTTGGCCGTTGCCTGGCCGGCGTTCCGGTTGGGGAGCGCAGTGACTTCAACCGTCGGCGGCAGGGCGTGACTCACACTCTGCTCTGGATGACGGGGCCGAAACGGGTTTGTCGTGTCTGGCGTGCCAAAGGGCCTTGATGCAAGAGGGATCGAAGTGCCTGGCGGGTTGTCGGAGCGATGCGCTATTGGTGTTGTTGTCTCTGTACTTTGCGAAGTTGAAGTCGAATGTTTGCGCGGTATTTTAGGACTCATGGAATGCTCATTATTAATAGGTGTTTAAATTTATTAATGGTTAATGCGTTCAGTTGCTGTTCTGTTCAAGTAATTTTTCTTCGGGGTGGAGTCAGTGTCATGCTTTTTAATTTAATGGATTTTTGCACTGGTGAAGTGTTGGTTGTGAAGATGTTTAATTTAAATATGTAACTTGGTTTTTTGTTTAATGCGCAGCAACCACTCACTTGAGTCAATCAAGAGCAGCTTTCAGAACGGAGCGGGGGGGAGTGCGGCGCCACTCCCGGCGTCAATGCGCAGAGAGTGGCGAGAGAGGGGCTATCAGTAGGCGTAACGCAACATCGTATGCGGCAAATGGCGCAGGACGAAGAGGCTGAACAGCAGCACCAGTGCCGGAATGATCAGCCACCAGATTTTGTACGGCATCGCACCGAGGGGGGCCTTGCGCTGGCTCAACCACAGACTTGCCGCACACACGCAGCTCGCCAGCATCGCGCCAGCGAGAATGTCCGTCGGCCAGTGCGCGCCCAGATAAACCCGTGAAAGGGCAATCGCCAGCGCAGGAATGCAGCCAAGTAGCAGCCAGGTCAGGCGCAGGCGGGGCGGTTGTCCACGTCCGGCAAGGACGGCCAGAGTCAGAAACAATGCAAACGAGCCGGAGGCATGGCCGCTGGGCATGCTGTAGCTGGTGATCGGGTCAGTCAGCACCTCCGGGCGTACACGGGCGAAGAATAGCTTGGTCGCGGTGTTGGCCAGAGCGGTGCAGAGCAACGTGCCGCCGGCGAACAGCGCCTGTCGCCATTGCCGGCACAGCAACAGCAGCACGGTCAGCAGGGTGCTGAACATCAGCATGTTGCGGAATTCGCCGATGAGGGTGAGCGTCACCGCGATTTCATCCAGCATCGGCTGACGATGCTCCTGCACCAGGGTCATCACCCCTTGATCGAGCGCATTCAGATAGGGATAGCCGATGAACAGGCCGATCAGAATCAGCAGGCTCATGCTGCTGATCCAGAGGGTTGCCCGGCGGTGACGGCGCAGACTGCTGTTCACACTGAGGCCAACCATGACCGCGATGCTGGCGGCGACAATGCCCGCTTCCAGCCAGAAGCCTTCGGGCAGCGGCAAGCGGATGGCCGCACCGGTGGCCCAGCCCGGCAGCAGGTAAACCAGGCTCCACCCGGCGGCGGCCAGCAGGCTGACGGCGGCAAAACGCGGGAACGGCATATCGCACATGCCGGCCACCATCGGCAGCATCGGCCGCAACGGACCGATAAAGCGGCCGACCAACAGGCTGGCGATACCGTAGCGCTGGAAATAGGTTTCCGCCCCGGCCATCCATTCCGGGTGGTGGCGCAGTCCCGGCAGGCGTCGGATGTTCTGGTGGAAATGCCGGCCAAGGAAGTACGAGATTGCATCGCCGAGAATCCCGCCGAGAAAACCCAGCAACAGGGTTTCGCTCAGCGACAGTGCGCCGCTGCCGGCCAGAACGGCGACGGCAAACAGCAGCACGGTGCCCGGCACGATCAAACCGGCAATCGCCAGGCATTCCACAAAGGCCACAATGAAAACTGCAGCAGCCAGCCATTGTGGATTGGCTGCCAGCCACCCGGTAATGCTATCGAGCCATGGGCCCATACAGAAAA
>OFQU01000301.1_pt1 | contig 11039 bp, 8 predicted proteins | sample 1542981 | NCBI WGS metagenome assembly OFQU01 (sample SAMN07774233, study PRJEB24372) | wastewater metagenome | isolation source: Exp Tend CN 90WW | collected 2016-02
TTGATCTTTAAAAACCAGATCAAAAGATCGCAGCCTGCGTCAGCTCCTACGGGGGGTGTGGTGTGGCAGGAATTACCCGTGCATTCGGCCAAAACGCCCGGACTGGAAGTCGGCGAAGGCCTGGTGGATTTCCTGCTCGGTGTTCATCACGAACGGGCCGTGACCGGCGATCGGTTCGTCGATCGGCTCGCCGCTCAGCAGCAACACCACGGCGTCGGTTGCAGCTTTGAGAGCCAGTTGACGGCCGTCGCGCTCGAACAACACCAGTTGCCCCTGCTCCGCCCATTCTTGTTCATTGATCTGCACCGAACCTTTCAACACCACCAGCGCAGTATTGCGTCCTTCGTGCAGATCCAGCGCCAGCAACTTGCCAGCGTTCAGGCGCAGATCCCAGACATCAATTGGCGTGAAGGTACGCGACGGACCTGTATGGCCGTCGAACTCACCGGCGATCAAACGCAGGCTGCCGGCATTGTCCTTGAGCGCAATGCGCGGGATGTCACGATCGAGAATTGTCTGGTAACCCGGCGCGGCCATCTTGTCCTTGGCGGGCAGATTGACCCACAGCTGAACCATTTCCAGCTTGCCACCGGTTTTGGCGAAGTTTTCCGAGTGGAACTCTTCGTGGAGTATTCCGGAAGCGGCGGTCATCCATTGCACGTCGCCCGGGCCGATGGTGCCACCGCTGCCCGTGGAGTCGCGGTGCTGCACCTCACCGTCGTAAACAATCGTCACGGTTTCAAAACCACGGTGCGGATGCTGACCCACGCCGCGCTGCTCGGTGGTCGGCGTAAATTCGGCAGGCCCCGCGTGATCGAGCAGCAAGAACGGGCTGATGTGTTGGCCGAGGTTGTCGTAGGAAAACAGTGTGCGAACCGGAAAACCATCGCCGACCCAATGGCCGCGAGGGCTGGTGTAAATACCGATGATGTTTTTCATGATTGGCTCCAAAGGTGTGGATGACGCAATGGATTAAGCTTAATTGCATGACGATGATTGCACTAGACGGCAAAAATCAGCTTCAGCGTTCTATCTGGAGGACAGTGAACTTCGGCAGCCTCAAGACCGAGTCGCGGCGATCGCTGGCAAGCCAGCTCCCACAGGTTTTCGGGATGTAAATACAATTCAGCACCAACACAATTCCCTGTGGGAGCGAGCTTGCTCGCGAAGAGGCCAGGCCAGACATCACAAGTCTCGGAATTGATTCATGATTTCTGATCAACAATGCTTTGCGCTACCAACGGTTTTTCCCACGAAAGCAAACGCGGATACTCCCGGCCATTCCCACTGCAACCCCTGGAGTCTTCATGTCTGTTCCCGCTTTCGGCCTTGGTACGTTCCGCCTGCAAGGCCAGGTGGTCATCGATTCAGTGAGCACCGCCCTCGAACTCGGCTATCGGGTCATCGACACTGCACAGATCTATGAGAACGAAGCCGACGTCGGCCAGGCCATCGCCGCTAGCGGCATTCCGCGTGAAGAGCTGTTTATCACCAGCAAGATCTGGGTTGCCAACTTCGCCAAAGAGCGCCTGATCGACAGCCTCAAAGAGAGCCTGCAAAAACTGCAGACCGACTACCTCGACCTGACGTTGATCCACTGGCCATCGCCGGACGATCAAGTGCCCGTCGAAGAGTTCATGACGGCCCTGCTGGAAGCCAAGCGTTTGGGCCTGACCCGGCAGATCGGTATTTCCAACTTCACCATCGACCTGATGAAACAGGCGATTGCTGCAGTCGGTGCCGACAACATCGCGACCCATCAGATCGAGCTGCATCCGTACCTGCAAAACCGCAAAGTAGCCGGGTTCGCCCAGAGTCAGGGCATCCACATCACCTCATACATGACCCTCGCCTATGGCGAAGTGCTGAAAGACCCTCTGATCCAGCAGATCGCCGAACGCCTGCACGCCACCCCGGCGCAAGTCACTCTGGCCTGGGCCATGCAGTCGGGTTATGCGGTGATTCCGTCATCGACCAAACGCGCCAACCTGCAAAGCAATCTCGGCGCCACAACCCTGACGTTGAGCGATGCCGACATGGCGCAAATCGCCACGCTGGATCGCGGCCATCGCCTTACCAGCCCCAAAGGCATTGCGCCTGACTGGGATTGATCAGCGCGACTGAATGCTCAGCCCTGAAGACGCTGCGCGAGACCATTCATGGCCTCGCGCAGCGTATGGATCGCCATGACCACGGTATCGGCTTCGGCCTCGATACACGCCTGTTCAAGACCCGCGCAAGCCGCCACCACACGCGCTGCGCCCACCATCTGCGCGCCGCCCTTGATGTGATGGGCCAGTTCGCGCAACCCGTCGCTGTCATGCTCGTGGTTCAACTCGTCGAGGCGTTGCAAATCGTGATGCAGGCTGCGCAAAACTTCTTCACGCAGGTGATCAATCATCGAGTGATCATCGGCGGCCATCTGCTCCAGCGCGCTCAGGTCGATTTCTGTCAGGGCCATGTCTTCGACCGGTTCGACACCACTGTCGCAATGGCTGGCCCCCGTCAACGCCTGCTGCAAATCGTGCAAGCGAATCGGTTTGAACAGGCATTCGTCCATGCCGGCATCGAGGCAACGAACCTTCTCCTCGACCTGAGCATTGGCGGTGAACCCGATCAACAGACAAGGCGCGCGGCCGCTCGCGGCTTCTTCGTCACGGATGGCCCGCGCCAGTCCATAGCCGTTGCGCCGCGGCATGTTGCAGTCGGTGATGACCACGTCGAAGGGCTGTGTCCGCCAACGTTCCAGTCCTTCATGGCCATCTTCGGCGGCAATCGTTCGATGGCCCAGTTCACTCAACTGCCAGCACAGCAACAAACGGTTCACCGGATGATCATCCACCACCAGAACGCTCAGTGGGCACACAGGCATATCCTGCGTCAGCGGTGTTGCCGGGGCATGCGCGATACCGGCCAGCAGCGGCAGTTCGAGGTTGACCTGCACTTGCGTACCGCGACCCGGCTCGCTGTCGAGGTGCAACCAGCCGCCCATCATTTCGCAGAGGCTGCGACTGATCACCAAGCCCAATCCGGAACCACCGCGCGCCGATTGAGCGTTATTGCTCGCCTGTACGAAAGGGCTGAACAACCGTTGCCGATCCTGCGCACTGATGCCAATCCCGCTGTCTTTGATGACCACTTTCACGGCCAGTCGCTCAGCCGACACCGCTGTCACTTTCAGCCACAGGCTCACCTCGCCGTCTTCAGTGAACTTGATCGCGTTGCTGAGCAAGTTCGACAACACTTGCTTGAAGCGCGTCGGGTCAATCAATACATCGACGTCACTGTGCTCACCCAACTCGACATGCCACAACAGGCACTTCTGTCGCGCCAGTCCTTCAAACACCCGGCACACCGACACCACCAGTTCCCGCAGGTTTGCCCGCTCGGGAGCCAAGGACAAATGCCCGGTTTCAATGCGCGCGATGTCGAGGATGTCGCCAATCAGTGCCAGCAACTGTTGCCCGGCATTGGATGCCACCTGAATGGCCAGGCGATCGGTCACGCCCTCATCGGCACGTTTGAGCGCCAGCTCGAGCATCCCGATCAATGCATTCATTGGCGTACGAATTTCATGGCTCATAGTCGCCAGAAACGTGGTTTTGGCCCGATTGGCGTCGTCCGCGGCGTCCTTGGCCTGCTGCAATTGTTGTAACCACTGCTGACGCTGACGGATCTGTCTGCGCTGCAAACCGATCCAGATCAGCGCCGCCAACAGCAGGCTCGCCGCCCCTGCAAAACCCAGCAGAATCTCGCGGCGATGTCGTAGCCAATAGCTCTCTTCCACCACCACATCATGACTCCAGCGTGCAACCAGTTCGTCCATCTGTTGCGGAGCGATGCTCAGCAATGCCTTGTTCAGGATCGAGTGAAGCATCGAAGATTGTGGCGCGGTGGCCAGGGCAATACGGGCCGGTTGATCGCCAATGGTGCTGGCAATACGCAGACGCTCGCGATGCTGACGGGCAATCACAAATCGCGCCACCAGCAACGAACTGACGGTGGCGTCTGCCTGCCCCTTGGCAATCAACGCTATGCCTTCGGCGGGGCTTTTGACTTCGACAAAACGTAATGCCGAGAGCCGTTCCTGCAAATAGCCGCGCAACGGGTGGCCGCGATAAATCGCCAGCCGTTTACCCACCAACTCATCGAGGTTGCGCGGGCTTGCCTCGGTTGTCGCACTGACCAGCACAAACGGATTGCTCATGTAGGCCCGAGTGAATCGCAGTTCGTTTTCACGCTCGCTGCTGGGCGTCACCACGGGTAGCACGTCAAGCTCACCGACCTGCAGTTGCTCGATCTGTCGATCCAGCGACTGCCCGCGCACGACCTCGAAATTCAGCCCGCTGCGCTGACTGATCAGGCTCAACAGTTGTGCCGCCAGCCCACTGAAACGCCCATCCGCGTCAAAAAAACTCAGCGGGGCAAAATCTTCGACACCGCCGACCCGCACCACCGGATGTTGATCCAGCCACTGCTGCTCTGCGGCACTGAGCTGCACCCGTGTTTGTTCAGCCATCTCGGCAAGACCGACGCTCCAGCGCTGTTCGATACGTTGCCGATGCTCCATGGGAATCGCCGCCAACGCGTTGTCGACGAGACGTTTGAGGCGCACATCGCTGCGCATCAGCGCAAAGCCGAACGGGTTGGCATCAAGTCCCGCGGGCCCTGCCAATTGCAGGTCATTTCGATAATTGGTGTTGATCAAGTAACTGGCACTGATGAAATCGCCCAGATAAACATCATCCGCACCGAACGCCACGGCTCCCAGTGCATCCATTGCCGAGGCGTAAAGTTGCACGCTCGCTTCAGGGTAGAACGCCTGCACCGTCGCCAGCTGCATGTAATCCTCGACCATGGCGACACGCTTGCCCGAGAGATCCATCGGCATGGATTCTTCGAGCCGGGTAACCAGCATTGGCTGATCTTCGGCATAGGGTCGGGACAGAACGATCGCAGGGTCGGCGATCTCAAAACTGTTGGATGTCCCCAATACATCGAGATCGCCACGTTTGAGTGCCGCCATCACCGCATCCCGGTTGGCAAAACGCCGGACTTCGACTCTGAGGCCCAGCAGTTGCGCCAGCAGGTCGGCGTAATCGGCTGTGAGCCCTTCCAGTTCATGCTGATTGCGGGTGATCTCGAACGGTGGGTAATCGCGACCTGAAATGCCCATCCGCAACACCGGATGCTGACGCAACCATTGGCGGTCTTGTTCGTCCAGACGGATCTGGACATTATCCAGCCCGGAGCGAGTCAGCACCTCGAGAACCTGCGGCGCTTCACTCGCCCAGCAAGAGGTAACAAGGCTAAGCCACAGCCAAAAGGCACGCCCTCCCTGGCTCATGTCCGGCTACTCAGATCAAATGATTGCGCTTGGCGAAATCGCGCAAGTGCACCGCTGTACCCATCCCGAGCTTCTTCATCAGTCGGGTTTTATATGTACTGACCGTTTTATGGCTGAGGTGCATGTCCTCGGCAATTGTCTTGTTGGGCTTGCCCTGCGCCAGTTGCACGAAAATGCTCAACTCTCGATCGGAGAGCTGATCGATCATCTGTTTTTCCGTGGTTTGCACTGCATTCAACACGCTGAAGTTGTCCGGCATCGCGGAAAAATAGGTGTAGCCCGCCATCACTGCCTGAATGGCTTTGTGCAGCTGTTGCAGTTGATTGGTCTTGGTGACGTAAGCCATCGCCCCAGCGCGCAGACACCGCTCCTGGAAAAACAAGGCTTCGTGAGTACTGAACACCAGAAGTTTGCACTTAAGGTCGTTGGCCTTGATTCGAGCCATGACGTCCAGCCCGTCGAGTGCTGGCAGACCCAAGTCAAGCACGACCAACCGGGGCTGGTGCTCGCGGATCATTTGCAGCACCTCGTTGCCACTGGACGCCTCGTGAATCTCCTTGAAACCCTCGGATTGCAGCACGATTCGGATGGCGGCGCGCACCACTGGGTGGTCGTCGACGATCAGCGCTGACTTCATTTCCACTCCCACTAAAAAATCTGGCAATAAGATCACCGGGATCGGCTGATCCAGACTCAATGGCTGCGCAGCGACTGTTGCACGCAATGGAATGGAAATCACCTGTCAGATCTGACAGTTGCGGCGCGAGTATTTTTATGCATAGGCCCGACGCTGCTCAACCACGGCCTGTTTCCACTGGGGTGCGTCGACCAACGCCATCAAGTGCCTGATTGCCTGTTCATTGGGCAGCGCCGCATGACTGATCTGCACGTTCTCCTGCGCGAAACCTGATTTCACCTGCAACGGCGCCGAAGGTTCGTTGTAAATCAGCGCATGCCGCACCTGAGGGTTGTCGAGAAAAAACCCCAGCAGATCCAGCGACCCCATCGTCAGTTCAGCGTTGATAACCACCACGTCGAACGGTTCGCAGCCGTAGTCCACCAGCGTCAACAGCTCGGCGATACTCTGCACCGGGGCAACGCGGTAGTAGTTGAGGCCGTTGAACAGACGCTCGACTTTCATCCGGTGAAAATGCTGCGGATCGGCGATAAGGATACGCAGGGCTTTATTGATCATGGTCAATCTCCCGGTGATCAGGTTTTTCAGTGCGGCAAGACTACGCAACCTCAACGGCAGGTTCTGTAGGACATTTCCTAAAAAGTCATTCGCCCGAGATCTGCCGATAACTGCGCCGTTGCAGCCAGTTCAGCAAATCGGTTCCGGCCATCGGTCTTGCGTACCAATACCCCTGCCCTTGCGTGCATCCCAGTGCCAGCAGCTCGCGGCGCTGCGCATCGGTCTCGATGCCCTCGATCACCACGGTCATGCCGAGGGTTTCGCCAAGCGCCAAGGTGCTGCTGATTGCTGCCCGGCAACGGGGTTCACGCTCAAGGTTACGAATGAAATCAGCGTCAAGCTTGATCTCGTTGAAGGGCAACTGACACAAGCGTTGCAGCGAGGAAAACCCGGCCCCGAAGTCGTCGATCGACAAGCGACACCCCATCATCCGCAACCGCACCAGGCTTTCCAGGCTGGTAGCCGGCGCTTCCAGCAAACCGCTCTCGGTCAGTTCAAAGGTCAGGCCCGCGCCTTGAGCGGCGTGGCGCGCCAAAATGTCTTTGAGGGAGGCGGTCAGCTCAGCGTTGGCCAACTGCACGGCTTGCAGGTTGAACGCCAGATTCAGGAAGAAACCCTGCTCCCGGGCGCTTCGCTGAATATCCAAAGCCTGATCGAGCTGAGAGAACAGCAACGCGTCGAGCAGGCCACAGCGTTCCAGCACCGGCATGAACAGCGCGGGCGAAATAATGCCGCGGGTTGGATGCAGCCAGCGGCAGAGCACTTCTACACCGCAGACTTCACCGCTGCGCAGATTGAATTTTGGCTGATACCAGGCGTGCAACTGCCGATCGGCCAGTGCCCGCCGCACGGACACTTCACTCGCCAGAGTGCCGAACGCAGGCGCAGCCTCGAGAAGGCTCGGCCGCTCAACATATTTGTCCAGCAGATCACCCAGCACCTGGGCATGCAGTGGTTTGCCGACATCGCCCAGCAGGTCCAGACCTAGCAGCGTCACCATTTGATGCACCGCGCGGCGCAGATCGGCCGACAACGAGCTGCTGATGATGACCGACTTTACCTGCTGGGAGGCGCCTACGCGTTGCAAGAACTGCAGGCCGTCCATGCCCTCCATTTGCAAGTCGCACAGGGCAATGTCTACGCAGCCGATGTCCTTCAACAGGGCCAGTGCCTGCGCGCCGTCACTGGCTTCGTAAATCTGCCGGAACCCCAGGCTTTGCAAGATGCTGACCGCAACCGAGCGTTGGAACGCGTGATCTTCGAGCACCAGAATTCGAAGCGGCTGAAGGGACATGATCGTTGCCTCGAAGATGGTGGAATTGGCACAAGTGTCCGGCGTTTCTGCGTAGAACTCGTTAGGAAAAGTCTCAAATCTCATGGGACTTTTCCTAAATATCGAGGTGTTCAAGGAGTGCAGCCAGGGTTTGCCGATCCGGCGTACGGATCAGCGTCAACTGGCGTCGCTGGTTGGCATAAATCGTTTCTGCCTGTGCCTGGCCACGGCGTGCGTCATAAATCACACCGTGACGAATCTGCGAATTGCTCTGGAAAAACCGCATCGGATCAATCCCGGCGGCAGCGATCAGCTCACCGTTGATGACCAGCAGATCAAAGTGCTCGAACGGTTCGAACGAGTAATGGGTCACGCCCAGCAGTTCACGAAACGAACGCACCGGTGTGAGCGTGCGATATCCCAGTTCGTTGAGGGACTTGCAGATTCGGTTGCGCTCGATGAGTTGCTCTTCAGCAACGAGAATTCGCCAGTGTTTGTAGGACATTGATTTCGCCGGCCGTAGGAAATGTTTCCAATCAGCGGAACACTCTAATCAATGCACGCAGCAAAACATGTAGGACAAGTCTGATAAACGAGCGGGATTTCTGGAGGCGAACCAAGAAGAAAGCCACACCGCAATCACCGGCGTGGCTTACTTGATTGATCAAAGGCAGTGGATGTCTTAGGAACGTCATTCAGTCGTACTCGGACTCCAGAATGCCTGCACCACGAGCGCCGACGTCGAGATCCGCGCGATCAGTGCATCCAGCTCATCGCCGTCCACCGAAGTGGTCGCCAGCGTCGCTTCGATCTCGACTTCGTCGGCGCCAAAGGCGTGCACATCGACGTCGCTGGCCGGATAGTTGCTGCGTTCCAGCTCGGCTTCGAGTAAGGCGAGCACAGCTTTTTGCTGTGAACGTCGGGCGATCACGTAGACGATATTGGTGACTTCGGCCGAGACCACGTCCAGTGGCTGGCGGTTGATGTTATTGACGATCGGCCGCAGCAACGTATTGGCGGCGAGGATGAACAGCGTGCCCAGCACGGCTTCGGCCAGCAGGTCGGCACCGGCGCAGGCACCCACTGCAGCGGAGGTCCACAAGGTGGCGGCGGTGTTGAGGCCGCGCACGTTGCCTTCCTCACGCATGATCACCCCGGCACCGAGAAAACCGATGCCGGAGACAACGTAGGCCACCACGCGCACCGCGCCCTCGGCCCCGGCGAGACGGTTGGCCATGTCGACAAAAATCGCCGCGCCGACCGCCACCAGCACGTTGGTCCGCAGGCCGGCGGTGCGTTGCCGGTACTGTCGCTCGAAGCCGATCAGGCCGCCGAGAAGGAACGCGGCACTGAGGCTGATCAGGGTGTCGAGCAGCGAGGTGAGGTTGAGGTTGTTGATGGCTTGCATGATGAAATCCTTGAATAAATCACACCCCCTTGTTGGGGGCTGAAAACACATACCCTGTAGGAGCTGCCGAAGGCTGGGGCCGCGATCGGATGATCTTTTGATCTGGCTTTTAGAAACCAAGATCAAAAGATCGCAGCCTTCGGCAGCTCCTACAGGGGGAGCGATCTTGCTGTTACTGCCAGTCAAACCGGCGGATGTAGAAACCTTTCACTGCCTGAGTCAGCGCCATGTACGCCAGCAGAATCACCGGCAGGAACACGAAGTACATCGACGGCAACGCCTGCAATTTGAAGTAGTGCGCCAGCGGCCCCATCGGCAGGAAGATGCCGACCGCCATGATGATTCCGGTCATCACCAGCAGCGGCAGGGCTGCACGGCTTTGCACGAACGGAATCTTCGGCGTGCGGATCATGTGCACGATCAGCGTCTGGGTCAGCAGGCCCACCACGAACCAGCCGGACTGGAACAGCGTCTGGTGATCCGGGGTGTTGGCATCAAATACGTACCACATCAAGGCGAACGTTGTGATGTCGAAAATCGAACTGATCGGCCCGAAAAACAGCATGAAGCGCCCGACATCGCCCGGCTGCCAGCGTTGCGGTTTCTTCAGCATCTCCTCATCGACGTTGTCGAACGGAATGGCAATCTGCGAAATGTCGTAGAGCAGGTTTTGCACCAGCAGGTGCATCGGCAGCATCGGCAGAAACGGAATAAACGCACTGGCAACCAGCACCGAGAACACGTTGCCGAAGTTGGAACTGGCGGTCATCTTGATGTACTTGAGCATGTTGGCGAAGGTGCGGCGCCCTTCGAGTACGCCCTCCTCCAGCACCATCAGGCTCTTTTCCAGCAGGATGATGTCTGCTGCTTCCTTGGCGATGTCCACCGCGCTGTCCACTGAAATACCGATGTCGGCGGTGCGCAACGCCGGCGCGTCGTTGATGCCATCACCCATGAAGCCGACTACGTGGCCGTTACCCTTGAGGATGCGCACGATGCGTTCCTTGTGCGACGGCGTCAGCTTGGCAAAAACGTTAGTGTTTTCCACCGCCACGGCCAGTTCGGCATCGCTCATGCGCTCGATGTCGTTGCCCATCAGCAGGCCTTGCTGAGCGAGGCCGACTTCGCGGCAGATCTTCGCCGTGACCAGTTCGTTGTCACCGGTCAGCACTTTCACCGCCACGCCATGTTCCGCCAAAGCCTTGAGCGCCGGCGCGGTGCTTTCCTTCGGTGGATCGAGAAACGCCACGTAACCGATCAGCGTCAGTTCCTGCTCATCAGCCAGGCTGTAGGTGTCGCGCCCCTCAGGCATCGAGCGGGCCGCTACTGCCACCACGCGTAAGCCTTCAGCGTTGAATGCTGCGGTGACCTGACGAATCCGGGTCAGCAATTCATCGCTCAAGGCTTCATCGACGTCGCCGTGACGCACACGGCTGCACACCGCCAGCACTTCTTCCACCGCGCCTTTGCAGATCAGTTGATGCGCCTGGCCGCGCCCTTCTACTACGACCGACATGCGCCGGCGATTGAAGTCGAACGGGATCTCATCGACCTTGCGAAACGCTGTGCCGACCTTCAGCTCACAGTGGACTTCCACATGTTCCAGCACGGCCACGTCCAGCAGGTTTTTCAGGCCGGTCTGGTAGTAGCTGTTCAGGTAAGCCATTTCCAATACGTCGTCAGAATCTTCGCCCCAGACATCAACGTTGCGTGCAAGGAAGATCTTGTCCTGGGTCAGCGTGCCGGTCTTGTCGGTGCACAGCACGTCCATGGCGCCGAAGTTCTGGATCGCGTCGAGACGTTTGACGATGACTTT
>OFQU01000302.1_pt1 | contig 11038 bp, 10 predicted proteins | sample 1542981 | NCBI WGS metagenome assembly OFQU01 (sample SAMN07774233, study PRJEB24372) | wastewater metagenome | isolation source: Exp Tend CN 90WW | collected 2016-02
TCGATCGAGGTGATGCGCACGCCGGTGCCGTGCAGGTCCGAGCGTAGCCCCAGCGAGAATTGCTCCACGAACGCCTTCGTCCCGCCGTAGACGTTGCCGCCGGTATAGGGATAGGTCGCCGCGACCGACGACAGGTTGATGATCGCGCCCTGGCGTTCGATCAGACCGGGGAGCAGCCGGTGCGTCAGCGCGACGAGCGCCGACACGTTGGTGGCGATCATCGTGCGCCAGTCGTCGAGCTTCGCCTCCTGCGCGGGCTTGGTGCCGAGCGCCAGGCCGGCGTTGTTGATGAGCAGGTCGATATCGCGCCAGTCGGCGGGCAGGCTGTCGAGCGCGGCGGCGGTGGCGGCGTCGTCGGCGATGTCGAAGGCGAGCGTATGGACCGCATCGCCCAATTCCGCCTTCAGCGCGTCCAGCCGGTCGGCGCGGCGGCCGGTGGCGATGACGCGCCAGCCGGCGCCGACGAATTCCTGGGCGGCAGCGGCACCGATGCCGGCGGTGGCGCCGGTGATGAGGGCGGTCTGGGTCATAGCGTCTCTCGTGAAAGGGAGGAGTGTCTGCGGGTCTGATGCCGCGACGCGGGCGCGCTGCCAACGATCATCTGCGCAGGGCGATCCGCGGGCATGCGGGCGATCTTCTTTTGGCCAGCCGCGGAACGGCGATGGGCGGGCAAGTGTTTCCGGTTATCCTTCAACAGGATGCCCCAGTTCATGCGTACGCTGTCCGCCGCGGAGATTGCGACCCTTGCCCCGGGCGACGACCGGCCCCACGGGCGGCTGGGCATTGCCGAAACCGCGGCGGGGCTCGCCGGCCTGTTGCGCAAAAGCGACGTGCTGGCGGCGGAAGCGGACGAGGTGCGCGCGGCGGCGCTGGCCCGCGCGCTCGCCGCGATGATGCCCGCGGCGACGGTCGTGGTCTGTCCCGGCACCGACGCGCTGCCAGGGGACGAGGCGCCCGCCTCCCCCGCCAATGTCGGGCAGCGCGTGTCGGCGCTGCGGACCGTCCGCTGCACGCTCGCCAAGCGTCGCAGGCCGCGGATCGCGCTGATCACGACGGGTGAGGCGCTCGCCCGCGCCTGCCCTGCCCCCGCGGCCTTCGATGCCGAACCGCCGCGGGTGACGGTCGGCAGCGCATGCGATCTGGCAACGCTGGCCGAGACGCTGACCGACCTTGGCTATATCGCCGACGAGCGGGTCGACGAACCGGGCGAGTTGGCGCTGCGCGGCGCGGTGCTCGACGTGTTTCCCGCGGACGCCGACGCGCCGCTGCGGATCGAGGTGGGCGATGGCCATGTCGTCGCGATCCGATCCTACGACCCCGCCGACCAGCGCAGCACGGGCGAGGTCAAGCAGCGCGAGCTGGGCCGCGTCGCCGAACCGCCGCTGGGCGAGGCACGCTGCACGCTGATCGACCATCTGCCCGATGCGACGATCGTCGTGTCGCCCGCGGCGGACGATCGCCGCCGCCGCCTGCTGCTGCTGAGCGCGGATGCCGCCGCGCGGGGTGCCCGCCGGGCGGCGCGCGAGGTGGTGGACGAAGACGCGTGGACCGCGGCGATGGCCGAACGGACCGTCAAGACTCTGCCCAAGGCGGGCGATCCCCCGCCCCGCTTCGTCGAACAGCGCGGGCCGATATGCGCCTTCGCGAAGGTCGCCAAGGCGGCGCTGGCCGCGGGCACGCGGGTCGTCCTGCTCGGCAGCGCGCGCGACCTGCGCTTCCTGACCAAACGGATCGAGAAGGCGGTCGACGCAAGCGCGACCGCGCTGGACGACTGGACCGCCGTGGCCAAGGCGCCGAAGGGATCGCTGCTGACGCTCGCCGCCCCCGCCGATCGCGGGTTTACGACGAAGGGCGTGCTGGCCGTCGCCGCTGCCGACCTGATCGGCAGCCGTGCGGATCGCGACGACGGGGCGGTGCGGCGCGTCGACCCGGACCTGCTCCAGACCACCGAAATCCGCGTCGGCGATACGGTAATCCATGAGGATCACGGCATCGGCACCGTCGCAGGGCTGGAGTCGCTGGCGGAGGACGGGGAAGCCGGCGGCGACGCGATCAAGCTGGTCTATGCGCGCGACGCGGTGCGGCTGGTGCCCGTCGCCGATGCCGACCGGCTGTGGCGCTATGGGGCCGAGGACGATGCGGTGAAGCTCGATACGCTCGACGGCAAGAGCTGGCACGAGCGCCGCGTCGGCATCGACGCCGCCATCGCCGAAACCGCGCGCGGGCTGACGAACCTCGCCGCCGAACGCGGCGAGCGGACGGCGCCGGTGCTCGATCCCGATCCCGCCGCCTTTGAACGCTTCGCCGCAGGCTTTCCGTTTTCCGAAACGCCCGACCAGCTGCTCGCGATCGAGGCGGTGCGCAGCGATCTGGCCTCCGGGCGGCCGATGGACCGGCTGGTGATCGGCGACGTCGGCTTCGGCAAGACCGAGGTCGCGTTGCGCGCCGCGGCCATCGCCGCGCTGTCGGGCAAGCAGGTGGCGCTCGCCGCGCCGACGACGGTGCTCGCCCGCCAGCATCTCGACAGTTTCACGCAGCGCTTCGCCGGCACCGACATCGTCGTCGCCGGCCTGTCGCGCCTGTCGACGGCCGCCGAGGCGCGCCGGGTGAAGGCGGGGCTGAAGGACGGCAGCATCCATATCGTGATCGGCACGGGCGCGGTGGCCGGCAAGGGCGTGGCCTATCGCGACCTGGCGCTGGTGATCGTCGACGAAGAGCAGCGCTTCGGCGCCGCGGACAAGGCGAAGCTGCAGGCGTTGTCGGCCGGCGATGGGTCGGCGGGCCATGTGCTGACGCTGTCGGCCACCCCGATCCCACGCACGCTGCAAGCGGCGCTCGTCGGCCTGCGCCAGCTGTCGGTGATCGCGACGCCGCCGGCGCGCCGCCAGCCGATCCGCACCGCCGTGTCCGCCTTCGCGCCCGAGACTTTGCGTGCGGCGCTGTTGCGGGAGCGCGCCCGCGGCGGGCAGAGCTTCGTCGTCGTGCCGCGCATCGCCGACATGGCGCCGCTCGCGGAGCAGCTGGCCAAGCTGGTGCCCGAACTCGAGCTGTTGCAGGCGCATGGCAAGATGCCCGCCGCCGAGATCGACGAGGCGATGGTGCGCTTCGGCCGCGGCGACGGCGACGTCTTGCTCGCGACCAACATCATCGAGGCCGGGCTGGACGTGCCGCGCGCCAATACGATGGCGATCGTCCATGCCGACCGCTTCGGCCTTGCCCAGCTGCACCAGCTGCGCGGGCGCGTCGGGCGCGGGCATCGGCGCGGGCAGGTGCTGCTGTTCACCGATGGCGAGCATGCCATCGCGCCGCGCACCTTGAAGCGCCTCAGGACGCTGGAGGCGTTCGATCGGCTGGGCGCAGGGTTCGCGATCAGCGGGCGCGACCTCGACATGCGCGGCGCGGGCGACCTGCTCGGCGAGACGCAGGCGGGGCATATGCGGCTGATCGGCGTCGAGCTGTACCAGCAGCTGCTCGAAGGCGCCCTACGCACCGCGCGCGGCGAGACGGTGGAGCGCTGGACGCCCGAATTGCATTTGGGGCTGGAAGGGCAATTGCCGGCGGACTGGATTCCGGACGAGGATTTGCGGCTGTCGCTCTACGCCCGGCTCGCGCGGCTGCGCGACGTCGAGGACGTCGAGGCGTTCGAGGAGGAATTGCGCGACCGGTTCGGCGACGTGCCCGACGCCGCCATGCGGCTGATCGCGCTGGCCCGGGTGCGCGAACTGGCCCGCGCGCATGGCGTCGCGCGGATCGACGCCGGCCCCGCCGCGGTGGCGCTGACCCCGCGGGCGGGCAGCGATGTCGCCGCGCACGTCGACGGGCTGGAGGCAAAGAACGGCCGGCTGATCCTGGCCGAACGGATTGCCGATGCTGGCGAGCGGATGGAGCGGATCGCGACGCTGCTCGCCTGAGCTTCACCGCAAAGGGCTACGCCGAACCCCTATCGTCAGTGCGAGGCAGCTCAGGGGTACGGGCGGAGCATCGCTCCGACCAACGTACAGCGCTCGCCCGGCCGATCAGAACGGCAGCCACTTCGCCTTGTGCGTGATCTTCATATAGCCGACGTTGACGCCGGCGCGGTAACCGACGCCGAGGCGGATCGGAATCAGCACGATGTTGCCGCGGCGCAGATAGGTCGCGGCGAAGCCGCCAACCAGATACAGCCGCCCCTCCACCGCCGGGAAGCGGCGGAACAGCTCTTCGGTATCATAGAGGTTGTAGACGAGGACGAACACCTTGTTGGCGTCGCCACCGACGTCGAAGCCCACCGACGGGCCGGTCCAATAGACGGGCTGCTGCCCCTCCACCTTGTGGCTCATGATCCCCGAGCCATAGCGCACGCCCAGCACGAACGCGCCCGCGGCTTCGCGGCCTGCGATATAGGCGTTGGGCTCGCCCTGCTCCTTCAGCACCTTTTCCAGCATGCCGGCGAGGCCGGCCGCGCCCTTGCCGAACACGCCCTCGCCCGCGGCGAGCAGGTCTTCGCGCTGATAGGTGGAGGCGGCCTTCAGCGTGGCGTCGGCCTGCGCCTGCTGCTGCGCCTCGGTCGTCTGGCCGGCATAGGCGGGTGCGGGGGCCTGGGTGAAGCCGGCGCCGGACGCGCCAGCCGTGGTCTCCGGCTGCGCCGCCCAGTCCCGCTCCACCGAGGGGGCCGGGGTCGGCGTGGGGCGCGGCGTGGTGCGCGGGGTGGAGGATGTCGTCCGGCCCTGCGTCGACAAATCGCCGTCGATCGCGCGATTGGGATCGATCGTCGTCACCTGTGCGGGCGCACTTGCTGCCACCAGCGCACTCGCCGCCAGCGCGAAACCGATCACCCGCATCACCATTCCCCCTCGTCGCGCCACACGGCGCCGCCCCTCGTTAACCACCCCGGCGCTTGCCCGGCAATGAACGAACGGCGGGCGGCGCCGAAATTACGATCGAATGCGGGCCTCAACCCCGTTGATCCCCCGAAAGACCCTCGCTATAGCCGCCCGACGCCGCAGCTCGGAGACGTGGGTGAGTGGCTGAAACCAACGCTTTGCTAAAGCGTCGTACGGGAAACCGTACCGAGGGTTCGAATCCCTCCGTCTCCGCCATCACCTTCGCTAAGTCGTTACTTTCGCTCGTTAATGTGAGCAAAGGCTAGGGCCGCCCCACTTAAAAACCAACATAAATTCGTTGCGTGTCCGAACGACCCCGAACGCTAGTGACATAACGAAGCGTGATTCTTAATGATGCGCCGGGACTTATAAGGGAGCCGCCATCATGCGATCGAACGCCGTCACGAAACTGAAGCGCGATCGGTCTGCTCATATGGCGTGCAAAGACAATCTCGCATTTATGCGCCCGCTGGACGATGGCATGATGCACCTGATCGTGACGTCGCCACCCTATAACATTGGCAAGGCGTATGAACGGCGGTCGCCTCTTGCGGAATATGTAAAGGCGCAAGCGCAAGTCATTTCTGAATGTGTTCGGCTGTTGGCCGATGGCGGTTCGCTGTGTTGGCAAGTTGGCAACCATGTAGATCGGCGAAATCTTTCCGCTGGATATGGTTCTATATCCTATCTTCAAGGAACACGGCCTAAAGCTACGTAATCGGATCGTCTGGCATTTCGAGCACGGGCTGCATTGTAAGAACCGGCTGTCCGGCCGCTATGAGACGATCCTGTGGTTTACGAAGGGCGACGATTACGATTTCGACTTGGACCCAATCCGCGTTCCCGCGAAATACCCTGGAAAGAAGCATTTCAAGGGTCCAAAGGTGGGCCAGCTTTCGGGCAATCCGCTAGGAAAGAATCCCGGCGACGTATGGATTTTCCCGAACGTCAAATCGAACCACGTCGAAAAAACGGTGCACCCGTGCCAGTTCCCGGTTGAATTGGTCGAGCGGCTGGTCCTATCGCTTACGAAGCCCGGCGACAACGTGTTCGATCCCTACATGGGCGTCGGATCAAGCGTCGTCGCAGCCGCGCTGCACGATCGCGTCGGCTATGGCTGCGACGTTGTGAAGGAATATGTCGATACAGCATGGGATCGAATCCACGCGCTTCGCGCGGGAACGCTGCTCACAAGGCCTATGAACAAGCCGGTCTATGATCCGGCACTGCCCAAGGGCGGGCATTGATGCAGATTGTCCAATTCTACTCGCACCTGAACGGCTTCGAGTTCATCAAATATCACAAGCCCCACATATGGGACGAATTCGAAGCTGTCCTGGCGGGCGTCGATGCGGAGAGATGCCGCACAAAGGCGTCGGCGGAAGCCCGAAAGGAAGGACGAACCCTCTACTCACCTGTCGATATGAACAAAGAATTCTGCCGGCTGTTTGCGCAACATGATTGGTCCGAACGGCGCGTAACGAACTGGCTTGCCGAAGATACCGACCTTCTGCGCACGACTATGACGCTAGAACCCGAAGCCCATAAGGCGGCGATTGAGGCGAAGGGTTTAGAGCCGATCATGACATATAACCAAACCGACTTTGTGAAGGATCGGGTGGCAGTTGAAATCCAGTTCGGCAAATACGCCTTTGTAGCGCATGATCTGTTTGTAAAGCATATGTCTTTCTTCATCGCGGGTGATATCGACGTCGGCATTGAAGTAGTTCCGATGAAGTCGATGGAGCGGGAAATGTCGTCGGGTGTCCCGTATTACGAACGCGACCTATTTAATCTCATGAGACAAGGGCGCGGCATCCCCGCAGTTCCAATCATTCTTGTGGGCGTGGGCCCATAACTGCATCTAGAAGGGCACGTCGTCCCAATCGAGATCAAAGGGTGAACTGTCAGCTCGCATCACCGTTTCGGGTGGAGAGTTCTTATCCTTGCTTATGTTTTCAACGATGCAGCGTGCTCGTTGATACAGTTCATCGAAAGTGATGATCTCTGGCGCGCTCATATGCCGACGATAGAGCTCGAAGCACGCTACCTTGTCACCATTGCCCACAAGTTCGGTCATGTTACCGATTACAAGATAGCTACGTGGAGTCACGGAAAAGGTAACTTCGCCCGTGTCGTTGCTGTCCACGTCCTTTAGGTCGTCGCGAAAACGATTGCGAGAGAATTCGAAGGTCGTTTTTTGAGCTTGTGTCACTGCGGAGGACAATTCATCCGAGAGTGCCCAGCATCCTGAGCGGTAGGCATCGGTTTTTAGAAGCTTCGTTGAGTCCTTCTTTATCTCAATCAGCACGTATTGGCTTATTGCGGCTCGCGTCCGCATCAACCCGTCCGCCGTTTTGCCGTGGCGGTCGAAACTGCTTCCTGTTGTCCGCGCCTCTAGTTTCGGACCAACCTTGTCTAAGAACACGTAGCTAAGGCCATGGCCGAATATCCAAGGATTCCGTTCAAAGAAGCTTTGCCAATCCGGTTCAGACAGACCCTGTCCCAAGTTTCGCTCGAACTGATCTAACGCCTTGCGCTTCGTCGCTACCGCATAGATATCTTGATGCAGGTCCGGTGAATCCGTCAGTTTTTGGATGATTTCTGGACCTTTTGAACTGCTTAACAGTGTTTTCAAGGCATCAAAACTGATGTTGTCGAGTGAAATTCTCGACTTTTGTGTGTCGCTTAAATCCAGGGTTGATATTATGGACAAAAATTCCGCAATTTTCGCCGTCTGAAATTGATTGATCTTTATGTGACTATCTTCCTCCCATCCAAACCTATTCATCTTTAGTTTTGTGATTTTGAGCGAATTAAAGTCGGATTTGTCTCGCACATAAAATGCACTGACCGCCAGCTTGCATCGCGGTGTTACATTGATTTCTCCTAGCGATTCCTCGCTCTCGTCGACGATCGTCGCATATGCCCCTTGCGATCCCGGGTGTATGTAGAGTTGGCTTGGTTTGTATTTCGCGAGATATTCAGCATCGTCGGACATGCGGCAGCCTTTCGACCGGGACTATACCGAATGGCGGGAGATATGTCCGCGCTGTAGTTCGAAGCGCGAGCTGCCAAAAAGAAAAAAACGGGAGGCATACAGAGCGTCCGTCTAGGCCAAGACAGGATTTCAAATTCAATGTGCGCGAAATCGGTCGGGTTCGATACATCACCTGTCGGATACCGGTGCTTAGCATATGGCCGTTCCGACACGCCCACCGGCGGCGATGCCGTAAACGATACACCGACGCGGGGCATTGCACCCACCCCCTTCCCTTGGCATCTACGGCCCTGCGGTTCGGCAAAATCCGACCGTGGGGCGTGGAATCCCCTCTGTTGCGTAGCTCGGTCAAGGTTTTTGGCCGGGTGACCGCTCGCGTATGTCCAAGGCTCACGCCCAAAGGCGGCGGTGCCTCGCGCTACGCACGGGGATTCCAACATCCGGCTCGCCGCCGGGTCACGCCTCCAACAACAGGGAGGCACTATGGCGAACACCCGTCTACGATCCGCTTTTTCGATCCTTGCGGCCCTTGCCGCCCTCACCCCCTCCATCGCGGTAGCAGACAGCCTTCCCGAGCTATGGAAGCGCCCTGTCCGTGGCTCCTACGACAGCGCCAAGTCGTCCCTCGCACTAGAACATTGCATCGGCAGCGCGGTAAGTGACTGGGGGTATCCCCACGTCCTCCATGGTGAAGGCATCACGGACATATTCGTAGGCGCTCCCTACGCCATCCGGATTGAGGACAAGGGACAAAGCCGAACAGTCAGCTTCACGGCAACGGCTGGCTACAACGATCGCGTTGGCAAGGCGATTGGAGGCTGTCTGTGAAGGGACTTGGCATGATCCTATGGATCGGCGGCATTGCCCTCGCTGGTTACGCCTTCTTCGTCTTCGATCCGAGCGTAAGCGCCGCCCCATTCGGATATGGGCGCGTGGTCAACGCCGACCTTCAACAACGTCAGATGATGATGTTGGTAGCGGGATGCGCTTTGTTCGTCGTCGGTGCCGTCATGCACGCGATCGGGAACAGCAAAGCACCGGCTGGCCCGTCAGTGTCCGTGTGGCAAGCATACAAGGATGAGGTGAAGCGTCGCGGTGAGGCTGTAGACGAAAACGCCGCCGCCTCTGGCAATGATGATGCGACCGCGACGACGAAGGTAGGTGACCTATGATCGCGCGCATGATCCGCGCTGGGGCCATGGTTGCCATTGCCCTGTCCGCGCCCTCTCAAAGCCGACGGGCAACACCCGTCCAGATCGATGACAATCAGCCAGCGAAGAAGGAATGGAACCGGTGCCTTGTCGCAGCACTGGCTGCAAAGGATTATGACGCCTTTGGCGCTTGCACGACCCGCTACACCCTCAACAGCGCTGGCGACTACGATCCTGCAAAGGCAAGGGAGGTCGCGCCCTCTCCCGAAAGCTCGTTGGATATGGAGGCGTTCAAGGCTCGCGAGGAAATCAGGCGAGCGGAACAAGACATACGCCGCAACCGGAGCTTGTATCGGTCAGGACTGATACCGTGATGCTATTCGTCGGTATCGACATGTCTGATCGGGTATACCCTTCGGAGACGATCGCCCGAGACGCCTATCGTGTCTCAATAAGGTTGACTCCGTTTCAATGAGACTTATGACTCCAATCTTCTAGAGTCTATTGAGACGGAGTCGGAATATGCTGGTCGGTTACGCGAGGGTATCGTCAGCGGGGCAATCGCTAGAGGTGCAGACCGACGCCCTTCGCGCCGCCGGGTGCGAAAAGCTCTTCATGGAGAAGGAAAGCGGCACCTCGACCGACAACCGCAAGGCCCTTGCCGACGCCCTCGAATTCATCCGTGAAGGCGATTGCTTTATTGTGACCCGTATCGACCGCCTTGCGAGGTCGGTAAGCGACTTGGAGACGATCGTCGCCAAGGTGAAGGCCAAGGGGGCATTCCTCAAAGCCGTAGACCAGCCGATCGATACGTCTTCCCCTGCCGGGATCGCATTCCTCCAAATGCTCGGCGTCTTTGCGCAGTTCGAAACGGCAATCCGTAAAGAGCGCCAGATGGAAGGCATTGCGAAAGCTAAAAGCGAGGGGCGCTACAAGGGCCGGAAACCGACCGTCAGCGTCGAAGAGGTCAAAGCGATGAAGGCAGAGGGCGTGCGGCCCGTCGATATTGCCAGCAAGCTCGGGATCGCCCGTGCTAGCGTCTATCGCGCCCTTGCCGCCTAAAGTTTATGACCTTCAAGAAACCTTTCCGCGCCGTCCCGATCATAGAGGGCAAGGTGTATCGGCGTAAGCGTAGATATGCCCGTGCTAAGCGTATCGGCTTTCCGGTCGCGGTGTTGGGCGCTGCCGCCGTAGTCGGTGCGGCAATAGGCATTACCCCTTCCATCGGTCTGCCGGCCTTGCGTCCTGGATATGACGATACCGTCACTAGCTGCACGGTCACGGACGGCGATACGATCCGCTGCAATGGTGAGCGTATCCGCCTATTGGGTATCGACGCCCCCGAATTGCCCGGTCACTGCCGGACTGGTCGGAACTGTGCGCCCGGTGACGGCTATGCGTCCAAGCGCTCCCTTGGCGACGCCATGATCGGCACAATTCATATCAGCCGGATTGGTGAGGATCACTACGGGCGGACGCTTGCAATCCTGTCGAGTGATCGCGGCGACCTGTCGTGCTGGCAGCTTGAACACGGACAGGCCATTTACAAACCGCAATGGGATGATGGGCGGCATGTTGCCCGTGTCTGTCCGAAGGCTGCTTTGCTCTCTGACTAGGGGGCAACTTAACCGGCGCACTTACGCCGTAACCAGCGATAGACCGTTCCGCATTCGTAGACGAACACCGCCACCATCGTTGCGATCGTCATCGCGTTCCTGATGGTGGCGATGATCCGCCGCATCGTTAGACCGGTTTTGCGCCAGCGGTTCCGCATTTTGCGAATTTGCCCTTGGCGTCTTTGCAGCGTGTCGGCTTCGCAGCTGCCTTATCCGGGCATTTAACGAACTTACCCTTTGCGTCCCGACAAGGGGCAGCCAGCGCGGGCGTAGCTACCATCGTCAGGGCTGCCGCAGCGAACATCAGATTACGAACCATCGCATCCTCCGGGCCGAATGAGTCGGCTTCGGCAGTGTAGAACACAAAAGCTGCGGCGTTAACCGTTAGGTAGAAAAGCTGGGCCAAGT
>OFQU01000303.1_pt1 | contig 11028 bp, 8 predicted proteins | sample 1542981 | NCBI WGS metagenome assembly OFQU01 (sample SAMN07774233, study PRJEB24372) | wastewater metagenome | isolation source: Exp Tend CN 90WW | collected 2016-02
TGTTCCTGTTCCGCGCCAGCCGCTTCCTTGAAGAGCTGAAAAAGCACGACCCGGACATCTACGACACCTGCCTGCTGACCCTTGAGCGCAGCGAGCATGACGCCGACACCGTCACACTGGACGAAGCCACTTTCTCCTGCTGTCCGGACAACTCCATCGACTACTCCGTCATGGAAAAAACCCAGCGTGCCTGTGTAGTACCACTGAGTGCGGGCTGGAGCGATGTCGGCTGCTGGTCGTCGCTGTGGGAAGTCAACGAGAAAGACGCCAATGGCAACGTCACCAAAGGTGATGTGGTGATTCAGGACAGCAAGAACTGCATGATCCACGGCAACGGCAAACTGGTGTCGGTGATCGGTCTGGAAAACATCGTTGTGGTCGAAACCAAGGACGCGATGATGATTGCCCACAAGGACAAGGTCCAGGGCGTCAAGCAGATGGTCAACACCCTCAACGAGCAGGGCCGCAGCGAAACGCAGAACCACTGCGAAGTCTATCGTCCGTGGGGCTCATACGACTCGGTGGACATGGGCGGGCGTTTCCAGGTCAAGCACATCTCGGTCAAACCGGGCGCGTGCCTGTCGCTGCAAATGCACCACCACCGCGCCGAACACTGGATCGTGGTCAGCGGCACTGCCGAAGTGACTTGCGATGACAACGTGTTCCTGCTCTGCGAAAACCAGTCGACCTACATCCCGATCGCCTCGGTGCATCGCCTGCGCAACCCGGGCAAGATCCCGCTGGAAATCATCGAAGTGCAGTCCGGTTCGTACCTGGGTGAAGACGATATCGAGCGTTTCGAAGATATCTACGGCCGCTCCACCCCGATCGAGCGCGGCGTGTCGGTGAAAACCATCGCGCAGTAAACGATCCGCAAAACAAGAAGCCCTCGCCCTGCCTGCTGCGTTCCCTATCCGCAGCGGGTTGGGCGGGGGCTTTTTTCCGGCAATCACTTGCCTTTATTTCGGAACGCCATCAACAACCCTGGGTACGAATCGGCGTTATGCAAAATCACATTTCTTCGAGCCGCCAGATTTGACTTGAACAACGTCAGTCGTTGCGCAGCGGATGTCACTGCCCCCCCTCCAGATGCCGCTTGGAATCCATCTATGATTCTTTTGTAATCGGCGCGTCCATTGCCGGGCATTTTTGCTTCATCTGGCCCATCCTCAATTCTTTCGGCGGACGTTAGCAACGCGGTCAACGCAAAGTTTTCGATATCTTGTTCGGATGCTTGCTCCGATAACTTACCGATCCTCAAATACCAAATGTCATCAACCCTTTGGGGGCTACTGTAGTTGTACATCGCATGGGCGGATTCATGGACAAGCGTGCGCGCCAAGCTAAAAACATGTGCACTCTCTACATGATCGCGACTCAACCAGATCTGTTTCTTTTGCGTGTTGTTAGAGACGGTTCGTCCTACAGCATGATTGGAGAGCTTTTGCACAAGGCTCAGGCGCCAACTGTCTGCACCTTTTAGCTGCTGCATGTAGCTACCCAAGCGTTGCAGTGACCCCAGCAGGGCCGTGCGCAATTCTTCTGATTCGTTTCGATTGGCTGCGTACTCGGCTCCGAAAACCAAGTTGAGATACTTCTGCGATGACGCGCTCAAGTCTTTCGAAGACAGCGCAGATTGCGCGTTCTGAATCCAGCTCAGGCCTTCATCCAACCCCGCCACTACCTTCTCATGCAAAGGTTGGGGAAAATAATCCAGCCCTCGAGCATCGAAGTGCATGCCTTGATTCAGTGCATTCGTTTCCGACTCGTTCAAGACGTCAAACCTTGGCGATTCGGTGACTGAGCTACCCTGCATGCCCTGCTCGTCCCGATAGACAAGGGGGGAATTATTGACCATCTGGTACAGGTTCAATCCGTCCACTCCACCCAAAGGGTCCGGATTCAACCAGCGTTGTAACCACGGCATGTAATAGCGATAGCCGTAGTAATACAACCCGGTCGCATCGCGCTCTTTGCCCGAATAACCAACCGTTTGGTAACTGACCTCCGTCTTGGCACTCCACGCCGTCTCGCCAAATGGATAAAAGGTTTCCTGACTGATAAGCCGGGTATCCTCGGCCAGCTCCAGACAGGTCGACCCGAGGTGATCGGTAAAGTTGAAGCGATAACGGTCATTGCTGCCATCGGGTGGAGTACTTTCCCAGTGAAGAACATTGACGCTGTTAAGCCCCGACTGTGCCGTGATGACCTGCAACACCTCACCTGCGCTATCTATGCGCAACTCCAGCCCTGGCAGGTATCGCACCTGAGCAACCACCACGCGTGCATTCGTGTGCAATTCACGAGTCTTGCGCACACGCTGTCCGCCACCGTCGTAAACGTATTGCTCGATGTCATTGAGCCCACTCGCCCGCTCCACCGGCGTAACCGACCGCAACTCATTACGCAGATCCCACGTCAACGAGCGCCCTGCTTCCAGCGCCCGCAGATTTCCACGGGGATCGAACGCTGCAGCGATTTGCTCTTCCGTGGGCGGTACGTCGTTGCGATAAGGCAGGCAGCGATTGCTAAGCCGCGCGGCGCCAAGCTTGCGCCCGCTGCGCGCGCCCACATGCGTCAGCTCCAGCAGGTTGCCGGATTCGTCGTAGCGATAGCTCTGGCGGTAATTGCTCAACGCCGCCGGATCATTGCGACCCAGAGACTCAGGCCCCTGACTCGCGGCCCCCGCCTCCCACCCGGTTGCCTCGCTCAATTGGTACAGACTGTCGTACGTAAACCGGCTGACGGGGTCGATACGCTGATTGGCGAAATAACGAATCGGCAGTGCCTTGTCCCCAATGCTCAGCACATTGCCCACCCGGTCATATTCGTAGCGAAGGAGCTGCAACGCCGCGCCGTTGGCCTTTACAGCGCTGCGCTCAAGCAGGCGACCATCTTCGGGCCGATAGGTCAGTGCTGTCAGCACCCCGTTGCCCGCCAACTCCTGCGTGACTTGTCCGTCAGCGTTGTGGGCTATATCAGAGACCAGCGTTTGCGGCCCGGTTTGATGTTTCAGTTGCAGATGACTGGCGCGTAGACGGCCATCGAGGGTGAACTCGCTGAAATGCCGATTGCCCCGAGCATCGATCTGTTCGATCACCTGGCCCTGTGGCCCGAAACGCCATCGGGTCGTAGCGCCCTCGCCGGGCTCCAGCAAGCGTGCCCGTTCATCAATCGGTTCGGGCCAGTCCGGGAGAACGGGATCCAGGGTGAAATGTCGATTGTTTTCGCTGCATTGGCCGCTGATGGAAAAGCTTTCGAACAAAAGACTGCCCGCCGGATCATCATGGCGAAGCAACTGGCCGAGCTGGTTGCGGGTCGGGTCAGCCGTATCGGGCTGGCCATACATGAAACGCTCGACGCATAGCCGAGGTTGCGAGTCGCCTTCTTCAAACACCGCCAACGGACGCAGCATCAGATCGTGTTGCGTTTCGCGACGAGTGCCACGACTGTCCCAATCGAACAGCACGTGCGCCCCCACACCGTGCAAGGCGATCTGCATGCCGGCATCAACGCTGTCCGAGCGCAGCACCTGGCCGTTCAGCAAATACACCGAGGTCAGATTCGCCGGAGTCAGCGGATCGCTCATGTGCAGCGACCATAAACGAGGATCCCACTGGGCGACAGCGCGCCCGGCTACGTCATGCAGCGTGCGGTTGATGCGGGTTTGCGCAGGTTCAACCGCCTCGGTGCGCCAATAGTCGACCGTACGAACCGGCAACCCACGCGGGTCGTGCGCCGAAAGCGTCGGTGTTCTGCTGTGCACGTTCATGTGGTTGCTCCGCACGGTCGCGACGTCCCTTTCGTCTGTCAGCATCAAAGCAGTCGGACGGCATGAATGCCTACTGTCAGAAATTACAGTTCCGACCAACGGTGCATTCGCTTGCGCAACGAATGTCTATTGGGGCGTCCCTTAGGTAGGATGGTGTGCAAGAGTTCAAGGAGCGTTCAAACATGTTCATCGGCGTCCTGCTGGTCATCACCTGGCTGATCCTGTTGCTGCGCTATCCCGCCAAGGCTCTACCGGTTTCGGTCGCAGCGGCCGTCGGTCTCGCGCTGGTGGCGATGTGGGTGGTGTGGCTGGACAACCGCGAGGTCAAGCAACTGGCACGTCTGGAACTGCGCATCAGCTATGCGCCCGAACAATGCCCGGCAGATCGACCGCTGCAACTGAAGATGAACAACGGCAACGACGTCCCGCTGACCGAACTGCGCTGGCGCATCGCGGCCTACGCACCGGGCGATACCGTCAATCTGGCCGATAACCAATACACCGCGCCACGCTATCGCGGCCCCGGCGAGTTGCAGGCTGGCGGCAGTTGGGAAGATTGCCTGCCGATGCCGCCCCTGCGGCCCGGTTATCGCCCACAAACCCTGGAGTTTCGCGCCGAGCGATTGCAGGGCAGCTTCTCCGACTGATCCCCTTCCCCCACCGTTTTGCACAAGGAACGCGCCATGCCTGTTGCGTTGATCACCGGTTGTTCCAGCGGCATCGGCCGCGCCCTGGCGGATGTTTTCACAAGCGCCGGTTACGAAGTCTGGGCCACCGCGCGCAAGTCTGAAGATGTCGCCGCGCTGACGTCAGCCGGGTTCATTGCGGTGCAACTCGACGTCAATGACGGCGCGGCCCTGGCGCAACTTGGCGAGCGAATCAATCAGCAACACGGCGGCCTCGATGTGCTGATCAACAACGCCGGTTACGGCGCCATGGGCCCGCTGCTCGACGGCGGCGTGCCTGCCATGCAGCGTCAATTCGAAACCAACGTGTTCTCGATTGTCGGCGTCACCCGCGCACTGTTTCCGGTGCTGCGCCGGGGCAAAGGGCTTGTCGTGAATATTGGCAGTGTGTCCGGTGTTCTGGTCACGCCATTCGCGGGTGCCTACTGTGCCTCGAAAGCCGCCGTACATGCCTTGAGCGACGCGCTGCGTATGGAGCTGGCACCGTTCGGCATCCGCGTGATGGAAGTCCAGCCTGGGGCGATTCAGTCGAGTTTCGCAAAGAATGCCGGGCATGAGGCCGAGCAGTTGATCAACGAGCAGTCACCGTGGTTTCCCCTGCGTGAAGGCATTCGCGCAAGGGCCAAGGCGTCGCAGGACAAACCGACGCCGGCCAGCGAATTTGCGGCGCAATTGCTGAAGGCTGTGCAACAAAGCAAACCGCCGCGGTTGATCCGCATCGGCAATGGCAGCCGGGCATTGCCGATGCTGGCGGCTTTACTGCCAAAAGGTTTGCTGGAATCGACGTTGATGAAGCGGTTCGGCTTGCGTGGGCAACTCTGAGACCGGGTTGAGCCCATCGCGAAATCTCAACCCCAGCCTTTCATGAAATCAATGAACGCCCGCACTTTAAGCGGCAAATGCCGGGTGTCCGGGTACAGCGCGTACACGCCTTGCTGAGCAAAACGGTAGTCCGCCAACAAGCGCTGTAACCGTCCGGCGTCGAGATCTTCCTGGATCAGCCACTGCGGCAGAATGGCCACGCCCTGCCCGGTCAATGCAAATGCCCGCAGCGTTGCCGAGTTGTCCGCAACGATCGCGGTCGTCCCCGGTTTTGGCTGATAGAAATGCTCGCTGCCGGCGGGGTCGGTGACCGTCATTTCCGGTACGCGTCCATGCCCCAGTGTCGGCATCGACTCCAGCACTGCCAGGGTGCTGACGGGAGCGAACTGCTCGACCAACGCCGGCGCCGCCACTGCAAACACCTCGAACGTCGACAACTGCACCGCGCGCAGATTGGAATCGTGCATGCGCCCGAGGCGAATCGCCAGATCAAAACGTTCAGAGATCAGATCCGCGTGGGTCGAGGAAGTGGACAGGTGAATATTCAATTGCGGCTGCTGCTGACGAAACACTTCCAGCGCCGGTACTACCTGCGCCAAAGCGAATTCCACGGTGGTGGTGATGCGCAACGTGCCCTTTAGCTGTGAGTGCTCGGAACGGGCCTCCTCGATCGCCAGTCGCGCTTCGTCCAGTGTGCGCAAACAGCGCCGATAGAAGCGCTCGCCGGCATCGGTCAGCGCCAGTTGCCGGGTGTTGCGGGTGAGCAACGTGACGCCCAGTTCCTCTTCCAGCCGTTTGAGGTTGAAGCTCACCACCGCCCGCGTCTGCCCAAGCGTATCGGCGGCGGCGGTCAACGACCCGGCCTCGACCACGGCTTTAAAAGTGTCAAAACGGTCCAGGCTGACCATGTACACGGCGCTCCTTGTCAAAATTATTTTGACAAACTAGCAGCCAAACCAGCGTTTTCCTATCGCCAGAAGCGCCCTACCCTGCACGCCTCATCACAGGGAAGTCGCCATGGCCTATCGCTCAAAAGTCGCGCTGGTGTATCTGCTGGGTTTCGCCCTCGATCTGCTCAACATGTTCGCCGCCAGCATTGCCTACCCGGACATCGCCCGGCAGTTGCACGCCTCGGTGACGCAACTGGCGTGGATCACCAACGCCTACATGCTCGGGCTGACGCTGATCATTCCGATGAGCGTGTGGCTGGCGGCACGGGTCGGCGAGCGCCGGCTGATCCTTGGCTCGTTGCTGGTGTTCGCCATCGCGTCCGGACTGGTAGCTCAGGCCGGCTCGATTGAAAGCCTGATCGGCTGGCGGTTGCTGCAAGGGCTGGGGGGCGGGTTGCTGCTGCCGGTAGGTCAGGCCTTGGCCTATCGAGAGTTTCCTGCGACGCAGCGCGCGCACTTCACCGGTGTGGTGCTGCTGGTGGCGCTGATGGTGCCGGCCTTGTCGCCGGCGGCCGGTGGACTGATTGTTCAAGCGCTGTCGTGGCGCTGGATTTTTTACCTGAACATGCCGATGGCGCTGATGGCGTTCGGACTCGGCCTGCTCTGGTTGAAGCCCGACCAACCCACCCGCGAACGACCGACACTGGACGCACGCGGCCTGCTGTTGGCCGTGTCGGCCCTGAGCCTGTTGCTGATTGCCGTAAGCCTGGCAAGCGCAACCGCAACCCGCCACCTGGCTGGCGCCGTGCTGCTGCTCAGCGCCATTACCTTGTGCGTGTACGTGCGCGATGGCTGGCGAAAACCTGGTGCGGTTCTTGACCTGCAACTAATCAAGAACCCGTCATTGCGTCTGGCCATGCTGATCTACCTGTTTGTGCCGGGCATCTTTACCGGCACCAACATGCTTGCTGTGCTGTACCTGCACGACCTCGGTTTCGGTGCGGCGCAAACCGGTGCACTGATGCTGTCCTGGGCGGCGGCTTCGGGACTGGCGATCATGCTTGGCAAACGCAGTTTCAACCGAGTCGGTCCCAAGCCGTTGCTGATCGCGGGCATGCTTTTGCAAAGCCTGGGCATTGTCATGCTGATGCAGATCGAACAGCCCGCAGCCGGCCCGTTGATCCTCGCCTATGCCCTGATGGGCCTGGGCGGCAGCCTGTGCAGCGTCACCGCGCAGACCCTGGCGTTTGTCGGCATGAGCACGGAAAAAATGGGCCACTCCAGCGCCCTCTGGAACATCAATCGCCAGCTCGGTTTCTGCCTCGGCGCGGCGCTGCTCAGTTCATTGCTGGGCGCACTCGGCGCCAACGGTTTCAAATACTGCTTTCTCGCCGCCGCGCTGCTCACGCTCTTGCCGATGGCCGCCGTGCTGCGTTTCGATGCGAGCAAAGTGCTCGCGCTGCTGAACTCACCTGCCCTTCAGGAAAAATCCACATGACTGACCACACCGACTACTTTGCCGAAGTTATCGAAGCGCACGAGGCCATCGAACGATGGTTTGCCGTCGCAGAGGACGAGACCGCTCTGGAGCGGTTACTGACGCGCTTTTCACCCCGGTTTTCGATGATTACGCCGCTGGGTCGCGTGCTTGATTTACAAGCCTTGCGGGGATTGTTTCAAATGGCCGGAGGCAAGAAGAACGGGTTCAGGATTGAACTCAGCGAACTGCGCGCGATTGCCTTGCACGACCGTGGCGCGACGGTGAGTTACCGAGAACAACAGACGGATGCGAGCGGTTTGCACACGGACCGGCGCTCGACGGTCGTGTTTGAAAAACTCGATTCCGGGCGGCTGGTCTGGGTGCATTTGCAGGAGACGTTTTGCGGCGTTTAGACGTTCGGCATTTTCTTGCAGGACCGAGGCGTCCGCATCGCGGGCATGCCCGCTCCCACAGTTTTTGCGGCGCTCTCAAAAATCTTGTACACGACAGACTCTGTCGGAGCGGGCAAGCCCGCGATGGCCGCGACTCGGTCTGCCCTAGTTGCCCACACTGTCCTGCTTGACCACGACCGTACAAGTAATCCCCGCCGCCAACAGCACCCCCTCTGGCACTTCATCGATGTGAATGCGCACCGGCACCCGCTGCGCTAACCGGACCCAGTTGAACGTCGGATTCACATCGGCAATCAGCTCGCGGCTTTCAGGGTTGTCACGGTCGTAGATGCCGCGGGAAATACTTTCCACATGGCCCTTCAACACTTCGCCGCTCATAAGTTGCATGTCGGCCTTGTCGCCGACGCGCACGTGGGGCAGTTTGGTTTCTTCGAAGAAGCCGTAAACCCAGAACGAGTTCATGTCGACCACGGCCATTTTTGCCTCGCCGATGCGCGCGTAGTCGCCGCGATGCACGTTGAGGTTGGTCACATAGCCGTCCACCGCCGCGCGCACTTGCGTGCGTTTGAGGTTGAGTTCGGCGGCTTCCAGTTGCGCTTGCGCGTGCTGATAATCGGCCAGTGCGGCGTCTGCGATGTTGCTGGCGTCGTCGCGGTTTTCCCTGGAGATCACCAGCGCATCCATGTCGGCGCGACGATGGGCGTTGACCTTGCGCATCTCCCATGTCGACTTGCGTGAAGCGACCAGCGACTGCGCCTGTTTCACCGCGATGCGGTAATGCTCCGGGTCGATCTGCATCAGCAAATCGCCCTTCTTCACCAATTGGTTGTCGCGCACCGGCACGTTCACCACTTCACCGGTGACGTCGGCGGCGACGTTGATGATATCCGCCCGCACCCGGCCGTCGCGGGTCCACGGCGTGTCCATGTAATGCACCCACAAGGTCCGACCGATCCACAGCGCAAGGGCCAGCACCAGCAGCGTCGCAAGCAGGCTGAAAAACTTTTTCATCAGGACGTTCTCAACGGTAGACAGTCAGCGACATCGCGCCGAACAGACAGGTAAACAGACTCAGGCGCAGCAGCGCCGGGTGCCAGAAGAAGCGGTACAGATCGAACCCCGACAAGAACCGGTCCACCGCCCAGGCCAAGGCCGCGGCGATGAAAAACATCAGGGTCATGGTTGGCATGTACACGCCGTGGAAGGCGATTTCACGAGGCATGGGCAAGTCCTTCGGGCTTGGCGGGCGCGAGCATGGCAAGCGGTGATTGCGGGTCGAGCAAGGACGTGCGGATAAAGTGCAGATAGCTCTTCACCCGACGCAACGCCGAGGTATCGAAGTGCGGCGCGAACGGTTCATCGGTGGCCGCGACACGACTGATCGCGTGGTCGACCGCGACCAGTGCGCGCTCCAGATTGCTGGCGTTGGGGTACAGAAACAGACGGACCAGTGCACGCCCCATAACGCGGATTGCCTGACGCCACGGCTGCGACTCGGCGTACGCCGGATGCACCGGCAGAATCGCCTGTTCCTTGCGCAACTCGATGATCGCGTGGCCGACTTCAAGCACCACGAACATCCAGCGCAGCAGACTCTTTTGTACCTTCGGCTCACCGGCCGCCAGACCGTAGGCCTGATGCAGCAGATCGCGGGTCCGGCTCTCGAAACTCGAGGCCAGCCCTTTGAGTTTGCCGCTGATGGCATAGACCACTTGCCCGCGCAGATCCTGCTCCAGCCGTTGCCACAACCAGCGGCTGTTCGGCGGCAGAATAATCGCCCCGGCAGCCGCGCAGACCAGCATGCCGATGACCATGGCGATGTAGTCATTGATGAAGGTATACGGGTTGTAGACCGTCAGGTTGTCCGGCACGGAACCGGTGCTGAAGAAGATCAGCAAGCCGAGACCGACACCGGCGTATTGCGGCCGCGACGTAAGAAACGAACCGAGCACGATCACCGGCGCGAGCATCACGCACAGCAATGGAAAACCGTCGATCCACGGAAAGATGAAAAACATCTCGAAGAAGCCGATCAGCGCGCCGAGGAACGTCCCGCACGCCATCTGGAATGCCATGCGTTTCGGGTTTGGCGTAGCGGCGGACAGGCCCACCGTGGCGGCGGCAATCAGGGTCATGGTCGCGCCGCTCGGCCAAGCGGTGGCCACCCAATAACTGCCCAGCACGATCAGGATGAACGAGGCGCGAATCCCCGACGCCGCCGCTGCCCACCAGTTGGTTTGCGGGGTGAACGGTTCATCCCAACGCTCGCGCTCGTGACGGTGATCGGCCAAGGACGCGTGGGTCTGTGCATAACTGTGCAGGTCATCGACGAAGCGATAGAGCAACTCGTAAGCGGTGTGGAAATCCAGTTGCTCGGCGTCGCTCGGCTCACTCTCCTGAAACGTCGCGCGCAGGCTACGCACCCGCGCTGGCAGGCCTTCTTTATAGGTCGCAAGCGCGGCCGCCAAGCGTGCGGCATCGGGACTGGTCAGGGCACGACCGCTGAAGCTGTCGAGCACCTCGGCCAGGTCCTGCAGGCCCGGTCTGATTGCCGCTACGACGTGTTCCTCGCCATTGCCGCGCAGACGCTCAAGCAACTGGTGCAGGGCATTGAAGCGCGTGGTGATGCCCATGAACTCACTGTTCAAACGGCTGAGGCGACCATTGCGCCGGCGCATGTGCGGGTCTTCGAACACGGTCACGCTGCGCAGCCCTTCCAGCCCCACCGCCTCGGCAATGAAGCGTACGTTGGTCGCCTCAAAGGATTCGGTTTTGCTACGCCCGCGCAAGCCATCGGTGACGAACAGCGCGAATACGCCGAAACGCTGATACAGCGCGTTGCGCATCGCCGCGCTGGCGGTTTGCGGCAGGATCGCGGCGCTGACCACGGTGGCGCAGAGAATCCCCAGTGAGATCTCCAAAACCCGCCACACAGCGGCCATAAACGCGCCGTCGGGGTGCGCCA
>OFQU01000304.1_pt1 | contig 11027 bp, 9 predicted proteins | sample 1542981 | NCBI WGS metagenome assembly OFQU01 (sample SAMN07774233, study PRJEB24372) | wastewater metagenome | isolation source: Exp Tend CN 90WW | collected 2016-02
CCGCACGCAGCTTTTTCGAACTCTGCCGATCTCCTGCTTTCAGTTGCAGAACAGGGCCAGCACGCGCCCGTCACTGAAAGTTCGAGGAGTGAAACATGCGTACGACAACGTCACAGGGACGTTGGGTTCCTATCGGTTTGATGGTCGCCGCGTTGACCGGTTGCGCCATGAGCAACACCGATTCGCCGGTGCAGACACCCGGCCAGGCCAAGGCGTCCGACACGGAAATGCTCGAAGTCGGCGCGCAGTGGTTGCAGGACAAGCCGCCAATTCGCGCGTTGAACATGTACCTCGATGGTTTCCATTTTTACAACGGTCATCCCGGCGCGCAGATGGAAGCGCACCACTACTGCTCGGCGCTCAACGAAGAAGTGTTCCAGTGTGTGATCTACGACGGCAACACCGCTGAAGCCAAGCTGATGGGCGTCGAATACATCATCAGCCAGCGCCTGTTCACGCAATTGCCGGCAAAAGAGAAAGCCTTGTGGCACAGCCACGCTCACGAAGTCAGTTCTGGCCAGTTGGTCGCGCCGGGCATCCCGCAAGTGGCAGAAACGCGCTTGATGGAAAAACTCGCCAATACCTACGGCAAGACCTGGCACACCTGGCACACCGATCAGGACAAGCAACTGCCGCTGGGCGTGCCGCAGCTGATGATGGGCTTTACCGCTGACGGTCAGGCCGATGCGCAAATGGTCCGCCAGCGCGATCAGCGTCTGGGCATTGATAGCGCCGAAAAGAAAAAGGCCCGCGCCGGGATCAAACCGGCGCCTGTCGCAACGGGGGCTGATGCGTGGCAGAAGGGTAATGTCATCCAGCTCAACGACCCGACCGGCCATCAACACGTCATGCCGCGCCCGGCCACGCCAAGCGATGAGAATGCCCGGAGTCAGCCGTGATTTACGGCGCGCCGAACAGCATCGTCCAGTAAACGCCGTCGTCGCTGCGCGCTTCGCTGGCGAAGCCGGCGCCGACCTGAGTGAACATCGGGTTCATCAGGTTGGCGCAGTGGCCCGGGCTGGCCAGCCAGCCGGCCATGGCTTTGCCTGGTGAGCTTTGTCCCGCAGCGATATTTTCCCCGACCTGGCGGCCGCGATAACCGGCAGCACGGGCGCGGTCGGCCGGCATGTCACCGTCGGGATCGCGGTGGGCGAAATAATTGCCGTAAGCCATGGCTTTGCTGTGGCCCTGAGCCGCTGCGCCGAGGGCGGCATTCCAGCTCAATGGCCGCGCGGCGGCAAAGCGCTGGCGGCCGCACATCCGCGGCCGGGCGCGGGCGGCGTTGACCTCGGCGAGCAGCGCCTTGCCGACGTTGCGGTTGTCACCGACGCGGCTGTCGAGCACCGGTTGCGCCAGCACCACCTGCCATTGATTGCGCGAATGGCTGACGCCGATGTCGGCGTAGTTCGCATCCAGCAAGGCGCCGCAATAATCGCTCTGCAACTGATCGAAGGCCTCGTCGGCGTCTTCGGCTCCGATAATGCGGATGCTGCGCACCGTTATTGCTGAATAGCCGGAAGACTTCAACGCCTCGCGCATGCCGCCGCCGTAGCGATAGCCGATCGGCAAGGCCAGATTCGATTTCAAAGCCAAAGGCGCCAGACGCTGCGCAGGGCGGCGGTCGCAGCGTTGCGGATGGGCGCGGTAATCATTGATGGCGGCCACCAGTTCGCGCTCCGCACTGGCGTGGGCGGATTCAGTGAAAAAGGGGAACAGGCTCAGCAGGCACAGCGAAACGAAGCGAGACGAACGAACGGCGTGGCGCATGGGACGGACAGCTCTGAAAGGGGACAGCGCTAGAGTGAGGGAGCCGTGTGTGGCGGCGCGGATAGGACTGGGTTTTTTGGACTTGGTTCAGTGGCGGCAAATGCAATTGAATTGCTGTTGTTCGAACCGCTGCCTTCGCGAGCAGGCTCGCTCCCACATCGCGCTTACGGCGTACTCGGAACAACTGTGGGAGCGAGCCTGCTCGCGAAGACGCCGCCCCGGTCGACCTCTCTATCACTGGCAAACAACCACTAGCGATTCAACACATCCCCCATCCACCGCAAATACTCCTCCCGCTCGGATATCGAGTTGTGCCCCGAATCCGGCACCACCTTCAGCGTCGCCACGCCCGCAGGAAAACTCTCGAACAAGCGCTGCGTGCTGCTGCGCCCAATCACGTCGTCATCGCTGGCCGCCAACAGCAATGTCGGCGTGCGGATATGCGCTGCGTACTTGCCCGATTCAAAACGATCCTTGAGCAACCACTTCACCGGCACCCACGGGTATTGCCGTGCGGCGATTTCCTCGAGGCTGTTGAACGGCGTCACCAGAATCAGATTCTGCACCGGCCGCTGACTGGCCAGGCGCACCGCTACCCCCGAACCGAGGCTGCGTCCAATGACTGCAATCTGCGGGTGGCTGGCATAGACCTGATCGAACAGTGCCAGCGCATCTTCGGCAATCGCGGCTTCGGATGGCGAGCCGGTGCTGCCAGCAAAGCCTCGGTAATGCAGGAAATACAGCGCGTAGCCAGGAAACGCCTCAGTGAATTCCGGCAGATTGCGCGAGACGTCTTCGGCATTGCCGCCGAAATAGATCAGCGCGCGCGATCCGCTGCGCTCTCGAGTTGTCACCCAGACCTCGGCATCCGGCATCGACAGTTTCATTCGCGAGTCCGCTGTAACCACGGCGGCAGGCTGGGGAAACCAGATCAGCGAGCGCTGAAACACGAACAGCGCGGCGCACAGCACCAGGTACACGGCAATGATGAAAACGACGAGTGACATCAGGGTTCGGGACATTCGGCTACTTTTAACGGGGAGAAAGGTTGGCTGTGGCAGTGTAGTTCAGCGACTGCGCCTGACAGCCGGCGCACACACCGTGCAACAGATCCGCGCAGCAGGAGGACTCGCATGCGCCACACTGAGGGTTACTCACGTCGCCGCTTGCTCACGCTGGCTGCCCAAGCTGCGGCGCTGCTCACCATTGATCGGGCGTTGGCCGGCAGCGTGGCGCCGACCGAAACTGCGCCGCCCACGGCAGGAGACCAGACCATGCAGACCCGCGCCATCCCTTCCAGCTCCGAGGCACTGCCCATGGTCGGGTTGGGCACCTATCGCGGTTTCGACGTCGCGCCGGGCGATCCGGTTTACCGGCAGTTGCCCGCCGTCCTCGAAGCGCTGTTCAGGAAGGGCGGCACGCTGATCGACAGCTCGCCGATGTACGGCCGCGCCGAGCAGACCACCGGTGAACTGCTGTCGATTCACGAACCACGCTCGCCGGCGTTTCTCGCCACCAAGGTGTGGACGCGCGGGCGCAAGGAGGGCATCGCGCAGATGGAGCAGTCGTTCAGACTGCTGCAAACCGAACGCATCGACCTGATGCAGATTCATAACCTGCTCGACTGGCAAACCCACTTGCCGACGCTGCGCGAATGGCAGGAGCAGGGGCGGATTCGCTACATCGGCATCACCCATTACACCTCGTCGGCCTATGACGATGTCGAGGCCGTGCTGAAAGCCGAGAAGCTGGATTTTCTGCAAATCAACTACGCTCTGGATGATCGTGCGGTCGAGAAACGCATACTGCCGCTGTGCCGCGAGCGTGGGGTCGCGGTGATTTGTAATCGGCCGTTTGGCGGCGGTGATTTGCTCGCCCGGCTCAAGGGCAAGCCGCTGCCGGCCTGGGTCTCGGATGTACAGGTCAACAGCTGGCCGCAACTGGCACTGAAATTTCTCCTGGCGCATCCGGCGGTGACCTGTGTGATTCCCGGCACCAGCAATCCGCGCTACATGGCTGACAACGCCGGAGCCGGTTTTGGGCCGATGCTGACCGATGCGCAACGGCATCAGTTGATTGCGTTGCTGGGCTGAACCGGGTCAACCGCGATAGCGCAACGCCTCCAGCAACAACGCAAACGCTGGCGCTGCCTGGCGCCGGCTCGGGTAGTACAGGTGATAACCGGAAAATGTCGGGCACCAGTCTCCCAGCACCTGGACCAGGCGACCGTCCGCCAGAAAGGGCGCGACGACGTTTTCCGGGATGTAGCTCAGCCCGAAACCGTCCAGCGCGGCGTCGAGCAATGGGTACACGCCATTCAGGGTGATCTGCCCGGCAACGCGTACCTTCAGACTTTCACCGTCCTTTTCGAACTCCCACGAATACAGCCCGCCATTGGTTGGCAGGCGCAGGTTGTTACAGGCGTGGTCGGTCAGGTCGCGCGGGGTTTGCGGCGGATCGCGCCGGGCGAAGTAGGCGGGGGAGCCGACCACGGCCATGCGCATGTCCGGGCCAATGCGCGTGGCGATCATGCCTTGGGCGACGTCTTCGCCCAGGCGCACACCGGCATCGAAGCCCTGGCCGGCGATGTCGACGAAACCATAGTCGCAGCAAACCTCGACGGATACATCCGGGTATTGCGGCAGGAAATCCTGCAACACCGGACGCAGGATCCAGTTCAGCGAATGGTCGGTGGCGCTGATGCGGATCTTGCCCGCCGGGGTTTCGCGCAGGTTGCTCAGGGCGGCCAGTTCCCCTTCGATTTCATCGAAGCGCGGACCGATGGTGTGCAGCAAGTGTTCGCCGGCCTCGGTCGGCGAAACGCTGCGCGTGGTGCGGGTCAGCAGGCGCAGGCCGAGTCGCGCCTCGAGGCTGCGAATGGTGTGGCTGAGCGCCGATTGCGACACGCCGAGTTTGGCCGCAGCCTTGGTGAAACTGCGTTCACGGGCGACGGCGAGAAAGGCGAGCAGGTCGGTGGCGTTTTCCCGAAGCATTGATGATCGTCCTGCATAAGTTTTTTCGGATTCTAGTCGATTATCCAAAGAGTGCTGATCGCTACAGTGGTTGCATCATTTATTGGAGGAAACGCCATGAACCCGATTGCTGCTTCCGCACTGACGCTTTCGCTGCTGGCTGGTGAGGTGCAGGCCACTGAAAATCCGCGTGTCACGGTCACACCGAATGGCTCGCAACCGTCGGCGAAAGGACCGGCTGACTGGTTTACCGGCGCGGTGCGGGTGGATGCGCCGTTCAAAGGCACCGATGAGGCGCGGATCAGCGGCGCGACCGTGACGTTCGAGCCGGGCGCGCGCACTGCATGGCATACCCATCCGCTGGGGCAGACATTGATCGTCACCTCGGGGGCAGGCTTGGTGCAGGAGTGGGGCCAGCCGGTGCGTGAAATCCGCTCGGGCGATACCGTGTGGATTGCCCCAGGCGCCAAACATTGGCACGGGGCAGCACCGACGACGGCGATGAGTCATATCGCGATCGCCGAAGTGCTGGATGGCAAGGTGGTGGACTGGATGGAGCAGGTCAGTGATGAGCAATATCCAAAGATCGAGTGAAACCGCGCCCCTCACCCCAGCCCTCTCCCGAGGGAGAGGGAGTCGATTGGGGGATGCTCGAGACGTTCGGCATTCTGCAAGCGTGGTGGTGAATCCACTCGACCCCTAGCACCCCATGCAAGTGCGCTAACAGCATGCCACTCACCCCAGGCGTCTCCCGGGGGAGTGGCAGCCGACCGAGGTGTCTTGCGATGTGCATCGACCTGAACTTGCCGTTGCGATTATGGATACACAGAAGACTTTCACGTCGCTGCACATCCTGAATATACCCGGAGCGGTCCCCTCTCCCTTTGGGAGAGGGCTAGGCGGGCGGCGTTCCGATGAGGGGCTTTTCGCTTCAGATCATCTCCGGCAACGAATCAAGAATCTTGTCCAGCGTAATCGGATATTCGCGGACCCTTGCGCCGGTGGCGTTGTAGATCGCATTCGCCACCGCCGCGCTCACGCCGCAAATCCCCAATTCACCCACGCCCTTGGCCTTCATCGGCGACGAAATCGGATCGGTTTCTTCGAGGAAGATCACTTCCTGATGCGGAATGTCGGCGTGCACCGGCACTTCGTATCCAGCGAGGTCATGGTTGACGAAAAAGCCCAGGCGCTTGTCCACCGCCAGCTCTTCCATCAACGCCGCGCCGACGCCCATGGTCATCGCGCCGATGACCTGACTGCGCGCCGACGTCGGGTTGAGAATTCGCCCCGCAGCGCACACCGCCAACATGCGCCGTACGCGAACTTCGCCAGTGGCGGCATCGACGGCGACTTCGACGAAGTGCGCGCCGAAGGTCGATTGCTGATACTTCTCGGCCAGATCACCGAATTCGATGCTGTCCTCGCCGACCAATGCGCCGCCTTCAGCCGCGTTGCGCAGCGGCAGGCTCTTGCTGCCGACGCGCACCTGACCATCGGCGAACTCCGCTTGATCCGCCGCCAGGCCCAGCTTGGCCGCCACCGCTTCGCGCAATTTCACGCACGCGGCGTAGACCCCGGCGGTCGAGCAGTTGCCGCCGAACTGGCCACCGGAACCGGCCGACACCGGGAAGTCCGAATCGCCCAGACGCACCACCACATCATTGAGGCCAACGCCCATCATCTCGGCAGCGGTCTGCGCAATGATCGTGTAGCTGCCGGTGCCGATATCGGTCATATCCGTTTCAACAACGACCTTGCCGTCACGCTCCAGGCGTACGCGGGCGCCGGACTTGACCAGCAGGTTGTTGCGAAACGCCGCCGCCACGCCCATGCCGATCAGCCAGCGGCCTTCACGACGGCTGCCCGGTTGCGCCTTGCGCTGATCCCAGCCGAATTTCTCCGCGCCGATCTGCAGGCATTTGACCAGTTGACGCTGGGAGAACGGCCGCTCGGTTTTCACCGGGTCGACTTGAGTGTCGTTAGCGATGCGGAACAGTACCGGGTCCATCTTCAGCTGTTCGGCCATTTCGTCCATGGCGATTTCCAGCACCATCAGCCCCGGCGCTTCACCCGGCGCGCGCATGGCGTTGCCTTCGGGCAGGTCGAGCGGGGCGAGGCGCATGCTGACGCGGCGGTTTTCTGCGGCGTAGAGCAACTGGCTCGGTTGCGCGGCCAGTTCTACCTTGCCGTCAGCAAGGTTGCCCGACCAGCCTTCATGGGCGATGGCGGTCAGCTTGCCGTCCGCAGTGGCACCCATGCGGATGCGCTGAATCGTTGCCGGGCGATGGGTGGTGTTGTTGGCCATTTGCGGGCGGGCGAGGGCGACTTTCACCGGCCGCCCCGCCATGCGCGCGCCGAGAGCGGCGAGGATCACGTCGGCGCGGATGAACAGCTTGCCGCCGAAACCACCGCCGATGTACGGCGAGACCAATCGGACTTTTTCCTTCGGCAGGCCGAGGGTTTTCGCAATGTCACCGACACTCCAGGCGACCATCTGGTTCGACGTCCACACGGTCAGCTGATCGCCTTTCCACGCGGCCAGTGTGGCGTGCGGTTCCATCATCGCGTGGGACTGGTCTGGCGTGGTGTAGGTCTGATCGAACTGCACCGGTGCGGCGGTGAAGGCCTTGTCGAAGTCGCCGTGATTGACGTCGGGCAGCTCGTCTTTCGGCTCGACGCCGAGGTCTTTGACGCTGGCCAGATCGAACTTGCCTTCGCTGGTCTCGTAATCGACCCTGACCAATTGCGCGGCGGCACGGGCCTGTTCGAAGGTTTCGGCAACCACCAGCGCAACGGCTTGCTGGTAATGCTGCACTTCGGGACCGGCGAGCAGATGCGCGGCGTTGTAATCACCTTTATCGAGCTTGCCGGCGTTCTCGGCAGTGACGATTGCGAGTACGCCGGGTGCGGCTTTGGCCTCGTCGAGATGAATGGCTTTGATCCGGCCTTTGGCGATCGCCGAATCGACCATGAAACCGTAGGCCTGATTGGCTGCCGCCTCATGTTGCTCGTAAGCGTAAGTGGCTTGGCCGCTGGTTTTCAACGGGCCTTCGATGCGCTCGGTGGGCTGGCCGACGACCTTCAGGCGGTCGATGGGATTGGTGGTGGCGGGCGTGTCGAATTTCATGCGGTTTCCCTCGCTTGCGCCAACACCGAAGCCAGCGTGCGCTCGACCAGTGTCAGTTTGAATTGGTTGTCATCGGTGGGTGTCGCGCCTTCGAGCAGGCGTTCGCTGACCGCTTTGGCGCCCTTGGGCAACAGCGCTTCAGCGGCTTCGACCCGCCACGGTTTCGGCGCAACGCCGCCGACGGCGACACGGCCGGTGCCGTCCTTTTGCAGGATCAGACCGACTGAAACAAGGGCAAACGCGTAAGACGAGCGATCGCGGACCTTGTGATAAATGTGCGTGCCGCCGACCGGTGCCGGCAGGGTCACGGCGGTGATGAACTCGCCGGGTGTGAGGCTGGTTTCGATGTGCGGCGTGTTGCCCGGCAATTGATGGAAATCGGCCATGGGAATGCTGCGCGTGCTGCCGTCAGGCTTGACCGTTTCGATCTGCGCATCCAGCGCGCGCATGGCGATGGCCATGTCGCTCGGGTGGGTGGCGATGCAAGCGTCGCTGACGCCGATGATTCCGAGTTGCCGAGTCACGCCACCGATCGCCGAGCAGCCACTGCCGGGGTTGCGTTTGTTGCAGGCTTGGTGGGTGTCGTAGAAGTACGGGCAGCGGGTGCGTTGCAGCAGGTTGCCGGCGGTGGTCGCCATGTTGCGCAGCTGCCCGGAAGCCCCGGCGAGCAAGGCGCGGGAGAGCAGGGCGTAGTCCTTGCGCACGCGCGCGTCGGCGGCCAAATCGGTGTTGCGTACCAGCGCACCGATGCGCAGTCCGCCTTCGGGCGTGGCTTCGATCTGGTCCAAGCCGAGGTGGTTGATGTCGATCAAGTGTACCGGGGTTTCGATGTCGAGTTTCATCAGGTCGAGCAGGTTGGTACCGCCGGCGATGAACTTGGCGCCTTCGACTTGCGCAGCCTGGGAAGCGGCTGCTGCAGGCGAGTCGGCGCGGCTGTAATTGAAGGCTCTCATGCCGGCACCTCCGCGACTTCAGTGATGGCTTCGATGATGTTCGAGTAAGCGCCGCAGCGGCAGATATTGCCGCTCATGCGCTCCTGGAATTCGGAAGCGATCAGTTGTGGCGACTCGGTCAGGCTGGGGCTGACGTGGCTGGGAATGCCGTCGCGGATTTCCTTGATAACGGCGACTGCCGAGCAGATCTGCCCCGGCGTGCAGTAACCGCATTGATAGCCATCATGCTTGATGAATGCGGCTTGCATCGGGTGCAGGTTGTCCGGCATGCCGAGGCCTTCGATGGTGGTGATCTCACTGCCTTCGTGCATCACCGCCAGCGTCAGGCATGAGTTGATCCGCCGACCATCGGCGATCACCGTGCAGGCACCGCACTGGCCGTGGTCGCAGCCTTTTTTGCTGCCGGTCAGGTGCAGGTGTTCACGCAAGGCGTCGAGCAGGGTGGTGCGGTTGTCGACTTCAAGGGACTGGGGTTTGCCATTGACTTGAATGGTCACTTTTTTCATGGCCGGTTGCTCCAGGTTGGCGGCGTAGGCCTTGAGGCTGATGAATGGCGGCATCGCGAACGCCGTTGCGGTGACGGCGCCCAGAATCATAAATTTACGTCGGGAAATCGGCATGGTTCGATTCCTATTTCTCTCAATCAGGCGGCAGGTTTGCGAAAGGCCCATAGGGGCATGCCGGCATGTTTGCCAGTCTCGGTCTAGGAGTGACCGCTGGAGGGAGGAAAAGGTTTTTGCGGATTTTCGCTATAGAGTTATTTACTCAGCTCATGAATCAGCAAATGGACACGCTTCCCTGTAGGAGCTGCCGAAGGCTGCGATCTTTTGATCTTGCAAAACAAAGTTAAAAAATCGCAGCCTTCGATAGCTCCTACAGGGGGGGTTAGTGGCCGCCGACGACCATGTGGGTGAATGGTGAAACGTAGGCCTGCAACGTCACCAACCCGCCCACCAGAATCGCCAGCACAATCGAGTGGAAGAACACGTAGCGCAGAATCTCGCCCTCATGCCCATACCAACGGGTTGCCGTGGATGCGACCACAATCGACTGCGCATCGACCATTTTGCCCATCACCCCACCGGAACTGTTGGCCGCTGCCATCAGCACCGGGCTGATGCCAAGTTGTTCCGCCGTCACCCGTTGCAGTCCGCCGAACAGCACGTTGGACGCGGTGTCGGAGCCGGTCAGTGCCACCCCGAGCCAGCCGAGCAGGGTGCCGAACATCGGGTAGAAAATCCCCGTCGCCGCGAACGCCAGGCCCATGGTTGCGTCCAGGCCTGAGTAGCGCGTGAGGAACCCCAGTGCCAGCATCGCCGCGATGGTGATCAGCGAAAAACGTACCACCCACAGCGTGCGCAGGTATTGCTTGATCAGTTGCGGGATCGAATAGCCCATCAGTAAACCGCCGACAATCGCCGCCAGTAAAATTCCGCTGCCGGTGCTGGTCAACCAGGTGAACTTGTAGACCGCCTCTTCGGTTTTCGGCGCAGGCACCACAGGCGGCACCTTCTCGACCTGTTGATGCAGCGTCGTGAACACGATGGCCGGGGCGAAGATCGGATTGGCCTCGCGCATCGGTTTGCCTTGCGGATCGAGTTTCGCCGATTGCGTGACCGGATCAATTGCCGGCCGAGTGTCGAACAGGTTCTTGAAACCCTGCGTGCCCCAAGCGAACACGAACACTGTGAGGATGAACCACGGCATCCACGCGCGCATCACGGCCGGGCGCGCCTGGTCGCTGAATGCGGCGCTGGCGGTGACTTTTTCTTCATCGACCCTGGAGTTGTCGACCCGACCGGACAGCGCCGCCGAGGTGTGAATGGTCGCCGGTTTCCAGACCTTCAGGAACAGCGTCAGGCAGGCCATGGAAATCAACGCGGCGATCACGTCCACCAACATCGGGCCGTGGTAGTTCGATACCAGAAACTGCGGCACGGCGAAGCTGACCCCGGCCACCAGAATCGCTGGCCAGACCTCGAGCATCTTGCGCCACCCGGCGAACGCCCAGATCAGCCAGAACGGCACCAGCACCGAGAAGAATGGCAGTTGCCGACCGACCATCATCGACAGCTCCATCTCGTCCAGTCCGGTGACTTTGGCGAGTGTGATGATCGGTGTGCCGAGTGCGCCGAAAGCCACCGGCGCAGTGTTGGCGATCAGTGCCAGGCCAGACGCGGCCAGCGGCGAAAAACCGAGGCCGAT
>OFQU01000305.1_pt1 | contig 11016 bp, 4 predicted proteins | sample 1542981 | NCBI WGS metagenome assembly OFQU01 (sample SAMN07774233, study PRJEB24372) | wastewater metagenome | isolation source: Exp Tend CN 90WW | collected 2016-02
TTGTCAATGCATTTGGAAAGTTGTTTTGAATGTGCTGACGAGGTAGAACGTTTTGAACGCTTCTAAGTATAGGCACCCATCCCATCTCCCCACTTCTCCCACTAGGATCCTCTCTCAGTCTGATCTAGTCGGTCGGTATTCAAGGTGGCTGTTGCTTGGAGGAGGGGTCGCGGCCACACTTACAGTGATTGGATTCTCCCTGGCGAGTGCAACGATGCTGCTCAGTAGCTTTTTCAATGAGCGTCAGAGTCAGTTTGAAGTACACCGCGACCGAATTAAAGCAAATGCTGATCGCAGTCAGGCGCGCTTGAAGCAGACCGTTGAGTCTTACGAACTGTTATGGCATATGCACGGCGGTGATGTTAAAGCAGTTCGGCGCTATGAAAAAAAGATTGGGAGTAACTATTCCATTAGCATTACCGGCCCTAACACTACAGTTACCCCGGCGATGCTTTTTACCTTGCGGGATTATGATTCCGCTGATGGAAAGGTAAAAGATTTCATGCGCCTGATGCGTGACTTATCAGCGGCACCTTTATTGCGCTATCTTGATGTTGGCTACTTTCTGGGGGGGTTCGTCTACTCGTCAGATCGTCAAATGCTGGCATTGTCTCCGCCGTTCAACAAACAATCATTGAGCAGGGTCGAAAGGTTTGGTGTAGCGGAGTATGTTAACTTCAAAATTGATATTGTTGAAAAAGCGCTGAACAAGAATTCGCCAGAATTGATTCGCAAGCAACGCATGGTGTGGGTGCCTCCCTACATATCTCCAATCACTGGGGAGTTGATAGGGCACTATGCGGCGCCTATTTACTGTAGAGGTGAGAAAATAGCAGTCGTGGTGGCGACGGTACCGCTGAACAAGTTTAAGCTTCTCTTTCAGGATTCTATTGAACAAAAAGGTTTTTTTGTACTGTCCAGTAATCTCGAACATGTGTTAGGGCGGGAGATGGGAGCTGCCGACGATAAGCTTGTCGCGTCAGCGCTTAAATACAAAACCAGCTTTGACAAGAGTGGGCGGCGTCCGGTGATTACCCGTAAAGGGAGCATCTTTATCTACTCACAACTCATTCCAGGGCCGGACTGGGTTGCGGTATACGTGTTCGACTGGCATGAAGTGATCTTTTCTCTCAAAAAGCCACTGGCTGGCGGCGCAGCCATGGTGTTTCTGATACTGGTCGCTTTGTGGGGTTTTATCGTGTTTTTCGACAGGCGGGTGCTCGCGCCCTTAAAGGTCTACTCCCGCCTGATACATGAAAGTGATGAGTTTAATCGTGCCGTATTGAGTACGGCGCCGGTGGCGCTCACAGTGTTTGACCCCCTGAATAATGTTGTCGTTCTGCAGAATCGACAAGCAAAAAAGCTACTTGAGTCTTTTGCTGAGGGGCATGGCATATACCAGCGGATCGTTTGCGAAAAAAAAATCTTGGATAATTTTGAGCATGCCATTTATCGGCCTGTTGGTGCAGGAGAGGTTCGATCATTTGAGATGAGCGTCGGTAATACTGAAGGGGATGAAGGCGAAATTTCCGTGCGACTTTCAGTGGCGCGTTACAGGCAAAGCGATGTCGTGTTATTTGGTATTACTGATATCAGTGAGCAAAAAGCGACAATCCGCTTTTTGGAAAAGGCGAAAGCAGCGGCCGACAAGGCAAGCAATGCAAAGTCTATGTTTCTCGCGACAATCAGTCATGAAATACGTACCCCGTTGCATGGAGCTTTGGGTAATCTGGAACTACTTGCGTTGGAGCAAACGACACAAAAACAAAAGGGGAGAGTGTCGATAATACGCCAGTCGTTCGATTATTTATTGGCGTTAGTAAATGATGTGCTGGACCTCTCTAAGATTGAAGCTCAGGAATTTATATTAAATAAGGAGTTTTTCCGTCTTGATGAACTTGTGGAACGATGTGCCCGTACCTTTGCCCCCATTATTTTAGCTAAAAACGTGCGCTTTCTTTGTTTGATTGATCCCCGGCTTGAAGGTTCTTGGCGGGGCGATGCGCAACGGATTTCTCAGATTTTGATGAATCTTTTGAGCAATGCGCAGAAGTTTACCGAAAATGGCTCCATCACTATCAGTGTCGCTCTGGGTCAAACCTTGGAGGATGAGCAATGGATATACATTGCTTTGAGTGATACGGGGATTGGAATATCTCAGTCAAATTTAAAGAAACTGTTTGAGCCGTTTGTGCAGGCCGATCAAAGTATTGGTAAGCGCTTTGGCGGTACAGGGTTGGGGCTCACGTTGTGCCACCGTATTGCAACGGCAATGGGCGGGGATATCTCGATTGACAGTGAGTTGGGGGTGGGCTCGATTTTTAAAGTCAACCTTCCGTTGCGGCGTGAAGAGGTGCAAAAGAATACTCCAGGGCCGCAAGCTCGCACTAAAAGTACTGTCGTCGTAATCGTGTGCGATGCGCCGCTATGGGAAATCAATTTGGCAGCGCAAATTAATTTGTGGTTTCCCGAAATGGAGGTGATAACCGGTGGTATCCATCAGGAGCCGCTTCAGCGAAATGCCAATACACTGCTCATGTTGGCAATGGCAGGTCGATTGCAGCCTGGGTGGTGGATAGAGCCAGAACACAGTTATCTGGATACGCTGGTTGTTTCTGCTGATGGTCCGCTTTATCCAGAGCGTCAAGAGCGTGCCCTTTGTGTCACATCGCTCGATACCTCAATGTTGAGGTTGGCAATCGCTATGTGCGCTGGGGGTAGAAGTGTCGATGAGCCAAATGTCTCCCGGCCGCTTGCGTCTGTGCAGTCAAGAGTCGCCAGAGTGTTGATTGCCGAGGATGATTTGATCAGTAAAAAGTTACTCCGGTGTCAACTCGAAGCGCTGGGCTATTTCAATGTCGATTGCGTGGGTGATGGTGCGCAAGCTTTGGACAAATGCATGAACAACCATTACGAGGTTGTCATCACGGACCTCGGCATGCCGGTAATGGATGGATATACCTTCCTCAAGAAGCTGCGTGCGGAAGGTATACTTACGCCTGTAATAGTCAGTACCGCGGGTGTTCAGGAAGATATCGGATCGTCATATGAATGGGAGTTTCTGCAAAAGCCTATCACGATGGAGCGATTGAACTTGCTGCTGGATCAGGTGCTCGGCAATCCCAGTAAGGCTGGCGCCTTGATTGCTCCCGATGAACTGTTGATCTCACCGATCACAGAAATGCGCATATTGTTCTTGGCCGGATGGGACGATGATGAAAAAGCCTTGCATCATGCGTGCCTCGATAACGATCGCCCCCTTTTTCTAGGGCTTCTTCATCGTTTGAAGGGTGCACTCTTGGCGTTAAATGAACGGGCAATGGTTGAGGCCAATGACAGGCTACGTGTATCCATCGAGTCCCAAGGTTTACTCTTGGTGCGCCCGGATATCGACGTGTTTATCGAGCAAATGAGAGAAATTGCCGACGCTTACCGAGCCGGCCATCCATAAAACACCTTGCGCAATGGCGTTCAGATTATTGCTGGAAAGCTTCAGGCGGCATAAAAGGGGGAGGTGTTTTAAAAGTACATCTTCCTTTTCTCGCGAAATTAATCTGATTGGGCACGGACGTTGCGAAGAGTTGTTGTACGAGCATAAAGCTTTTTCTGCGATGGGTGGGTGTGTCGCAATCGCAATTCAGGCTAGGACATTACTGGTTATTAAGTAAGATGAAGAGGAGGCATCCTGCATCAAGACGTTGGTGCAGGGAGGCTTCTTTTTTAGCATAAGTTACCTGCACAATCCGTTGGCTAGGACACGGGCGACGTCAACATTAAGAAAACTGCTTACGCTTAATGCTTACAATCTTCCATGTCGGCTAAGTTCGAACACTGGGATTCTCAGGGTTAAATCATCTAGAAAGGATGCGGATCGAACATTTTGGGGTTTAGAGAAATTTCTCGAAAATTCATAGAGTTTTCTTGATGAACCTCCAGGCGCAGCCCGCTAATTTAGAGTTAGTCCTTTACCTAGGCATAGCGTTAAAGGTGCATTTTGTTGCATTCATCTGATTAGCTTCCTATGAGGCGACGCGCATAACTCTGCTGCTACGGAGGTTGGCATTAGTCCATCCCATGAATCATATTTATTCAGTTGTCTGGAATGCCGCGCTTGGGCGTTTGATTGTTGTTTCCGAGTTGGCAAGTCGGCGAGGGAAAGATAAGTCCAGCCCTAAAATAATGTTGGCCTCCTGTCGTGCCGTAATGGGATTGGAAGCCCGAACCCATGTATTCAAGGTCTTGGGCCTGACGTTAGTTAGTATGCCGTTGTTTTTTTCTGTACACGTGCAAGCGGCTACATCGGTCACTTTAGGCCCTGGCGCGGTGGCACCCTATGGTGGATCTGTCGCAATTGGTGATAGCGCGACAGCATCTTCCCCCTCAGGTCTGTCTGTAGCTATTGGTAATGGTGCTGAGTCGTCAGGTAATGGAAGCTTAGCCATTGGTGCAGATTCCACCTTCAAGACCCTGGCCTCAGGTCGGAACTCTATCGCGGTAGGTTTAGGAGCGAAGGCGAGCGGCGTCAAGGGCATGGCGATTGGTGATACCACCAGCGCCTCCGGAAACGATAGCCTTGCTCTGGGTAGCAACAGTTCGGTGACACTGGACAACAGCGTTGCGTTGGGATCAGGTTCAACCGCCACGGCCGTTTCCGCCACAACGGCGAACACCACCGCAAACGCGGTGGTCAGTGGCAAGACCTTGACCCTCAACCAGGCACCCACAAATGGTGTGGTGGGTGTTGGCAATCGGCAGATTCAGGGGATGGCGGACGGGGCGTTGACAGCCACGTCCACTGACGCCGTCAATGGTGCGCAACTCTTTCAGACTGCCACGAGTCTGAACGCCAATGCTAATGCCCTGGGCACCGCAACGTCCACCGCACTGGGCGGCGGCGCCGCCTACAACACCACGACCGGAGCCTTTACTGCGCCGCTTTACTCGTTGGCGGCCGGTACATTCAATAATGTCGGCTCTGCACTGACCGCGCTGGATACCCAGGGCAGCAAGTACTTTAAGGCCAACTCGGCCCTGGCGGGCGCCAACGCCTCAGGTACGAACGCTATCGCCGCAGGTCCAGCGGCTCAGGCTACTGGCACCAATAGCGCTGCCTTTGGTAACGGCGCCAGCGTCTCGGTGACCGATGGCTTGGCACTGGGCCGTGGCAGTTCTGTGACATTGGCCAACAGCGTGGCCTTAGGGGCGGGCTCTGCGGCGGCGGCCGTTTCCGCCACGACGGCGAACACCACCGCAAACGCGGTGGTCAGTGGCAAGACCTTGACCATCAACCAGTCCCCCACCAACGGCGTGGTGGGTGTTGGCAATCGGCAGATCCAGGGGGTAGCAGACGGTGCATTGACGGCCACATCCACCGATGCAGTCAATGGTTCGCAACTGTTCAAGGCAGCCACCAACCTTAACTCCAACACCAATGCTTTGGGCGCTGCGACGACTGCCGCGTTGGGCGGTGGCGCCGCCTACAACACCACAACGGGTGCCTACACAGCGCCGCTTTATTCGTTGGCGGCTGGGACATTCAATAACGTCGGTGCTGCGCTGACAGCCATGGATGGCCAGGGAACCAAGTACTTCAAGTCCAACTCGTTTGGTAACGGCTCTACTGCTACAGGAGCGGACTCCATTGCAATTGGCCCAGACGCTTTTGCAACTCAGACCAATACCATCGCCATGGGTAATGCTGCCAAGGCCACCGGGACTGATGCGATTGCTATCGGTGCGGGTGCTTTGGCAACCGGTTCAATTGCCGCCGGTGTCAGTACCAAGGCGGGTGGCGGAGGCGCTGCGTTCGGTGATTATGCTGATGCCGGTGGATCAGCACAAAGTACCAGCACGACAGTAACCAAAGGAACGGCGTTAGGTCATTACGCCGTGGTGGAAACGAATGATGGTGTTGCATTGGGTAGTCGTTCGGTCGCCGCGACTGTCGCCGGGGTGATGGGCTACGATCCCGCAACCAATGCTTCCAGCACCGCCACTTCATCAACCTGGAACAGTACGCTTGGTGCTGTCAGCGTCGGGGGGAGCGGTAATACCCGACAAATTACCAACCTTGCGGCAGGTACTGCTGATACCGATGCGGTCAACCTTGCACAGTTGAAAGCGCTGGATACCGAATTCGAGAATGTCGCTGATCGTGCAGTGCTCTACGACGGTGCACTAGGCAGTCCCAAGGACACGCTCACGCTGGCGGGGGCGAACTCTACGGATGGAGGCGTTACGAATGGCACGAGAGTAACCAACCTTTCGGCCGGCGCACTGGCGGCGACCTCGACCGATGCGGTGAACGGTGCGCAGTTGTACAGCGGCCTTTCCAGCGTGGGTGGCTCGACCGCGAGCCTTTTGGGCGGGGGCGCAGCGTATAACCCCGTCACCGGAACAATCAGCGCGCCAAGTTACACCGTACAAGGCAACACCTACAACGATGTGGGCAGTGCCTTTGGGGCCGTCGACAGTGACTTGAGCAGCCTCAACTCCAGCCTTACCACGGGTGCTGTGGGTGTAGTGCAACGCACCGCGTCAGCAGATGAAATGGCCTTGGTCTCAGCCGGCGGTACAGGTGCCGCGCCGGGTGCCTCGCAGAAGCTGACCAACCTCTCGGCCGGTACGCTGTCAGCAACTTCAACCGATGCGGTCAACGGTTCGCAGCTGTTCAGTACCAACACCAACCTGTCCAGCCTGGGCAATTCCGCAGCAGTCAACCTCGGTGGCGGGGCGGCGTTTGATCCGGCCACCGGCACCATCAGCGCGCCGATCTATACCGTGCAAGGCAACACCTACAACAACGTGGGCAGTACCTTTGGCGCAGTCGACTCTGCACTCACCTCGTTGGATATCCAGGGAAGCAAGTACTTCAAGACCAATTCGTTGGTTACTGGCTCAGTTGCATCAGGAGTGAATGCTATTGCAATTGGTCCGGATGCTTCGGCAACTCAGGCGAATGCTATCGCCATGGGCAACGCCGCACAGGCCACCGGGATTGATGCGATCGCGATAGGTGCGGGCGCTTTGGCTACCGGTTCTATTGCGACCGGTGTAAATGCCAAGGCGGGAAGGGGGGGCGCTGCGTTCGGTGACTATGCCGATGCCGGCGGGACTGCGCTCAGTGCCAATGCAACGGTCACCATGGGCACAGCGGTAGGTCATTCGGCGGTTGTAGAAACGAATGATGGCGTTGCATTGGGTAGTCATTCGGTCGCCACGACGACCGCCGGTGCGATGGGCTACGACCCGGCAACCGATGCTTCCAGCACATCAACTTCATCAACCTGGCGCAGTACGCTCGGTGCCGTCAGCGTGGGTGGGAACGGTGATACGCGACAAGTCACCAACCTGGCGGCAGGTACCTCTGATACCGATGCGGTGAACCTTGCACAGTTGAAAGCGCTTGATAGCGAACTCGGCGGTGCCGTGGATCGTGCTGTGCAATATGACGGCGCGGTGGGCAGTGCCAAGGACACGCTCACGCTGGCGGGTGCGAACTCCACCGATGGAGGCGCCACGAATGGCACGAAAATCACCAACCTGTCGGCCGGCGCACTGTCGGCGACCTCGACCGACGCGGTGAACGGTGCGCAGTTGTTCAGCACCAACACCAACCTGTCCAACCTCGGCGGCTCGACCGCGAGCAGCCTGGGTGGTGGTGCGACGTACGACCCGGCCACCGGTACGATCAGCGCGCCAAGCTACACCGTGCAAGGCAACACCTATAACAACGTGGGCAGTGCCATTGGTGCGGTCGACAGCGACCTGAGCAGCCTCAACTCCAGCCTTACCACGGGGGCGGTGGGTGTGGTGCAGCGCACCGCGACGGCAGATGAAATGGCCCTGGTTGCGTTCGGTGCCACGGGGGCCGCGCCAGGCGCCACGCAGCGCTTGACCAACCTCTCGGCCGGGAGGCTGTCGGCCACCTCGACCGATGCGGTGAACGGGGCACAACTCTATGCCACCGACCAACAAGTGGCGCAAAACACCAGCAGCATTACTAACCTGGACAATCGCATTAACGTCATCGGCGGAACCGTCGACGGCCTCATATCGGGGAGCGGAATAAAGTACTTTCACGCCAACTCGACGAAGTCCGACTCGGTGGCCAGCGGTGGCAACTCGGTTGCCGTGGGGCCTAACGCGCAAGCGACGGGAGAGGGCGCGGTCGCAAGCGGTAACGACGCAGTGGCCTCCAATGACGGCTCGATCGCAATAGGTTCTGGCGCGACCTCCAGCGGCAGCGGCAGTGTTGCGCTGGGTGCTGGAAGCAGTGACAACGGACAGGGGGCTGACAGCTACACCGGCAAATACTCCAATGCCACCAACGTGATTGCTGGCACGGTGTCCGTGGGTAACGCGACTACCGGCCAAGTACGTACCGTCAGTAACGTTGCCGATGGCAGAAATGCCACCGACGCCGTTAACGTGCGCCAACTGGATGGGGCGGTTGCTCAGTCAAAACAGTACACCGACACTTCGGTCAATAGCATCAAGACGACTGTCGAGGGACTCGGCACGAGTTCAACAAAGTTAGAAAGCCAGGTGACACAAGTCCAAACCACCGTTTCGGCTGTGCAGAACGGTACAGACGGCATGTTCCAGGTGGATGGCAGTTCGAAAGTCAAACCTAAGGCTTCGGGCATTAATGCGGTGGCGGGTGGCGCTAGCGCAGTGGCGTCTGGCGCGAACAGTACCGCGCTAGGCAATGCAAGCAAGGCGACTGCGCAGAACGCGGTGGCGGTAGGCAACGGTGCTAGCGCCACTGCCAAAAACAGCACGGCCTTGGGTGCTAACTCCGTCGCGGATCGCGAAAACAGCGTTTCGGTCGGTGCCAGCGGCAGCGAACGGCAAATCACCAACGTCGCAGCGGCCACCAAAGGTACAGATGCCGTCAATTTTGATCAGTTGAATAAAAGTGTGGCAGAGCTCATCGGCAGCGCAAACAGCTACACCGATCAGCGCTATGCCGAACTTAAACATGACCTCAAGGAGCAGGATGAAATATTGAGTGCGGGTATTGCCGGGGCCATGGCCATGGCAAGTTTGCCCCAGCCGCATTTGTCCGGGGCAAGTATGACCTCTTTTGCTGCGGCCAATTATCGTGGGCAGTCAGCGCTATCGCTGGGTGTTTCTCGAATATCTGATAACGGGCGTTGGGTCAGCAAGTTGCAGGCCACGACCAACTCCCAAGGTGACGCGGGCATTGGCGTTGGTGTTGGGTATCAGTGGTAACCCATCCGCATTCATTTAGCCGTAAAAGCCGGGTTGCGCGGTCAACCTGGCTTCTCTACTTTGCTGCGCTGAGAGTTTAAACGACATGTTCTTGCTTGATTTACGACGTCAGATAATTTCACTGGGCTCCTGCGCATTACTGCTCAGTGGATGTAATAACGAGTCGCCCAAGGGTGTTTCTGTACCGACACTACCGGTTATCCAGCACGCGGTATCGACACTGGTTCCCCTTGTTGCAGGTAAGCGCAACGATTTTGTGATGCAACAGGCATGTGCCCTAGCCAGGGGGGAAAGCAGCCCAGAGCAAGTGTTTCAGGCCCTGAAGAAGCAAGGCGTGGATCTGAGTGTCATTCCAGCCAAAGGGCATGCTTTATCGTTACTTGTCACTGGTGATGGGCATCAGATCAATGCCGCTTGTGCGTCCTACGTCGCGACCATGGTCATGGTCCCGCCTAACCTGGGAGACTTCATGAAAAAAGCCCCGGAGGGGGCAAACGTCAGCGCCAATGCCAACGGGTTTGAGGTCGAACCGAAAAAGCTTAGTGAGTTTCTGCGGGTGCAACTGGCGATCAGTCGGGCCAATGCCGAGCTGTATACCTCAATTGCTGTTGATCTGGGTGGGAAACCGGGGTTGACGATAGAGCAGTATGAGGCTCAAACCAGAAAACTGTTTATGGCGCTTGCGCCCAAGTATCTTCAGAAAGTGAAAACGTTTTATGCGCAAGGGGAGGGGGTGAATTACAAGTTGCTGAAAGTTTCCACTGACCAACTGGTCTTTGCCAGCAGCTCCGGTTATGGCTACCGCTATGACGATTACGACTTTCAGTTGAGCTTGTATGGTGTTCCATGGCTGGGTAAGGGCAAGTTGCTGGGTCAGGCTTACGATTTGCACGTGTCACACGTTGGTGCTGGCTGGGCGGACTCGGTTGCAAGGGAGTCGTTGTGATGGGCTGAGGTTGTCAGTCCGGGAAGGCGGGTTCAGTTGGCTCTAAAGCACAGTAGCCGCTGCAGATCTACTGTGTTTAGAGTGCCCCGCCTGAGCGGATGTGGCGCTTGGTCAGTTGCGACATGGGGCGAAGCTGCCCTGTTAAATCAATCCGTTCTTTTTGGCGAAATCAGCGAACGCCACGACGGACTTCAATTTAAGTTTTTCAGCGATTCTGGTTTTGCATGCGCTGATAGTTTTGTTGCTCAAAAACATCGTCTCGCCTATCTCTTTATTGCTGTAGCCCAGGGAAAGTTTTTGTAGCACCAGCAGTTCTCTGTCAGAGAGCTCGGAAATCATGGCGCTGTCAGTTGATTGAACCTCAGGGTTGCTGGCCAAACTGCTTATCACGTTCGGGAAGAAGGTATATCCAGACATGGTTGTTGCGATCGCCTTCGACACCATCCTCAGGTCGTCCGCCTTTGAAACAAATCCAGAGGCTCCGGCGTTCCTGCAGCGCGCCGCATAGAGAATAGGGGATAAGGCGGTTACGATCAGGATTTTGCTGTTTACCCCAAAGCGGGCAAGACGGCGAATCACCTCAAAGCCATCCAGCTCCGGGATGGCGATATCCAGGATTATCAAGTCAGGGGGCGCTTCGCGCGCCAAACTCAAGGCTTGTACTCCGTTGGAGGCTTCCTGGACGGCTCTGAAGTTTTCCTGCTGTAGCAAGTTTCTTATAGAAGCGCGTATCAGGGGATATTGGTCTGCTACTAGTGCTCTAGGCATGATGGGATCTGCAATAGGTTCGGTTAGTGCGGCTTAACTCAAGGGTGGGGTGCGGCAGGCGCAAT
>OFQU01000307.1_pt1 | contig 11005 bp, 8 predicted proteins | sample 1542981 | NCBI WGS metagenome assembly OFQU01 (sample SAMN07774233, study PRJEB24372) | wastewater metagenome | isolation source: Exp Tend CN 90WW | collected 2016-02
CTGCGCCTGGGCCTTCTGCTCAGTCGTGGCGTTCGGGTCAAGCAGTGTTCCGCGCAGGCTCTCAAGCTGCGCCTGTGCCCGCGTCTTGAACCCTGATTCAGCCTCTTGCATGGCCAGCGTGCGCTCGTCCGCTCCCGCCTTGCGCTGATCGCGCGTGGCAAAGCCCTGCTCGCGTAGGCTGGTGCGCTGGTTCTCGCCGGTCTGCTGCATGGCTTCACGGGCATTGCTTTGGCCTTGGACCATTGCCTGCTGATTGCCTGCAATCTCTTGCCCGCGTGCTGCTGCATCCTGTGCAAGTGCAGCTTGGTACGCCATGGTGGACTCTGATGGACCTTGCTGTTGTCCACCACGGAACCGTCCCATGCCGGAACCCTGCCACTCTGGCCGATTCATGATGCTCGATGCCGACACACGCGCGTTGCGCAGATCATTGCGTGCTTGCCAGTCGTTGCCGCTGTGGCGCACGGTTGGCGCTTGGAAGCCTTGGGCTTGCACGGGTGCGAGCGAAGGGACTTGAGCTAGGGCCTGGGCCACGGTCTGGGCGGGCGCTGGTTGCGCTGCTTGCTGTGTAGCTTGCGCTTCAACGGCATCTACATTTCCGCCGCCACGCTGCACGTCGGTCTGCGTGTCGGGAACTGTCATGTTCGATACCGGGGCAACCGCCATCTTTGACAGCGATGGGTTTGTGAACCCACGGCCAGCACCTGCCATGTCGCGCGTCTGAATCCGCTTTTGGTCAGTGAACGGGGTCATGCTGGACGGGTCTACCCCATCGGGGACAAGGTGCGGACTGAGATAGCCTGCGTTGATGCCAGCAGCGCGCATGGGGCGAATCACTGCAGAGTCGTATGCTCCAGCAAGCCCACGCGGGACCATGCTGGCCACGTCGAGAATGGCGCGTCCTGCATTCTGGTTCGCGTCTCCAATGCCGCTTGCCATCTTGGATATGGCGGAACGGTCTGCCTGAGCTTGTGGGTCTGTCTCCAATACAGACGGAGCAGAAGGGCCACGACCCACATTGGCGTAAATGTCAGCCCCCGCGCTCGGGCTTCCTTGTGGGTAGATGTTCTGCGCTGAAATTTGGCGGCGCTTCACGACATCGCCATCGACCAATCGCTGCGGCTGAGGCTTGAACCCGCGCACTTCGCCGCCGTCAGCAAACTGCTGGCCGTTGCGGTCAAAGCGCCCGCCGTTGTTGGTGATGGAGCTTGCAGATACGGCGTTGTTGCGCGCAGTGAATGAATCAACCGGCTTGGCGACTGGCGGTGTTGCTGGAGGTGTTGCTGGAGGTGTTGCTGGAGGTGTTGCCATTGCTGACAGCGCAGGGGGGGTTGCAGTAGGGGCAATGCCCGTGCGAGTGATAGAGCTTGCGCTGACCGCGTTGTTGCGGGCCGTCAGAGAGTCAACTGGAGTAGCTGGGGAGGTCGATAGAGACGTTGGCGCGCCCGGAGAAGGCATTGCCCCAGGGAGTGCTTGCACGGCTGCGTTTGGTGCGCCTGGAACTCCTGGCAGATTGCTTGTGAATCCGCGCGGAGCTGCGCCATTGACCGTGATGCTGCCGCCCACATTGCCGCCGCTGTAGCTGTTGCCAATGCGGGTTACATCGTTGGTAACTTCACCGCCGATGGCAAAGCCCTTCGCGCCACGTCCTTGGACTGTGCCGCCATTGGAGAAGTACACACCCGCATCCTTGGGCGAGTGTGTCGCGTCTTTCTTCATTCGCAGTGCGTTTATTCCAACAGCATGAACCTCTTGCGGAGTATGGGCGAACTCGCCGTTGCTGACCTTGGTCGGAACCTTGGCGATGTTCTCAAGCACATCGGGGCCAATGGCCTTGGTAGAGTCGGCGGGCATGATGAACGTGCCCGGCTTGAAGCCACGCGGGATCGAATCACTCGTCCCAGTGCCTGGGCCACGAATCAGACCTCCGTCCTTGCAACTTTGTGCCTTCTTGGTGTTGAATCCGCGCACGGCGATGCTCCTTGGGCCTGTTATGGCCAAAATACCTTGGTTGTCTGAGATTCGTCACTGCGGGTTGCTCGGCGCAAGTCGCTGTCGGGTCGAAGTCCGAAGTAGCGCGTGAAAGCCTGTTCTGCAAGCCCTGCGCGCGTAGGGTCGATGGTGTCTGAATCTGGCCTGCTGAACGCTCGGTGCAGCGCCCAATGCACAAGGTGGCGATGATGCGCAGCATTGATCTCTGGCGTGTCTGTGTCGCTTGACATGGAGGTCAATGGCATCCGGTAGCCCTCCAGCAGCACCTTGCCGTCCTGGTTAGGAACGGGCCACAAGGTCACTCTGGTGTCGTCCTGAATGATGAATCGTGGCCTGTCGGATTCGTCGTTGCGCCAGTCTGGCCGGGTGCGTGTCAGTTCTTCGCGCGTGGTCAAGTAAAGCGGTTCGCTTCGCGTCTCGCCCGTCACCTGAAACCGTGGCGCGACAAGCTCGTACAGGCTTGCATGTAGCGGATAGGTGTTTGTTCCGGCAGTCACTGCAATCTGGCAGACTGCTGCGTTGCTTGCCTCGTAGATCAGCCGCCCGCGAATCGCAGCTTCCTGCTCTGCCTCATTGAGCCACTCGGTAATCCACTCGTCGGCGAACAGGTACGGGTTCGGTACGGTGTCCGTCGCATCAATGCGGAACCGGAAAATGAGGTCTTCGAGTGTCATGGAGCACCGTACTGGTCAATAAGCATCTTGACCTTCTGGCGCAGCGTATCCACCGACTGGCGGCGATCAAGCTCTTGTCCGAAGTTGATGCGCGCGTAGCCTTCAAGTGCTACCTTGTCCATGGTCTGGATGACGGTATCGAGTTCTTGTCGGTTGTCGGCCTCGGTCGTGTCTGGCTTGGCCTGCGCATCAGGAGCCGATTCGCCGGAATACTCTCCAAGGCGCCACACGTCTTTATTGTTTGCTGCCATCTTGGTAGCAATTGCCTCGGGGACCAGTTGCACTTCACCACGTTCTGCCCAGTAGATGCGGGTGCCGTACAGGCCGTCTGTGTACTGAGCGCGCGGGCCGATGTACTCAACAGGCAAGAAGCCATCCGGTGCATTGGTTGCGTCTTGCTTCTTTGGTCGTGCCATGGGTCCGCTCCTTCAAATTAGGGCAGGGGCCGAAGCCCCCGCGTTTGGTTTAGGCGACGCCGATGTTGGCCATGTTGACCAGCACGTCGATCTGCGAAGCCTTGGCGTTGGCCGTTACTGCCGTGGTCAGGATGAGATAGGCATCCTTGGGCAGAGTAACGGGGCGCACGGCGGTATTGCTCGCTGCATAGCGGCCAGCAGTTGCCACCGTGATGCCCGCGCCGAAGTAGTCGTTGTCCTGCGGAACATCGGTGCTGTCCACGCCATCCACATAGGCAAAGCCCAGGCTGGCGGTGATCGTGGCAGTCATGCCCGTACTGACAATCGTCTTGGCGTCGTCAAGTCGCATGCCAGCGGGCAAGATGCCCATGCGAACCACATCGCCAGAAGCGATGCCAGTGGCGACGTTGCTGTCCACCACAGCGCCAGACGAGTTCGTCGTCAGCGAATACAGGTTCGTGATGGCGTTGCCGTCAGGCGTGCCGGTCATTCGCAGCTCGTTGCCGAGAAAGTTCTTGGTAATGTTAGCCATTTGAGATTCTCCTGATGGTGTTGAAAATTAGAGCGGGCCTGGTTTCCCAAGCCCTGCCCTATCAGGCGGCGACGCCCAGTTTCACCACCGTGTCAATGGCGATGATGCCGTGGTCGGTGATTTGCTTTTCGTTGCCGTGGTCCACTTCAAAGCGCACTTTCGAGCGCCCGTTGATGGCACCGACCAGCAGTTCCAGCTTGTCGTCGTGGTCCAGTTCCTTCTCGCTCCAGAAGAACGGATTGCCCGTCTTGCGGTGCTTGCCCCAGGCTTCAGCCAGCGCTTGGCCACCGAGCAGGATTGCACGGTCGATGGCGTAGCCGGTGCCGAGTGCAGCAGGTGCCAGGTCGGTCGTGGTTTCCGTCTCGCTGGTGGTAGATGCGCACCAGTTGATGGGGTTGCCCGCGTAGAAGCGAATGGGCTTGGGCATCTTGACCATCAGAATGCCGTTCCACAGCGCAGTGTCGCCGCCCATGAAGAGCGGATGATTGCCGGCCTGCTGACCGCGCGCAATCGCGTTGGACAGGTAGGTGCGGTAGTTCGTGCTCTGTGCGAATGAGGCAAACTGGTCCGAAGACACCAGCAGCACACGCAGCGGAGAATCAGCGGCGAGTTTGTCGCCATCAAATTCAATCGGCGACGGAGCCAGAGCCATCGAGTCCAGTTGCGCGCGCAGCGAATCGACCAGATCGGCATTGAACACGTCCGCCGTGGTCATGGTGATCTCGCTTGCGGCTGCCTTCACCGTCTCCAGGCCAGTGCCAGTGCTCATGAAGTGCCGATTGCGCGAGGGGGCGCGAACAGGGTTCACAAGAATCGAAGCAAAGTCCGGGTCGGATGCCAGCGGCACAGCCCATTCGACGTTATTGTGAAAGCCACGCGCGCCAGCCATGTGCACCAGCGAGAGCTGATCCTGCAGGCGGTTCATGTAGGCTTCACCCAGCGTGCGGGCCAGCGAGCGCAGTTGGTGCGGCGTGCGTTGCTGCGTCATCGTGTCGCCAGCAGAGATCGGGTAGCGCGCCTGGTTGATGCGCAGCCGGTCCTGGGCAAAGCTCATGGCCTTGCCGTAGCCTTCGGCGTTGCGCGAACCCATGATGGGCTTGCCGCCGAGGTGGTTCACGAAGTCGAATTCGACTTCATCGCCCGCCATCTTCTGCAAGTCCATGCAGCGAACAATGGGCATGCTCGTGCTGGTCTGCTGGCGGATGGTGTTCTCCGATTCAGCTTGCTGCGGAAACTTGCCAGTCAGTCGGTTGATGGTGGTGTTGCGCTGCATGTTCGCAGCGAACAGGCCAGCCGATTGCAGTTTGTTTGCAAGGGGCGAGCCATAGGGGATATTCGTAGCCATGGTGGTTACTCCTTCGGTGGGAAAAGACTTCGCTTCACAGCGGTGTCAAATGAGTTACAAGCTAGAGACTTCGCTCAAGCAGCGCGCGGATTTGCTCGGGTGTCTTGGACATAAAGCTCGCCAGCGTGTTGCCGTCACTCATCTCCATCAATGCCTGGGCCTCGTCGTGCGGTGCTTTCGAGCCAGCCGGGATTTCCGACAGACTGGTGGGCACTTGCGTCTTGGCTTTGGCCAATGCCGCTTTCGCGGCGGCTGCTACGTCAGGTTTTCCGTCTGTAGCGTGCTGGGGAGTCTTCCCAGTGGCTTGCTTGAACGTGTCGAAGAACTCGATGATTTCAGCAGTCGATCCCTGCGAAAGCACAGCTTGGTAGCTCGCCTGCACAAATTTCGGTTGCGATGCAATCCAGTCGGCCAGCTCCTTGCTCTCTGCAATGGAGTCAGCGTCCGGGTGGCGCTCGTAGATGGTCGAATAGTGGGAAGTGGCAGCAGTGGTTTTCTGCTGCTCAAGAATTGGCGCAAGCACCTCGGCAAGTCGCTTTTCAACGGCCTTGCTGATGGCATCCGCCCGCATATCCACCAGGGTTGCAACGCCCTTGGCCAGCGCCTCTTCCGAGAAGTCACCAAAGATTTCGGGATCTATCCCGGCTTCAATGGCTGCCTCGGCGGTCTGTGCCTGTGCGTCCGCCTTAGTGGGTGCTTCGCCCGCATCGGCGCGCTTCTGAGCCTGGGCTTTGAGGGCTTCAAGCTCTGCCTTCACTGCTTCTGCTTGCTCTTTCCACTGCTTCGCGTCTCCGCGCGCCTCCGTCAGCTTCTCGTAGGGGATGGTGTGAACACCGTCCTTCGCCAGCACCACGGCCTTTTCGGGGTCGGGCTCGGCCTGAGTCGCTTCCTTCTTGTCGTCCTGCTTGCCTTGCACGTTGTCGGTGTTGGCCTCATCACTTGCTGCGGCATCGGGCTTGCCGCTCTCCAGCGTTGCGCTGGTATCGCCCTCGGGAAGATGAAGCATCTTCAGCGTCTGTGCGTCGGTCAACTCGCCATTTACGGCGTGCTCTTGGAAAAACTCTGCTTGAGTCGTCATTGCGGTCCCTGTGACTTATCGGAGTCACACCAAAGGGTTTCGCATTCGACTGGCCGCATAGCCCGAAGGCCATGCTGGTCAATCTCCAGCTATGGGAAATGCGAGCCTTCACAGGCTTGCGGTTCACCCGGCGCTTCACAGCGTGGGGCTTGGGTGCAATGTGCCGTGGACGAGATAGTTTGTGAAACCCTACTGGGGGGCGGCGATGAACCGGGCATAAAAAAGCCGCCTCAGTGGGCGGCTTGTGGCGGGTTAACTCGGTACTATTTCGGAGCCGAGTCGGCTAGCTTCTCCTTCAGTGCGTAGCCCTCTACTAATTTCGTTAGTCCCTCTGCCATTCCATCACAAACCTCTTGCCTCGTAAGCTCTAAAGGAGAATCGGCGTCGATTCTGCGTAGTTGAAAAACCCTAAGCCCATGGCAGTCATCGCTAATCATTGCCTCAAGTTTGTTCCTGAAGTCTGACCACCAGAATGACACACTTGCTAATGCACCATCCTGCATTGGAACTCTGAATTTCCCATTATTCGCAGAATCGAATGTCCCACTCATTTCTTCCAGCGCCACGATGGCCTGTTCGGTGGTTTGGTCTTCGCTCATGCTGTCTGCTCCTTTTTTTGACTCAAATCGTGAAACGCTTTGAAAATGTGTTCTGCCTCTGGCTGCGCCCAGCACCAATCAAAATACTGTTTGGCGCTATGGAAGCGAGTGAATCTCCCCTCTTCCTTTGCTTCTTCCCATGCTTTGCGCACTGACGGGATACATGCTTTTGCGAATGATGTAAAGCTCTTATGCTGCTCTGGTGCCGAAAGTTCAAACCGTTCAAGCGCAGTTTGTCTGGTCATGCAATCTCTCCTTGAAGGTTATCGGTGGTGGAATCTTCGCGCATGGTATTGATGCCCTGATTTACCCCTTGCGCTGGGCTCATTGGGTTGGCCGGTGTCTGTGGCGACGTATCTCCAGGAACGGCCATTGCTGGCTGCTCTGGCATGGCAACGGATGGCTGCGGGATATTGGGGTCCATACCTGCCGGAGTCGGTGCTTGCCAACCCGCGTTTTGAAGCAGAACGTCAGCAATAGGAGCCACCTGAGGAATTTGCGCCACAGTCTGTGCCGCTTGCATGGCAGAGAAACTGCTTCGTACTCCAGACTCCACCGTCTCGCTGACAATTTTCGCAATGTCTGCGCGCATCTTCTCTGGGCTGTATTTCAAATCAATCTCGCGCGCCTTGAGTTCGACTGCTGCATTCGCCAGCGCCTGCTTGACTGCCTCGGCAATGCGCTTGTCAATCTGCTCGGGCGTCTCCTGCGCGCCAGCATCTCGCACGGCTTTGATGATCTCGTCCTTGTCGGGCAGGTCCATGAGAGACAGAAGGTGCGGCATGGCCACCACCTGCAAGTTCTGCGGCATGGCTTTGAAGGCTTCGCTCATGGCGTTGAGTTGCTGCGCGCGGAAGCTACTCGATGAAGGCACATCGTCCAATGCCACCTTGAGCCGGATGCGCTGCACGTCATTGGTCCGATACTCGACACCAGTCACCGGGTCCACCGTGGGCTTGTTGACCACCACAGTGCGCTCTTGCTTGATCGCGTTACCCGGAATCACCACCGTTTCCTCGTCTTGCATGTCCTCGATGATGAGCGACAGCAGCAGTTCGCCAACTTTGGATCGCGCCTGCTTGAAATTGTCCATGAGAGATGCGAGCGTCTGAGTCGCTTGCTCAATCTGCGTCTGCTCCTGCAGTCCGCTGGTCGCTGAACCGCGTTGGCCCATGAATCCAGCAGAGATGCCCGATGCCCGCTCAATACCCAAGCGGCTGTCCTGCAGCATCTTGTACTGCTGCTCGCTAAGCTGAAAGTCTCGGTGCACCTTGAACGTGGCTCCGGGTTGCGCCATGTGTTCGGCGCTCAGAATCACGTCTGCGTCCACGCGGCCGATGGTCTGGCGGAACTGCGCATCGCTCATTGCTACGGCTCCCTTGGTGCGCTCCACCATAGCGGCTCCAAGGCCCCAGCGAATCTTGCTCGTGGCGCTGTTAACGTTGTCCTGCAGGTACACCATGCCTCTAACCCGCCCGAACGGCACGCCAGTACGGTCCTCGCGCGCAGCCCAAAACGGGACATAGGGAAATTCGTAGTGCGTGTACGGCGTAGGCCCATCGTGCAGCTTGTGCGGGCCAGCCCAATAGCTGACGTACATGCGCGGCATCGTGGCCTTCATGGGCTTGACTGCTCCGGCCGCAAGAAGCTCGTCGTGCGCCGGATTGTTCGGGTCGTACTCAACGACCTTGCCATTCGCGCCTGGGGCTTTGAGCACCGTCACTTGCTCCCAGCGCCGATACCACATCTCATAGAGGCACACGCGCTGGTGCTCTGTGTCGCGCCACTGCTGCTCTTCAATGCTCCAGCCGCGCTCATCGAGGAAATTCATGGCAAGGCCGGTCGAACTTGATCCATCCATCGACAGTTCGGCGCGGTCGGTCCAGCGTCCCATGGTCATTTCGAGCAAATGCGCATGCTCTGGGAATTTGAGCTTCGCCTGGGCAACGTCTGTCCAGCGGCGGCGCAGCAGATAGCGCGCATCGCCCATGTCTAGGCGCTGGCTCAAGTGGTCGAAATAGATTTCGTTGCGGTGGATGCCAGCGCAGCGGTACGGGAACTTGAAAGGGTCTGACTCGCGCGCCACTTCCACCCAGCCAAGACCTACGCATACCTGGGGCTTGAATGCCTCGGTGCACGCGGCGTCGGCGCGGCTGCTTCGCTCGGCCTGATTGAGCTTGTAGTTCAGCGCTGCGGCAACCTGCTCGCCTTCTGGGTCGCCAGGTCGGTCAGCCGTCACGCGCCAGTCAGTGCGCGTCTTTGCTTCCAGTCCAAGCACCGCTTCAATCGCGGGGCCGATCAGCGGCTCAATCGCGGGCGGCATGCCCAATGCTTTCTGCCGTTGCAGCACTTCGGCGTCGAGCTGGTTTCCGTCAACATAGTCCATCTCGCGGTCCGCGCGCGCTCTCCATGCGGGCTGATTCTCTATTTCGATCAGATACTGCGTGAATTCCTTGAGCGACAGGCCGGTGTCTGCGCCTGGTTCGCCTGCTGGCTGGTCGGTGGGTGTTGTGTAGTTTTGCATGGTCATGTCCGCCAGTCGGGTGCTTCTTGTGGCTCGAATTCGTCGGCCTGCGTGTTCGGCGCGTGTACTCCGTAGACAAAGGTCATGGCCACGGCGTCGCCTTTGTCAGGGCTTCGGCCCAGCATTTCGCGTATCTCGTCCTTGCTGCGCATCTGCAGGGCTGTCGCGCTGCCCAGCGTCACAATCTTGTAGCGCACGGCAGTCAAGTCTCCAAGCAGCTCTTGGTCCTGTGGCAGTGCTATCGGGTTGGGGTTCGTAGGGTCCAATGCTTCGCGCAGTCGCCAGTACATCTCTGCGCGCCGATTGCGAAAGCGAATGTTGCCAGCCTTGGCCTGCACAGCGCTCTTCTCGCTGCCGTTGACCGCCAGCACGTTGAGGTTCAGGCCGACTAGAAAATCGAGCGCGCTTGACCCAATACCGATGCTGTCCACACAAATGCAAGCGCCATTGCGCACCAACGGCACAACAAAGCCCGCGGTCGTCGGCCCATCTACCGTTACAGCGCCTGGAGCCGTCACCATCTTGTCAAACCACTGGCCATGTCTGCGCGCCACAGAGGTTTTGTCGCTGCCGCCGCGCGCTGGGTCCAGTCCGAGTGCAGTCATGTCGCCTTTGACCGTCTTGTCCTGCCATCGCGCCATCGCGGCCTTGACCCATTCCGTGGGGATGGTCTGCCATGCCGGGTCACTTGTCCCAGCATTGAAGTCGCCGCGAAGCATCTGCGAGCGCAGCGGCTCTGGAAGGGATTGCAGCGTGGCCTTGTAGCCGGTGCTCGCAAGGAAAAGGTTGTCGTCCACGCTGGAGGGGATGAACGTCCTGCTCTTGGGCTGCATCAAGTCGTTACCCACCATCACAGGCGTTCCGTCTCGAACCTCTTGGTCCTCTCCTTTTTCATTCGTCACGTACCAACGAAGCTCTCCGGGCTTTGCAGGGTTTGAGTGCTGCGGGTCGAGCCATGCTCCCCAAAAGCGTTTTACCCATTCACCCTCTGCGCTCGTTGGCGGATTGCCAGCAGCTATCACGCGCTGGCGAATGTCTGGGTTGTCGGTGCGCAGCCAGCCAATTAGCGTGCGAAATTGCCCTTCGGTGAAGTGGCATATCTCGTCAAACAATTTGGCGTCGTGTGGCCTGCCTTGGTACTTAATCCAGTCTCCAGGCTCTTTGACACTGCCAAGCTCCAGCACCTTGTTGCCCGGCAATCTCCACACTCCGGTTTGGCTGTTGTAGCCCGTGCGCGACCCTAGAATCTGCGTGTTGCGCTCTTCAATACCGATGAGTTGCACCGCCTCGCGCCGAAAGATGATGCTGTGCTCTTGTGATGTGATGGCCACGCCGAGCAGCAGGTCAGTGTTATGGGTAGGCACCATGGCACGGCCAGCCAGGAATTGACGGCTCGGGCTGTCGACTGCGATGCACCGTGTTGGCACGGATTCAATCTGGCCGCATGAGACAAGGTAGCGGAAGGCTGTGGTCCGACGAGTCTCCGTCTTCAGGCGCTGGGCCTTTCGCTCCAGCCCGAACACCTGCAAGGACGTGGTGAATCGAACGCGCCACTTCGGTCCGATCACGCGGCCATCAAGTGTGGCGACGCCCTGCAGCTTTGTGGCCTTGATCCCCAGCGACAGCGCCAGCTCCAACACACCATCCACTAGCGTTTCGTTCACTCCGTAGAACTCGCACCCGCCATCCAGCGCCGCGTGCCCGTCGGTGTCCATGAGGCCTTGCAGAAGCGCCAGGCGTTGATCGCGGCTGGCTCGCAGATAAGCCATTGGAATGTGCTTGGCACCTAGCACGCCAGCTGCGCGCAATCGCACCTTGAGGCCGATGATGTTGTGCGCGATATCG
>OFQU01000308.1_pt1 | contig 11002 bp, 15 predicted proteins | sample 1542981 | NCBI WGS metagenome assembly OFQU01 (sample SAMN07774233, study PRJEB24372) | wastewater metagenome | isolation source: Exp Tend CN 90WW | collected 2016-02
CACCTCCATCGAACCGGCGATACGATTGACGGTCAGTCCCTGCGTCACGGCGGCAGGGGCGAGGATCTGAATGCCCGCCTGATGCGCGAAGAGCGGTATGCCGGTGCTGGCGGGTTGCGACGGAACGTCGAAGCGGCGGACTTGCGCCTCCGCTCCCGACGGCAGCGCTGCGGCGCAGGCGATAGCGCTAGTACCGAGCCAGAATGCGCGCATGTCGGTCATAATCCCCTCCAGTTTTGGCGCCCTGTCTTCGGTGCGCTCAAGGGGTAAGAGCCCGTTATTGCGCGTTTCCGTCGTCGTCCCGCGCTTTTTTCCTGCGCAGCCGAACGTCGTGCGGCGTAACGGTGGCGACCACGTCCAGCGACGCGGACAGCATTGCGATGAATTCGTCGGGATTGTCGATCTGGAACAGTCCGACCAGCCGCTCGTCCTTCAAACTGTCGTCGGTCAGAACGATCGGTCGCCGGTTGTACCGGTTGAACTCGCCGATCGCATAACCGAGTGTCTCGTTTTCCAAGGCAATTTCGCCGTCCCGCCATGCCAGCGATCGCTGGATCGCCGCGGGAGCGGTGCCGGTTATCGGCGCCGACTGGCCACGCACGAACGTGGCGAAATGTCCCGCCTCCAGAATTATCATGGCGCCGCTCGCATCGGTCGGCCAGACCGCCACCGTGCCTTCAGTGACGGCGACCTGTACGCCGGTGTCGGTGCGGCGTACCGCAAAGGCGGTGCCGACTGCGCGAACCTGGGCGATGCCCGCGTCCACGACAAACGGCCGCTGGCGCTCCTTCGCGACCTGGAACCAGGCCTGCCCCTGTTGCAGCGCGATCCGCCGGCTTTGCGAATCGAGGACGACGCGGAGCGCGCTATCCGTGTCGATCGTCGCGACCGATCCGTCGGCCAGTGGAAAGCGGCGGATTTCGCCGCGCTTCGTCGTCACCTCTTCCCCCGACCAGCGCTGCCAGCCGATTAGCCCCGCGATGGCCGCCGCGATCGCACTGCCCGCGCCAGCGAGCACCCAGCGACGGTTCGTCTGCCGCCGCGGCAAGGCGGGCGTGTGCGCCACGGCATGATCCGGCACGATCGCTCGGTCGATGACGCTCAGTCCGGCCTGAGCGCGCAGCAGAGCGCCGGCATGGCGCGGGTCGCGCGCCAGCCAGTCCTCGAACTGGCCCCGTTCGCTCTCCTGCAACGGATGCCGCAGGGCCCAGGCGGCGGCCGCTGCCTCAACGCTGTCGGACATGACGGCCCCTCCGGATATCGATTGCCGTCGTGGTGTCGTCGGTCATCATCGTCAGGATTGCGCGCAGGCTGCGGCTCGCCTCATTCTCGACGACCGCTTCGCTGACGCCGAGCGTGCGGGCGATCTCTTTCTGCGGCATCCCCTCTATCCGACGCAGCAGGAAAATCCGGCGGGCGCGGTCGGATAGCGTGGCAAGCGCGGCCTGGACGCGGCGCAATTCGTCACGTGCGATCACGGTGCGCTCGGGGTCGGGCAGCTCGCTTTCGATCTGCTGATGGACGTCATCGATGGCCACGCCGATCGGCACGATCCGCGCCCCGCGATGCTGGCGTTTGACGATGTTGCCCGCCATCGTGAATAAATACGCCCGCCCGTTGCCGATGGCTGTGACGTCCGTGATTTGTGCGAGGCGGCAATAGCATTCCTGCACCACATCCTCCACATCTCCCGCGACCCGGCGCCGCAGCCATGCTCGAAGGTCGCGCTCATGCGGCAGGATTTCTCGCCCCACCCATTCAGCCAGAACCTCGCGTTCGGTCACAGTCGCCCCTCTCGTTTGGAACGAGGCACTGGAATGCGGTTTCCGTCAACCAAGATGCAAAATAGGGCGGCGTGGGGCCTCCGAGGGGCGCGCGGTCGATCAAGCGTGCATCGAAACTATTATCTCGTCGACGGCTGCGATTAGGGAATGGCCAGCCTCCAGCTGCGCACAATACGGCTGGAGTGTCGCCTCGTGGGTCAATGCGGCAACAAAGTAAGGCGTCCGCTGTACCTCCTGTGCAAGAAGGGGCAGCGGGTTTTGGTGCTCGGCCGACATATTCCTACCATGACGGCCAGGCTTGATCGCGATCAGTGCCATATGTCAGGTATGCCGCTAGGCTGACGCAATGTCGGTCGGCGATCTCACTTGATGAAACAGTCGGCCGCGGGTTGTACCCGTGTCGCCATCTGCGTGCCTGCTCGTAACGAGGCGGAGGGGCTGCCACGGCTTTTCGCAGCGCTGGATAGGCTCGACCGGCAGGGCGTAGAGGCCGTCCTGTGCCTCATGCTGGACAGCTGCAACGACCGGAGCGCTGCGGTGGCGCGCGATTATGCCGGGCATGCGTCGCTGCCGGTGTGGATCGACCATGCCGCCCAGCCGGAGCCGAATGTCGGTCGTGCGCGACACGGGGCGATGCTGCTCGGCGAGCGGGCGTTGGGCGGTAGCGGCCTTTTGTTGACCACCGACGCGGACAGCCTGCCCGCCGTTGACTGGCTGCAAGCGATGGTCGCCGCGCTCGGCCAGGCCGATGTCGTCGCGGGCAAGGTGGTGCGCACCGTCACCCGGCCAAATCCAATCCAGGATCGCCTGGAACGCTATTATGAATCGCTCTACGCGATACGGCGCGCACTCGATCCCGTCGTATGGGAGGTGGGAGCAACCCACCATCAGACGAGCGGCGCCAACCTGGGCATCTCCGTGCACCATTATCGGAGGCTGGGCGGCTTTCCGCCGATCCCTGAAGGGGAGGATGCCCAATTGGTTGACGATGCGTCGCGTGCGGGGCTGCGCGTGCGGCGCGACGCGGCGAGCGTGGTGTACACGTCGGATCGGCGCATCGGCCGGGTGATCCACGGTTTTGCAGGCGGGTTGCGCGCGCTCGGCGGTGATGGCGACGGGATCGCAGTCGCCCATCCCGAGGATGCCGCGTGGCAGTATCGCGGTCATGCCCTGGCGCGCCGAGCCTACGACAACGGCGACGTGGCCGCGCTCTCCGCCGCGATCGGCTTGACCTGCGACCATCTGGTCGGCGTCCTGCGCGACAGCCCCAATGGCGAAGCCTTTGCGATGCGCGTCGTACCGGTGCCGCCGGGCGGCATGCGGCAGGTGACATTGGCAGCGGCGGAAGGCGACTTGGCGGCGCTATGGGCTGGAAGGTTCGCCGCATGAATTCCATGGGACGTGCCATCGCGCAGCGCTCGGCGCTGCTGCCGACGCTCGGCGATCCGGCCGACACCCGCGCGCTGATGCAGCTGCTACGGCTGCTCTACGAAACGGGTCGCGTCGATCTGCCCCTCGGCCGCCTCTTCGAGGGGCATGTCGACGCGGTGCAGATCGTATGGCGCTATGGCACGCCGCATCAGCGGGAGCGGGTGGCGGCCAGCGGTGCGTGCGGCGTGTGGAATGCCGATCTGACGGGGGAGCCGCTCCGTCTCGATGGGCACCGGCTCAGCGGCGGTAAGAGCTTTGCCAGCGGCGCAGGGATCCTCTCGCACGCGTTGGTCACGGTCGATGGGGACGGCGGACGCCAGCTGATATTGCTCGATCTGGCACGCACGGCGCCGGTGATCGACCGAACGTTTTGGCAGGTCGCCGGGATGCAACGGTCGGAGACGCATGTCGTACGTTGGGACGACGCGCCCGTCGCGGCGGATGACGTGATTGGTGTGCCGGGCGATTATGTGCGCGAGCCATGGTTCAGCGGCGGCGCGCTGCGCTTCGTCGCCGTGCAGGCCGGGGGTATCGCCGCTCTGCTCGATCATACGACCGCGCATCTCGTCGCGGCAGGTCGTGCGGACGATCCGCATCAGAAAGGGCGCCTGGCGGCGCTCTACGGTCTGGCCGAGACTGCAGCTGGCGCGATCCGCACTGCCGCGGCTGGCTGGTTTGACGACGTCGCCGCGCGTCTGCCGCTGGTCGCTGCCGCGCGTGCCGCGGTTTATGCGGCCGGTGGGCAGGCGATCGACCTGGCCGAGCAGGCGGTGGGCGTCCAAGCGCTATTCGTCGGGCATCCGCTCGCCGCGATCATCACCGACCTGTCGATGTATCTTCGCCAGCCATCGCCTGACGCGCAGCGCATGCAGGTCGGTGCTGCCGTGGCGGCGGGCACCTTGGCCGCACGCCTATGACGCTGCGGCTGGGAATGCCGCGCCGTCTGCTCGTCATCGCACCGCATGCTGACGACGAGGCGGTTGGTGCATATGTGCTGATGACCCGCTCGCGACGACGCGGCGTGACGGTGCAGGTCGTCGTCGTCACCGACGGCGCCGCGTCGCATCCCTCCAGTGTACGCTGGCCGCGTCGGCGGCTGGTCGCCGAACGCAGGCGCGAGAGCAGACGAGTGCTGCGGCAGATTGGCGTCTCGGCGGCTGCCGTGACGTTCCTCGACCTGCCGGATGGTCTGCTGCATACGCAGGCGGCAGCAGCGCGTCGCGGCCTCGCTCGCGCAATCGGCGCCCACGGCCCGACGCTTATCGTGTCGCCCTCCCATGACGACGACCATGTCGATCACCGCACCGTGGCGGCGTGCGTGGAAGTTCTGCGCCGAGCCGGCGTCCGTATGCTGACCTATCCCGTCTGGCCGGCCGGCCGCGCGGTCGCGGGGGGCGGCGCGCTGTTCCTGACGGCGCAGGAGCGGCTGGCCAAGCGTCGCGCGATCCGCAGCTATCGCACCCAGACCGGGTGCATCACCGACGATCCGGACTGCTTCACGATGACCCGCGCGCAGATCGCGGCCTTCACCGGTCCGCGCGAAGTCTTCGTGGAGCGGCGGCGATGAGGCGGATCTCGCTTGACGGCTTTGCGGCGAAGTTCGTCGCAAACGACGACCCCTGGTCGACGTTGACCGACCGGGACGAGGCGCTGAAGCGCCGCGCTATCCTGCATGCGATGGGTCCCGGACCATGGGGTCGCGTTCTCGAGATCGCCGCGGGAAACGGGTCGAACAGCGCTGCCATCGCACCGCGCGCCTTGCGCCTCGACGCCACCGAGGCGACGGCGAGCGGTGTGGCGCTGGTCGCCAAGGCCGTCGCCGGGCGCTCGCGGGCACGGGCAATTCAACTGGCCGTACCCGCCAGTCTGCCGCGACCGCGGTACGACATCGTGGTGGTCGCCGAAGTGCTGTACTATCTGACGGCGCGCGACATGGCGCAGACGGCACGTGATGCCGCAGCCGCCTTACACCCGGGCGGTATGCTGGTGCTGGCGCATCATCGCGTCGATTATCCCGATTTCGCGCAGCACGCCGCGCGTGTGCAGCAGGCGTTCCTGGCGGCGACGGGGCGTTGCTGGCAGGTGCGGGTGGCGCGCCGCACCGGCCGCTGGATCGTGCTCGCATGCCGCCTTCGCGCAAGCGGCGGACCAAGGAATTCGGCCAAACCGACGATTGGGGCGCCGATGTCGTATTCGAATGCGCGGGCGGAGAGTCGATGCGCGACACACTGCCGCTCACCACAAGGCTGGTCCGGCGCGGCGGCAGGGTCGTCATCGTGGGCGGCTTCGATGCTCGCGCGATCGCCATTCCGCTGAACTGGCAACGTATCCGGATGTCGGACATCACCTCGATCCCCAGCGCCAGCTTCGCGTTTCACGACATCTATGCCGAGCTGGTCGAGGCGCTCGACCTGTTGGCCTGCGGTGTACTCAAGACGCAGGCGCTGATCACCCATCGCTTCCCGCTCGACAGGATCAACGAGGCATTCGAGGTGGCCCAGGATCGCGGCCGGACCGGAGCCATATTCGTGGGCGTCGAGATTTAGAGGCGAAGCGCTGCGCTGGGGTTGGTGGGCGAGCGGGCGGCGTTGTCGCGATCCCGCCGCTCGTCTTTTCGCGCGACCGTCAGACCTGAGAGGCGAATCCGTGCATCAAATCGATGAGGTCGGTGACGTGGGCGTCTACCGCATTCGCCGGCAGGGGTTCGATGAGCGGCAGAATATGCGGTTCCACGAAAATCTCCGGCCCCCAATAGGCCATGCTCCATCGCTCGAACCGTCGAACCCGTTCTGGGCGAGCACGTCTGATCGTGACGTTTGCGTGCCGCGGATCGTTTTCGATCCTCACCATGAGCGCCCGAATGGTATCTTCGCCGCCCTCGATACATTGAGCGAAATGACGCTCGGTGAAAGCGAGCGCCCCGGTGACACCCATAGAGGCGTTCCATAGCGTCGATCGATCGATAATATCCTGGACCTGCGCCACCGCGTCCGGGCCGTGGAGAAGACTTTGGCTGACATAGAATATTGTAAACACCATCGGCAACGCCTCGAACTTATTGCTTCATGCGGTTAATGGGTGGGGACATGATCCAGGTTAATGAACCTGGCCGCTAATTGAGATATGGTCTCGCCCGCGGTTTCGTCGGTCCGCAGGGGTTTGAGCCTCAACCGATCTTTTAGGGCATCGTTCCCGGCATGAGCGATTGTCTGCAGCGCCTCGAAGGAGGACTGACATGGCGACACGCGCCGACATCCTTTTACCGATCCTTGCCAAACTGGAGCAGCACGTCGACTGGAGCGATGAGGACCGGCACGCCTTCAACGCCCTTCCGGTCCGATGCATAGACCTGAGAGCGGGCGCGCATCTGGCACGCGAAGGCGATGCTTTGGGCACGTGCGGCGCCCTCCTGTCAGGCTTCGCGTTCCTGCACCGGATCCTGTCGGATGGTTCGCGCCAGATCGTCTCGGTGCGGATACCAGGGGATTTCCTCAACCTGCAGGGCGGGTTGCTGCAAACCGCCAGCCATAACGTGCAAATGCTGACACCGGCCAAGCTTGCCCTTTTACAAGTCAGCGACATCAGCGCACTCGCGGCCGAGCGGCCAACGATCCATCGCGCGCTGTGGCTTTCGACGTTGCTCGACAGCGCAATTTACAGTCAGTGGATTACCAGCGTCGGACGTCGTGACGCCCGATCGCGGATCGCCCATCTGCTGTGCGAATTTGCGATCCGCCTGCGCGGCATCGGCCTGTGTGACGCGCTGACCTATGCGTTTCCCATGACCCAGGAACAATTGGGCGATGCGACCGGCCTCACGTCTGTTCACGTGAACCGTATGCTGCAACAGCTGCGCAAGGAGGGGCTGATCCGGCTACAGGACCGGTCCGTCACGATCGAGGACTGGCAGGGCTTGAGCCGGGCCGCGAGTTTCGATGCGGCGTATCTTTACCAAAATACGGTGGAGGCGCGGGCGCCAGTGTGAACGACCGTTACCGTGAACGGGCGGAGAGGGTGCGTGCTGTGACTTGCTTGAGTTGTAGGTGACGTCGCAATTCTCTGCGCGCTAGACACATTATGTCGAGCTGATTGAGAGCTCGTTCAAGCAGGAGCGCGGTGCGCGAATTTTCCAACCATATGAACGGATGTCCGAAATGGGGATGCGCGGCGGCTGAATTGAATGCCCACTTTTTGGGTCTGCTCAGACTTAGTGATTTTGCGTTGCTCCCGCATCGCGTCGCGCGCTCATTATGGTGAGCCAGCGCCGCCTGAGCGCTGCGCGACGTTCCGGGTAGCGCTCGTCGCGAAACTCGATTGCGGCAAGCCGGTCGGTGCGGAACATTCGGAAATCGCCGCGCAACTCGCACCACGCGATAAGCGTACGAACCCGATCCATGTAGCCGACCAGGAACGGCCACACGGTACGTGCCGTCTCGCAGCCACTTTCATCGGCGTAGCGGATGTGCAGCTTGCGCCCTTGCAGGCTCCAGGCCCGCAGGCGTGCTACGTCGACCCCTGCGTCGAGCCGCTCGCTCCAGTTGGGCGGCGTGATCACCGCCGGGTCCTCGATCTGTCCACGCAGTTGTTCGGGAACGATGGCGGCAACCTTGACAAGTACGTCGGCGGCCGCACGGGCGAGCCCCTCGTCGGCATGCACTAATACCCATTGCGCGCCGAGCACCACCGCCTCCACCTCGTCCGAGGTGAGCATCAGCGGCGGCATGTCGAAGCCACGCTCCAGCACGTAGCCGATCCCTGCTTCGCCGCGGATCGGTACGCGCTGGCCGATCAGCGCGGCGATATCTCGGTATACCGACCGCCGGCTGGTCTCCAGTTCCGCAGCCAACGAGTCCGCCGTGAGCGGCCCGGACGCGCGGCGAAGGATTTGGACGATCTCGAACAGGCGGTCGGCACGGCGCATACCGTGAGCCTACAGACCAGCCACCAGCGACGCGAGTACCGCTTGATGACAAAGTGCGAGCAGCACGGCGGTCACGAGGAAGCTCGTGGCACCCAGCCAGCTATCTCTCCGGGTCACGCCGCCTGATCCGCCGAAGCCGCATCCCGTGCCATGGCTCGCGCAAATGCCGGACGGACCGCGAGTCGTGCCAAATAGGCGGGGATTGGCCCTTCTGCCGGCAGGACGTCGCGCGCCCAGCCCAAAGTGCCGCCTAGCATGATGTCGGCAGCGCTGAATTGCTCCCCCAGCAGGTAAGGGCCATTTGCAAGCGTGTCATCCAGCCGATGAAGCGCTGCCTCGAACGCGGCGGGCGTGGGTGCGTCGACCCCAGCGCTCAGGCGTTGGAAGATGGCGGGACCAAGCTCCCCTTCGATCCAGCTTATCCAAGTGAGATATGTACCCCGATCTTGGTCGCCGATGCGGGGGGCTAGCCCAGCCATCGGCAGCAGGTCGGCAAGATAGGTTGCCACCGCCGCGCTTTCGGTGACCAGTGCGTCGTTGTCGAGGAGGGCAGGCACTTTCTTGTCGGGATGAGGATTGGCGGGGTCGGGTCCGTCGCCGCTTCCATCCATGTAGCGGATCGTGACGTGCCGCAGTTGAAACGGCGCACCAAGCTCCTCGAGCAGCCAGATGATCCGGCTCGACCGTGAACGGGGGGCGTGGAACAGCGTCAGCATAATGAATTCTCCAGCGGCGAGAATGCCGTTGGAGGCTGCTTAGAGAGAGGCTGTTGCCAGCATCGTGGCAGCAGCGAACCGGTCCCGGTCGAAGTCGCTCGGGCTGCGTCTTGCGCGGCTTAATGCCGAATCCCCCGGCGACATTGAGTAAAGCGCATGAACCAATGTCTGTAGTTGGCGAGCCCACAGGGTAGCCTGAACGGCCGGATCTGGGTCAGAACGCTGATCGAGCAGGCATGCTCGCTTCCGAAATCCGAGCTGATAGGCGTTGCCAAGGTGTATTGGGATTTGGAAGCAAGAAACGGGACGCCAGCATCGGTTGCTGGCCCTAAATGAGCAAAGATCCCGGTGGAGACGTTTCTATGTCGTTTCGTGTTCAGGGGCTCGCCCCTCAAGAGTTCATGCACCTTTACGGCCTGTCGGATGACGAGCTTGCCCAAATTGGAGCGCAGCGGTTCATCGTGAACGATAAGCCCGGTTTCCCCCGACCGCGTCGAGGTAAGGGACCTCGACATCGGTGATGCGGCCATCCTTCTCAACTACGAGCATCAACCCGCTGACACACCCTACCGGTCGCGGCATGCCATCTTCGTGCGCGAGGGAGCGCAGCAGGCCCTTGATGTGGTCGATGAGGTTCCGGAGGTGATCCGCATACGTCCCATCTCGCTGCGGGCCTTCGATGCAGCCGGCCACATGCTGCACGCCGAACTGGAGGATGGCAGCAAGCTCGAGCCGCTGATCGTGCGCTTCCTTGCCGACCCCGAGGTCGCGCACCTCCATGCGCATTATGCCAAGCGAGGCTGCCATGCGGCTCGTATCGTCCGAGCCTGAACGAGCGTCTGCTTCTGGAAAGCCACCACGGGCACCGGAATGAACGGAACTGGGTCTATTCTGTATAGTTGAACCCAAGCTGCCGTTTGATGCCGTTCAACGCCGCGGTGCAACCCTGCGCACGGCCGATGTCGTGGTCGGTGCCGGCCGAGTTCCAGAACATGTCGAGCGGCCACCGCTCCGGGCAGTGGGCGATCAGGCAGCGCAGGGCGAGGCGGACCTCGATCGTGTCGACCTTGCCCCGTCCTGAGCGGGCGACGGCGGCGCGCAGGATGTGGAGGGACAGGTCGATGATGATCCGCTGGTGGCGCGACATTGCGGGTCAAATGGCGCGATCAGTGGAAGTCGCGGGACTTGATCCGCACGACCGCCTCCGGGTCCATGCCGTCGGAGTGGGGCGGCCAGTAGCTGTCGCGGGGGCCCGGCCGCCATCCGGCATCGCCGCGATCGGGGCTGCCGGCGTGGCGCGCGCCGTCGCCGCGGCCGGTGACATGTGGAAAGTCCATCTGCCCGACCTGGGCGAGCAACGGGCCATGGTCGATGATCCGGTCGCAGATGACGTGGATCACCTGCCCCTCCTTCTGCACCCGGCCCCTCATCCCGATCATCGCCGCCGACATGACGGTGCGGCGCTGCGCCTCGAACCGGTCGGGCCAGAGGATGCCGTTGGCGATGCCGGTCTCGTCCTCGATGGTGATGAACAGCACGCCCTTGGCGCTGCCCGGCTTCTGGCGGACAAGGATGATCCCCGCGACCTCGACATGACGGCCGTCCTTGATGTGGGCGAGGTCGGCGCATCGGACGATGCCGCGGCGGGTGAATTCCTGTCGCAGGAAGGCGAGGGGATGCGCACGCAGCGACAGCTGAAGCGAGCGATAGTCCTCCACCACCTCGCGGCCCTCGGTCAGCGGGCGTAGCGGTACATCGGGCTCCAGCCCCTCGGTGCTGAACACCGCGGCTTGCGCGGCGGCGGCGGCGAAGAGCGGCAGCGGTGCCTCGCCCAGCCCCTTCACCTTCCACAGTCCCTGCCGGCGGTCCTCGCCAAGCGTGTGGAAGACATCGGCCTCGGCGAGCCGCTCGATCGCGGCGCGCGGCACGCCCGCGCGTCGCCACACCTCCTCCACCGACTGGAAGGGCACATCCCCCCGCGCCGCGACGATCGCCGCCCCATGGGCATTGGCGAGGCCGCGCGCCTGGCGCAGGCCAAGCCGCACCGCGAGGTAGCGGCCGCGTGTCGGCTCCAGCGTGCAGTCCCAGCGGCTGGCGTTGATGCAGGCCGGCCGCACCTCGACGCCGTGCTCGCGCGCGTCGCGCACGAC
>OFQU01000310.1_pt1 | contig 10984 bp, 10 predicted proteins | sample 1542981 | NCBI WGS metagenome assembly OFQU01 (sample SAMN07774233, study PRJEB24372) | wastewater metagenome | isolation source: Exp Tend CN 90WW | collected 2016-02
TCACCCTGAACTACCTGCCCGCCGCGACCGAGGCGAACATCGTGCTCGCCAAATCGGGCGAGTATGACAAGCCCGAGGGCAAGAAGACGGTCGAGAACATGGTCCGCGTCGCCGATATGACGCGCAAGGGCTTCATCAACGGCGACATCTCGACCGTCATGAGCCCGCGCACCGTCATCACCTGGGCGCAGAACACGCTGATCTTCGGCGACGTCGGCTTCGCGTTCCGCCTGTCGTTCCTCAACAAGTGCGACGAGAACGAACGGCCGCTGGTGGCGGAATATTACCAGCGCGTCTTCGGCAAGGACCTGCCGGAGAGTGTGGTGGGGAAGGCTTGAACGGCTGGGTGGGCTAACCTACTTAGTCCACCCACTGGAGATACACGATGGCAGAGGCCGACCCGCAGAAGACGTTCAACGTCCACGAGGCGAAGACGCAGTTTTCGAAGCTGGTCGACCGCGCCCATGCCGGCGAAGAGATCATCGTAGCCAAGGCCGGCGTACCCTATGCCAAACTGGTGCCGATCGAACCCGTTGCGAAGCGCAGGCGGCAACCGGGGCGGTGGAAAGACCTGAAGCTTTCGTATGACGACATCATGGCGCCGTGTTTTACGCCGGCGGAACTCGACGAGATCGAGAACGCCAGTGTCTTCCCGCCCCACGCCTGATGCGGCTGCTGCTCGATACCCACGCCCTGCTTTGGTGGTGGCTCGCCGATCCGGCTCTGCCCCCGCGTGCCGCGGCCGCAATCGAGGATGGGGATAACCTCGTCTTCGTCAGCGCCGCAACCGCTTGGGAGATTGCGACTAAGGTACGGAAAGGACAGCTGGCGGCGATGCGCGATCGGCTTGAGCGTTTCGAAGAAGACGTCGTTGCGGATGGATTTCACACCTTGCCCGTCACGATGATCCATGGGCTGAAGGGCGGGGCGCTACATGGCGCACATAAGGATCCTTTCGATCGCATATTGGCGGCGCAAGCGTTGTTGGAGAATATGGTGCTGGTGACGTGCGATCGCGAGATGGCGGCGTTCGGATGTGAGACCCTGTGGTAATGGCCAACGAAACCCCTCTCGACCAGTTCAAGGCGGTCCTGTCCGGCACCGCGCGGGCGATTGCGGAGGAGGCGGAGGTAGAACTCGCTTTTACCGCCGATGCGCCGTCACAATCGGGCAAACATATCAAGATTCCGATGCCCGCGCGCGCGCTGCCGGCGGAGCAGGTGGCGGAGGCGCGTGGTTTCGCCGACGGGTTCGCGCTGCGGCTGAAGCATCACGACAGCGCGATGCACCTGCGCCACGCCCCCGCCGAGGCGGTGGCGCGGGCGGTGTTCGACGCGGTCGAAGGCGCGCGCGTCGAGGCGCTGGGCAGTCGCGGTTATGCGGGCATCGCCGACAATCTGAGCCATGCGCTCGACGTGCGGCTGCGCGCCGATCCGATCACCCGCGCCCGCACGCGCGAAGAGGTGCCGCTGTCGACCGCGCTGTCGCTGATGGTGCGCGAGGCGCTGACCGGCCAGCAGGCACCCGCCGCCGCCGCGCCCGGCCTGGCGCTGGTGCGCGACTGGATCGAGCAGCGCACCGATCTGTCCGGCCTCGCGCTCGCGCTCGACGACCAGCGCGCCTTCCAGAGCCTCGCGATGAAGATGCTCGCCGAGCTGGAGCTGATCGAGGGCGAGGTAAAACCCGAGGAAGCGGACGACGGCGGGTCGGAGGACGAGGGCACCGACGACCAGCAGCAGGACGAAGGCGAAGACAGCGAGGACGAAGACGCCGGCCAGGGCGAAGGCCAGGTTGACGCGCGCGGCGAACAGCAGCAGTCGGACAGCGACGATAGCGAGGGCGAAGAGTTCGGCGAGGACTCGATGGACGACCTCGACGGCGAGGCGGGCGAGGACGGCGACGACGGCACGCAGCCCGTCCGCCCCAACCGGCCGAGCGGCGACTATATGCCGCAGTTCGACTACAAGCCGTGGACGACGCAGTTCGACGAGGTGATCGCCGCGACGGACCTGTGCGACGCCGACGAACTGGCGCGGCTGCGCGGCTATCTCGACCAGCAACTGGCGCATCTGCAATCGGCGGTGTCGAAGCTCGCCAACCGGTTGCAGCGCCGGCTGATGGCGCAGCAATCGCGCAGCTGGGACTTCGATCAGGACGAGGGCATGCTGGACGCCGCGCGGCTCGCCCGCGTCGTCGTCAACCCGACGCAATCGCTCAGCTACAAGATCGAACGCGAGACGGACTTCCGCGACACCGTCGTCACGCTGCTGATCGACAATTCGGGCTCGATGCGCGGCCGCCCGATCGGCATCGCTGCGATCAGTGCGGACATCCTCGCCCGCACGCTGGAGCGCTGCGGCGTGAAGACCGAGATCCTCGGCTTCACCACCCGCGCCTGGAAGGGCGGGCAGAGCCGCGAGACGTGGCTTGCGGCCGGACGCCCGCCGCAGCCGGGCCGCCTCAACGACATCCGCCACATCGTCTACAAGAAGGCGGACGAGCCGTGGCGGCGTGCGCGCAACAACCTCGGCCTGATGATGCGCGAGGGATTGCTCAAGGAAAATATCGACGGCGAGGCACTGCTGTGGGCGCATAACCGCCTGATCGCGCGGCCAGAGGATCGCCGGATCCTGATGGTGATCAGCGACGGCGCGCCGGTCGACGATTCGACGCTTTCGGTCAATTCGGGCAGCTACCTCGAACGGCACCTCCGCCAGGTGATCGGCTGGATCGAGAGCAAGAGTCCGGTCGAACTCGTCGCGATCGGCATCGGGCACGACGTGACGCGCTATTACGCACGCGCCGTCACGATCATGGATGCCGAACAGCTGGGCGGCACGATCATCGAACAGCTCGCGGCGCTCTTCGATACGCCGTGAGGATGGCCGGGGGGCGGACACATCGGCTCTGGATCGCGCGTGGCGTCGCGGCCGCGCTCATGATCGTGGCGGGGCTGACGGCGGTGCCGTCGCTGATGCTGGCCTTCGTCGGCCTGTTCGCCTTCGACGCGCCGGACGCGACGGCGCACGTCCTGCCCTATGTGATGGCCATGCTGTGTTTCTAGCCACCGCTGCTCGTCGCGACGGGCGGCATCCTCGCGTTGTCGAGCGTGGTCGCCCCGGACTGGCGGCGAACCGCGCTCGCCGTCGCTTGTCTGGCGTTTCCGGTCGGTGTGCTGCTGTGGTCCGGGACGCTGTTTCGGCACTAACGGTATGACGGACGGTCAGCCCGGCAAGCGCCAGTGGACGGAGCGGGCGTAGACGCCGGCCGTCGGCTGGCCCTGCGCGTCCGTGGCGGGCTGGAAGTGTGCGCGGCGGGACAGGCGCTGACAGGTGCCGGTGTCGAGGTCGGGGAAGCCGCTGCTCTGGTCGACTCGGCAGCCGGTGACGCGGCCCTGCGCGTCGACGGCGAGCGTTACGGCGACATCGCCTTGCTCGCCCATGCGCATCGCGGCGGGGGGATAGTCCATGGTGCCAAGCCACGATGCCGGGTCTTCCGCCGGCTGTGGCGGGCGGGCGTGGTGGCGGGCAAGGGCCGGTTGGGCGCAGGCGACGGCGATCAGGGCGGCAGGCACTATCCGGTAACGCATGGTCGATCCTCGTCTGGTGCGGCGGATGGGGACGCACGCGTACCGCCGACGGCGCCCAAGCCGTAGCCACCCCGGCTTACGATTGGCTGACGGTTTGGCGGATGGGGGCGCCATCGGCGCGGTGCGATTTCGGGTGGCTCATGCTCCGGCGATTGCCCATAGTCGGCTCCAGGGGGCGGACGATCCCCGCGGGAGACGGCGGCATGCGCAAATGGCTGATCGGCGGCGGTGTGATCCTCGCGCTGGCACTCGCCGGCTTTTTCGGCATCGCGCCGGTATTGATCGACCGATCGATGAACCGCGTCATACCTGTGCCGATCCGCGTGACGCCGCAGGCCCGCGCGCTGCACCGCACGCTCGCCATCGCCGACATGCACGCCGATACGTTGCTATGGCGTCGCGACCTGCTCGATCGCGCCTCGCGCGGTCAGGTCGACCTGCCGCGGTTGCAGGCGGGCAATGTCGCGCTCCAGGTGTTCTCGTCCGTCACCAAGACGCCCAAGCACCAGAATTACGACGCCAACGGTGCCGACACCGACAATATTACCTTGCTCGCGATCGCGCAGATGCAGCCGCCGCGCACCTGGGGGTCGCTGCTGCAACGCTCGCTATGGCATGCGGAGAAGCTGGACCGCGCCGCTGCGGCGTCGGGGGGACAGCTGCGCCTGGTGCGCGCGCCCGCCGACGTCGACCGACTGCTCGCCGATCGCAAGGCGTGGACGCAATGCTATGGCGACCATTGCCTCACCGCCGCGCCGGTCGGTGCGATGCTGTCGATCGAGGGGTTGCAGGACCTCGAAGGGCGGCTCGACAATCTCGACCGCCTGTATGCGGCGGGCTTTCGCATGGCGGGGATGGCGCATTTCTTCGACAATGACGTCGCGGGATCGATGCACGGTATCGCCAAGGGCGGCCTGACGCCTTTCGGCCGACAGGTGATCGCGGCGATGGAAGCGAAGGGCATGATCGTCGACGTCGCGCATGCCAGCCACGCCGCGGTCGCCGACATCCTGCGCGTCGCCAGGCGCCCCGTCGTCTCCAGCCATGGCGGCGTGCAGGCGACCTGCCGCGTCAACCGCAACCTGACCGACGCGGAGATCAAGGGCATCGCCGCGACCGGCGGGGTCGTCGGCATCGGCTATTGGGACGCGGCGGTCTGCGCGACCGATCCCGCCGCCGTCGCCCGCGCCATCGCGCATGTCCGCGACCTCGTCGGCGTCGACCACGTCGGCCTCGGCTCCGATTTCGACGGCGCGGTGACGACCGGGTTCGACACCAGCCAGCTCGTCGGGATCACGCAGGCACTGCTCGATCGCGGCTTCACGCCGGATGAGATCGCTAAGGTGATGGGGGGCAACGTGCTGCGGCTCCTGCGAAACGGTCTTGCGCCCGCTCTTGCTCCGGGGGCGCCACGGTCCTAGGGCGCGCATGACATGGAGCGGCTGGACGGCGGCTCGACGGTGCCGCCGCATCTGGCCGGGGGGATCGTCGCGCTCGGCAATTTCGATGGCTTTCACCTCGGTCACCAGGCGGTGGTCGGGCGGGCGGTCGCGCGGGCCCGGGCCGAGGGGCGGCCGGCGCTGGTCGCGACCTTCGATCCGCACCCCGTCCGCCACTTCCGCCCCGACACGCCGCCCTTTCGCCTGACCACGCTCGACCAGCGCGAACGCCTGTTCGCGGCGGCGGGGGTGGATGCGATGGTCGTCTTCGCGTTCGACGCGGCCCTCGCGGCCTTGTCGGCAGAGGCCTTTGCCGAACGGCTGGCGGCGCGGTTGCAGGTGGCGGGCGTCGTCACCGGCGAGGATTTCACCTTCGGCCAGGGCAAGCGCGGCGACGTCGCGATGCTGGCCGCGCTTGGCACGGCGCACGGCTTTACCGCGGAAACGGTCGGTGCCGTGACGCTGGACGGGGAGACGGTGTCGTCCAGCCGCATTCGCGAGTTGCTGCGCGCCGGCGATCCGCGCGGCGCGGCACGCCTGCTCACCCGCCCGTTCGCGATTCAAGGCACCGTGCAGCACGGCGACAAGCTGGGCCGGACGATCGGCTATCCCACCGCCAATCTCGACATGGGCAAATATCTGCGCCCCGCCTACGGCATTTATGCCGTCACCGCGCGATTGCCCGACGGGCGACAGGTGCAGGGCGCCGCCAATCTCGGCATCCGCCCGACCTTCGATCCGCCCAAGGAATTGCTCGAACCCTATTTCTTCGACTTTTCCGGCGACCTGTACGGCCAGAGCATCGAGGTCGCGCTGATCAACTATATCCGGCCCGAAGCGAAGTTCGACAGCCTCGACGCGCTCACCGCCCAGATGGAGGCGGATTGTGCCGAGGCGCGGGCGCGGCTCTCCGCCGGGGCCCGAGCATTGTGAATGACACGTTCACACCTTGCCGCTAAGCCGTAACGACCTATGAGCGACACGCCCGACACTGCCAAAGATTGGCGCGACACCGTCTTCCTGCCGAAGACCGACTTTCCGATGAAGGCGGGCCTCGCCGCGAAGGAGCCCGCGATCCTGGAGCGCTGGGCCCGGATCGGCGTGTACGATCGCCTGCGCGAACAGCGTAAGGGCCGGGATTTGTTCGTTCTTCACGACGGCCCGCCCTATGCCAACGGCGACATCCACATGGGCCATGCGATGAACAAGGTGCTGAAGGACATCATCGTCCGCAGCCAGTCGCTGATGGGCAAGGATGCCCCCTATGTGCCCGGCTGGGACTGCCACGGCCTGCCGATCGAATGGAAGGTCGAAGAGGCGTATCGCGCCAAGAAGCAGAATAAGGACGAGGTGCCGGTCGCGCAGTTCCGCGCCGAATGCCGCGCCTATGCCGATCGATGGGTGGGTGTGCAGCGCGACCAGTTCCAGCGCCTCGGCGTGATGGGCGACTGGGCCGACCCCTATCTCACGATGAATTACGACGCCGAGGCGACGATCGTCGGCGAGTTGCTGAAGTTCGCCGAAAGCGGCCAACTGTACCGCGGCGCCAAGCCCGTCATGTGGTCGCCGGTCGAAAAGACCGCGCTGGCCGAAGCCGAAGTCGAATATGAGGACATCGTCTCGACCCAGATCGACGTCGGGTTCGAGATCGACCATGCGCCCGAAGCCGACATCCTGGTCGGCGTGACCGCGGTGATCTGGACGACGACGCCGTGGACGATTCCCGTCAACCAGGCGCTCGCCTATAATCCGGCGCTCGATTACATCCTCTTCGGCTGCGGTGGCCGGCGGTTCCTCGTCGAGGAAAACCTGATGGGTGCGTTCATGAAGCGCACCGGTCTGAAGATGGAAGAGTTCATCGCGCTGGTGAAGGGCGCGGTGCTGGAAGGCGCGACGGCGAAGCATCCGATGCATGCCCTCGGCGGCTTCTTCGCCAAGCCGCGGCCGTTCCTGGCGGGCGAGTTCGTCACCCGCGACGCCGGCACCGGCCTCGTCCACATGGCGCCCGATCATGGCGAGGACGACTTCCTGCTGTGCAAGGCGCATGGCATCGACCCCGTCTTCGCGGTGGATGGCGCAGGCATGTACCGGGCGGACTGGGCATGGCTCGGCGGGCAGGGCAGCGTCATCAACAAGAAGTTCACCAGCGCCGAAGGCCCGATCTGTTCGGACCTGCGAGAGGCTGGCGCGCTGTTGTCGGCGAGCGATGACTTCGCGCACAGCTACCCGCATTCGTGGCGGTCGAAGGCGAAGGTGATCTTCCGCGCGACGCCGCAATGGTTCATCCCGATGGACCGCGCGATCCTGAACGATGGCGAAGGCCGCGCCAGCAACGGCGCGACGCTGCGCGAAACCGCGCTCGATGCGATCGAGCATACGCGCTGGGTGCCCGAACGCAGCCGCAACCGCATCCGCTCGATGGTGGAGGGGCGCCCGGACTGGGTGATCAGCCGCCAGCGCGCCTGGGGCGTGCCGATCGCGCTCTACGTCAACCGCGCGACCGGCGACTATCTCAACGATCCCGCGGTCAACGCGCGCATCGTCGCCGCCTTCCGCGATGGCGGCGCGGACGCATGGTTCACCGCGGACCACCAGACGCTGCTCGGTGCCGATTACGACCTCGCCGACTTCGAACCGCAGAATGACATCCTCGACGTGTGGTTCGACAGCGGCTCGACGCACGTCTTCACCGTCGAGGCGCGGTACGGCGCCGACGTGCGCGCCAACCTGTACCTCGAAGGCAGCGACCAGCATCGCGGCTGGTTCCAGTCGTCGCTGCTCGAAAGCTGCGGCACGCGTGGCCGCGCGCCCTATGACGCGGTGCTGACCCATGGCTTCGCGCTCGACGGGCAGGGGCGCAAGATGTCGAAGAGCCTCGGCAACGTCGTCGACCCGCTGAAGGTGATCGGCGAAAGCGGTGCGGACATCCTGCGCATGTGGGTCGCCTCGACCGACTATTTCGACGACGTGCGCATCGGCAAGGAAGTGCTGGGCACGGCATCCGACGGCTATCGCAAGCTGCGCAACACCTTCCGCTACCTGCTCGGCGCGCTCGACGGCTTCACCGAGGCGGAGCGGGTGCCCGTCGAGGCGATGCCGGAACTGGAGCGCTACGTCCTCACCTTGCTCGGCCAGCTCGACATGGACCTGCGCGAGGCGGCGGAGGCGTATGAGCTCAACCGCTACCTGCGCCGCCTGACCGATTTCGCGAACGAGGACCTGTCGGCCTTCTTCTTCGATATCCGCAAGGATTCGCTCTATTGCGATGCGGCGACCGACCCCAAGCGCCGTGCCTATCGCACCGTATTGGACGTGCTGTTCCACGCGCTCGTCCGCTATGCCGCGCCGATCCTGTGCTTCACCGCAGAAGAAGTGTGGCAGGCGCGCTTCCCGAGCGAGGACGGGTCGGTGCATTTCCTCGAATGGCCCGAGCTGCCCGCGCTGCCGGGCGACGAGCCGCTCGGCACCGACTGGGCCGACGTCCGCTCCTTGCGTGCGAGCGTCACCGAGGCGATCGAGCCGCTGCGCCGCGAGAAGAAGGTGAAGTCGAGCCTGGAAGCCGAAGTGACCGTGCCCGAGATGCCGCTCGACGCGGCGGCGCTCGCCGAGACGTTCATCGTCGCACGGGTCAGTGAGGGCGACGAGGTGACGGTGACGCGCACCGACTATCACAAATGCGGCCGCTGCTGGCGCCACCTGCCCGACGTCGCGGTGGATGGCGATCTGTGCGCGCGGTGCGAGAGCGTCGTCGGCCATGCGTAACCTGCCCGTCTCCGGCCTGGTCACCGCCGCGCTGCTCTTCGTCGCCGATCAGGCGTCGAAGTTTGCGATCACCGACGTGCTGCAGCTCAACGATCTCACCGCCGAACGCTACGTCACGCCGTTCTTCAACCTGCGTTTCGTCGCCAACCACGGCATTTCGCTGGGGCTGCTGCACGCCGATACCAACACGATGCGCTGGGCGCTCGTCGCGATGACCGGTGCGATCGCCATTGCCGTGGCGATCTGGATGACGCGCGAGCCGGCGCGGCCCGACCGCATCGCTCTGGGTGCGATCCTGGGCGGCGCGCTGGGAAATATCGTCGACCGCGTGCGCTTCGGTTACGTCGTCGACTTCGCCGATCTGCACTTCGGCGATTGGCGGCCCTTCCTCGTCTTCAACGTCGCGGATGCCGCGATCACCCTCGGCGTGCTGGTGCTGCTTGTCCGCGCGCTCCTGATGCGCGACAAGCGCGACATTCCCTCGGAGAATCCCCATGCGTAAGTCAGTTCCGATTCTCGCCGGCCTCGCCTGCGTCGTTCTCCTCTCGGGCTGCGGCAAGCGCGGCTACGACCGTGCGCGTCCCGACGAATTCGCCGTCGCGCGTCAGGCGCCGCTGGTGATCCCGCCCGATTTCGCATTGGTCCCGCCGCAGCCGGGTGCCGCTCGCCCGCAGGACAATCAGGCGACCGCGCAGACGCTCGATGCGCTGTTCGGCGGCAACACGGCACGCAGCGCCGCGGAGAATGGCGTTGTCAACCAGGCCGGCGGCGATGCGGCGGATGCCGGCATCCGTTCCGAGGTCGGCGATCCGCAGACCAATGTCGTCGACAAGGGCGCGACGACGCGCGACATCGTCGCCGCCCCCGAAGGCGACGGTCAGGACGCGCGCGCAACCGCAACCAAGAAGTAAGGCTTTCCCCGAGTCCGGGACACGCTGCCCGACCGTCGATAGGATCGACGGTCGGGTAAGTCGTTTGAAGGGCGGCCGGAGTCGCCGACGCCGTCCTACATCTGGCCATTCCGCTATGGAGCGGGACGGACTCAGATTAGTCCGTCATGGCAAGCGCAGCGAAGCCATCCAGAGCCGGACCAGGACGCCCTGGATCGCCGCGCTTCGCTCGCGATGACGGCTCTGGTTCGACTGGACGTCCTCTGGACGCGGAGCGGACCGACGAACCGCTCCGCTCTTTCTGACTGTCACGTTTGGAAACGATGAACCCCGAACGTTTCCGTTAAGGTGTTCATCTTGTCTGTGGTGCCGCCATGGCGGCCGCAGCGCTCGCCCGGTCAGGCACGCGCCCGAAACGCGGCGAGCCCCCGGGCGAGGTCGGCGATCAGATCGTCCGGGTCTTCCAGACCGATCTGCAGGCGGACCAGCGGCCCGGCATAGTCCCGTGGGGCCGCGGTGCGGATGCGCGCCGGATCCGCGGGGATGGCGAGGCTTTCGAACCCGCCCCAGCTATAGCCGATGCCGAAATGGTCGAGCGCGTCGATCAGCGCGGCCCGCGCCGCCTCGTTGCCGCCGTTGAGCACGAAGGAAAACAGCCCGCTCGATCCCTTGAAGTCGCGCACCCAATAGTCGTGGCCGGGGCACGAGGGCAGGGCAGGGTGGAGCACCTGCGCAACCTCTGGTCGGGTCGACAGCCATTGCGCGATGGCCAGCGCGCTCTTCTGATGCTGGGCGAGCCGGACCGCCATGGTGCGCAGACCGCGGCTGCCGAGCCAGGCATCGTCGGGCGACGTCACCTGCCCCAATTGATAGCTGACGTCGCGCAGCGCCGCATAATGGCCGGGCGCGGCGGTCACCGACCCCAGCATGACGTCGCTATGGCCGACGACGTATTTCGTCGCGGCGAGGATGGTGAGGTCGATGCCCTTCTCGATCGCCGGGAAGAACAGCGGCGTCGCCCATGTGTTGTCGAGCATGGTGGTCAGCCCGTGGCGCTTGGCGACGGCGACGATCGCGGGCAGGTCCTGCACCTCGAAGGTCAGGCTGCCCGGGCTTTCGAGGAAGATCGCCTTGGTGGCGGGGCCGATCAGCTGTTCGATCCCGGCACCGATCAGCGGGTCGTAGAAGCGGGTGGTGACGCCAAAGCGCTTGAGCAGCTGCATCGCCTGCCCGCGCGTCGGGTCATAGGCGCTGTCGACCAGCAGCAGTTCGTCGCCCGGTGACAGGACAGACAGCAACGCCGC
>OFQU01000311.1_pt1 | contig 10957 bp, 8 predicted proteins | sample 1542981 | NCBI WGS metagenome assembly OFQU01 (sample SAMN07774233, study PRJEB24372) | wastewater metagenome | isolation source: Exp Tend CN 90WW | collected 2016-02
CGGGCTTCTCCTTCGCGCCGCTGCCGGCCCTGGCGCGCGGTGATCTGGATCTGGTGGTGACCTCCGACCCGCAGGAAATCGCCGGCATCACCTATGTGCCGCTGTTCACCTACGAAGCCATGCTCGCGGTGGCCAATCAGCATGCGCTGGCGAGCAAACCGTACATCGTGCCCGAAGACTTGCTGACTGAAACGCTGATCACCTACCCGGTAGAACGCGACCGACTGGATATCTTCACCCGCTTCCTCGAACCGGCCGACATCGAACCGGCGCAAGTGCGCACCTCGGAACTGACGGTGATGATGATGCAACTGGTCGCCAGCGGCCGTGGCGTCTGCGGCATGCCGCACTGGGCGCTGCATGAGTACAGCTCGCGCGGTTACGTGAAAGGCAAGCGGCTGGGCGAGAAAGGCCTGTTTGCCACGCTGTACGCAGGGATACGCGCCGACATGCTCGATGCGCCGTACATGCGCGACTTTTTGCTGACGGCCAAGGACACGTCGTTCTCGACACTGGATGGGGTCAGCGCCGTGCGCTGAAACGCTGCGATCGGACGAGCTTTTGATCTTATTTTCTGGAGAGCTCACACCACATGTGGATCTTGTCGAAGTAGTCTTCGCCTACCCGCACCGCCAGTGGCTCAAGACCAAACTGGATAAAACCGCAGCGCTCATACAATTTGAACGCAGCTTCATTGCCAGCAGTAACCGTGAGCTGGACAAGCTTCAGCTCGGGATGATTGTGCGCCTCGGCCAGTGCCGCTTGCACCAGCTCAAACCCCAAACCGTGCTGACGAAAATCCGCCGACACATACATGCCGAACAGCGTGGCCTTGTGTCGGGCCTTCTCGCGTGGCTCGAATGCCAAACCGACAATGCCAGCCAGCGTGCCACCCTCGAATGCGCCGAGCACCACATCGAGCTTGCTGGTCAGGCGCGCTTCCCACCAGCTCAACGGCATCACCGCGCGTTCACGCACGCTTGAGGTGAATGCCTGCGGATGTCGGTCGTAGGCTTCGAGCATCAGTTCCCGATAGGCCAGGGCATGGCTGGCGTCCAGCTTTTCGATCCACATCTCAGGCGGCTCGCCGTTGCTCAAGCATCAAGCGAATGGCCAGACCGCCCAGCACCAGGCCCATGAAATAACGCTGCACCGCGAGCCACGTCGGGTTGCGCACGAACCACGAAGCAATGCCCGCCGCAAACAGCGCAATCAGCAGATTGACGGTGAAACTGACGCTGATCTGGGTCAGGCCGAGGATGAGGCTTTGGACGAACACCGAGCCGTGTTCAGGGCTGATGAATTGCGGAAACACCGAGAGATAGAACACCGCAATTTTCGGGTTCAGGGCACTGGTGAGAAAGCCCATGGTGATCAGTTTGCGCGACGAATCCGGCGGCAACTGCCGGGCTTCGAACGGCGAACGCGCGCCGGGTTTCAGCGCCTGCCAGGCCAGCCACAGCAGGTACAGCGCACCGGCCCACTTCAACACTTCATAAGCCATTGGCACCGCGAGAAACACAGCGCTAAGACCGGCAGCAGCGGCAAACATATGCACAAAGAAACCCGCGACCACACCCAGCAACGACGTGACGCCCGCCTTGCGCCCCTGACAGATCGAACGCGAGATCAGATAGATCATGTTCGGCCCCGGCGTGAGGACCATCAGCAACGCGGCGGCAGCGAAAATCAGCAGGTCTTGAAGCGGGATCATGGCGGGCGTCCCTTGCGTTAATGATCAGGCGATTCTGGTCAGCGAGGCTCGATAAAACGGCAGGATCAGGTCGCGTGTCAATGGCGCCAGTTCGAGCGCCGGATCAGTGGCCGGATCGACCCAGACGACCTCTTCGATTTCAGCCGCCGGGGAGACTTCAGCATCGATGGTCAGTTGAAAGATTTCTGCCTGTACGACAAATCCCGGTTCATTGGCGGCGGGAGCTGAAAACTGGCCAAGGAACGTTGCCTGCGTGGGATCGATGACCAATCCCAACTCTTCTTCCAGCTCACGGGCCAGTGCCTGCACCGGCAACTCATCGGCTTCGATCTTGCCGCCCGGTTGCATGAATGCCGTGGTGGCGCGTTTGCGTACCAGCAAGGTCTGGCCGTCGGCGTTGAGTAACAGCGCGGCGGCAATGTGGATGATGCGAGGTGAAACGGCGGATGCACACGTCATGGGTCAGCCACGGTCCTGGAGAAAAACCGCAAGGATCCCATGCCTGCCCCGCCAACGTCACCTCACATGCCATCACCTTTGTTCCTGAAGCGCCCCTTCTACGTCCTCCGGCACCTTCACGAACACTTTGTATTTGGCCCCCTCCATGGCCTCGAAGCTGATCAGCTTGTCCACCAGCAGTTCGCTCAAAACCTTGCCGGCATTGAGCAGCAACATGCCGTTGTCGGCATTCAGATTGCGCGCCAGAATCATTCCCGCCGCCAGCTCCCGTGTGCCCAGCACCTTGACGTCCGGGTCGGCCAGCACCACATCGCTGAGGAACGCCGCGCACACCTGGATGAAGTCCTCGACCAGCTCGGGATCGTAGAGTTTGCCGGCGTACTGACGCAGGTATAACAACGCTTCGTCGCTGTTCATTTGCCGCTCGAGAATCAGCCCGCGCTGCAATTCGACGAAATCCACCGCCAGCTTCAGCAGTCGCGAACCCAACGGGATCGCCTCGCCCCTGAGCCGATCCGGAAAGCCGCTGCCGTCCCAGCGTTCCTGATGATGCAGGATCAACCGGGCCGCATCCTTCATCGGGTCGAGGGTCATCAGCAGCGATTCGCTCTGTTTCGGGTAACCGCGATAACGATCGCGCTCGGTATGGCGAAGCAAATCCGCGGGGGTGACCATCATGTTGTCGGTCCAGCTCAGTTTGCCAATGTTGTACAACGCAGCGGCCATGGTCAGGTCACGACTGCTGGCTTCATCGATCCCGTGCATTTTGCAGTAGGCGCGCACCAGTTCGATGATCTGCCGATTGGTCTGCTTGGCCGGCGGCAAACGCAGGTTGGCCAGCAACGAGAACACTTCGGTGCCAGTCACGTAACTGTGTTTGAGTTCCTCGTAGGCCAGATCAAGCATGTCGGCGGTCTGCTGCAACTCGGCAGTACGCGCGGCGACGTGTTTTTCCAGGGTGCTGTTGAGCAATTTGAGCTGATCGTTCTGCACCTGGGCTAACTGCTCCAGACGCTGACGTTCACGCTCGGAATGCTGATGCTCCAGCGCCTGACGCAAGGTCACGAGCATTTCATCGTCGTTCCAGGGTTTGCTGATGTAGCGATTGATCCGCCCTTCGTTGATGGCTTTGATGATCGCCGCAGGATCGGCATAGCCGGTAAGCATGATCCGCGTGGTCGCCGGATAGAGTTCATGGACGTGAGCCAGCAATGTAGCGCCGTCCATATTGGGCATGCGGGCGTCGCTCATCACCAGGTCGACGGGCTGTTGGGTCAGAATTTCGAGCGCCTGTGCACCGCTGGTGGCCAGCAACACGTCGTAAGGCTGACTGCGCAGCAGGCGCCGCAGGCTGTTGAGGATCGACTCCTCGTCATCGACCAGCAACACCTTCGGCCGGTACGGTGAAATCGGCGCAGATTGTTCGTCCATGGGGTGGCCTCAAGCGAAACAGTGAACCTGACAGGTGCGCCGACAGACATCCTGACTTGCCTGCGCTTGAGGGCAAGGCTAGATGATTTTCGCGGGGCTCACGCAATACATCGGTTACACACCTGCAAGCGAAGTGCCCTGCGGCCAACTATGCTCAAGAGGTCGATCGACACAAACGGCCTGCGTACGGGCATGCGAGGAGGGAAAAAGGATGCTCCCGAGCAAGAGCGAGTCTGGATCTGGCGTAGCGCCGTGAGTGCGCAAGCCGGGCCGATCAACCGCCGCATACTCATCGTCGACGATACCGCGGCGATTCATGCTGACTTTCGCAAGATACTCACCCCCGACACGAGCGGCGAAGCCGATCTGAACAGCCTGGAACAGACGCTGTTCGGCAGCCGACAGGCATCGCACCTGACCTTCCAGCTCGACTCCGCCTATCAGGGGCAGGAAGCGCTGAAACTGGTTCAACTGGCACTGGAACAAGGAAAGCCTTACGCGCTCGCTTTCATTGACATGCGCATGCCGCCCGGTTGGGATGGCCTGGAGACCATCGAAAGACTGTGGCAAGCCGATCCGAACCTGCAAATCGCGTTATGCACCGCCTACACCGACTACAGCTGGGAGGCCATGGCCGAACGGCTGGAGTTCGGCGATCAGTTATTGATCCTGAAAAAACCCTTCGATGCCCTGGAAATTCGTCAGATGGCCAACGCCCTGACCTGGAAATGGCAACTGGCTCAGGACGCCGCACTGAAAATGTTCAACCTCGAACAGACGATCGAGGCCCGGGTCCACGAATTACTCAAGGTGTCGCATCTGTTGCATTACGACAGCCTCACAGGTCTGCCCAACAGCACCCTGCTCGGTGACCGCCTGACTCAGCACCTTGCTGCCTGCCGACGCCATGACAAAAAACTGGTGGTGCTGTTCCTCGGTCTGGATCGCTTCAAACGCATCAACAATGCGCTGGGGCATCCGGCCGGCGACGAAATGCTCAAACGGGTGGGTCAGCAGTTGCTCAAAAACGTGCGCGGATCGGACTCGGTTTTTCGCTACGGTTCTGACGAGTTCGTGGTGATCCTCACCGATATCAACCACCCTCAGCAGACCCGCAGCATCGCCGAAAAACTGCTGGGCGTCATTCGCACTCCACAGATGATCGCGGGGCATGACGTCAGCGTCACCGCCAGCATGGGTTTGAGCGTTTACCCGGACGACGGGATCGAGGCCATCGACCTGATCAAAAAAGCTGAAACGGCCATGCGTAACGTCAAGGACAGCGGTCCGGACAATTTCGGTTTTTTCATCGAGGCGATGAATGCGCGCGCACGGGAACAGCAGAGTATCGAATCAGGTATTCGCCAGGCGTTGCAGCGAAACGAGTTTGTCTTGCACTACCAGCCAAAAATCGCCCTGCAGAGTGGTCGGATTGTTGGTGCGGAAGCGCTGGTTCGCTGGCAAAAACCGGGGCATGGCTGGGTCTACCCGTCAGACTTTATTCCAGTGGCCGAAGACAGCGGGCTAATTGTCCCGCTGAGCAAGTGGGTGTTGGCCGAAGCCTGCCGCCAGGCGCGGCAATGGCAAGCCGCAGGATTGCCGCCGATCCGCATGTCGGTCAACACCTCGGCCATCGACTTTCGCCAGCGCCACTTTGTCGAGAGCGTCGAACAGGTCCTTGCAGACACAGGGCTGGACCCGTGCCTGCTGGAGCTGGAAATCACCGAGAGTGTGCTGATGCAAAACGTCGACGCGACCATGAGCGCGTTGCAACGGTTGAAAGCACTGGGGATCAAGCTGGCCATCGATGACTTCGGCACCGGGTATTCAAGCCTCAGCTACCTGCGTCGCTTTCCCATCGATGTACTGAAGATCGATCAGTCATTCATTCGTGGTCTGTGCACTGACAGCAGCGATGCCGCGCTGGTCGGCGCGATCATCAGCCTTGGTAAAAGCCTGAGCCTGAACGTCATCGCCGAAGGCGTGGAAACGGCAGCGCAACTGAAATATCTCAAGGATCACCATTGCGAAGAAGCTCAAGGTTTCTACTTCAGCGAAGCCTTGCCGGCGCCGGCGTTTGCCCGGCTTTTGAGCGCAGGGCTTGCGGCGCCCTGGGCCGATCCATCGAGCTCCAGCGACAGTCCGGCGAGCAGCACGGGGGACAATCTCCAGTGACTCTTTTCCGTTACGCGCTGGTCTTCATGTTTAGCGGGGTTTGTGTCAACGCTGCCAGCGAGCCGCTGAACCAGCCACTCAAGCCCTTACCCGAGATGGCTCCCGTCAATCGCGAACGCGTCGCGCTGGGTCGCCAATTGTTCAATGATCCGCGGCTATCGGCGAACAACACGCTGTCCTGCGCCAGTTGCCACCAACTGGACAAGGGGGGAGCCGACACCCGTGCCCGGTCTCTGGGGTTCGATGGAAAACCGGTGGCGTTCAACACGCCCACCGTGCTCAACGCCAGCCTCAATTTCCGGCAATTCTGGGACGGACGGGTCGAGACTCTGGAGGAGCAAGCCGACAATGTCATCACCAGCCCCCACGAAATGGGCGGTGACTGGAAAACCGTCGTGCAACGCATCACCGACGATCCCGACTACCGCAAGGCCTTCGACGGCGCCTACAAGGATGCCGTGACCCAAGCCAATATCCAGAATGCACTCGCCTCCTACGAACGCACCCTGCTATCCCCCGGGTCGCGTTTCGATCAATACCTCTTGGGCAATACCGACATCCTCACCCTTGAAGAAAAGTACGGTTATCAACGCTTCAAGGACTATGGCTGCATCGCCTGCCATCAGGGCGTGAACATCGGCGGCAACATGTTTCAGAAGTTCGGCGTATTCGGTGATTACATCGCCGATCGTGGCAACCCGACGGTAGCTGACCTGGGACGATTCAATGTCACCGGCGACGAAGCTGATCGCGCGGTCTTCAAGGTGCCGAGTCTGCGCAATGTCGCCCTGACCGCGCCGTACTTCCACGACGGTTCGGCCCCCGACCTCGAACGGGCCGTGGACGTCATGTTCCAGTATCAGCTGGGGCGCATGCCGAGCGCAGAAGACAAAGCGCTGATCATCCTGTTTCTCAAGACCCTGTCCGGGCAATGGGAGGGCAAGCGATGAAGAAGATGTCACGCAGAACCAGTCTGCTGTTGGTCACGCTGCTAGCCATTCTGCTGGCCTCGACGCTGTTGTTTCTCTATCTCAAGTCCAGTTCCGAACAGACCGTCACGTACACCGAATCGCGCGACCTGATCCGCCAGATCACCCAACAGGACGCCCTGTGGGAGAACGAAATACTCAAGGCCCGCGTGGCGATTTCCCACAACTACGACCCGCTCGTGTCTCCGGTGATCGAGATGCATCAGCTGTGGGAGCGTTTCACCACAATGGAATCGGGGCATGGGCGCAAGGACTCCAGGCAATGGAACGATGCTCACGAAGGCTTTTTAAAAGCGATGCAGGAAAAGACTCGCCTGGTGGAGCAGTTCAAGTCACACAACGCCTTGTTGCGTAACTCCCTGGCCTTCCTGCCGACCGCCGAAGATGATATCCAGGCGCAATTGGCGGACTTGTCCGACCTCGACAAGCTGCAGGTACAGAACATCGCCACCGACACCTACGACTTGCTGCTCAGTGCCCTGGAATTCGCCCAGGTCACCTCTGCCGACAAGGCCGCGGACATCGAAGTGGGCCTGAACAAACTGGCGGTTAACGCGCAACGCTTGCCGCAAGAGTTTCATGCCCCGGTGAAAGTTCTCAGCAGTCACGTCGCGCTGATCTTGCGCGAGCAGCCAGTCGTCAACGAACTGCTGGAAAACATCGCAGTCGTTCCCGTGGCCGAACGTCTGGACGACATTACCCACATGCTCAACCTGGATCAGCAACGGGTCGAAAAAATCGATCGCGAGTACCACTTCTACATGCTGCTGTTCTCTGTGCTGCTGATGCTGTCACTGCTGTGGCTGGCCGTCCGGTTGATCCGCAGCTTCGCCGAGATCCACCGGGTCAACAACGCCCTGCAAAACGCCAACGATGCGCTGGAGCAACGGGTCGAAGAACGCACCCGGGAGCTCAACAACGCCCAGAGCGAACTGCTGGATGCTGCGCGGCAGGCGGGCATGGCTGAAATCGCGACCAACGTGTTGCACAACGTCGGCAACGTACTCAACAGCGTGAATATCTCCTGCGAGCTGATCGGGCGAAAACTGCGCAGCAGCAAGGCAATTGGGCTTGGCAAGGCCATGCAGTTGATCAACGCACACCCCAACGACCTCGGGCATTTCCTCAGTGAAGACGACAAGGGCAAATTGCTGCCCGACTATCTCAACCAACTGGTAAGCGCAATTGCCAAGGAACAGCAGGAAATGGCCGATGAGCTGGGCCAGATGAACAAGAGCGTCGACCACATCAAAGACATCGTCGCCACCCAGCAATCCTATGCCGGGGCCAACAGCATGACCGAACCGCTGTACATCGACGAACTGCTGGAAGACGCCCTGCGCATGAATGCCGGCGCGCTGACTCGCCATCACGTCACCGTGGTCAGGCAATACAGTGAAGTGCCTCAGGTGATGGGTGACAAACACCGCCTGTTGCTGATTCTGATCAACCTCATCAGCAACGCCAAATATGCCATGACCGACCTCAGCAACCGCACTCGGACAATGACGCTTGGGGTGGAAATCGTTGACGAGACCTTTCTGCAAATCAGCGTCCGGGACGATGGTGAAGGTATCGCCCCGGAAAACATGACACGGATCTTTGCTCACGGTTTTACCACGCGCAAAGAAGGCCACGGTTTTGGCCTGCACAGTTGCGCGCTGGCGGCGATCGAAATGAACGGCCACCTCACTGCGCACAGCGACGGCCCTGGGCTGGGCGCCTTATTCATCTTGCAGCTTCCGCTGATCACCGTAACGGAGAACGCATGAGCGAACTGTCGAACCGTCGCATTTTGCTGATCGACGACATGCCGTCGATTCACGAAGACTTTCGCAAGATTCTCACCCCGCCTCTGGCGCACTCGGCAGAACTGGATGAAATGGAAACAGTGCTGTTCGGTGCTCAAGCCCGCCCGCAACGACCGAATTTCGTGCTCGACTCCGCTTATGGTGGCGAGGAAGGACTGGCCAAACTCAACCTCGCCCTGCAGGAGCAATGTCCCTATGCCGTGGCGTTTGTCGACATGCGCATGCCCGACGGCTGGGACGGCGCGAAAACCATCGAACATCTTTGGCAGCAGGATCCGCAATTGCAGGTGGTCGTCTGCACGGCGTATTCCGACTATTCCTGGGACGAGTTGCTCGATCGCCTGAAGGCTCACGACCGTCTGCTGATCCTGAAAAAACCCTTCGACAACATTGAAGTCCAGCAAATGGCCAACACTCTGTTGACCAAGTGGCAGATGACCGAACGCGCATCATTGCAAATGCATCATCTGGAGCATCTGGTGGATCAGCGCACCGCCCAGTTCAAGAAGGCCAGCGTGGCCTTGCAGCGCGAGATCGACGAGCGCAAACAACTGGAAGGTCAGTTGGTGCAGTCAGAAAAGCTCGCCTCGCTCGGACAACTGGCGGCCGGGGTTGCCCATGAAATCAACAACCCGATCGGCTTCATTTCCTCCAACCTCGGTTCGCTGGACGGTTACTTCCAGCAGTTGCTGAGCATGCTCGACGCCTATCAGGCCGCCGGACAAACGCTGCCACCCGAATCCGCCGCGCAACTGCAAAAAATGCGCGAAGACCTCGAACTGGATTTCCTGCTTGAGGATATTCCCGTACTGATCCGAGAATCCAAGGAGGGCATCGGTCGCGTCAGCCAGATCGTCAAGGACCTGAAGGATTTCTCCCGGGTCGACACCCAGCAGCAATGGCAGTGGGCCAATCTGCAACAAGGCATCGAGTCGACCCTGAACATTGTCGCCAGCGAACTCAAATACAAGGCCGATGTGGTCAGGGAATATCAGAAACTGCCGGACATCGAATGCCTGCCGTCACAGATCAATCAGGTCATCATGAATCTGGTGGTCAATGCGGCGCAGGCCATGGGACCTGAACGCGGCGTCATCACTCTGCGCACGGGGCTGCAAGGGGAAGCCGCGTGGATCGAAGTGGCCGATACCGGGTCAGGCATTGCGCCCGAAACCTTGCAGAAAATCTTCGACCCGTTCTTCACTACCAAACCGGTGGGCCAAGGGACAGGACTGGGTTTGTCCCTGTCCTATGGCATCGTGAAGAAACACGGCGGGGACATTTCCGTCAGCAGCACGCCGGGGACCGGCACAACGTTTCGTGTGCAACTGCCATTGCGCCAGACCCGGCCTGCGGCCTGAGGTCAGGTCAGTTCAGGTCGCTTCCTGGAAATCCATTTCCGGTGGCTGGCGACGGAAACCGCCGGTCAGCACTGCCAGATACACCACGCCAATCGCCAGCCAGCTCAGGCCCAGATACACCGCCAGGTGATCGAGGCTGACCATCAGCCACAAGTCCGCCACCAGACCAATGAACGGAAAGAGCAAAAACAGCACCAGCTCACGCGGGCCTTTTTTCTCGCCGCCGATCCAGTAATGGAAGATCACCGAGAGGTTGACCAGACTGAATGCCAGGAATGCGCCGAAGTTGATGAACGACGTTGAAGTGGTGACATCGAGTTTCAGCGCCAGCAATGCCACCACGGCGCAGAGCAGGATGCTGTTGACCGGCGTGCCGAAGCGCGCGTGCAGCGTGCCGAAGAACGACTTCGGCAGTACGCCGTCACGGCCCATGGCGAACAACAGTCGCGAACCGCTGGCCTGTGCCGACAGCCCCGAGGCGAACTGGCCGACAATCAGACCGATCAGAAAGATCGACACAAACAGGTCGCCACCGATGTTGCGGGCGATTTCATAGGCCGCCGAATCGACGCTGTCGAACTGGAACGACGGATGGGCGATCTGCACAAAGTATGAAACGCCGACGAAGATCAGCCCACCGATCAAGGTGATCAACATGATCGCCCGCGGGATGGTGCGGCGTGGGTCACGGGTTTCTTCGGTCAAGGTGCTGACCGCATCGAAACCGAGGAACGAGTAGCAGGCGATGGCCGCGCCGCTCATGATCAGCGGCATCTGCATGTCGCCGTTGAAGAACGGTTTGACCGACCACAACGGCGTGCTCGCATCGCCACCGATGTAGTGCACGCACAGCGCGACGAAAGCGATCAGCACGAGGAACTGCACCAGCATCAGCAAGGCGTTGATGCCGTTGGCCAGTTTCAGGCCAATGATGTTGATCGCGCTGGTGATGCCGATGAACGCCAGCACCCAGATCCATTGCGGGATCGACGGGAATGCCGACGCCAGATACGCCGC
>OFQU01000312.1_pt1 | contig 10956 bp, 8 predicted proteins | sample 1542981 | NCBI WGS metagenome assembly OFQU01 (sample SAMN07774233, study PRJEB24372) | wastewater metagenome | isolation source: Exp Tend CN 90WW | collected 2016-02
TGGTCAGCAGATCGCGCAGGCGCTGGCGGGCTTCGAACAGGCGCCGCAGCGGGGTGACTTGTTCCACCACTTTGACCGGATCGAAGTCGTCGATGTGTTTGAAATTGAGTTCGATATTGAGCTTGCTGTCGTCGCCGCTGAGGGTGTTGTTGACCTGCAGCGTGGCGCGCGGGCCGATCGAGGCGAGCACCTCGTTGAAGTTGTCGCGGTCGATTTCGGTAAAACGCCGTTCAGTCAGTTTTGCCAATGGTTCGAGCGGCTTGCCCGAGAGGTCAGCGAGGATCCCGACCACCAGTGGCAATTCCTTTTTCTCGATGGCGTTGCCGATTTCGACGTCGTAAGTGATTTGCACTCGGGGCGGGCGCACCCGGTCGAGCTTGTGCTGAGTACTTTCTGCCATGACGGCGGACTCCGATGCGATGAGCGGGCGCAATGCATCGGGGAGGCCCGTTCATCGCTTTCCCTTGCTGGACCGTAGGTTAGAAAGGGAGGCAGATGACCTGTCGTTCCTTTGACAAACCTTCCTCATTCGGCTGTAGGAACCGAACTACCCAAGACGCTAGAACAGGTCTATAAAAATGCAAGCAAAAACATTTTTGGACAGGTTCGCGAAAAGGAAAATTCATTTTGCGTAGACGACTTTTTCTAACATTGCTGTTTGCGTCCCTGGCCGGTTGCTCGCTCTTCGGGCCGAAGGTGGACCTCGATAGCCTGACCCTCGACGTCGCTCCGAAAGCCAACGACGACACGCCGATTGCCGTGGATTTCATCGCGGTCGCCGACCCTGATCTGCTCAAGCAATTGTCGGGCATCAGTGCCAGCCAGTGGTTCGCCGGGCGCGAACAGTATCAGCGCGACTATCGTCAGTTGATGAGCGTGTGGGGACTGGAGTTGGTGCCGGGGCAATTCATCGACCGCCAACCCTTCCCGTTGGGGGGCAAGAAGGCCGCTGGACTTTTGGTCTTCGCCAGCTATAACACACCCGGAGCGCACCGATTGCGCCTCGATGACCAGAGCGAAGCGTGGCTGAAATTCGACAGTCGCGAGATGACGCTGGTCAATCCCACCGAGCACTGAAACACCACCGCTGCCGCCGGATCGCGGCGTAGTCGAAGGGAGTCGTATGAGTCTGCTACCTGACGCGGTTTGCTGGCACGAAGGCATGCAATTGCTGCCGCAGCATTTTCAGTTGCAAGGGCTGCGGGCCGAAGCGCTCGGGGCGCATCTGGCGCAGGCGTGCAACCCGTGGTTCTGGGGCGTCAGCCATATGGAATTCGACCCGTCGGCGCTGAGCGCAGGCGTGGTGCGGGTGGTGTCGCTGCAAGGCACTCTGCCCGACGGTTTGCCGGTGGACTTGCAGGCCGGGATCGGCCCGACCCTGGAGCTGGACGTCAGCACCGCGATCGACGCCACCGACGATGCCACCGTCACCGTGTATCTGGCGATCAGCCCGATGTGGCGCGCCGGGCAATTGCTGCCGCTCAAGGGCCGTTTGCAGTCGGTGGTCGGCGAGGCCTTGCCGGACCTCACCAGCGGCGAATTCCCTGAGTCGATCACGGTCTGGCGACCCAACCCACGGCTGTGCACGCAACTGAACAAGGCGGATTCGATCTGCCTGCCGCTGTTGAAGATCCGCAAGGAGGGTGGTGGTTTTCTGCCGCTGACCTACACCGCACCCACGCCGCTGCTGTTGCCGGAGTCGCCACTGGGCCGCCGCATCGCCGGACTCTGCGCGCGGGCGCGGGAGAAGTGCCTGTTTCTTGGTGGCCGCTTGCGTCAGGCGCAACAGGCCGGCAATCAGGACGATGCCCTGGAAATCCGTCGCCAGTTGACCGCACTGTGGGCGCGTCTGCCGGAAGTCGAAGGTGCACTCAACAGCCGCATCGCCCACCCGCAAAGTCTCTACGTGCACTTGCTCGGTCTGGCTGGCGCGTGGTCGGCGCTTGATCCGCTGGCCGGGGTGCCGGCGTTTGCGCCGCTGGATTTTCTTGAGTTGCAACGCGGTTACGACGCCGTGTTGCAGTGGCTGGAAACCACCCTGGAACTGATCCGTGCCGGTTATCGCAGCCTGCCATTCGAACGCAGTGAACAGCACTTTTCGATCCAGTTGCCCGACGAGCAGCCGAGCCAGCGTCTGGTCATCGGCCTGCGCATGCCCAACGGCGCCAGCGAGCAGGCTGCCGGCGACTGGCTGCGTGGCGCGATCATCGCTTCGGCGCCGCATATCGCCTTGCTCAGCCGTCAGCGCATGAGCGGTTTGCCCCATCAGGCGATGAGTCGCAGCGAACAAGTGGCCTACAGCGTCGGCGATGACACGCGCCTGTTTGTGGTCACGGCCGAAGGCGCCTGGTTCGACGCCCAACTGCCGCTGACCATCGCCGCGCCTGCCGCGAAGCTGACCAGCAGCCCCTGGCAGGTGGTGCTGTTTGTCGCCCAGAACAGTGAAAGTGCCTGATCACACAAGGAACGCCGTATGTCGCAGGGAAGTGCCGCAAGCCTGGGGTTGCAGGACGCACCGTTGAGCAGCGCGTTCCGCCAGACGTGGCAGCAATGGCAACAGGATTGGGCACAATTGCCCAAGGACAGCGAGGACGAAGCGGCGCTGGTGGAGACCGTGGTCGAGCTGTCGACCCAGGCTTCGCAGCGACTGTGGCGCACGGCGTATTCGCGGGTCGGCGACTCGGCGACCGAGCAGGTCAAGGCGCTGGTGTACGCGTTCGTCGCACTGGTCGATGAAACCCTGCTGTTCAGCCCGTGGCCGGGACAAGCGGCGTGGCAGGACAAACCACTGGAGTCGCGGCTGTATTCCAGTCGCCAGGCTGGCGAGCAAGTGCCGGCGGCCATTCAAACCCTGCTCGATGAACAACAACCGACCACCCGCGACCTGGCCAACGTGTATTTGCAATGCCTGATTCTCGGCTTTCACGGGCGTCTGCGCGGCGAACACAGCCAGGCGCAGCTGGCGAAATGGCGGCTGGCGCTGTTCAACTTTGCCTGGCAGGACGACGCCACTTACGACGATGTCAGTCAGCGACTGGTGCAGCCGTCGCTGGCCGCGCCGTTGCAGTTGCCGGTCCGTACGGCGCTGCCGGACGGCTTTCGTCTGGCGCTGGGCATTCTGGCAATGGTGTTGCTGTTGACCGGGTTCGGCCAGTTGCTCTGGCGTGACATTCGCTCCGAGCTGGAGCCGGTGCTGCAAATGACCGATTCCGTGGCCACGCCGGAGCAAGACTCATGAGCACCCTGACGATTGTCGCGTGGGTCGTCGGGTTGCTGTTGCTGCTGGTGATCATCGCTGTGGCGGTGTGGTGGCTGCGCACCCAGAGTGGTGCGGCGATCCGCAGTTTTTATGCGGCCGTACGCCATATGGAACAGGAGCAGGGCAGTCGCGATCGGTATGAGATGCCGTGGCTGCTGATGCTCGGCGATGACACTCAAGGTACGCAGCTGGTCACTGAATGGCATTTGCAACCCACCGACAAACCGGCGTGGTTCGGTCGTTGGTGGTCGGACCCCGAGGGCGCGGTGCTGGTGGTGCCGCAGGCGCTGTTCTTGCCGGACGACGGCATGCATCTGCAACGCGGTGGCTGGTGGCGGCTGCTCGGGTTGATCCTGCGCCTGCGCAGTAAACGGCCACTGGACGGCGTGATCTGGACCGTGCCGGTCAGCCACCTGAGCAATCTGGAGCAGGCAGCGAGCCTCGGTCTGGCCGCACGCCGCCGCTTCATTGATCTGCTGCAACGCTTTGGCTTGAGCGTGCCGGTGTACGTGATCGTTACGGGACTTGAAGAGTTGCCGGGGTTTCAGGAGCTGATTGATGCCTTGCCCGATGAGGCTCGTGAACGCACCTTGGGCTGGTCGTCGCCCTACGCGCGCGATGCCGTGTGGCAAGGGCAGTGGAGCGATCAGGCGCTGGATCGTATTCATCGTGCCGTGGCTGAAGCAGTGATCGAAATCGGCACCTTGTCCGGGCATCTGAGCGCCGATCTGTATGCGTTGCCCGAGCGTCTGGAAACCCTGCGCCGTGGTTTGCAGAGTGTGCTGGAGCCGGTTTTTCAGGGCAATGCGCAGGGTGAGGCGCCGTGCTTTCGCGGGGTGTACTTCAGTGCGAGTCAGGCGAGCGAGGACGCCAGGGACGGTTTTTCCGCCGATGACAGCGGCTTGCAGCAAAGCGTGTTCGTGCGCCAGTTGTGGCGTCAGCGTCTGGTCGGCGAACGGGGCCTGGCGCAAGGGGTGCCGCGCCTGTTGCGCCTGCGTCAGCGCTGGCAACGGCTGACCGCCGGGGTGGCGCTGGTGGTCGGGGTGATCTGGGCGGTGGCGATGCTGTGGGTCTGGCACCAGTCGGTCAAGGATGCCCACGAGCTGGCGCGGCTGATGCAGGGGGCGCAGAAGAGCTACGTGGCGGTCACCGATGACGCACATCGGCTCGAGCCGACCCGGCGCAACGTGCAGAGTTTCTGGCGGGTGCTGGAGCGTGCGCCGCACTGGCACTATGTGTCGCTGGCGTTTCCGACCTCGTGGTTTTCCTCCCTCGACACTCAGCTCGAACAAGAGGTGTTCAAGTCAACGCAACGCCACATGCTCGTGCCTCTGCACGAGTGGCTGGTCGACGAACTGGACAGGATCAAGGCGATCCGCGCCACCGACCGACGCAGCAGCCTCGAAAGCGAAGACCCGGCGCAGTGGCAGAACTATCAGAAGGCGAGCGATCTGGTCGACCGCGCGCTGCGCCTCGAGTTGCAAAACCAATTGTTCGGGGAGGTCCAGAACAATCAACGGGCGCCGCTGGATGACCTGGTGAAACTGAGCAACAGCGCGCTGTCGCTCAATCTCAACGCGGCGACCTTGCCCCATGCGGCGTACTACAACCGCCTGCTGGCAGCGGGGGATGGCGGCGATTTGCAAGCGCTGGATCTGAGCGTCGAGCGGCCCTTGATCACCAGCCACTTTACCGGGCTGATGGAGCGTTGGCTCGATCAGTACTTCCTCGCCGACAACTTCGTCAGCAAGGCCGGATATCTCAAGCTGCACCTGGAGCAACTGGAGGCCGGCAGCGGCAACAGCCTGACCGAACTGGAAGACCTGCGGGCACTGATCGACGACCTGCAAGCGGCGATCGCCCTGACCAATTCCACCTGGAGCCGCGGCAAAGGCCAGGAACTGGTGCCGGGTTATCGAGAGTTTCTCGACAAGGTGCACAAAAGCATCTTGCTTGGCCCTGCCGTCGAGCAGCAACTGGAGGCCCAGGCGAGCAAGTTGCAGCAGAGTTTCCGCGATCAGTGGATCGCCCAGGTCGGCTCACGCGGCAACTTGCTGATCCAGCAGGGCAGTGGGCAACTGGCGTTGCAGGAACATGTGGTCAAACTCGACAACGCGGTGCAGGCGCTGTTCAAACGTGACTTCGTTTCGGTCGCTCTGCGCGCCAGTCAGGACAGCGCCAATCTGCGAGGCCAGACCGTGGATGGCGATGACCTCAACACCTCGTTGAACTACTTCTCCAGTTACAAGAGTTACATCGCCGAAGAACTGCCGCGCATTCCGCCGGCTTATCGTGAAGCCTTGCTGCAAACCGCCGAAAGTGCTGCCGCGCAGGCGATGTGGCTGAGCCTCAAGGATCACGACGATCAAATGCATCCTTATGCGGTGTTCAATGTACAGGCCGAGCAGGCGATGGCGTTGCAAAAGGCCTTTGTCGAAGTGCATCGCAACGATCTTGCTGCGCGGCTGCAAGGCGCCCTTAATCGTCGGGCACTGGCGCAAATCGTTGGCGGTCTGGATGAAATCACCGCGCAACCGCTGTTCGCCGGACGCACCGAAATCAGCCAGTGGGACGGCTCGAAAAACCTCGGCCTGCAACTCTATGGCGCCAACGATGTGCAGGACTTGAAGCTGAGCCTCAAGCAGCAGTTCAACACCATGCTCGGCATCACCGAACGGCGCACGTCGGCATTGCAGTGGTTGATGGCCCAACAGGGCAATCTGTCGGCGCTGGATTACGAGCGGGTCACCCAGTTCAGCGCACTCAATGACGAATTGCTCAAGTACAAGGAGGCGAACCCGGCGAGTTCACCGGCGCAGATCGAGCAACTGGTCAGCCGCGATTTCATCGAGATGGACACCGCCTCCTGCGTGCAGGTCCTGCAGACCGCCAACCTTGCTGCTGGCCGCGGGACCCTGGCGATGCGTGCGGTGGAATTGCAGCAGTCGGCCATGCAGCGTTGCCAGTACCTGCAACAACAGCAGGCTGCGGCGGCGTGGAATGAACTGGCCAATTACTTCAATCAGTACCTGGCCGATCGCTTCCCCTTCGCCAACGGCGTGCAGGCGCAGGATGCCGACCCGGCGCGGGTCCAGCATTTTCTCGAGATCATCGACAAACGCCTGCCGGTGGCCCAGGCCGGGCTGGTGCTGAGCCAGACTCCCGAACGCCAGGCGGCAGAAGACTTCCTCAACCGCTTGAAGCAGGCCAGCACGTGGCTGACGCCGCTGTTCGTGCGCGACAAGAGTGGCATTCTCGGCGTTGAACTTGATGTGCGCTGGCGTACCGATCGCGAGGACGAAAAGGGCGCCGATCAGGTGATTGCCTGGGGTCTGCTCGCTGGCAGTCAGCAGATCAACTATCCCGCCGCCGAGCAACCGAACCTGCGCTGGATGGTCGGCCAGCCTGTTCGCCTGACCCTGCGTTGGGCGCGCAATGGCAAGGAACGTCCAGTCAACGATCCGCTGCAACCGAACCTGGTGGTGCGTGATCTGGAAGCCGGTTGGGAATACGGCGGGCCGTGGTCGTTGCTGCGCATGATGCGTGCGCACTTCTCTGTGCAGCGTCAGCCGAGCATGGATTACACCGATTTTCCATTGACCTTGCGCCTGCCGGTGACGGCCTCGACAGACAGCGTCACCAGCGAATTCACGCGGATGTACGTGCGGCTGTCGCTGATGAGTCAGGGCTCGAAACTGCCGCTGGCGATTGCGCCGCTGCCGACCCGCGCACCGCGTTCACCGTTCCAGTTCACCGGCACCACGGCCGCCATTGAAACGCAGAAGGAGGGCCTGTGAGCCTGCCATTAACCCAATTGCCGGACTTGATTGATCAGTTGCTCGCACCGATCAGCGCCGAAGCGCCGTGTGGCGTCGATTTGCGTTATGAACGCGAGTTTGATCAGTTGCGTGATCTGCGTCGCGAAGATGATGCGAGCTTGCCGACCGGGGTCTGGCAGTCGACGCTGAAGCGGGCGAACTGGCCGGAAGTGGAGAAACTCACGACAACGTTATTGCTGGAACGCAGCAAGGACCTGATGCTCAGCGCCTGGCTGGGCGAGGCGTGGCTGCACCTGCAAGCGCTGGATGGACTGCCCGGCAGCCTGGCGTTGATCGCCGGGTTGTGCGAACGCTTTCCCGAGCATCTGCACCCGCAGGCCGAGGACGGCGATCAGTCCTGGCGGGTCATCCCGCTGGAATGGCTGGTGCGGCGTTACAGTGAAATCCTGCTGACGCGGGTGCCATTGTTCGGCACCCGTAACAGTGATTTCGAGAGCTGCACCCTTGAGGTATGGCGGCGCTTGCAGCTGCAGCAGGTACAGGTCAACGACAGTAAAAATGCCAAGAGCTCGGCGGAAACCGCGCGCAACGAACAGAAGAAACTCAACGAACAGATCCGCGCCACGCCGTTGGCCTTTTGGCTGCGCACCCAGGGCAATCTGCTGCTGAGCCTGCAACATCTGCAACGGCTCGACACCTGGAGCGATGCCTATCTGGGCGAACAGGGCCCAGGGTTGCGGCCGTTGCAGGAAACCATTCAAGCGCTGCTGACGCTGGTTCAGGAGTTTATCGCCATGCACCCACAACAACCGGCGCCGCCACCGCCGCTCGCCGAAGCACCGCCCGCTGTCGCGCAGCCTGAAGCGCAGGCGCCGGTTGCGCAGGTATTCCGCGAACCGGCCAGCCGTGAGGAGGCTTACCGGCAATTGCTGCTGATTGCCGAATACCTGGCCCGCACCGAACCCCACAGCCCGGTGCCGTATCTGATCCGGCGCGGGGTCGAGTGGGGCAACAAGCCGCTGAGCGAACTGCTCGGTGAATTGATCTCCGCCGATGCCGAATCGCGACGCCTGTGGACCTTGCTTGGCGTGCTCTAGTGCACGCGCTGGTTGGAGATTCGCGGCGGCAGGGCGATGGGGGTCAGCACCGGTTGCCCGGAGAAAAACGCCACGAGGTTTTTCCCCACCAGTTCCACCGTGCCTTGGGTGGCTTCCGGTGACAACCCGGCGACATGTGGCGTGAGCAACACGTTGCTGAGGGTTTTCAGCGCGTCGGGCACTTGTGGCTCATGATCGAACACGTCCAGTGCGGCGCCGGCAATGCGCCGTTGCTCGAGGGCGGCGATCAGATCTGCCGTGGCAATCACACTGGCGCGGGCGATATTGACGATAAAGCCTTTCGGCCCGAGGGCATCGAGCACCGCGCGCGTGACCAGCGATTGCGTACCGATGCCGCCGGGAGTGGCGACGACGAGAAAATCCGAGGCTCTTGCCAGATCGGTCGGGGTCGAGCAAAAGGCGTAGGGCACGTCAGTGCGCACCTGGCGGCTGTGGTAACTGATTGCCATGTCGAAGCCCAGGTGGGCGCGTTTGGCAATCGCCATGCCCACCGCGCCGAGGCCGAGAACCCCCAGGCGTTTGCCCGCCAGCGACGGGCGCATGATCTTTGGCCACTCGCCCCGGCGCACCGCCGCATCGCAGCGCGGAATATCCCGCACCAGCGCCAGCAGCATGGCCATGGCGTGGTCGGCCACCGACGAGGCGTTGACCCCGGCGCCATTGGTAACGGTAATCCCGCGGTCACTGGCGGCTTGCAGATCGACCTGCTCGTAACCGGCGCCGATCACCGTGATGATCTTCAGCGCGGGCAGGGCGGCGATTTCTTCGGCGGTCAGGCCCAGTGGCCCCCGGGTCAATACGGCGTCGATGCGGCTACCCTGGCTGGCGATGGCCTGCGCGCGTTCGGCCGGCGTCGGCGCGAGAATCAGGTGAAAGCCCTGATGTTCGAGAATCGGCAGATAGTCATTGATGGTTTCAACCAGTACCAGAACGGTGGCGGGCATTGCGCGGCTCCTGAGATCGTCGGCGGGGTTGGTTCGCGAAAGTCGTAGCAGAGTGCTGATTGCGGAGCGGCCTGGCAATCTTTGTCATTCGCGCTGTGATTGATTCTGGACGCCTTCGCGCAAGAAGCAAGCGCACCGCAATACCGGCCATCCAGTGTGCCGGCATGATCACTGGGCTGCCCGGGCCCTGGTTTGTTCGGCGAGGGCAATCGGTTTGAAATCATAAGTGGGATAGAACTCGGTCCGGTAACTGCCCCACGCGGTGTTCTCCAGGGCGAGGTTGACTTCCGCCAGACGCGAAGCCGGGAAGCGCACGGTGACCACCTGGCCGATGCCCATCATGATGTTCCAGCTCACCACTTCGACGCCGGCCGGCGGGAAGGTTTCATAGAACCCCTGGCGAGCGAGCTGAGCCTTGATTTCGCTTAACGGTCGCGACTGATCGTGTTTCAGAAACACGGTGAGCATCATCGCGTTGTCCGGAGTGGCAGCCGCATGGTTTGCCGCTGGAGTGACGGCTTGTGCATGAACAGCGGTGCAGCAGACCGAAGCGACCAGCGCGGTCGACATCAGCAGTGTTTTAAGTTTTTGCACGATGGGCATCCTGTTTTATTGTTTGATGGCCGGCCGGGGTTTCATCGGGCCGGTATTCATTGCCATATTCGTCGCGGGAAAATATAGGCCCGGATTGAAAGTCTGTTCAATGGCGGGGAAGTTGCTTGTAACAAATAAACTTTTAGTCACGTTTTGTTATGGTTTTATAAGGTGTTTTTAGTTGTAGGAAATATCTGAGTTCTTTGATGATTTATACGGTGGGTAATATTCTTTTCGCGCGATACAGGTGCGGGTTATTGCCAGTCACAATAAATACTTAAACAAAGTTGTAGGAAAACGAGCGCCAATAAAAGAGGGCATTGACGCCGCCGCACTTTGGTGCAACGGCGCAGCCCCGGCTCAGAACGTCCCATCGACACTGGTGAGCAGCCCTGCGAACGCCGCGTGGCGGGAGGGGAAGGGCGGTCAACTGGCGTATTGCGCGATGCCATTGCCGAACGACCAGTTCTCTTTTTTCACTTCCACCAGATTGATGAACACGTCTTCGAGACGGATGCCCAGTTGGGTGTTGAGGCTTTGGGCGATGGTCTGGTAGAGCGCTTTTTTCTGCTCCAGGGTGCGGCCTTCGTTGAGCGTTATCTGGATGATTACCAATTGGTCTGTGCGCTGGATGCCCAGGTACTGCGGGTCGAAGATGAAGTGCTCGCCATCGTGCTCGGCAAGGATCTGGAAGTTGTCGTGCTCCGGCACATTGATGGTGCTGCGCATGGCGGCGTAGACCTGTTCGCCGATGTGTCTGGCGAAGTGGGGGTCGGGGTTTTGTTTGATGTCAACGCGAACCAAAGGCATGGGAGGGCTCCGCAGGGCAGGGGACTCATCTCACGCTAGATCATGTGGCCTAAATTGAAAGGCTTGGGTGCTTGAACACGAGGCAATTTCTCAAAGGTCCCTGTATTCGTTGAAGAGGCCAGCGGTCTGTCCTGCGTGCAGATTCGCTCTGAATGATTCAGGTTCGCCGTGAAACGCGTGCTTGAACTCGAAAAGATGTATCAAAAACGACATTTCAGGTGTCTATCAGCGACAGCTTTATTCCCAAAAGCGACAACCCGTTGATCTGCACCGCACAACCATTCCTCAGCTAAGTCTTTGCTTCTGCTCATTTATCGCGGAGAATCGCGCCCCTGTTTCGGCCGGGGCATGTCTGTCGGTTTTTTCCGATGCGTCCTGACCGAGTGGCAAGTGACCGGAATGCGGAGATCCGACCGGATGAATGATCAGGCCAAAAGCGTCGATCAACGCTT
>OFQU01000313.1_pt1 | contig 10953 bp, 10 predicted proteins | sample 1542981 | NCBI WGS metagenome assembly OFQU01 (sample SAMN07774233, study PRJEB24372) | wastewater metagenome | isolation source: Exp Tend CN 90WW | collected 2016-02
TCCGAGGTCGACGGCTTCTTCTTCAGGCCCGGCACCTTGCGCACGTCGAAGAACACGTCCAGCGCTTCGCTGACCAGATCCTTCTTGATGTCCGGGTAGTGCACGTCGACGATTTTCTGCAGGGTGGTGCGGTCCGGAAAGGCGATGTAGTGGAAGAAGCAGCGGCGCAGGAAAGCGTCCGGCAGCTCTTTCTCGTTGTTGGAGGTAATGATGATGATCGGGCGCTTTTTGGCCTTGATCGTTTCGTCGATCTCGTAAACGTAGAACTCCATCTTGTCGAGTTCTTGCAGCAGGTCGTTAGGGAACTCGATGTCGGCTTTGTCGATTTCGTCGATCAGCAGAATGACCCGCTCTTCGGACTCGAACGCTTCCCACAGCTTGCCCTTCTTCAGGTAGTTGCGCACGTCGTGGACTTTTTCGTTGCCCAGTTGCGAGTCGCGCAGACGACTGACCGCATCGTACTCGTACAGACCCTGGTGGGCCTTGGTGGTGGACTTGATGTGCCAGGTGATCAGCTTGGCGCCGAACGATTCGGCCAGTTGCTCGGCGAGCATGGTCTTGCCGGTGCCCGGTTCGCCCTTGACCAGCAGCGGCCGCTCCAGGGTGATAGCGGCGTTGACCGCCAGCTTCAGGTCATCGGTGGCGACGTAGGCCTGGGTGCCTTCGAACTTCATCTGCTAATCCTCGAACGGTAACGCCGACCTGCACGGGCAGGGCGGGGGCGAATAATCGGATGCCCCGACTATAACGCGCAGCCCGGTCGACTGTGAACGCAGACGGCTTATTCAGTCTCTGAATGGGGCGTCACATGGTGACTCGGTTTCGGCGCGGGGCCAGTATTCAAGTATCGCCGATTTGGCGATAGCCGGTCGGGCATGACGACTCAATACCGATTTCGCGACAAATACCGCATTCAGTTGCGTGAGAAGGATCATCCTCCGCCCTATGTTCACCTGACCGGTGGTGTGGACGTGATGCTGAGCCTGGAAACCATCGAGGTCATGACGGGCAAGGCACCGCCGCTGATTATCAAGGAAGCATTGGCTTGGGTTGCGGCTCATCAAGCGCGACTGCGGGAGGACTGGAAACGATGTTACCCATGAAAAGGCCTCGTTTGTCGGCTGTACAGGCACTGTCGGATTTTCGATTGAAACTGACTTTTATTGATGGTCAGGATCTGACGCTTGATCTGCGCCGAGATATCCACGCTTATCCAGGTCTGCAACCATTGCTGGATCCCGAACTGTTTGCGACTGCGACCCTGGACGACCATGGCTGGACTGTCGAATGGCTCGAGCCCGATATACAGATTGGCGCAGACACGCTTTATATGGATGCGCTGGCCCAAAACACTGTCGATGAAAACACTCGGATTTTCATCGATTGGCGTGCACGTACCGGACTCTCACTGAATCAGGCAGCCGAGGCGCTGGGTGTCAGTGCCCGCAGCATCAGCCGATACAGTAACGGGCGGGAGACGGTGCCAAGGTCTTTAGCCTTGGCTTGTCTCGGTTGGGACTCATTGCAGCAAAAGTCCACGCTGGCAGCTGAAGAGTCTGGTCGATATGTGGTCAATCGTAAGTCTTAGCCCGCATCCGGCTTCGGCCGTTCATACCGCGCATTGAAGGCCTGGATGAAACCATTGCGCAAAATCTGCAAGAACGCTTCGAATCCATTGATGTTTTGCTGATGCACGTTGCCACTGAGTTCGACCTTGGTGGCGAACTGGTTTTTGGCCTGGTTCTTCAGCACGGTTTCCGAGCCGCCGACGATGGCCTCCCAGACTGAGCGGAAGATGCTCTTGTCCTTGTTTTCCACGTCCTGTTGCCAGTTGAACACTTCGACGTCACGCAGCAGTGGCTTGATGTAGCCGCTGACCTGAGCTTTTTTCGCCTGGGCTTCGATGACCACATCGCCGTGGCCGGCGTTGAAATCGAACTTGCCGTAGGCCGAGGCGAAGTCGTTCATGCGCTTGAGTTCGATGTCACGGGCACGCAGGCGGAACTGGAAGTCTTCGAAATTGCTCAGCGGGTCGAAGGTGGCGGTGGTTTCCAGTGGTGCATGCCCCAGCAGCAGGGCCTTGCCTTCGAAGCGGGCATCGCGCTTGCCCTGCTTGTCGACCACGTTGGTCAGGTTGTAGAGGCTGGCCTCGACCTGGGTGGCATTCATGTTCACCGGTGGGCTGGAGCTGAAGTTGCGGAAGCTGATCTTGCCGTCGTGGATCTGCACCTCGTCGAGGGTGATCGGCAGCAATTTACTGAGTTGCGCTTGCCAGTCGGTGCCTTTACCGGTCTGGGAGTTCTGCTTGTTGGCCCCGCCATCGACGAAGTTGACCTCGGGATTGAGGAACTGCACCTGCGCCACCACGGCATGGTCGTACCACAGCGAGTGCCAGCTGACCGCCAGATCAATCACGGGTGCGTTGACGAACGGCACCGGTACCTTGCCGTCGACCTTGACGATTTTCAGCCCGTTGATCTTGTACGCGCCGCGCCACAAAGCCAGATCAACGTCGGTAATCTGGCCCCGATAATCGCCCATGTCCGCCAGTTTGCCGTTCAGGTAGTCGCGCACCATGTAGGGCAGGGCGATGTGCAGCGCGATCAGCAACACAACGACGACGGCAAAAATCCCTAATGGCCAGCTGTAGCGACGCTTCATGACGGTAATTCCCTGACGATGTAAGCGATTGACTGTTGTGTGCCGCAGACGTTCGACCTGACTGGACTGCGCTGGGCAACAGGCTTACCTTGGGCGTTGAATTCAATGCTGCATAAGGACCCAGCCATGAGCCGTATTTTTGCTGACAACGCCCATTCCATCGGCAACACACCGCTGGTGCAGATCAACCGTATCGCGCCGCGCGGCGTCACCATTCTGGCCAAGATCGAGGGGCGTAACCCCGGTTATTCGGTCAAGTGCCGGATTGGCGCCAACATGATCTGGGACGCCGAAAGCAGCGGCAAACTCAAGCCGGGGATGACCATTGTCGAGCCGACTTCGGGCAACACCGGCATCGGCCTGGCCTTTGTCGCGGCCGCCCGAGGCTACAAGTTGATGCTGACCATGCCGGCCTCGATGAGCATCGAGCGTCGTAAAGTACTCAAGGCGCTGGGCGCCGAGCTGGTGCTGACCGAACCGGCCAAGGGCATGAAAGGTGCGATCGAGAAGGCCGCCGAAATTGTTGCCAGTGATGCCGACAAGTACTTTATGCCGTCGCAGTTCGACAACCCGGCCAATCCGGCGATTCACGAGAAAACCACGGGGCCGGAAATCTGGAACGACACCGATGGCGCAGTCGACGTGTTGGTGGCTGGTGTCGGAACCGGCGGAACCATCACCGGCGTTTCGCGGTATATCAAGAATACCCAGGGCAAACCGATCCTGTCGGTGGCGGTGGAGCCGGTGTCCTCGCCAGTGATCAGTCAGGCGCTGGCGGGCGAAGAGATCAAGCCGAACCCACACAAGATTCAGGGGATTGGTGCCGGTTTCGTGCCGAAGAACCTCGATTTGTCGATGGTTGATCGGGTGGAGCAGGTTACCGACGACGAGTCCAAGGCCATGGCGCTGCGATTGATGCAGGAAGAGGGGATCTTGTGCGGTATTTCGTGCGGCGCGGCCATGGCGGTAGCGGTACGCCTGGCAGAAACGCCGGAGATGCAGGGCAAGACCATCGTGGTGATTTTGCCTGACTCCGGCGAGCGCTATCTGTCGAGCATGTTGTTCAGCGATCTGTTCACCGAACAGGAGAATCAGCAGTAAACCCATTGATTCAGGTCAGCCGGGATTCAGGATCGTTATGCTAATAAATGCTTTGTTGCGCAATTCTTAACACTGAATCTTGGCTTGGGCGGGTTTTTCCCGAGGCCGGTAGTGTTTATCATGGCCGGCTGCCATGCCGAGTAAAGGGCCTTGCGCAGCGTTGTCTTTATTCAAGGAGTCGTTGATGACCTTTTCGTTAGCCGCCAAGGTGTTGGTGTTGCTGCTGTTCGTGGGCAGCATCCTCTACGTGCATTTGCGCGGTCGGGCGCGTTTGCCGGTCCTGCGTCAGTTCGTCAACCACTCGGCGCTGTTCGCTCCGTACAACGCCCTGATGTACCTGTTCTCCGGTGTGCCGTCCAAACCGTATCTGGATCGCAGCAAGTTCCCGGAGCTGGACGTGCTGCGCGACAACTGGGAAACCATTCGCGACGAAGCCATGCACCTGTTCGACGAGGGCTATATTCGTGCCGCCGAGAAGAACAACGATGCCGGTTTTGGTTCGTTCTTCAAGAAGGGCTGGAAACGTTTCTACCTCAAGTGGTACGACAAGCCGCTGCCATCGGCCGAGGCCCTGTGCCCGAAGACCGTGGCGCTGGTCAGTGCGATTCCCAATGTCAAAGGGGCAATGTTCGCGCTGTTGCCGGGTGGCAGCCACCTGAACCCGCACCGTGATCCGTTTGCCGGCTCCCTGCGGTATCACTTGGGCCTGTCGACGCCAAACTCTGACGATTGCCGGATCTTCGTCGATGGTCAGGTCTACGCCTGGCGCGACGGGGAAGACGTGATGTTCGACGAGACCTATGTGCACTGGGTCAAGAACGAAACCGAGAAAACCCGCGTCATTCTGTTCTGCGACATCGAGCGTCCGTTGAGCAACCGTTTGATGACTCGCATCAACCGCTTCATCAGCGGCTGGCTGGGGCGCGCAACGGCACCGCAGAACCTTGACGACGAACGTGTCGGCGGGATCAACCAGGCCTATGCCTGGAGCAAGAGCTTCAGCGACAAGTTCAGCGGCGTGGTCAAACAGTGGAAACGACGCAATCCCAAGGCCTACCGCATCATGCGCCCGATTTTGGCGGTGGTGGTGCTGACATTGCTGGGGTATTGGCTGTTTGGTTGAGGCTGAACGCAATCACTAAAAAAACCGCTCCTTGTGAGCGGTTTTTTCATGAGGCGAAGGTGAATGAGGCGCCGGCGAGAACACCTCCCGGCTCCTCACTGGCGGGCTTTGCCAATGCTTCTGTAATTCGGCGCAACTCTTTTTCAGACAACTCCCCAGAACAGCGCTTGCTGTTGGTCGATTTGACGTCTGGCGCTTTGCTTTCTACGAGATTTTTCATGGCGCCTCCGAAATTGATCATTAAATGAGCAGTTGAGCTGATACTAGACGTAGTCGACAGGCATCACAAGCCGCCCCTCTGAGTCGAAATCGAAACCCAGTTGCCGGTAGAGAGGAATAACCCCTGCTAGAGGCTCCTGAATTTCGATCTGCTCACTGCCAATGATTCGCGCGAAGTGAGTAACAGCTGTCAGGGCAAACGTCGCGATCCGACTCTTGCGCGGGTGATCGTTGCCAGGCTTGCCTTCCAGTCGCACGATTTTCACGCGTAACCGACTCTGATTCGGGTTTGCAAAGCACAGCCCGCAGAGCTCATGGTCAAACCAGATAGCCAAATCAAAACCCATCGGTTCTCTGGATTTCCACCTGACAATTTCTTGCCATGAAAAATGAGGGTCGAGCCATTCTTCATAGGCATTCAGAGCCAGCGCATCGACAGCTTCAAATCGGACTCTGGAGTGGTCGACATCGACGATCCCCTTCTGCTGCAAATCTTTCTGTAGTTTTGCAAAAGTATTGGCCGCCTGCTTCCTCGCCTCTGACCGATACAACTGATACCGCAAATTCGTCCGTTCCCTTGGCATGTGATTTCGAGCATTCCCTGTCTCCCCATCAATGGGCCTATCCGTTGCTCATCAGCCTATGCGCCTGCCTTCGAGCTGTCCCTGCTGGCCCTTTGTCCAAATCGTTGCAATCCATGTTCCGCGCTGGTTATAGTCGGCGCTCGTGAATCAGGCGATTCACCTCCAGACCCTCAACAAAGATCAGCCCCGATGCCTGCATCCCTCATCAACGCGGTAGTCGATTCAGCGGTCAACGCTGGCGTCGTGCCGTGCGGGAATCAGCAGCCCAAGCAGATCAGTCATTACCCTCCACCTGTCAGTAGCACGCCGGTGTGCGCAGTCGTATCACCGCCGGGCGTTGGCGTTTCGGGCTGATCGGCAGTTTCTGCTGACCCCTGCGCCCGCCAGAAAAACCTACTGAATTTCAGCTTCGGCTGAGTTGGCTTCTTGCCTGACTACAGGTGGTATTCATGTTTGTCCTTTCGAAAAAATCCGCGCTCGCGGCGACGTCCACGAGCCTGTTCGTTCTGCTGTGGAGCAGCGGGGCGATCTTCTCCAAATGGGGCCTGGCCCATGCGTCACCCTTTGCCTTTCTGCTGATTCGCTTTGTGATTGCCCTGTGCGGGCTGTTGCTGCTGGCGCCGTTGCTCAAGTTGAAGCAGCCCAAGGGCGGCAGGCCGATGCTCTATGCAATCGCCACCGGGGTGGTGCTGTTGGGGGCTTATCAGATTTTCTATCTGCTGGCCCTTAACACCCGAATCACTCCGGGAGTGATGGCGACCATCATGGGCGTGCAGCCGATTCTCACCGTTGTATTGATGGAGCGGCAGCGCTCGGCGAGCCGCCTGTTCGGGCTGGCGCTGGGGCTGGCAGGGCTGATCATGGTGGTGTTTCAAGGGATCGGTCTGGCCGGTATGTCCTGGGCCGGGATGCTCTTCGGTCTGCTGGCGCTGGCGAGCATGACACTGGGCTCGATCATGCAGAAAGGCATCACTGACAATCCCCTCGGCACGCTGCCGGTGCAATACCTGGCCGGGCTGTTGCTGTGCGGGATCTTCGTGCCGTTCCAGCCGTTTCATTTCGAACACAGCGCAGGGTTTATCGTGCCGGTGTTGTGGATGGGCCTGGTGGTGTCGGTGCTGGCGACGCTGTTGCTGTATCGGCTGATCGCGCGGGGCAATCTGGTGAATGTCACCAGCCTGTTTTATCTGGTGCCGGCGGTGACAGCGGTGATGGACTATCTGATCTTCGGTAATCGTCTGGCCGCGTTGAGCGTGCTGGGGATGCTGTTGATCATTGTCGGTCTGGCGTTTGTGTTCCGTAAATCCAGCTGATAGCCAGTTGAGGTGGCGGCTGTTCGGTCGCCATCGCGGGCAAGCCCGCTCCCACAGGGTTTTGTGTCGAGCCGCAGGATGTGGACGACATCAATCACTGTGGGAGCAGGCTTGCCCGCGAAGACTGAATCAGCGAGCCGCCACCTCGGCAGGCTTCACCACCGCAGGCTTCAACACCAGCCACAACGCCAAGGCAATCAACACCCCGCCATACAGGTGCGCCATCGACAGCGGCTCATCCAGCAACAATGCGCCCCACAGCACGCCGAACGCCGGAATCATGAAGGTTACGGTCATCGACTTCACCGGGCCAATCGAGCTGAGCAGGCGGAAGTAAATGATGTAGGCGAATGCCGTGCAACCCAGGCCCAGGCCGAGCAGCGACAGCCAGACATTCCAGCCACCCCAGCTTGCCGGTGGTGCGGTGATGACGCTGTAGCCGAACAGCGGCAAGAGAAACAATGAGGCACCGAGCATGCTGCCCACGGCTGACAGTCGGCTGTCGAGCCCACCGGTATGGTCCAGCCAGCGACGGGTGAGGAATCCGGCAAAACCGTAGCAGGTGGTCGCGAGCAGGCAGGCGAGGGCGCCCATCAACAATTCCAGGTCGAAGGCCACGGGCCCTGCGCGGGTGAGCACGCCGACACCGAACAATCCCAGGAACACGCCCGTCAGTTTGGCGACGGTGAGCCTCTCGCTGAAGAACAAGCCGCCAATCAATACGCCCATCAGCGGCGTGGTGGCGTTGAAGATCGCCGAATAACCCGCCGGCAACACTTGCGCCGCGACCGAATACAGGGTCGCCGGAATGCCCGAGTTGATCACCCCCAGCAACATCACGGTTTTCAGCTTGCCCTTGAAATCCCAGTTGATGCGCATCAGGCCGAGAATCACCAGCAGCCCGACAGCCGCAATCGACACCCGAAAGAACGCCGTCGGAATCGTGCCGATCACCGGCGCAATAATGCGCATGAACAGGAAGCTCGCACCCCAGATGGCGGCCAGCGACAGCATGCGGAAAATATCGACAGGGCTCACGACAACACTCCTTCCTTGATCGGGACGAGAGTGTTGCCGAGCGCCCCGGCGATGGCAACCGCTATCGGGGCATTTAATTTTTCCCTCAGATCACGAAGCGCGTGACCAGACCATTGAGGTCTACCGCAAGCCGCGACAGCTCCTGGCTGGCGGCCGACGTCTGGGTGGCGCCGGCCGCGGTTTGCGTCGAGAGATCGCGGATGCTGACCAGATTCTGGTCGACCTCGCGCGCCACCAGCGCCTGCTGCTCGGCGGCGCTGGCGATCACCAGATTGCGCTGGTTGATTTGCCCAATCGACGCGGTGATCTTCTCCAGTGCCTGCCCGGCGCTGTTGGCCCGACGCAGGGTGTGACTGGCCTGCTCGGCGCTGCTTTGCAACGCGCCGACCGTCGCGCCGGTGCCGTGCTGGATGCTGCTGATCATCAGCTCGATTTCTTCGGTGGAGTTCTGCGTACGCTGCGCCAGCGAACGCACTTCATCGGCGACCACGGCAAAACCGCGCCCGGCCTCACCGGCCCGCGCAGCCTCGATGGCGGCGTTGAGCGCCAGCAGGTTGGTCTGCCCGGCGATCCCGCGAATCACCTCCAGCACCTTACTGATGTCCTGGGCCTGGGTGGCGAGGCCTTCGGCCTGTTCCGAGGCACCGAGCACGGTGGTGACCAGTTCTTGAATCGAACGGATGGTTTCACTGACCTGGACGTGGCCATGCTTGCTGTCTTCGTTCGACGCTTCGGAAGCCTCGGCACTGGACACGGCGTTGGCGGCGACCTCATCCACAGCTGTGCTCATCTCGGTGACGGCAGTGGCGGCCTGTTCGATCTGGTCATTCTGCTGTTGCAGGCCGCGGGTGCTTTGTTCCATCACCGAGCTCATTTCTTCGGCGGCGGAGGCCAGTTGCTGCGCCGACTCGCTGATGCCGCGAATGGTCGAGCGCAGATTGCCCTGCATTTGCGCCAGGGCATCGAGCAATTGCGCGGCCTCATCGCGACCGCTGCTGACGATCTCGCCGCTGAGGTCGCCGGCGGCGATGCGCTGGGCCACCTTCAGCGCCTGATTGATCGGCGTGGTAATGCTGCGGGTCAGTTGCCACGCCAGCAACAGCGTGGCAATCAACGCGGTGACGATAATCGTCGCAACGATCCACAGCGCCCGCTGGTACATGTCGGCGGCGGCCTCGGCGGCGGCGTCGGCACCTTGCTGGTTGAGGCTGATCATCTGCTCCAGGGTCGTGTCGAGCACTCTGCCCTGTGGCGCCAGATCATTGTTCAAACGGGTGTAGGCCTGTTCAGTTTGCCCGGCGTCAATCTGGCTGATGATCTGGTCGAGGATGCTCATGTACTTGCCGATGTCGGCACTCAAGCCTGCGAGCATGCCCCGTTCCTGATCGCTGGTGAGCAAGGCTTCATGGTCTTTGAGACGCTTGAGCAATTCTTCGCGCTGCACCTTGATCAGGCCTTTGCTTCTGTCACGCACGGCTGGCTGGGTGCTGGTGATCAGGCGCAAGGATTCGAGGCGGATGCTGGCAATGTTCGCGGCGGCGTCATGAATGCTTTCGATGCCCGGCATCCACGACTCTTCGATGACCGCAGCGCTTTCACGCAGGGTTTTCATCTGACCCAGGCCAAACAGGCCGACGATCACCAACAGACTGGCCAGCACGGCAAAACTCAAACCGGCGCGCAAACCGATGCGCAGATTGCGGATAGACATCAATGTGCTCCTTGATCTTTGAGGGGGAGAGGTCGTCCCCGTCAGTCGAGGATCTTGTTGTGAAGAGGGTGATGGCGGCTTGTATATCAAAGTGCCACTATTTTGGTAAGACCAATCTGCGCACGTCATGCCGAGTGTTGCTGCAGCACGAGTAACAGAGGAAGAGATGCAGGCTAGAGCGCTGGGGCGGCTATTGGATCCGCAAGCCAATGAATACGCGGCTGCACATCACGCAGTGAGTGGTCGCGATCGCCGACTGCCCGGTGGCTTTGCTGACCGAACGGTCGACTAAAAAAACTTTGATAAAAACTGTGTCGTTGTACAACCCTGCCGCGCATTTGGCAGAAATTGCACTTCTCCTGCCGGTGCATCCATGGCTAAGCTCTGGCACGGATTCCCACTTGCACGCCGAGGTCTCATCTATGCCGCAGCCATGGCCAGCCACCGACATCGCCCGGATGATTCTCGAAGGCTTTGACGATTACCGCGAGCATTTCCGGCGCATTACCGACGGCGCCCGGGAGCGTTTCGAACAGGCTCGCTGGCAGGAGACGCAAACCGCATCTGCGGCGCGAATCAACCTCTACGAAGAGAAAGTCGGCGAAACCATTGCCCGCCTGCGGGAGTACTTCGATGACGAAGCACTCATGAATGTCAGTTGCTGGCCACTGGTGAAAAGCGCCTACATCAGCGTCATCGACCTGCGCTTCGACGATGAATTGTCCGAGACCTGGTACAACTCGATCTTCTGCGGGCTGTTCAGCCATGACCTGATCAGCGATGGCTGCATGTTCATCCACACCACGCGTCCGAGCCTGCGCCGCGCACGGGCCGCGCAGACCCGCACCTACAAGCCGCAAGGCCAGTTGAGCGCGATGCTGGCGAGCATTTTTGCCGATTACCGCTTCAGCGAAGATTACGCCGATTTGCCCGGCGACTTGCGCCGCCTCGAAGCGCAACTGCGCGAGAACCTGCCGGACTGGGTGTGCAAGGACCCGGAACTGAGTGTCGAGCTGTTTTCCTCGGTGCTCTACCGCAACAAGGGCGCGTATCTGGTCGGACGCATCTACACCCGCGACGAGCAATGGCCGCTGGTGATTCCCTTGTTGCACCGCGAAGGTCGGGGCATTCAGATCGACGCGTTGATCACCGACGAAGCCGATGTGTCGATCATCTTTTCTTTTACCCGTTCGTATTTCATGG
>OFQU01000317.1_pt1 | contig 10870 bp, 11 predicted proteins | sample 1542981 | NCBI WGS metagenome assembly OFQU01 (sample SAMN07774233, study PRJEB24372) | wastewater metagenome | isolation source: Exp Tend CN 90WW | collected 2016-02
AGCTTTTTGGCAAATTCAGGGGTGATGTACGTTTCGCCCCTAGAGATAGAGCGAATTGCCAGCACCAGATCCGGTCCACTGATCCCTTTCAACACATAGCCACGTGCCCCCGCTTCGAGCGCTGAATAGGCATCATCTTCGGATTCGGAAACTGTCAGCATCAGCACCTTCACGTCCGACAGTTGAGTGGAAATGTACCGCACGGCAGCAAACACATCGCCCGGCATATTTACGTCCATCAGCATCACGTCCGGACTCAATCGCAGAGCGATGTCCCGGGCTTCATCCGCGCTGCCCCCCTGCTCCACGACTTGTAAGTCCGTCCTTTTCCTCAGCGTATTGGCCACGCCTTCACGCAACATAGGGTGGTCGTCGACAATGCCAATCCGGATGAAAGGGTTCATAACGCGCTCCTGAAAGGGTCAATTACTCGAACACCATTGATTAATAGCAGCTAACCCGGGCGGATGCAGAGCACTGGTCACAAGCGCCGCCGGATTCGAGGACGATAATTAGACTTAAGTCGCACGAAATTTGATCGCCAACAAGCCAACTTCATCACAAGCGCTTGAAAGTACAGCGCCCAACCCATTGTTTTTAAACACTGTCAAAAGCGTCAATAAAATATTGACGCGTAAAAACTGGATCGAGACCTCATCCGACCAACAGTCGTTCTCCTACGCTGAGGTACATAAAACCACGGCATTGGACCCTTCCGATGAACAAGAAAAACCAGCAGCGATCCGAGTTTACCGAGTTGCTTTTTCGGCTGCGTCATACGTTCTATTCGCTGGCGGGATTCAGTGGCGTGATCAACGTGCTGATGCTGGCGCCGGCCATTTATATGCTGCAGGTGTATGACCGGGCGTTGGTCAGCAGCAACCTCACCACTCTGCTGATGCTCACCCTGCTGATGATCGGTCTGTACACCTTGCTGGCGATGCTGGAAGTGGTGCGCACTCGCGTAATGATCCGGGTCGGCAACCGACTGGACATGGCCCTGAACCGGCGCGTCTTTACCGCCGCTTTCGAGCGCAACCTGCAGCGTGCTGGCGGCAACCCGGCGCAAGCCCTGCAAGACCTCGCGCAAGTACGCCAGTTTCTTACCGGCAACGGCCTGTTTGCGTTCTTCGATGCGCCGTGGACGCCCATTTACCTATTCGTCGCCTACCTGATCCACCCCTTGCTCGGGATCGTCACCCTGTGCGGTTCGCTGATTCTGGTGTCCCTGACCTGGCTCACCGAAATCGCCACCAAAAAGCCGTTGAATGAAGCGAATCTGGCGTCACAAATCTCGGGCACTTTCGCCAACAACAATCTGCGCAACGCCGAAGTCATCGAGGCAATGGGCATGCTGCCCGCAATCACTCAACGCTGGCTCGGCAGCCACCTGCGGATTCTCGAAATGCAAACCCTGGCTTCCGACCGGGCTGCCTACATCAGCGGCCTCGCGCGTTTCGTGCGGATCACCCTGCAATCGCTGATCCTCGGCACCGGTGCCCTGCTGGCGATCGAAGGCTCGATCACCCCCGGCATGATGATCGCCAGCTCGATCCTCAGCGGCCGCGCCCTGGCCCCCGTCGAACAACTGATCGGCGCCTGGAAACAACTGCTGACCAGCCGCCGCGCCTGGTCACGGCTCAAGCAACTGCTACAAGATTTTCCGCCCCGTGCCGATGCGATGAAGCTGCAACGGCCCTTGGGCATGCTCTCGGTTGAACACCTGCACGCCGGGGCGCCGGGCATGAGCCAATCGATCCTTCGCGGGCCGCACTTCAACCTGTCACCGGGTGAATCCCTGGGCATCATCGGCCCGTCCGCGTCGGGCAAATCAACCCTCGCACGGCTACTGGTGGGCATCTGGCCGGCGCAAAGCGGCAAAGTGCGGCTCGACGGTGTGGACGTCTACCTGTGGAACAAGGAAGAGCTCGGCCCCTGGGTCGGTTACTTGCCCCAGGACGTGGAATTGTTCGAAGGCACCATCGCCGACAACATTGCCCGCTTCGGTGAGGTCGACAGTGACGCGGTGATCGTGGCGGCCAAACGGGCCGGTGTGCACGACATGATTTTGCGCTTTGCCCACGGTTATGACACGGCCCTAGATGTGGACGGTAACCCGCTGTCCGGTGGCCAACGCCAGCGCATCGGCCTGGCCCGTGCTTTGTACGGCGAGCCTTCAATCATCGTGCTAGATGAGCCGAACGCTAACCTCGACGACGCCGGGGAAAAAGCCCTGATCGAAGTGCTCGAAGACCTCAAATCCCGGGGCTGCACCACAGTGCTGATCAGCCACCGCCCGAGCATCCTCGGCACCGTCGATAAAGTCCTGATGCTGCGTGAAGGCAGCACGCAATTGTTCGGCCCCCGGGACGAAGTGTTCGCGGCGTTGCGCCAGACCAGCGTGCTGCCGACGGTGGGCGCTCCGACCCTGTCAGCCGTTCGCGGGAGAGAATAAATGAGCGCCTTGAGTCTCGATCCACGTGGCCAGGATGTGGTGCGCGCGGCGGCCAATATCGATGTCGATGACCATAGTCCGGCGCGCTGGGGCGTGATGCTGGTGATCCTCGGCTTTGGCGGATTTCTGCTCTGGTCATGGCTAGCCCCGCTAGACGCCGGGATTGTCGCCACCGCAACGGTCAAGGTCACCAGCAACCGCAAAACCATTCAGCACCTAACGGGCGGCAGTGTCGAAGCGATTCTGGTCCGCGAAGGTGACAGCGTCAGCAAGGATCAGGAACTGGTGCGGCTGGACGCCACCCAGGCACGCTCGGAGCAAGGGGTAGTAAACGCGCAGTACATCGCTACCAAAACAATGGAAAACCGGCTGGAGGCCGAACGCGATGGTGCCGCCGACGTGTTCTTCGACCCCGCCATGATGCAGCGCTACGCCAGCAACGATCACCTTGACGACGCCATCAACCTACAACGTCATCTATTCGCCACGCGCCGCACCAGCCTTGAGGGCGAACTCGGCATCCTGCGCGAATCGCTAAACTCCGCCCAAGCGCAGATCAAGGGTTTGCAGCACATCTACAACGCCCGTTCGGCGCAGATAGGGTTTCTCAATCAGGAACTGGTCGGGGTCCGCCAACTCGCCGCCGAAGGCTATGTACCCCGCAACCGCATGCTGGAACTGGAACGCACCGGTTCGGATTTGAACGCCTCGCAGGCCGACAACCTCAACAACATTGCCCGAGCGCGGGGCCAGGTTGCCGATATCAAGCTGCGCATCCTTCAGCGCGAGTTCGACTACCGCAAGGAAGTGCAGTCGCTGCTGGCCGATGTGCAGAAAGAAAACAGCGCCCTCACCGACCGTTTGCAGGCCCTGGATTACCAGGTTCGGCACACAGTGATCCGCTCGCCCATCGACGGCATGGTCCAGGGCCTGAACGTGTCGACTATTGGCGGAGTGATTGCTCCCGGGTTCAAGATCATGGACATCGTGCCAGCCCACGAACCGTTGCAGATCGACGCGATGATTCCGGTGCAAGCCATTGACCGCATGGCGCCTGGCCTGCCGGTGACCATCTCGTTTCCCGCGTTCAATCATGTGCAAACACCGAACATTCCAGGCCAGGTGCTGACCATTTCCGCCGACCGCCTCGTCAGCGACGACAACAAACAGCCCTATTACCTCGCGCAGATCGAAGTGGCGCCAGCCGGCATGGTCATGCTGGGCAGCAACCATATACGTGCGGGAATGCCCGCGTCGGTCACCATCAAGACCGGTGAACGCAACATGCTCAGCTACCTGTTGAAGCCACTACTGGATCGCGTCGACAGCGCGTTCAAGGAGCAGTGACATGAGCCATGGCCGTCGTCTGGTGGGATTCGCCACATTGCTTTGCCTGGCTCAGTCGGTGGCGGCGCTGGACCTGCGCGAGTCGTGGAACTTGATGCAGTTCCAGGGCCCGACCTACCTGTCTGTCGAGCACGAAAGAGATGCAGCACTGGAAAACCGCGCTATTGGTCAATCCGGGCTGCTGCCGAAAATCGGCATCACCGCCTTCGACAACCGCATCAATGGCACGCAAAAGCAGCCGGACGTTTTCGGCAACAGCCATACCAACGACCTGAACTACAACTCGCGAGGCGCTACCCTGCAGTTGCGCCAACCGCTCTTCAACAAGCAGAAAATGGCCGAGTATCGTCAGGGTGAATACCAGGCAGAGTACGGTGTGGCGGTGTTCGACGGCAAGGCGCAGGACGCGGCGCTGAAGCTCGCTGGACGTTACTTCGACGTACTGCTCGCCCATGAAACCGTGGCGCTGGCGACGGTCAAACTCAAGTCGTTCAATGAACAAGTGGCCTCGACTCAACGACGCAAAGACCTGGGCGACGGCACCATCACAGACGTCGATGAAGCCGTGGCCCGCCGTGACCTCGCTCAGGCCGAGCTGATCGAGTCCGAGGACAGCATGACCGTGACCCGACGCCTGTTGCAGGAATACCTAGGCCAGACACCCGATGAAATCGCCACCCTGCAAGACACCTTCCCCACGCCGTCGCTGCAACCGGACAATCTGCAGGAATGGATTATTCGCGCTGGTACCGACAGCCCGTCGATCCGTGCCCGCCGCTTGAACGTCAGCACCGCCGGCGAAGAAGTGGCCAAGGCCAAGGCCGGTCACTGGCCGACCCTGGATCTAGTGCTGGGCTACACCGCTGCCGACAGCGAAACCCTGTCCACTCAAAACCAGCGCAACCGCTACAGCTCCGCCGGGGTGGAACTTAACATTCCGTTGTACAGCGGCGGCTATGTCAGTGCCCGCGCCCGTCAAAGTGTCGCCACCCGGGATCAGGCCGAAGAGGACCTGAATGCCACTCGCGAAGAAATCATCTCCAGCACCACCCGAGAATTTCGCGGTGTGCAGAGCGGCGAAGCCCGCGTTCATGCGTTGGAAAAAGCGGTCAAATCCAGCGAGAGATCACTGGAGTCATCGAAAAAAGGCTTCCTCGCCGGTACCAGCACCAATGTTGACATCCTCAACGCCCAGGAACAAATCTACAACGCCCGCCGTAACCTGTTTGAAGCGAAGCTGCGCTATCTGATGGCGAAGCTGCGCCTAGCGGCAGATGTCGGCGCGCTGGGGGATGACGACATCGCCAGCGCCAATGAATATCTGGGGCCGAAGTTGTCGTTCTGAGCCGCTACCGCGACATCGGCCTGACCGCCTCACTAACCTAATTCGACCAGACGATCCACCAGCAGCACAATACCCGCGGCTTGTGCGGAAGCAGTGGCGCCGCCGCCCCCCATGTCCACGCCGACACTGGCCGCCGCCAACGCGGAGGCGTCGTTGATGCCATCGCCGACCATCAGCGTGCCGGTGCGCAGGCAATCTTGCTGTACGGCACGCACTTTGTCCTCGGAGATCAACCCGGCGTGCAACTCGTCAATGCCCGCTGAACGATTTAGCCAATCTGTTGCGTCCACCGGTTGAATCCACAGCCATAAGCGGTCATTGAATTTTGCTAGCAGACGGTACCAAACCAGCGGCAAGTGCCTCCAATAATGCACTGACCTTGGGAAGCGCCTGACGGCTCTTTAGCCAAATCAGATTGATCGCCTGGCCTTCGGTTGCCAACTGGGGAAGCACTTCAACCAATGTCCCCTCTTCAAGCTGACGTTCGATCAACCATGACGGTAACTGCGCGATCCCGCATCCCGCCGATACCGCGATCGCCAGACCTTCGCCATCTCCCACAACAAATTTTGCGGCTATCGCCCTGCGTTCAATTTCACCCGGATGCTGTCCTGAAAAACTCCAAGGGCTAACCGTCCCATCCGCCCAGCCGTAAGCGATGCACTGATGATGTTCCAGGTCGCGATCCGTCAAGGGTGTGCCGTGCTTACTCAAATATGCGGGAGACGCACAGAAGATATGCCACTCACTGCCCAGATAGCGGTGCCCCAATGTGGCGGGCCAAACGTCCGAACCACCGATGCGTACGACGATATCGGCACCTTTCTCGATAGGATCGATGAAACGGTCGGAAAACGAAATGTGCGGCAGCAGCAGTGCATGTTCCTGGGCAAACCGCAGAATGACCGGAAGTGCCTGCAGGCGGCCGAATGCACCTGGAAGGTCAATGCGAATCCTGCCGCGAGGTTCAGTGTTTTCGGCAAGTAGGGACAGCTCAGCCTCTTCGAGCTCAGCCAGCACGCCTGTACATGTGCGATAGAACGCAATCCCCGCATCCGTCAGTGACAAGCTTCGAGTTGTTCGGTGGAACAACCGAGTCCCAAGCCTGCTCTCCAATCGAGCTATTCCTTTGCTGATTGCCGAAGCCGTCAGACTCATCCGCTCGGCAGCGCCTTTAAAGCTGCCGGAGTCGGCAACGCAGACAAATACATCAATGCCCTTTAAACGTTCGGAGGAAAACATGTACGCCCCGCATTCATGAATTGAGTTCTGTCGATATGATAAAAAACATCATAAATCAGAACAAAATTCCCCAGTAAGCTTGATTCGCGCATCAATCAACACTTTGCGACTGACAAACACTATCAAAACAACCTGCTGAACGATGAGGCAAGGATGCTGACCACGCTAAAAAACTATCCGACAACAATAAATTTGCTGCTGTCGGCGTCCCTGATATTGACCTTGGCGCGAGCAATTACCCTGCCCTATCTGGTCATTTACCTTTCCGGCAGTTTCAGCTTAAGCGTCGCCGATATCGGCCTGGTTATAGGCAGCACACTGATCATTGGGTCGTTATTGAGTCTTTACGGTGGTTTTCTGGTCGACAAGATGTCCAGTCGCCGGCTGATCCTGGCCTTTAGTGGCGTGTTCACGCTGGGATTTCTAGGGACGTTTCTGGCTCGCGAACTTTGGCTGTTCTACAGCTGCCTGGTACTGATCAACCTGGCTTATGCGGTCATTGATATCGCGATTAAATCAGGATTTGGCAGCCTGCTTCCCGTCACTGATCGCAGCGAAGTTTTCTCGATCAAATATACGCTGACCAACATCGGGTATGCCGTCGGCCCGTTTCTTGGCGCTGGCATGGCCAAACTGGATCTCAGCTTGCCATTCCTGTTATCAGCCGGGCTTGGAGCAGGATTCTTTTTCATCTATTTCGTTTGGGGCAATAGAGACCTGAACGCCACCGATTCAGCTCAGAGACCAGTACCGTTTCTGGCCGTGGGAAAACTGTTACTCCAAGATTATCGGTTGGTGTGTTTCACCCTTGGTGGGCTGCTTAGTGCGGTGGTTTTTGGCCAGTTCACCGCTTATCTCTCCCAGTATCTGGTGGTCACTACTACACCAGAATCCACCTACCAGATCATCAGTACCGTTGTGGCGACCAATGCGCTGATGGTGATCAGTTTGCAATACTCCATAGGCAGGAAGATCTCTCACAGGCATCTGAATCTGTGGCTGGTCGCGGGACTGAGTATGTTCATGATGGGGTTGGCGGGTTTTGCCCTGTCGACCTCTATCCTGCTCTGGGTCATTTCGATAGCCATTTTTACGGTCGGCGAGATCATCGTATTCCCCGCCGAGTACATGTTCATCGACAAAATCGCTCCGGACAACCTGCGCGGCATGTATTACGGAGCACAAAACCTGTCCAACCTCGGCGCGGCCCTGGGGCCGGTGCTTTGCGGAATCGTATTGGCGACTCAGCCTCCCCACTACATCTTCTACATGCTTGCGCTCTTCATTGTTGCAGGTGGAATGTTTTACTTCCTAGGAGCTTCTAATTTGAGCGCTGCAACGGATATGAATCCTGATTGAAGGGCAGCAATGAGAAAGACGATGAGGAATCAAAAGTCACCTTAAAAATGTCCGCTTTTGGTTCGATTTTGATCTGTCGCGACAGGCTGAAACCGGCCAATAGCAGTCATCTTGGCTTAGCATTATCTGGAATGATTTAGGTTTCGATATCAAATCTGCCCAATAGCGCGGCGCCGTCAGTGACACCTAAAATTTGATCGATGGCAGCGATTTTTTGGGATGCGCCATCGAGCGCAAAGTCAGCATTGGTGTAAACAGCCTCCGCCTCGTTATGAAGTGCATAGGCAATATGCGCCGCCACGCGGACATTCGTCGGAGCGTCTACAACGCTACCCAGATAATCAACAAGTAAAGTCTTGATCTCTAGCAATGCGAGGGCGAGTAGTCTGTTTTGGTCAGTCTGCATATCGGGAACCTGGATATTGCAATGCGGGGTACGAAACGAATTTCCCGAGGTTATACAAAACGTTGGATAGGCAAAAGCAAATGACCGCTCCGGGGCCGAAACATTTCGCTTGTGGCAGGCTGCTTCTGGCCGAAAGCACTCGGCACGCCATCTAACTGTTAGCCGAATAAAGTCTAAAAAGCAGATATTAAAATCCGAAGTCGTCACTGGATACTTGAGCCGCTTCGTTTAGCCGTTGACGTAGCGCAGCGGTCAATTGCCTCTCCACTTCCCACGGGTCCGACAGGGCGGCGAGTTGTGGCGCCAATTGCGGCGACAGGCTCATCAGTGAATGATTAAGCGATCGCGCCGTTTCAAAAGCGGCTTTCTGCACAAAGCTGATTTCCACCAGTTCCCCATGAGCCTTGCGAAACTCCATCTCAGCCATCCGCGCCAAGTAGTGCTCGCGATGTGCACGCGCTTTTCCGACCCCGTGTCCTTCGAAAGTCCTCAGGGTCCCCGGCGCCTTTTCCACGACCGGACGGCATTTCCGTCTCGCTCGACTAGTATTTTTTAACTATGTGCTGATTGGAGACATGCTATGGAAATGATTGCCGTGCGTTCCAGTGCGATGACCGCCGTTGGCTACGATCCAGCAACGAGACGAATGAGGATCCTTTTTGAACAGGGCCACTCCTACGACTTCTGCAATGTCCCCTTGGACATTTACAACGGATTGATAGCCGCTGCCTCCAAAGGCGCCTACTACAACCAACACATCCGTGATCGTTATCAGTGCTGAGGCCGTCTTTCATTTGGAAAGACGGACATCTCTGCGAAGGTTTCAGCTAGAGAGAATCCGCGAGTTCGATAACCCGTGTAGGGGGCGGCCCTCGGGGAGGACCCGTAAAAATCGGCGCCCCACCCGGCCTGCCCAGATCATGCCTTCGGCTCGGCCTCGCTCAGGTCCAGCCGCTTGGCGACCCAGCGCTCGTACAAGCCGATGGCTACATCCGCGCCGGCCATTGCGGTCAGGCAACCCAGGGCGCCCGCCGTCCAAATCGACAGGCCCGCGCCGAACAACAACATCATCGCTGACACGCCGCACACGATGCAGGCACCGGACCGAAGTGCGAGGCGGCGCAACAATGCCCAGCCTCTCGCCCCGTCCTTGTCGGCGCGCCACATCTCTCCGGACACGCCGCCAACCAGAGACAGGGCAATCACCAACCAGATCGGCATCTCTGCCAGTGCCTGTTGCTCGTTCGTCATTGCCCTGCCCCTTAAACAAAAAGACCCGGCGCAATGGCCGGGTCAGGTGGTGGATGGCCTGCCGCGCTTTGCGGTCGCACCCATCGAAGATGGCCCCTTTTTACAGGTCGATTCTGGTGGCAGCAACCCGTTTTAATGCCATCCGGTGAATGTGTGGCTTACGCCCGGTGAACGGCTGGCGAATGTCGGTGAATATCTATCCCGGCTGTCTTTTGCTTTTCTGGCGTCCCATGCGTCCCACCTCTCTAAAACAAGGTGGGACGTCTGAAAGCCCCGCAGATTGGGGCTTTGCCCCACCGTCCTACTTTTATCTCTCTTTTCTCGTGTATAGAGAGAATATTTAAAAACACGCGTGCGCGTGAACACGCGCATTGATGCCCGCTACGCATACACGGGCGGGTGGCATGGAGAAGGTGGGACGGTGGGACAGCCCAACAACGACGGGGCCTGCGCCCGTCCCACCACCGCAAAAAGCAGTGGGACGGAGGCAGGCCAGTGGGACGGCGTGAGCCAGAGTAATGCCCACGATCAAGCCGCTTCCCCCAGGAGGAAGTGCTCGACCACGATGTGGGCGTCATGCAGGCGCTGGTAGTAGAGGTTGCGTGTACAGCCACTCTCAGCCAGACGCGCAGTCAAGGGCGCATCAGGCTGGAAGTAATGCACCTGCACCACTGTCATCAGCTCAGGATCGAGGCGTTTCTTGACGATGCGCTCGATGTCCAGCGAGGCTTCCAGCGGCACCCTGCTCCCGCGCCTTCCGCGCACAAGCTGACCACCGCTCTCCATCATCATGGCGACCATGTTGCCGCCCGAGTAACCGGCGGCCACCTCATCGCTGTGCAGCTCCTGCGCCCATTGCTTGAGGGCCATATCGATTGCCTTAATCATCGAAGCACGGCTCCTCGAACTCAGGTTGTTCCAGGGCCGGCGCCCTGCCCCAACCCTCAGGTTTCTTGTACGCCCAAGGCCGCTGGCCGCTCTTGCTCAAAGCCCATGCCACCCAGAAGGACAACGCGCGCGAACTGAAAAATCTTCTCCTGTTCTTCAACGACCCACCGGCCCCTCTAGAAGCAATCGAACCGAAACATGTCAGCCAGTACCTTCGTCATCGCGGTAAGGCAGCTCCTATTCGTGCAAATCGGGAAAAAGCGTTACTCAGCTCCATTTGGAACTTCGCTCGCGAGAACGGCTACACATCCTTGGCAAATCCTTGCTCAGGCGTGAAGGGTAATAAAGAAACCGGTCGCGACATATATGTTGAAGACGACGTCCTTGCCCGAGCCTACCAGCATGCCGATCAACCATTAAGAGATGCTTTGGACCTGTTCTATCTAACAGGTCAGAGGGTCGCTGACACATTGAAGATGGATGAGCGCGACATAAATGACGGAAAGCTCTCCGTCCAGCAAGGCAAAACTGGGGCTAAACGAAGGATCGAAATCATTGGTGAGCTCAAAGTCGTAAT
>OFQU01000319.1_pt1 | contig 10821 bp, 8 predicted proteins | sample 1542981 | NCBI WGS metagenome assembly OFQU01 (sample SAMN07774233, study PRJEB24372) | wastewater metagenome | isolation source: Exp Tend CN 90WW | collected 2016-02
GTGCTCGGCGACGACCTGGCGCTCAATGCGCAGCAGGTATCCGGCGTGCGCGCCGCGCGCGAAATTCCCGTGGTGTGGGCGGTGGCGGTAGGTTCGCTCAAGAACAAGGCGATCCTGGTGCCGGCAGCGCTGGCGATCAGCGCCTTCTTCCCGGCGGCCATCACGCCGCTGCTGATGTGCGGCGGGGCCTATCTCTGTTTCGAAGGGGCGGAGAAGTTGATGGAGGCCTTCGGGCACGGCGGCCACGCTGACGCCGCCCCGGTCGTGGGCGACCCGGCGACCCTGGAGAAGACGACGGTGGCGGGGGCGGTTCGGACAGACCTGATCCTGTCGGCCGAGATCATGGCCATCGCCCTGGCCGACGTCTCCGCCCAGCCGATCCTCACCCAGGCGGCGGTTCTGGCCGTGGTCGGGATCGCGATGACGGTCGCGGTCTATGGGGCTGTCGGCCTGATCGTGAAGATGGACGACATCGGCCTGCATCTGGCCGAGCGCCCCAACGGCGGGGTGCGCGCCCTGGGCCGCGGCCTGGTCAAGGGGATGCCGGTGGTGATGGACGCCCTGTCGGCCATCGGCACGGCCGCCATGTTGTGGGTCGGCGGCGGCATTCTGGTTCACGGAACCCATAAGCTGGGCCTGCACTGGCCGGCCGAACCGCTTGAGCATCTGGCCCATGCGGTCGGGGCCGCGACCGGTCCGCTTCATGGGATCGTCAGCTGGTTCGTGACGGCCCTGGGGTCGGCGATCATCGGCGTGATCGTCGGCGGCCTGATCGCCGTGCTGGTCCATCAACTGGGCCGGCTGCGGGCCAAGCCCGCGCACTAAATCTCCCAGGGCCGTAGCTGTCACGCTGTTGCAATCCCGGCCCGCTAGACCCCGACGCCTGTCTCCGGAGTAAGCTCATGTCCCTGTCGCGCACCGCCCTCGCGGCCCTGGCCGCTGTTTCGCTTGTCGGCGCCGCCGTTCCAGCGATGGCGCGACAGAGCCAGACGCCGACCCCGGCTCCACAGGCCTCCGTTGCGGCCCTGACGCCTCCGAAGCTGATCGTGACCATCGTGGTGGACCAGTTCAGCGCCAATCTGTTCGACCAGTACCGCGGCCGCTACACGGGCGGCCTGCGCCGGATGGCGGACCAGGGGCTGGTGTCGATCAACGGCTATCAGACCCACGGCCTGACCGAGACCTGCCCCGGCCACTCGACGGTTCTGACGGGCATGCATCCGACCGAGACCGGAATCCCCGCCAACGACTGGATCGACGGCAAGACCGGCAAGGAAGTCTATTGCCTGGCCGCGCCCGCCAACCACCTGGCGAACGGACGCGACGACGTCGACAACGGCCCTGTCGGCCCAGAACAACTGCGCGCCACGACCCTGGGCGACTGGCTGAAGGTCGTCAGCCCGCAAAGCAAGGTCTTCGCCGTCTCGGGCAAGGACCGGGGCGCGATCAACCTGGCCGGCCATCAGGGGCAGGCCTTCTGGTTCACCGAGGGCTTCGGCCTGACCACCTATGTCGAGCCGGGCGAGACGGCGCAGGCCAAGCTGGCGCCCGTGGCGGACTTCAATCGCGATTTCCGCCTGGGCATGAGCTTGGCGCCGGTCGCCTGGGATTACACGAATGACCAGTGCCGGGCGCTGGCCGGGGACTGGACCATTCGCGGCCAGACCTTCCATTCGACCCTGCCGCCGGCGGGGCTGAAGTTCGACACCTCGCCCCTGCTGGACGAGCAGACGCTGAAGGCCGCTGAATACCTGCTGGACACCCAGAAGCTGGGCCAGGGCGCGACGACCGACATGCTGGGCGTCAGCCTGTCGGCGACGGACCGGATCGGCCACATGTACGGCACCCAGGGGCCGGAGATGTGCGAGCAGATGCACCGGCTGGACGCGGCCCTGGGCGAGTTCCTGGACCGGCTGGCCCAGGTTCCCGGCGGCGCCCTGGTGGTGCTGACGGCGGACCATGGCGGTTCGGACTTCGTCGAACGGCTGCACGACCACGGCTATCCCCACGCGCGCCGCGCCGATCTGTCGGAGATCCAGGGCGTGAACGACGCGCTGAAGGCCCGCTTCAATCTGGACGCCGATCCGCTTCAGGCCATTCGACACGAGCAACGAAATCCAGATGGCACCTGCCACAGCGATGATCGTGGCGATCGCCGCGACGATGATCAGCATCGTACGCGATTCCGCATACAGAGCATTGGTGTCCTGATCCGCCTGATGCATCTGGTCCTGCTGGATCGACACGAGTTGGTCGATCGTCGCGGTCAGCTCACCTGCCACCTTACGCGATTCGGTGATCGACAAGGCGCCGGCTTCGGCGTTCTTATTGGCGATGCCCAGAGCACGGACGCGATCGTTGATCGGCTTGAACGCCTCCCACTGGCTCTGCACCTTCAGCCACGAAGGCTTCCCCTGCTCGCTTGCCGTGGCCAGGCCTTCCGCCACGAGGCCATCGACCTTCTTGCGATGTTCGGTGATCTGCCCGTCGAAGGTCCGCGTAAGCGCGTCATCATTGGTCAGCGCCATGTTCTTTTCGTAGCGCAGCACAAAATTGACTTCGGTCGCGATCTGCTGGGCGACGCTCAGACGATGGGCCGGGCCGGAAATGACCTCGGAGATACCCTCATTGAGGCTGGCCATCCGCGTGACGCCAACGGTCACGACGGCGATCAGGGCCAAGATCAGGACTCCGAATGTCGCCCCCAGTTTCATTTTAATCGTAGCACGCATGTGTTGGGTCCCCCCCGTTGGAATCAGTGGATGGAGCGCGCCGCGGCGTCGCCGTGCGCAAGGTTCAGGAAAATCGCTTCAAGATCGGGCAGCACGACGATGTCGTCGCCCTCGTGCCGGATCAGTGCGCGCACCAGATCCCGGCGCCAGCGCAGCCCCACGACGGGTGCGTCCTCGCTGGTATTCGCGTGGAACGTCGCGACCTCGTGCACCTTGTCGGTACGCAGGCCGATCAACGTCGCCTCCCCATCGAGATCGAGTTCGATCACGACGATGCGGCTGTCGAGCGTCGCGCCGGTGACGGGCATGCCGAAGGCAAGACGCAGGTCGGCGAGCGGAATGATCCGCCCACGGAAGTTGAGGACATGTGCGACCAGCGGTGGCGCCCCCGGCACCGTGGTTTCGGGCATCATGTCCAGGATCTCGCGGACCAGCACCGCCTCGAGCGCGAAGCTCTGGCCGCCGAGATCGAACACCAGCACTTCGAGCTGGCCGTCATCGGTCCATGGTATGGCCGTGGATCGGCGCGATTCATCCGGCTGCACGCAGGCTCTCCTCTTGGGGTTGGCCCGCGGCGACGAGCTGGGCGATGTCGAGGATCAACGCGACCTCGCCATCTCCGAGGATCGTCGCGCCGGCGAAGGTGGATACGCCGCGATGCAGCGGCGACATGGGCTTGATGACGGTCTGGTGGTTGCCGATGATCTGGTCGACGACCAGCCCGACGCGGCCCTGCCCCGTCGCGACCACGACGATCTTCTGATAGGGATCGGGCTTCGTACCGCTGGCGAACAGTTCGCGCAGGCGCAGGAACGGCACCAGCTTTTCGCGCAGCGTGATGAGGCTGCGGCCGCGATGGCGCATATCGTCCTCGAGGCTCAGCTCCAGGCATTCCTCGACCGCGGTCAGCGGAATGACGTAGCGGCTGGCGCCGACGCGGACGAGCAGGCCGTCGATGATGGCAAGCGTCAGCGGGATGCGTAGGGAAATCGTCGATCCCTGCCCGTCGACCGACTGGATGTCGATTGTGCCGCGCAGCCCCTCGATCGTGCGCTTCACCACGTCCATGCCGACGCCGCGGCCCGACAGGTTGGTGATCTGCGCCGCGGTCGAGAAGCCGGGCGCGAAGATCAGCTGCAGCAGCTCCTGGTCGGACAGCACCTGATCGGGCTGGATCAGGCCGTTCGCCTCCGCCTTGGCGCGGACGCGGGCGCGATCGATGCCGCGGCCGTCGTCGCGGATGGTGATCACCACCTCGCCGCCGCTCTGGTGCGCGCCGAGGCGAACGGTGCCCGCCTCCGGTTTGCCTGCGGCGACACGCTGTTCGGCGTTTTCCAGGCCATGGTCGCAGCTGTTGCGGACCAGATGGACCATCGGATCGAACAGGCGCTCGATGACGGTCTTGTCGACCTCGGTCGCCTCGCCTTCGGTGACCAGCACGATGGTCTTGCCCGTGTCGCGCGCCAGATCGTGGATCAGGCGGCGGAAGCGGCCGAACAGGCTGGCGACCGGCACCATGCGCAGCACCATCATCGTGTCGCGGAGTTCGCCGGCCAGCCGCTCGATCTCTTCGGAGACGGAGCGGAGCACGAGGTCGTGGCCATGATGCGCAAGCTGCGACAGGCGGCTTTGCGCGATGACCAGCTCGCCGACGCGATCCATCAGCGAATCCAGCCGTGCGGCGGGAACGCGGACGCTTTCGTCGGCCTTCACCGGCGTGCGCGCGGCGGCGGCATCGTTGGCGGCGGCGGGCGGCGCAGCGGACGGCGCCACTGCTGCCTCCAAGACCGCTGCCGGGGCAGCCTCTTCTACCGCAGCCGGCTCGGCCGCATCGGCGATCGGCGTGACCGTCAGCTCCATGTCGTCCATCACGAAGATGAAGACATCGTCGATCGCATCGCGGCTGACGTCGCCCATCAGCGTGACGTCCCAGCCGATGTGGCAGTGCGTCGGATTGAGCTCCGGCAGCGGCGGCACCTGATCGGTCAGCGCGACGACGGTGCAGGTGCCAAGCTCGCGCAATTCGTCGAGCAACATCAGCGGATTGGTGCCATTCGCCATCGAATCGGGCGGCAGGCGGAAGCGGATGTTCCAGCCGGCGACCTGTGCGGCGGCGGTGGTTGCCGGAGCGGGCGCCGCCGGGGCGGCGTTCTTTGCGGGGGCCGCGGCACCGCCGGAGGCGGCGTCCACCGCCTCTTGCAGCGACGCCAGGATCGCGGCGCCTTCGCTTTCGGAGGCGTTGCCCTCCACCAGCCCGCGCATATGGTCCTGTGCCGACAGGATCACGCCGACCAGCGCGGGCGTTGCAGGCACCTGCCCCTTGCGGACGCGGTCGAAGGCGGTTTCGCAATGGTGGGTGAAGCCGGCGAGCGCGTCGAAGCCGAACATCGCGCCCGAGCCCTTCAGCGTGTGCAGGCCGCGGAACACCGCATTGACGAGGTCCATGTCGCCGAGCCGGTGGGTGAGATCGAGCAGCCCTTGTTCGACCTGGTCGAGCAGCTCGCCCGCCTCCACGCGGAAGGCGGCGATCGGATCGTCGGCGCTCACTGCCCCAGCACCTTGCGGGCGACCTTCACCAGCTGGTCGGGCACGAACGGCTTGACCAGCCATCCGGTGGCGCCGGCCGCCTTGGCCTGGTTCTTCATTTCGGGATCGGATTCGGTGGTCAGGAAGATGATCGGCACACCCGCCTGCGACGGGTTCTTGCGGATTTCCTTGATCATCGTCAGCCCATCCATGTTGGGCATGTTGAGATCGGTGACGATCATGTCGAAGCGGGTCGCATTGGCCTTCGTCAGACCATCGACGCCATCGGACGCTTCGGTGACGGTATAGCCCGCGCCGGTCAGTGCGATGCGGATCGCCATGCGCAGGCTGGCGGAATCATCGACGGCAAGAATGGAAGCGCTCATTGTGGCAGGTCTCCGTGGAACCAGAAATCGAGATCGTCGGGCGTCATCGCGTCGGTGAAGCCGGCGCGGCCCAGCAACGCCGCAAGCGGACCGGCGGTCGGCGCCGACAGGCGGACGCTGCCGCCACCGACACGCGCCTGCGCACGGGCGCTTTCGACGAGTTGCAAGAGGCTGAGATCGGGTGCTGCGACCTGCGACAGGTCGAGCGTCAGCGGGCCTTCCCCTCCCTGCTGGCACTGCCCGATCGTCAGGGCGAAGTCGTGTATCGACGCCATCGTCAGCGACGATGGCGCAGTTGGGATGCTAGTCATGTCGGTGCCCCCCTTGGCTGATTAGGCCAATTAGGACTTAACGGTTAATGTCCATTTAAGACTGACTGGCCGGCGGCAATTTGACGAAGTAAAAAATTCGAGCCGCAAAGGCTTTTCTACTCAAAATGGCGCTTTAAGGTAATGCTCACTGTCATACCTCAATAAACAGAGCGCCAAATGAGGTTTTTAACCCACAGATCGGGCTAGATTTTATTTAGTCAGTATAACGGGCTGATACAGATCAATAGATGTCCCGCCGATACCGGCCTGTCTCGAGCATCATCTCCAGGCACGTTTCGCCCAGTATCGACGCCAACGCGTTATGGACGTCGCCCGCTATGCCCTGAAGGCTGCCGCAAACGTAGATCGCCGCGCCGTCCGCCACTGCCTGGGCGATGATCCCGGCCTGTGCCGTCAGCGCATCCTGAACGTAGCGGGGGCCGCTGCCCAGGCGGGACCATGCGACATGCTCCGCCGTCAGCGTATTGCTGTCGCGCAGCGCGGCACGCTCCCCGGCATGATAATCGTCCTGCGCCGGATGGCGTTCGCCCCAGAACAGCCACACCGGACCGCCGCCGGTCGCATGCCGGTGGCGTGCGTGCGCGAGCAATCCGGCAAGGCCCGTGCCGTTCCCGATCAGGATCAGCGGCGTCGCTTCCGCCTGCGGCGCATGAAACGCCGGGTTGCTGCGGACGCGCGCGCGTACGACGCCCCCGATCGGCGCGCCCTGCGTCAGCCAACCCGATCCCAGCCCCGGCAGTCCGTCCGCGGCAAGACAGTGGCGCACGATCAGCTCGACGCGGCCCGACGGCGCGATCGAGGCGATCGAATAGTCGCGATGTGCGAGCGGCGGCAGCGATTCGGGATCGAGAACGCCAGCATCGACATCCGGCAGGATCCGGGTCGCGAGCCATGCGCGCAGGCCGGGCGTATCGTCCCAGCCCATGCGCTGCAGAATTGCCGCGACCCGCCGCGGGTCGTGCTGCGGCAGGATTTCGACGATATCGCCCGCCGCCCAGTCGGCCGGCGCATCCATCGGTTCGAGGGCGACATGCCACGTCGCACCGCCGCTGCTGCCCGGATTGAGCAGCCGCCGCTCGATCAGCCGCCAGTCGCCCATCGGCGCGGGTGCCCAGTCGGGCTGATCGGTGCGTGCGCCGAGTGCGCCAAGCTGCTGCTGCCACTGGCGTTGCGCGTCGGCCGCATCACCGTCCATCTCGATACAATCGAACAGCCGCGTCGCACCGCCCGCGTGCAGCCAGCGATCGATCCGATGACCGAAGGCGCAGAAATCGGGATATTCGCGATCGCCGAGCGCCAGCACCGCATAGCTGAGGTGCGACAGGTCGCCGGAGCTTTGCGTGAGGCGCCGGGCAAAGGCGCGCGCCGTGTCGGGGGGCTCGCCCTCGCCATAGGTGCTGGCGACCACGAAAAGGCGCGAGGCGCGGGCCAGCGCCGCCTCGTCCAGCGCCGACAGCGGCAAGGCGACCGCATCGGGCAAGGCCTGCGCGGTCAGGCGCGCGATCCGTTCGGCCGTGCCGGTCTGCGACGCATATGCGACCAACGTCCGGGCATCGGCCGGCACGATCGTCCGCGAATCGTCCGCCATCACCTCGGCCAGCGCGGCCTTGCGACGGCGCCGCGCCAGATAGAGCAGGAAGCCGGTGATCGTGAACAGCGGCATCGTCAGACTGGCGAGCGTCATCGCCAACCGGCCCGCCAGACCGAAATACGCGCCGCGATGGATTTCGTAGATGCCGAAGACGATGTCCTGCCCCCAGCTGCGCTGCGCATAGGGGGTGTAGGTGGTCACCCTGTTCGTTCGCGCGTCGATCGTCACCTCATCCGACACGCGATCGTGCCGCGCGTCGGGCAGTTTCGCGCGGAATTCGATCTTGCCCTCGCGCGCGGTCGCCGTCACCGCCGCATAGGATCGGCCCGCCGTGGCGCGGTCGAACGCCGTCCAGGCGGCACGCCAGTCGACGGGCGCATCGGCCTTGCCCTTACCCTTGCGCTCTCCACCAGCGCCCGCTTTACCTGCGGGCTGTTCAGCGACGAGCAGATGCCGCACACCGGTGCGATACCAGTCGTACGACCACCACAAGCCCGTGCTGGCGCTGATCAGGTAGAACAGCACTACCCATCCCCCAACCACGGCATGCAGCGCGCGATACAGGTTGCGCCCGGTGCGCCGCAGGTCGAGCACGAACCAGTTGCGCCAGTCGAGCGGGCGGCGCGGCCAGCGCAGATACAGGCCGGATAACGCGAAGAAGATCAGCGCCAGCGCCGAAAAGCCCGTGATCTGCCGCCCGATCCCCTTACCGCCGCCGGGCAATGCGAGCCAGCGGTGCAGATTCTCCACCGTGTCGAGAACGGCTTCGCCACGCGGCGTGCCCGGCACCCGCCCCGTCACGGGATCAAGATAGGTGACGTGACGCGTCTTCGACGCTCCCGTCGTATAGCTCGCCATCGCCGCGCGGGTGGGATCGCGTTCAACCACCAGCCGGCCGATCCGGGCATCGGGCCGTTGCGCCTGGAACCGGGCGACGAGGTCCGGCGCGGACAGACGCGGTCCGGGCTGCGGCGTGACCGTCACGATGCCGGGATTAATCGCCGCGATAATCTCCGGCGAGAAGCTGATCATCGCGCCGGTCACGCCCATGACCGCCAGCACCAGACCCGCGGTGATCCCCAGGAACCAATGGATCTGAAACAGGATCCTGCGCGTCATCCGGCTCTTTCGTTCCGCTGTTGTTATTGCGATTTAGTTGCGTTAGCGGGCGCATCCTCAGGGGTCAATGACGCAGCGGTGTTCGCGACTGTGCCGGTGAGGGCTCGAGGGCAGGCGCTCGAAATGGCCGCGCGGGCGCAAGATATCGGCATTGCGGGTGAACACGCCGCCCCTCAGTCGATCGACGTCGACGACGACCGCGTGCTCTATTGGCAGATCGCGGTCTTCCGAAGCGATGGCAGTACCCACGCTTCCTCCGGCGCCGACACTGATGCTTGGCGGGGGACGCATTTTTGATCCGCGACGCTCAGCTTTCGACGAGCTCGACGACCTCGAAATCGTAGCGGGTCCAGCCGCGCTGCCGGGCGGCGTCGGCGGTGGCGGCGCGCTTGCCGTTCGCTTCGCGCAGCGAAGTGCTATGGCCCCAGAACACCTCGGTGCCGCCCGCCTCGGTCACCGCGACGATCCGCCAATAATGGGTGAAGGGCGCGGCGGTCGGCCCGATCGTCTTCACATAGCCATCGGACAGAGTGGCGGTCAGCAGCCGCTTGCGCTTGGCCATGGCGCGTGGCTCAGGCGGCGGTGGCCGGCAGCACGACGGACGCCGGCGCCGACGCCAGGCTGGCGGCCAGCTCGGCATTGCGGAACGGCTTGGTCAGACGCGGGATGTCGGGATCGATTCCCTCTTCCTCCGCATAGCCCGACACGATCAGCACGGGCAGGCCGGGCCGCAACCGGCGGATCTCTCGCGCCAGCTGGGCGCCGCTCATCCCGGGCATCAAATGGTCCGAGACCAGCACCGCCGGCTCCAGCCCGCTATGGATCAGTCGCAGCCCCTCTTCCGCCGACGACGCCTCGACCACGTCGTAGCCGAGATCGGCGAGCATGTCGGCGGTGCTCATCCGCACCAAGTCCTCGTCGTCGATCAGCAGCGCGATGCCGAGGCGCTTGACGACGTGCGTCACTTCGATCGGCGGTTCGTCGTCGAGCGCCGCGGTGGCACTGATCGGCAGCCACAGGCTGATCGTCGTGCCCGCGCCCGGCGCGCTTTCGATCGTCAGGCCGCCACCGAGCTGCGCGGCTAGGCCATGCACCATCGACAATCCCAGCCCGGTGCCCTTGCCGACGCCCTTGGTGGAAAAGAACGGCTCGATCGCGCGGCGCAGCGTATCGGCATCCATACCGACGCCGGTATCGCTCACGCTCAGCCGCACGTAATGGCCGCGCGGCAGCGCACGATCGTCGAGCGCCGCCACGCTTTCGCGCCGTGCGCTGATCCTGAGTTCGCCGCCGTCGGGCATGGCGTCGCGCGCGTTGACCGCCAGGTTGAGCAGCGCCATTTCCAGCTGGTTGAGATCGGCGCGGGCGGGCGGCAGATCGGACAGGTCGACCCGCACGTCGATCATCGGGCCCAGCGTTGCCGCCATCAGACCCGCCATATTCTCGACCACGCGCTCGACATCGATCGCGGTCACCTGCAACGGCTGGCGCCGCGCGAAGGCGAGCAGGCGCTGCACGAGCGTCTTCGCGCGCTCCGCCGATTGCAGCGCGCCCTCGATCAGCCGTTGTTCGCGTTCGGTGCCGACGCCCTTGCGGACGAGCAGGTCGAGCGAACCGATGATCGGGGTGAGCAGATTGTTGAAATCGTGGGCGACGCCGCCGGTCAGGCTGCCCATCGCCTCCATCTTCTGGCTTTGCCGCAACGCCTCACGCGCGGTTTCCAGATCCGCCTCGCGCGCCTTGGCATCGCTGAGATCACGTCCGATCGCGACGAAATTCACGCCGTCCGCTTCGGGCGAGACGGTCCACTCGATATGCTTCCAACCCCCGTCGCGCGTTGCGATCCGATTTTCGAACCGGGCCGGGCGACGCGTTTGCGCCATGTCGGCAATCGCGGCCGTCGTGTGCGCCACATCCTCGGGGTTCATGATGCTGATGTAGCTGCGGCTGAGCAGCTCCGCTTCGCTCCAGCCCAGCACCTGCGTCCAGGCCGGGCTGACGGCGGACATCATCCCCACATAATCGGCGCGCGCCAGCATATCCTGCGACAGCGTCCACAATCGGTCACGCTCGGCGACGCGCGCGGCGACCTGTTCCTCCAGCGTTTCGTTGAGCTGGCGCAGCCCCTCCTCGGC
>OFQU01000323.1_pt1 | contig 10762 bp, 1 predicted proteins | sample 1542981 | NCBI WGS metagenome assembly OFQU01 (sample SAMN07774233, study PRJEB24372) | wastewater metagenome | isolation source: Exp Tend CN 90WW | collected 2016-02
CTGCTGAGCCTGCGCCTGCTGCGTCTGGCCGAGCAGGAACACGTGTTGCTGTTGACCTTGCATCACATCATTGCCGATGGCTGGTCGATGAACATTCTTATCGACGAGTTCATGCGCACCTACGACGCGCTGGTGGCGGGGCGCGAACCGTCGCTGCCGGCACTGACCGTGCACTACCGCGATTACGCCCTGTGGCAGCGCAGCTGGCTGGAGGCGGGTGAGCGTGAGCGGCAACTGGAGTACTGGCGCGGGCAACTGGGCGACGAACATCCGGTGCTGGAATTGCCCACTGACCGTGCTTATCCGGCGCAATCGAGTCATCAGGGGGCGCGCCTGGAAACGGTGATCGATGCCGCGCTGCGCCAGGAATTGAAAAGCCTTGCCCAGCGTCAGGGCGTGACCCTGTTCGTGGTGTTGCTGGCCGCGTTCAAGACCTTGTTGCATCGCTACAGCGGCCAGACCGACATTCGCGTCGGCGGCCTGATTGCCAACCGTACCCGCAGTGAAACCGAAGGGCTGATCGGCTTCTTCGTCAACACGCAGATCCTGCGCAGCGAAGTCACCGCGCAAACCCGTTTCGCCGAGCTGTTGCAAAGCCTGCGTGAAGCCGCCCTCGGTGCCCAGGTCCATCAGGAGTTGCCGTTCGACGCCTTGATCGAAGCCCTGCAACCGGCGCGCAGCCAAAGCCACAACCCCCTGTTCCAGGTGATGTTCAACCACCAGCCGCTGGTGACCGACTTGCAGCACGTGCAACTGGAGTCGGGTTTGCAGGTCGGCTATCTGACCGAAGAACAACTGGCCGGCAGCGGTCGACAACATGCCGCCACCAGCGACCTGATGCTCGACACCCGCGAAGAGGGCGAGCAACTGTTCGCCGCCTTCACCTACGCCACCGATATTTTCGATGCCGCGACCATCGCCGCGATGGCCGGACACTGGCGCAATATTCTGCTGTCCGTCTGCCGCGACCCGCAGCAATTGATCGGCGACGTCGCGCTGCTGGCGCAGGTCGAGCGCGCACAGCTGATTCAGGCCACGGCGAGCGAACCCGCTTTCGCCAGCGTGCAGACCCTGTTCGAGGCGCAAGTGGCACGTACGCCGCAGGCAGCGGCGGTACGCCTCGCCACGGCGCCGTCACCGTCACTCACCTACAGCGAACTCAATGCGCGCAGCAATCGCCTGGCGCATCAGTTGCGTGCGCGTGGTGTCGGGCCGGACGTGCTGGTCGGCGTGGCGTTGGGACGTTCGCTGGAGCTGGCGGTGGCCTTGCTGGCCGTGCTCAAGGCCGGCGGCGCCTATGTGCCGCTGGACCCGCAAACCCCGGCCGAACGCCTGCGCCATGTGCTGGATGACAGCAGCCTGAAACTGCTGCTGAGCGATCACGAAAACCTCGCCAACCTGCCGGATCTGGGGGGCGTCGATTGCCTGTGCCTGGAGCAACTGGACGACAGTGACCACGCCGACAATCTGTCGGTGACCGTTGATGCGCAGCACCTCGCCTATGTGATCTACACCTCCGGCTCCACCGGGCGACCGAAAGGTGTTGCGGTCAGTCACGGCGCGTTGAGCGAGTTCATCGCTCGCGCCATCGACTACAGCGACTTGCGCGAAGGCGACCGCGTCCTGCAATTCGCCACCAGCAGCTTCGATGGTTTCGTCGAGCAATTCTTCCCGCCGCTGTGTCATGGCGCCGCTGTGGTGTTGCGTGATGCGCCGTTGTGGGACAGCGCGATGTTGCGTCAGGTGATTGTCGATCACGGCATCACCCTGGCCGACCTGCCGGCCGCCTACTGGTACTGGCTGGTGCAGGAATACGCGGCGCAGCCGCCGGCCGGTTTCGGCGCGCTGCGGCAGATTCACGTCGGTGGCGAGGCGATGGCGGTGGACGGTTTGCGCCTGTGGCAACGGGCCGGTTTGGGCCATGTGCGCTTGCTCAATACCTACGGACCGACCGAAGCCACAGTCGTCTCGACTATTCATGACTGCACGGCGCTGACGGCGGATGCCGTGTCGTGGCGCGGCATTCCGATCGGCCACGGTCTGGAGGCCCGTCGGCTGTACGTGCTCGATGATGACTTGAACCTGTTGCCGCAAGGCGCGGTGGGTGAGTTGTACATCGGTGGCCCGGGCCTGGCCCGTGGTTATCACCGTCAGCCGATGCTCAGTGCCGAGCGCTTTATCGCAGACCCGTTTGCTGATGGCCAGCGCCTGTATCGCACCGGTGATCGCGCCCGACTGCGCGCTGACGGTGCGCTGGAATATGTCGGCCGGGTCGACCATCAAGTGAAGATCCGTGGCTTCCGCATCGAGCTGGGCGAAATCGAATCACGCCTGCAACAGTGCGCGGGCGTTCGTGAAGCCGTGGTGCTGGCGGTGCCGCTCAGCGGCGGTCAGCAACTGGTGGCCTACGTGGTTGGCGAGCAGGCCGTGCTGGCGGGCGCCGCCAGCCAATCGGCATTCCGTCAGCAGATCCGCACCGCGCTGCAAAGCCATCTGCCGGATTACATGGTGCCGGGGCACTTGCTGCTGTTGCCGAACCTGCCACTGACGCCGAGCGGCAAGCTCGACCGCAAAGCCTTGCCGGCGCCGGATGCCAGCCAGTTGCAGGGCGACTATCGCGCGCCACAAACGGAGACCGAGCAGTGTCTGGCGCGGATCTGGGCCGAGGTCCTGCAGGTGCCGCGGGTCGGTCTGGATGATCACTTTTTTGAACTCGGTGGCCATTCGCTGCTGGCCGCGCAAGTGATTGCGCGCATCAAGACTCAATTGGGCGTGGTGTTACCGCTGCGCAGCCTGTTCGAAAAACCGTTACTGACCGATCTGGCGGCGCTGCTGGCACAACAGGCCGGCGGTGCAACGGACGACGACTGGTCCGACATGGATCAGTTCATGAATGCTTTGGAAGGAGAGGAAGTATGAGCGGCACCATGGCGGAACGCATCGCGAAAAGGTTCGTCGGTTTGCCGCTGGAACAGCGTCGACAGTTTCTGGCCAGACTGCGTGAGGACGGCAAGGACTTCAGCCTGTTGCCGCTGCCGGTCAGCCGGCACGAGGCCACGCCGATTCCGTTGTCGTTCGCCCAGCAACGCCTGCTGTTTCTCTGGCAGCTCGAACCGCAGAGCGCCGCGTACAACATGGCCGCCGGCCTGCGTCTGAACGGGCGCCTGGACGAAGCGGCGCTGCAACGTTCCTTCGATCATCTGGTCATGCGCCATGAAGTGTTGCGCACGGTGTTCCATACCGATGGCGATCAACCGTATCAGGTGATTCTCGATCAGCAACCCATTGCGCTGGAGCGCATCGACCTCACCGGTTTGCCGGTGTCGGAGCGCGAGGCGGCCCTGGCGCAACAGGTACAAACCGTCACGGCGCGGCCGTTCGATTTGCGCCACGGGCCGTTGCTGCGCGCCAGCCTGTTTGCAGTAGCCGATGAACAATTCGTGCTGGTGGTGAGCATGCACCACATCGTCTCCGACGGCTGGTCGATGGACGTGATGGTCAAGGAATTCGTCCAGTGCTATCAGGCCTTCAGCCTGGCGCGCGAGCCACAATTGCCCGCTCTGCCGCTGCAATACGCCGACTATGCGATCTGGCAGCGACGCTGGCTGGAAGCCGGCGAGGGCGAGCGGCAACTCGAGTACTGGCGCCAGCAACTCGGTGAAGAACAGCCGCTGCTGGAAGTGGCGCCAGACTACGCCCGGCCCCTGACGCAAAGTTTTGCAGGGCAGACCCTGAGTTTCGATTTCGGCGCGCAGTTGTCCCTGCAACTCAACGCCTTTGCCCGCAGCCAGGGCATCAGTCTGTTCATGCTGGTGCTGGCGGGGTTCTCGCTGTTCCTCTCGCGCCACGCGGGGCAGCGCGACATCCGTGTTGGCGTGCCGAATGCCAACCGTGGCCGCGCCGAAGTCGAAGGGCTGATCGGTTTCTTCGTCAACACCCAGGTGCTGCGTTGCGAAGTGGATGAGCGCGGCAGCTTCGCCGACTTGCTGGCGCGGGTGCGCGAAGCGGCGTTCGGTGCCCAGGCGCATCAGGAGTTGCCGTTCGAGCAACTGGTGGACGAACTGGTCGCCGAGCGCACCCTCGGTCACAACCCGCTGTTCCAGGCCAAGTTCAACCAGAACGTCGGCATGCAGAAGCAACGCTCGATGACGCTACCGGGGCTGAGCGTGGCGGAATACCCGCTGGACAAGGACGGCACCCACTTCGATCTGGCGCTGGACATCACCGATGACGGCACCTTGATTCACGGGCAGATGACCTATGCCAGCGACCTCTATCGTCCAGAGACTGTCGCCGGTTTTGTGCCGGCCTTGCTTGGCCTGTTCAGTGAGTTGCTGAAAGCACCGCAAGCGCCGTTGCACAGTGTTGCCCCGTTGGCGCCAGCGGTGCTTGCTGCACCCGGCGAACCGGCGCAGTCGGTGTTGCACCTGTGGGATCGACAAGTCGCGCAGCAGCCCGAGGCACTGGCTGCGCGTGACCTGCATCAGAGCATGAGTTTTCAGGCGCTGGATCAGGCGGCCAATCGTCTGGCCCATCATCTGCTGGCGCAGGGGCTGAACATCGGCGAGCCGGTGGCGGTGCTGATGGAGCGTTCGCTGGACTGGCTGACCTGCGTGCTGGCGATCTTCAAGGCCGGCGCGGTGTACATGCCGCTTGACGTCAAGGCGCCGAACGCACGGCTGCAGCAGATGCTCGGCAGTGCCGGGGCGCGGCTGCTGCTGTGCGCTGAAGGGGATGCGCGGGTGTCCGCGCTGGCGGTGGATGGATGTCAGGGGCTCGCTTACGCACCCACGCAATGGCAGGCGATGGCGGACGTCAGCCCGGCCGTGAGCCTGTTCGCGCAGTCACCGGCCTATGTGATTCACACCTCCGGTTCCACCGGGCAACCCAAGGGTGTGCTGGTCAGCCACGGGGCGCTGGGCAGTTACGTGCGCGGTGCGCTGGAACGCCTGGCACCGACGCCGGACAGCAGCATGGCGCTGGTCTCGACCATCGCCGCCGACCTGGGCTTTACCGTGCTGTTCGGCGCGTTGTGTTCCGGGCGCCTGTTGCACGTGTTGCCGGAAGAACTGGGTTTCGACCCGGACCGGTTTGCCGAATACATGGCCACTCACCGCGTGGGCATGCTGAAAATCGTCCCGGGGCATCTGGCCGCACTGTTACAAGCTGCCCGGGCCGCCGATGTGTTGCCGCAGCACGCGTTGATCGTCGGCGGCGAAGCCTGCTCGCCAGCTCTGGTGGAGCGCGTGCGTCAGCTCAAACCGGACTGCCGCGTGATCAACCACTACGGGCCGAGTGAAACCACGGTCGGTGTGTTGACCCACGAAGTTGGCGAACTGGCGGCCGATGCGCGCTGTGTTCCGGTCGGCACTGCGCTGACGGGCGCGCAGGTTTACGTGCTCGACGATGTGCTCAACAGCGTCGCTGATCAGGTGGCCGGCGAGTTGTACATCGGTGGTGACAGCGTGGCGCTGGGCTATCTGAACCAGCCCGGATTGACCGCCGAACGCTTCCTGCCCGATCCGTTCGGCGCGCCGGGTTCGCGGGTGTACCGCAGCGGCGACCGCGTGCGGCGTAATCGTCAACAGGCCATGGAATTCATCGGCCGCGCCGACGATCAGGTCAAGGTGCGCGGTTATCGCGTGGAACCGGCGGAAGTCGCACGGGTGCTGCTCGGCCTCGACGGCGTCAGTGAGGCTGCGGTGTTGGCGTTGGCTCTGGATGATGACCCGGCGCGGCTGCAACTGCTGGCGTGGTGTGTGCCGGTGGCGGGTGTGAGCCTGCAGGCGCAGGGGCTGCGCGAGCAATTGCAGGCGTGCCTGCCGGAGTACATGGTGCCGGCGCAGATTGTGCTGCTGGCGCAACTGCCGCTGACCGCCAACGGCAAACTCGACAAGCGCGCCTTGCCGGTGCCGGGGCTGGTCACGCAGCAGTTCGTCGCGCCGGTGGGTGAGGTCGAGGAGAAGCTGGCGGCGATCTGGGCCGAGGTGCTCAAGCTGGAGCGCGTGGGCAGCAGCGACAACTTCTTCGAACTGGGCGGTGATTCGATCCTCAGTCTGCAAATCATTGCCCGGGCCAAACGCCAGGGTATCAAGCTGAGCCCCAAGCAGCTGTTCGAAAAACAGACCATTGGCCAATTGGCCGCGGTGGCCAGACTGATTGAAGCGAAACCCGCTACGACTGCGGCGCCGGCAGCGCGCGGGCCATTGCCGTTGTTGCCGATTCAGGCGCGGTTCTTCGAGATGGAGATTGCCCGGCGTCAGCACTGGAACCAGTCGGTGATGTTGCAGCCGACCACGCCGCTCGACGCCACGCATCTGCGCACAGCACTGGCGGCACTGGTCGAACAGCACGATGCGTTGGCGCTGAATTTCCAGCTGTCGGGCGATACCTGGCAGGCATTACCGCAGAGCCAGCGCGATCCTGAATTGCTGTGGGTGCGCGAGCTGGACAGTCTGGCGTCGTTGCCGGCACTCGCCGATGAAGCCCAGCGCAGCCTGGATCTGCAACTGGGGCGCTTGCTGCGCGCGGTCCTGGTGAACCTGCCGAACGCTGAACAACGTCTGTTGCTGGTCATCCATCACCTGGTGGTGGATGGCGTGTCGTGGCGCATTCTGCTGGAAGATCTGCAGCACGCTTACACCGCGTTGGCGGCGGGCACGCCGCTGATCTTGCCGGGTAAAAGCAGCTCGCTGCACAGCTGGGCCGAGCATCTGCACCGTTACGGGCAGAGCGAGGCGTTGGCCGCTGAAGGTGCCTGGTGGCGCCAGACCCTGGAGGCGGGCGACGCAACGCTGCCGCGAGATTTCCCGCAAGAGCACCAGACGCGTGCGCAAGCGGCCCGGGCCAGCTCGCGCCTGAGTCAGGCACTGACCCACAAGCTGCTGAAAGTGGCGCCGGCGGCGTATCGCACGCAGATCAACGACCTGCTGCTGACCGCACTGGCGCGGGTATTGTGCGACTGGAGCGAGCAGCCTTCGGTATTGGTGCAGCTTGAAGGACACGGTCGCGAAGACCTGTTCGACGATGTTGATCTGAGCCGCACGGTCGGCTGGTTCAGCAGCCTGTTCCCGGTGCGCCTGACACCTGAGGCGACGCCCGGTGCGTCCCTGTGCGCAATCAAGGAACAACTGCGTGCGGTGCCGGGCAAAGGCATCGGATATGGCGTGCTGCGTTACCTGAGCCGTTGCGCCGAGTTGCAGGCATTGCCTCAGCCGCGTGTGACCTTCAACTATCTTGGCCAGTTCGACGGCGCGTTCAACCCCGAAGAAGGCGCATTGTTCGTGCCGAGTGGTGAAAGCACCGGCGCCAATCAGGACGCGGCGGCACCGTTGGGTAACTGGCTGAGCGTTGACGGTCAGGTCTACGGCGGTGAGCTGGAATTGACCTGGACCTTCGGCACCGGCATGTATCGCGCAGAAACCATTGAGGCGCTGGCCGAGGCCTATCGTCGCGAGCTGGAACGTTTGATCGAACATTGCTGCGACAGTGGCGAGGCCGCTGTCACGCCGTCGGACTTCAGCCTGGCAACGCTGACTCAGGCACAACTGTCGGCACTGCCGATCCCGGCCCGCGACATCGTCGATCTGTATCCGTTGTCGCCGATGCAGCAGGGCATTCTGTTCCACAGCGTCAACGATCCGGACAGTCCGGCGTACACCAACCAATTGCGCGTCGATGTGCAGCATCTCGACGCCGAGCGCTTCCGTCAGGCCTGGCAGCACACCGTTGATGCCCATGAAATCCTGCGTACGGCTTTTGTCTGGCCACAGGATGCCGCCGCTGCGGTGCAAGTGGTGCGTCAAACTGCGCAGATGCCATGGAGCACACAGGACTGGCGCGGTCGTGCTGACCTTGGCACAGCGCTGGATCAACTGGCCGGCGACGACCTCGCCAGCGGGTTCGACCTGACCGGGGCGCCGCTGTTGCGGGTGACGCTGGTGCGCACGGACGAGGCCACGCATCACCTGATCTACACCTGCCATCACATCCTCATGGACGGCTGGAGCACTTCGCAGTTGTTCGGCGAAGTGCTGCAACGCTACGCCGGCATCACGCCGAGCGCAGGGCAGGGGCGTTATCGCGATTACATCGAATGGCTCGGCCAGCGCGATCAGCAGGCCAGTCGGCAGTTCTGGAGCACGGCGCTGGCGGACCTTGAACAGCCGACGCGACTGGCCAGTGCCATGCCGGTCAGGCACGCCGCCAGCGGCTATGCCGATCACCAGCATGTGTTCAGCGAACCGCTGACCGCCGAACTGAACCGCTTTGCCCGCGAGCAGAAAGTCACCCTCAACACGCTGGTACAAGCGGCGTGGCTGCTGCTGTTGCAGCGTTATACAGGCCAGGATCACGTGGCGTTCGGCGCGACGGTCGCCGGGCGGCCGACGGATTTGCCGGGTGTCGAGCAGCAGATCGGCCTGTTCATCAACACCTTGCCGGTGGTGGCGGCGCCATCGCCGGAGATCGGCGTCAGCCAATGGCTGCAACAGGTGCAAGACCTCAACCTGGCCTTGCGCGAGCACGAACACACGCCGCTGTATGACATTCAGCGCTGGGCCGGCACGGGTGCCGGGGCGTTGTTCGACAGCATTCTGGTGTTCGAAAACTATCCGATGGCTGAAGCACTGGCGCAGGGCCCTGAGACGGGCCTGAAGTTCTCGGCAATCCGCCGGCAGGAGCAGACCAACTATCCGCTGACGCTGGTCGCGGTCACCGGCCGCGAGCTGAGTCTGGGCGTGAGTTACGATCAGGCCAGTTTCGACGCTCCAGCGATCAGTGTGTTGAGTGCGCAGTTGCAAGGCCTGCTCGAGCAGTTCCTCGCCGACGCCACGCAGCCGCTGGGCGCGCTGCAACTGCTCGCCGAGCCACAACGGCAACAAGCGATCGAGTGGGGCAAGGCGCCGGTTACCACGCCGGATCAACGCACGGTGCTGGCGCACATCGCCGCGCAGGTGCAGCGACAGCCACAGGCGAACGCGGTGCTGTTCGCTGAGCAGTCCATCGCTTACCAAAACCTCGATGCCAGGGCCAATCGTCTGGCGCACAAGCTGCAAGGCATGGGCGTCGGGCCGGAAGTGCGCGTCGGTGTGTGCATGCGCCGCACGCCGCAGATGCTGGTCGGCTTGCTGGCGATCCTCAAGGCCGGTGGCGCCTACGTACCGCTCGATCCGGATTACCCGCAGGAACGCTTGCTGCACATGCTCGACGACAGCCGCGCGGCGGTGCTGCTCACTGAGCCAGCGGCATTGGCGATGCTGCCCGAAACCTTGAGTGCGCAGGTGCTGCTGGTGGACGAGAACGTCGCCAGCGAATACCCGGCCACTGCGCCGCTGGTTAACCTCGCGGCAGACAATCTGGCGTACGTGATCTACACCTCCGGCTCCACCGGCAAACCGAAAGGCGTAGCAATCAGCCACGGCAATCTATCGGCGCTGATTCAATGGTCGGCTGGGGTCTATCGCGAAGAACAATTGCGCGGCGTGCTGGCCTCGACCTCGATCTGCTTCGATCTCTCGGTGTGGGAAATCTTCGTCACGCTGGCCTGCGGAGGCTGCCTGGTGCTGGCCGACAACGCCCTGGCGCTGGCGGATTTGCCGGCGCGCGATCAGGTAACGCTGATCAATACCGTGCCGTCGGCGATCGCCGCGTTGCAACGGGCCGGGCAGATTCCGTCGTCGGTCGGCACCATCAATCTGGCCGGCGAACCGCTCAAGCAGGGTCTGGTCGACAGCCTCTACGCCAGCACTCAGGTGCAGCAGGTCTACGATCTTTACGGGCCGTCGGAGGACACCACTTATTCGACCTTCACCCTGCGCACGCCAAAGGGCCGGGCGAATATTGGCCGGCCGCTGGACAACACCGTGGCGTACCTGCTCGACAGTCAGTTGCAGGTGCCGCCCGAGGGCGTGGCGGCCGAGCTGTACCTCGCTGGTGCTGGGGTGACGCGCGGCTATCTGCGTCGTGCCGCGCTGACCGCCGAACGCTTTGTGCCGAATCCTTACGCGAGCAACGGCGAGCGCCTGTACCGCACCGGCGATCTGGTGCGCCAGGGCGACGATGGCAACATCGAGTACATCGGTCGCGCCGACCATCAGGTGAAGATTCGCGGCTTCCGCATCGAACTCAGCGAGATCGAAGCACGCCTGCTGGAACTCGACGATATCCGTGAGGCGGTGGTACTGGCGCAGGACGGCGCCGCAGGCAAACACCTGCATGCCTACCTCGTCGCCGCGCCGGACAGCGAGCGGTCGACGCTGGCCGAGCGGGTGCGCAGTGCGCTGGTCAGCCGCTTGCCGGCGCACATGGTGCCGGGGCATCTGCACCTGATCGACGCGATCCCGCTGACGCCCAACGGCAAGCTCGATCGCAAGGCGCTGATGGCGTTGGGCGAGAGCCCGACGCAGGAGCAATACCAAGCGCCGCAAAGCGATCTGCAATGGGAGGTCGCGACGATCTGGCAGCAAGTGCTGGAAGTCGAGCGGGTCGGGCTGGCGGACAACTTCTTCCAGCTCGGCGGCCATTCGTTACTGGCGACGCTGGTGGTGACCCGGGTGCAGGAACGTCTGGGCGACAAGGTGCCGCTCAAGGCGCTGTTCGAAACCGACACGCTCAAGGATTTCTGCGCGCGGATCGAAGCGCTGCGCGTCGAAATGTCGCCCGTTCAGGATGAATTGGCTAAATCACTGGAGGCCCTCAAACGTCTATCCCTCGATGATCTGGAAAAACTGATTTCTTGAGAGGGAAAAACGCGTGCAAGAGT
>OFQU01000324.1_pt1 | contig 10753 bp, 14 predicted proteins | sample 1542981 | NCBI WGS metagenome assembly OFQU01 (sample SAMN07774233, study PRJEB24372) | wastewater metagenome | isolation source: Exp Tend CN 90WW | collected 2016-02
ATGACGGAGACGACCGCCACCGTCACGCAGCATGGCGCCGAGGATTATCTCAACCGCCCGGCGAGCGCGGGCGCGCCCGTCGCCGCGGCGGATATCGAAATCCGTGCCGACGACGGCGTCACCGTTCTGCCCCGTGGCGAGATCGGCGAGCTTTGGGCGCGCGGGCCGATGATCGTGAAGGGCTATTGGAACAAGCCGGAGGCGACCACAGCGACCTTCGTCGATGGCTGGGTACGCACCGGCGACCTTGCGCGGATCGATGACGACGGCTTCCTGTTCATCGCCGATCGCGCCAAGGACATCGTGATCCGCGGCGGCGAGAACATCTATTCGATCGAGGTGGAGAACGTGCTCTACGCCCATCCCTCGGTCACCGACGCCGCGCTGGTCGGCATTCCGCACCGGACGCTGGGCGAGGAGCCGGCGGCGATCGTCCATCTGTGCCCCGGCTGCACCGCGACCGAGGCGGAATTGCAGGGGTTCGTGCGCGAGCGGCTGGCGGCGTTCAAGGTGCCCGTCGCGATCCGCTTCCTGCCCGAACCGCTGCCGCGCAACGCCAATGGCAAGATCCTGAAACGCGAGCTGAAAGCGCTGTTCGAGGATCATTCCGCCGCCGCCGCTTAGGCGGGTGCAAACAGAAGGGTGGCGGCGCGCGAAAATGCGCTAGAGCAGGGGGATGGCCGACGATCCCGATCCTGCTCCCCCGTCACCCTCCATCACGCCTGAGGAGCAGATCGCGCTCGGCGCGCCTCTGATGCCGGGCACCCGCAGCGAGATCGGCCGCATCGCGCAGCGCCGCGATCGTCTGCTCGCCGCGTTCACGCTGATCGCGGGCATCGGCCTTGCGCTCGGCACGCCCTTCGCGCTGAAATCGGGCGCGGAATTCTTCCTGCCGCTGACGACGGCGCTGGTGATCGCCATCGCGCTGGTGCCGGTGCTCGAATGGCTCGAACGGCGCGGCATCCCGTCCGCGATCGCAGCGCTGTTCTGCATCCTGGTGTTCCTGATCATCGCCAATATCGCGATCGCGGCGATCGTGGTGCCAGCGACGGACTTCTTCCAGCTGCTCCCCAGCCGGATCACGCGAATCCAGCACAATCTGTCGCCGTTGCTCGACCTGTATTCGACGCTCGAAAAATCGGTGAACAAGATGTTCCGGCAGATCGCGTCGACGCCGGTGCGTCAGCCGCAGACCGCCGCGGTCGCACCGCCCAGCTCGATCCTGGAACTCGCCGCGACATCGGCGCCAACGGTGATTGTCCAGTTCTTCTTCGGTATCCTGATCGTCTTCTTCTTCCTGTCGGGCTGGACCGGCCTGCGCAAGAAGACGATCACCGGGCGCACCAGCTTCGACGGGGCGATGGCGACCGCCCGGGTGATCCAGGACGTCGTCGACGACGTGTCCGCCTATCTCGGCACGATCACGCTGATCAACCTCACTCTGGGTGGCATCGTCGCGGGCGCGCTGTATTTCCTCGGCATGCCGTCGCCGCTGATGTGGGGCGGTATCGTCGCGCTGCTCAACTACATCCCCTATTTCGGGCCGATCCTGGCGGCGTTCCTGCTGGCGATCGGCGGTTTGATGACCTTCACCGACATCTGGCTGGCACTGATCCCGCCGGGCGTGATGATCGGCTGTCACCTCGTCGAGGCGAATGCGATCACGCCGCTGATCGTCGGCCATCGGCTGACGATCAGCCCGCTGATGATCCTGGTGTCGATCAGCTTCTGGGGCTGGGTATGGGGCACCACAGGGGCCGTGCTGGCGGTGCCGCTGCTGATCATCATCCAGACCGTGCTGGGCGCGGCGGGCAAGCCGGATATCGCCGGATTCCTGTTCGAACACGGCACGTTGGTGCATCAGGAACGCGCCCGACGACGCCGGAGCGAGGGGGAGGGCGAAGAAGGTCGTTGACACCCCCCGCGCCCTCGCTTAGTGGGCGCGCCTCAACGCTTTCAGCGGGTGTAGCTCAGTTGGTTAGAGCGCCGGCCTGTCACGCCGGAGGTCGCGGGTTCGAGCCCCGTCACTCGCGCCACCGGTCAGGACCGGTGGCATCCGCCCCAAGGGCGTCAATCCTTTCCCCATATGTCATGGCTCGCGTTAGCCGATCGAGCGGCGTCCATCTGCTATCCGAGCACGTGCGTACCGTGCCTTTCGACACGCGCAGGGCGCACGGACTGCGTTACCTCCAGCGCCCGGTCTCCATCCACAGCAGCAGCGGCTTGAGCGGCAGGATCCAGACGATCCCGGCGACGAGATAGAAGGGCGCCTGCAGCCACCAAGGCCATGTGCCGACGACACCCGACAGGCTGACGATCCCCACGCACCAGATCGCGATCAGGCTCAGGATGATGAGCATGCCAGCGGGTTTGCGCCACGTGGGGGTCATAAGGCGATCCAGTCTGATTCGGTGGCGATGGCGTGGAGCGGCATATCCCACGGATCGGCCGGCAGCGCAGCGACTCGCTGCACCGACCATGCAATCCCCACCCGCCATGCATCGGGATGGGCGGCAAAGGCGCGATCATAATGGCCGGCCCCTTGCCCCAGGCGATTTCCCGCGTCGTCGAAGCCCACGAGAGGCGTCAGGATGATGTCGGGCGACACCTCAGGCGCATCGGCTGCGGGTTGCAGCAGGCCGAAGGCGCCGCGCTCGAGTGGGCGCGACGGGTCCCACGACAGGAAGCGAAGCGGCGCGGCTCGCGTCGTGACATGTGGCAGCGCGAGCGCGCATCCAGCCTCGCGGGCAGCGTCGGCGAGCGGCGCCGGATCGGCCTCGCTACCCAGTGGCCTATAGCTTGCGACGATCAGACCGGGCCGTAAACGGTCAACAAATGCCGCCGACAGCCTGATCGGCGTCATCGGCGCGAAGCCGTCACGAACAGCGCGCAGTCGGGCGCGGAGGGCGAGCTTGTCGGTCATCGCTCCACGCGGTCACGAGAGGAGAGGGCGGGTGGCGGGACCGCCATGGCCGTGTGCCAAAATATCCACTGACGCCCTGTAACGTCAGGTGGGGACCATGTGCGTCGGACCAGGATCCGGGCAGGGACAGCCCCCATGGATGATGAATAGCCTCAGGGATAAAGTAAGGCTCGTACCGGGCAGAACCCGCCGCCGATCAATTTAGGATGGGCGGAGCGCACTGGCAATGGGCAGGCGCCTTATCCTGCCGCCGGATCGTGCTCCAGTGCGTCGGCCAGCGCTTCCAGCCGATCTGCGATGCGTTGCAATGCCGGTTCGCTCACCGCCGCGCCCTCGGGCGGGCGCTGGCGGACGTCTTCCAGGGCGTCGGCGAGCATCAGGGCGACGAACAGCATCGCCCGCTCGCCCGGTACGCCGCCCGCGGCGCGCAGGGCCGCCGGCCAGCGCTCGTCGAGCATCTTGCCCAGCTCCACGAGATGCGCTTCCTCACCGTCGCGGCAGGCGACGGTGTGCGGACGACCGCCGATCGGCAGCGAGACGTTCGCCATCAGGCCGGCGTCCCACGAGCGATCACGTCGTCCAGCGCGCTCACCGCTTCGGCCATGCGCGCCTTCAGCGCCGCATGGCGGCGCGCCAGCGCGTCGCCGGCCGCGGCACGGGCCGCGATCGCGGTTTCGATTCGGGCGATCGCCGCGTCGATGCGATCGACGGCGCTCGGCGTATCGGGGGGCGTGTCGGGAAGCGGTTCGGCCATACCTCCTGACCTAGGCGCGCACCGGGGCAGCGGCAAGTCGTCAAACCGCTTCGCGCAAACACGATCCGCGCATCGCCCGCGGTTGACAGACGGGCGTTCCCCCTCGCAAAGGCGGGGCCGCTTTAACACGTTTAACGCGGCCCCGAATCCGATGCGCCGCGACCCATTGCGAGGAGTGAAGCAGATGACGGTGAAGGTTGCGATCAACGGCTTCGGCCGCATCGGCCGACTGGTGGCGCGCGCGATCATCGAACGCGGTGCCGGCGACCTCGAACTGGTCGCGATCAACGACCTCGCCGATGCCAAGTCGAACGCCTGGCTGTTCAGCCGTGACAGCGTTCACGGGAAATACCCCGGCACCGTCACCGCCGAAGGCAACGACCTCGTCATCGACGGCAAGCGCATCCGCGTCACCGCCGAGCGCGATCCCGCGAACCTGCCGCACAAGGAACTGGGCGTCGATCTGGTGCTCGAATGCACCGGTTTCTTCACCGACAACGTCTCGTGCCAGAAGCATATCGATGCGGGCGCGAAGAAGGTGCTGATCTCGGCCCCGGGCAAGGGCGTCGACCTCACCGTCGTCTACGGCGTCAACCACGACAAGCTGTCCGCCGAGCACACGATCGTCTCGAACGCGTCCTGCACCACCAACTGCCTGGCGCCGGTCGCCAAGGTGCTGAACGACACGGTCGGCATCGAACGCGGCCTGATGACCACGGTCCACGCCTATACCAACGACCAGAAGATCCTCGACCAGATCCACCCGGACTTGCGTCGCGCCCGCGCCGCCGCGATGAGCATGATTCCGACCACCACCGGCGCGGCCCGTGCGGTGGGCGAGGTGCTGCCCGAGTTGAAGGGCAAGCTGGACGGTTCGGCGATTCGCGTGCCGGTGCCCGACGTCAGCCTGATCGACCTGACCTTCACGCCGAAGCGCGACACGACGAAGGACGAGGTCAATGCGATCCTGAAGGCCGCGTCGGAAGACGGCCCGCTGAAGGGCGTGCTCGTCTATTCGGACGAACCGCTCGTTTCGATCGACTTGATGCATTCGCCGCAGTCATCGACCGTCGACAGCCTGGAAACCGCCGTGCTCGACGGCAAGCTCGTCCGCGTCGTCAGCTGGTACGACAACGAATGGGGCTTCTCGAACCGCATGGTCGACACCGCGACCGCCATGGCGAAGTTCCTCTAAGGCATCGCCAATGACCCATTCCGTCATTGCGAGCGGAGCGAAGCGATCCAGAGCGTCACGCACGACGCTCTGGATCGCCGCGTCGCTGCGCTCCTCGCGATGACGGGGCGGGTATGACGACTGCCGGCACGCTTGTCGGGATCGCCCGGCACGCCTTTCCAAAGGCGCCGATGGAACTGGTCGAAGCGGTCGACGTGACGGTCGAAGGCGGCCTGCACGGTGATTTTCGCGGTGCGGTGAAGCCCGGCGGGCGTGGCAAGCGGCAGGTGACGCTGATGGAGCGCGGCGACTGGGATGCCGCCATGGCGGACCTCGGACATACGATCCCGTGGCAGGAACGGCGCGTCAACCTGCTGGTCGACGGCTTCGAGATCCCGCAGGTGCCCGGCACTCGGCTGCGCATCGGCGCGGTCGAGCTGGAGATCACGGTCGAATGCGACCCGTGCAGCCGCATGGAGACGATCGCGACCGGGCTGAAGGCGGCGCTGACCCCCGACTGGCGGGGCGGGGCCTGTACGCGCGTGAAGGTGCCCGGCCGGATCGCGATCGGCGATCCCGTGTCGGTCGTCTCTTTTCCTTAAGATCTGAAGGACGATATCATGGCTAAGGCCTTCAAGACGCTCGACGATATGGGCGAAGTTCGTGGCAAGCGCGTGCTGGTGCGCGAGGATCTGAACGTCCCGATGGCGGACGGTGCGGTGACCGACGACACGCGGCTGCGCGCGACGCTGCCGACCGTCACCGAACTCGCCGATCGTGGCGCGATCGTGTTGATCCTGGCGCATTTCGGCCGGCCGAAGGGCACGCCAAACCCTGAGATGTCGCTCAGCCGGATCGTCCGCCCCTATTCCGCCGTGCTGGGTCGCGAAGTCCGCTATATCGATTGGCAGGGTGACGAGGCGGCCGTCGCGACGCTGCAACCCGGCGATATCGCGGTTCTAGAGAACACCCGCTTCTTCGGTGGCGAAGAGAAGAACGATCCGCAAGTCGTTGCACGCTTTGCCAAATTGGGCGACCTCTACGTCAACGATGCCTTTTCGGCAGCGCACCGCGCCCACGCCTCGACCGAGGGGCTGGCCAAGGTGCTTCCCGCCTTCGCCGGTCGTGCGATGGAGGCCGAACTCGACGCGCTCGAAAAGGCACTGGGCAACCCTGACCACCCCGTTGCCGCCGTGGTCGGTGGCGCCAAGGTGTCGACCAAGCTCGACGTGCTCAAGCACCTCGTCACCCGCGTCGATCACCTGATCATCGGCGGTGGTATGGCGAATACCTTCCTCGCGGCGCGCGGCGTCGATGTCGGCAAGTCGCTGTGCGAGCATGACCTGACCGGCACCGCGGAGGAGATTCTCGAGGCCGCGGATCGCGCCAATTGCACCGTCCATCTGCCGTATGACGTCGTGGTGGCGAAGGAATTCCGCGCCAACCCGCCGGTCCGCACCGTCAACGTCCACGAGGTCGCGGCGGACGAGATGATCCTGGACGTCGGCCCGAGCGCGGTCGAGGCGCTGGGCGATGTGCTGAAGAACTGCCGCACGCTCGTGTGGAACGGCCCGATGGGCGCATTCGAAACGCCGCCCTTCGACGTTGCCACCGTCAGCCTGGCGCGCACCGCCGCGGCGCTGACGCAGGACGGCAGTCTCGTCTCGGTGGCGGGCGGTGGCGATACCGTCGCCGCGCTCAATCAGGCGGGCGTGGCGGATCGCTTCACCTTCGTGTCCACTGCCGGTGGCGCCTTCCTCGAATGGATGGAAGGCAAGGCGCTGCCCGGCGTCGCCGCGCTCACCGCCTGACCCGAATGCGAGACGCCGCTCAGGTCGGCGGCGTCTCCTTCAACAGCGGCACGACGATCGTATTGAGATCGTCGAGGTCGAGCGATGCCGCCTTGGCGTAGCGGACGACCCCCGCACGATCGATGACGTAATTGGTCGGCACCGCATTGCCGATCAGCGGATATTTGCCCTTCACCCGCCGCGTCGGCGTGATCGCCATCGCCGCGAACAGCGGCTTCATCCGAAAGACCGGCACCGAATCCTCGGTCGCCACCGCGAACACACGCAGGCCGTGCTTCTGCTGCGTGCGATAATAGGCATCCAGCAGCGGCAGCTCCGCGCGGCACGGCACGCACCACGTCGCCCAGAAATTCAGGATCACCACCTGTCCGCGCAGATCGGCGAGCCGCACCTTGCTGCCATCGATCAGCGTCAGTTCCGCATCCGGCGCGGGCTTGCCGACCAGCGGCGACGCATAACGGTCCGCCGCCGCGCCCGCGCCGCTCGCGGTCAATAGCGCAGCGACGATCGCAAGCCGGATTGGTGTCATGATCATTCCCCCTTGACCCGCATCAAGCGTGCTTTGGCGCGTGGCGTCAAGGCTGCACTCGCCCCTTGCACAAGCCCCTGCCACGCCGTAGGTTAAACGCGTTAAACAGGCAGGGAGCCGGCATGCTCGGAGTGCGACTCGACACCGAATTGGAAGAGCGGCTCGCCGCGGTCGCGCGCACCCAGGGTCGCAGCAAAAGCGACATCGCGCGCGAGGCGGTGCGTCGCTACGTCGATCTGCATGACGACGCCTATCGCCGCGAGGCCCGCCGCCAGTCGACCCGCGCATCGCAACGCGTATCGAGCGACGATGTGATCTTCTGGCAGGATGCGCGCGCGTGGAAATAAGGCATGGCGGCATCGTGCTGGTCGATGGACCCGACGGCGCGCCGGCGCGGCCGTGCGTCGTCGTTCAGTCCGACCTGTTCAACGCGACGCATGCGACGATCACCGTCTGCCCGCTCACCTCGGTGATCGGTGGCGAGGCGCTGTTCCGCGTCGTCATGTCGCCCCGCGAACACAATGGCCTGACCGCCGAATGCGAGGTGGAGGTCGACCGGATCACCAGCGTCGCACGCGATCGCATCACCGCGGTGATCGGCGATGCCAGCCCCACCCGCATGGAGCAGATCGATCAGGCGCTGCGGCGCTGGCTGATGCTCTGACGACCCATTTCACGACGTGCCCCCAAGGAGCTACTCATGACCACGAACGTCACGCCCGCCGTCAAGGCGATCCTCGACAAGTATGAAGCCACCAGCCCCGCGGTGAAGGCGAACCTCGCCCGTATCCTGATGCAGGGCAAGCTGGGCGGCACCGGCAAGCTCATCATCCTGCCCGTCGACCAGGGCTTCGAACATGGCCCGGCGCGCTCGTTCGCCGTGAACCCGCCGGCCTACGACCCGCATTATCACTATCAGATGGCGGTGGACGCCGGCCTTTCGGCCTATGCCGCGCCGCTCGGCCCGCTCGAGGCGGGTGCCGATACCTTTGCCGGCCAGATCCCGACGATCCTGAAGGTCAACAGCTCGAACAGCTGGGCGACCAGCATCGACCAGGCGGTGACGGCGAGCGTCGGCGATGCGGTGCGCCTCGGCTGCGCGGCGATCGGCTTCACCATCTACCCTGGCTCGGACCAGATTTTCGAGCAGATGGAAGAGATTCGCGAACTGTCCGAAGAGGCGAAGGCCGTCGGCATCGCGACCGTCATCTGGAGCTATCCGCGCGGCGGCAAGCTCAGCAAGGACGGCGAACTGGCGCTCGACGTCGGCGCCTATGCCGCGCACATGGCGGCGCTGCTCGGCGCGCACATCATCAAGGTGAAGCTGCCGTCCGCGCATATCGAGCAGGAGGAAGCCAAGAAGGCGTATGAGGGCACCGACTGGTCGAACCAGGCGGATCGCGTTCGACACGTCGTCCAGTCGAGCTTCGCCGGTCGCCGTATCGTCGTCTTCTCGGGCGGCGCGGCCAAGGGCGCCGATGCGGTCTATCAGGACGCGCGCGACATCCTGGCGGGTGGCGGCAATGGCTCGATCATCGGCCGCAACACCTTCCAGCGCAGCCGCGAAGACGCGCTGGAGATGCTGGCCAAGCTCGTCGCGATCTACAAGGGCGAGGCGTAAGCCGATCCTGCCGCCGCGGCTTTCGTCGCGGCGGCAATCGGGGTAGGGGGCGGGCATGACCGAAGACGATCCGCTTGGCCCCCTCGACCCTGAATTTGCGGCGCAGTTCCGCCGTGACGACCGTCGGCCGCCATGCCAGCTCTACCTGATTTCGCCGCTCGACGTATCGGGTGGCTTCGTCGACCGATTGGCCCGCGCGCTCGACGCGGGCCCCGTCGCGGCCTTCCAGTTCCGCGTGAAGGATATCGATCAGCACGCCGCAGCGAAGCTGGCGGAACCGCTTCAGCGCCTGTGTGCGGACCGCGAGGTCGCGTTCATCGTCAACGACAGCATCTCGCTCGCCAAGCGCCTGGGCGCTGACGGCGTGCATCTGGGACAGGACGATGGCGATCCGCGGGAAGCGCGTGATGCGCTGGGGCCCAATGTCCAGATCGGCGTGACCTGCCACGACAGCCGACACCTCGCCATGGAAGCGGGCGAGGGCGGCGCCGACTATGTGGCCTTCGGTGCCTTCTATCCGACTGCGACCAAGGCGTCGAAGCACGTCGCGGAGCCGTCGATCCTGTCCTGGTGGGCGTCGATGTTCGAACTGCCCAGCGTCGCGATCGGCGGCATTACGCCGGACAATGCCGTGCCGCTGGTGGCGGCCGGCGCGGACTTCCTCGCCGTGTCCGGCGCGGTGTGGAACGGCGACGAAGCCGCCGCCGTGTCCGCATTCACGAAGGTGCTGAACGGCTGAGCCGCTGACCCCCGTCGCCCTGGGACCCGTCCGGGGCGACAAACGTGGCAGGCGAAGCGCTCCGCACAAAACGGCTGTTCCACGAAACCCTTAGCCCCTCCGCCCGTTGATCCGCCTGCGTAACGGTCAGGGAGCGGATTGATGAAGGCGGCACTCACCACGGCACTCTTGGCGGGCGCCGCGCTCGCCGCGTCGGCGACGGCACAGGTGCCGCAAGCCGCCCCGGCGGCCAAGCCCGTCGACCGCAACCTGCTCCATGTCCAGGTCATCCTCGATTCGCTCGGCTTCGGTCCCGGCCTGCTCGACGGAAAGGGCGGCCAGTCGCTCACCGCCGCGCTGAAAGGGTTCCAGGAGGCCAAGGGCCTGCCCAAGACCGGCAAGCCCGACGCCGCGACGCTCGCGGCGCTCTATCCCTATCGTGCCAAGCGCCCGACCGCGCGCTTCATGTTGACGCGCGAGGCGCTCGCCGGGCCGTATATCAACCCGCTGCCCAAGGATTACGGCGAGCAGGCGAAGCTGCCGACGATCGGCTATGCGACGCCGATGGAAAAGCTGGCGGAGATGTTCCACACCAGCCCAGAGACGCTGATCGCGCTCAATTCCCCCTCGACGCGGCTGAAGGTCGGCAACACGATCATCGTACCCAATGCGCTGCCCGCATCGCGTAATTACGACGCCAAGCTGCCCGATCACTGGCGCCAGACGCTCAACATGCTCAACGTCGACGCCAACCAGCCCGTCGCCGACCACATCGTCGTCGACAAATCGGACAAGGTGCTGCGCGTCCTCGACAAGGACGACAAGTTGATTGCACAGTTCAGCGCGACGATGGGGTCGGAGCACGATCCGCTGCCGCTGGGGACGTGGAAGATCTACGGCGCCGATTACAACCCCAAGTTCCACTATAACCCTGCGCTGTTCTGGGACGCGAAGAAGGGCGACGAGAAGGAGCTGTTGCCGCCGGGGCCGAACGGTCCGGTCGGCGTGGTGTGGCTCGACCTGTCGAAGGAGCATTACGGCATCCACGGTACGCCGCACCCCGAACTGATCGGCCGGACGGAAAGCCATGGCTGCATCCGCCTGACCAATTGGGATGTCGCGCGCCTGGCGCAGATGGTGAAGCCGGGCACCAAGGCGGTGTTCCAAGCGTGAATGGGATGGTGACGCTCGCACCAAAGTCCGCGTCACCCCGGACTCGTTCC
>OFQU01000325.1_pt1 | contig 10732 bp, 8 predicted proteins | sample 1542981 | NCBI WGS metagenome assembly OFQU01 (sample SAMN07774233, study PRJEB24372) | wastewater metagenome | isolation source: Exp Tend CN 90WW | collected 2016-02
ACTAAAATCCAGCGGTCAAGTTTAATAGAAAGTTCGTGATCTTCACTTAACTCTTTGAGGCTCGATATATCTTTCCACGTATTGCCATAAATAAAGCCACTGGTGACCTCATAGGTATATAAATTGGTGTCTTCTTTATCGTAAAGCTGTTGATATTTAAGATGAATCTCACCACGCTCTAAAGCTAGATGTAAAGCTTTAAGTACCGTAGGCTCATTTGCTGTTTTTTGAGTGTCTAAAGTATCGCTGACAGTAGGGTTAATCAACTCAATCACAGGCATGTCAATACTGGCTCTTTGCTCAATTTCGCAATCCTCTTGATTGGTCGGTAAAGCGGTTTTAAAGGCTGAGCATAATAAGTTTTCAAACTGATCTAGATTTGAAATTTCACCTTTCAACAAAGTATAGCCAATGCGTAAATTTACGGGATAGCTATTATTTTCTACCGTAATGAGTTGTGGTTTGGTGAGCGCATTTAACGCAATCAGCTTAGACTCGAGTTTGGCCTGTGTTTCCGCTTGGAATAAACCAACGATGGTTTGCCCACCCGCCTTAAATAGAGGAATATGAGTCTGTTCATTTAAAAAGCTGTAAATATTGTTAAAATAATCACGCGTAGTTGCCCAGGTGGCTTTAAAAATTTCATCTGGACAAGAGCTGAGTGCAAAGCTAACCAAGGCATTCTGATCAGAAGGCTGTTTGGTCATAGCACGGTTAATTTGTTGATACGTATTAGGTTGTATCGCATGATTTTCAGTGTTGACTGATGGAGCAGCAGAGCGTTCAGATTCGGCTTCAATCGTCAGTTGGAGCGCATCATCTTCAGGTGCGGCTAAAAACTCAACTTTTAAAGGGTTTTGAGTTTGGGCATTGCTATTGAGAGTAGCAACTTCAAAAGCACCTAAATCAAACTGACCTTGTGAAATTTTCTTAAAACGGATTTTAAAATCGTTTACATCTTTCGGCTGGAGAATATCAAGCAGGGGTTGACCGATAATATCGTCCTCAGAGCTTAGGCCGAACAGTTGTAAGTATTCAGCATTGGCTGAAACATGAATCCCTTCTTGAATTAAAGCAATGGCTTTATTGCTTTCTTCAACTAAGGCCTGTGCTTGGTTTTGCGCTGTTTCAAGCTCATTCATGAGTTGTTGTTGGCTTTGCAATAAACGACTTAATGACAGTGCACGCAGTAGACCTAAGTAAAAGTTATCCGCTTCTTCTAAGTCCAAAATATCATAGACCCCTTTACGAATAAAACTTGCGTATTGGGTTGATTGATATTCATCGGGCTTTAATAAAATCAGCGGTAAATTGACTTGGTTAGAGTTACGAATCAAAGTCAGTGCTTGTTCATACTTTAGGTCATAAGCCCGACCAAAAATCACCACATCCCAAGGCAGATGAAGCTGTTTTTCAAAGTTTTGTAAGTCATCCAGTAAAGTGGCATGAACTTGATGATCACTAGAAGTTAAAAGGTCACGAATTTGGTTATAACGGATCTGATTATCATCAATAATGAGTAAACGTGTTTCCGTACGTTTTAACTTTTTAGATAATAATGGATTTCTCACTTCAATGCTTCCCATAAATCGTGATTCTTAATAGCATTCATTTGCTTTTGAATAAAACTTTGAACCAATGGTTCTTGTTGGTCATTCAACAATTCATAATCAAAACGAATAAAACTTTGTGTAATTAAATGTGCTTTTACTAAATAAATTTTAAGATCTTCATCACCTAGGCGTAAGTGAATGGTTTGTTTTTCTCGGTACATATTCGAACCTGGGACAATAAGACTAGTCTGTACTTCATCAAGCTGGGACGTTTGTACCAATAACGCAGGTTGATAGTTCTGAGTGGTTCGGTCTGTTTTTACCATTACGGCACATGGGAAAAGATCTTGCGCTAAGATTTCTAACCCTAGTTCCAAGCTTTTTTCACTTGATTGTTTAATCCAGCGAATCACACCACCGCGCCATTGGCTATGCGCATTTTCTTGGACCAAAATAAACTCACCTGTTTTTAAATGTGCAGGTGTTGGTCCAGTCCAACGAATACGGTAACCATTCACGCTAATATCTAAAACTTCGGCAGGGTAGATTTGTTTCGATTCACGATCAATCATACGAGCAGAACTCGTCTCCACAGGAATATTACTGTTCATGGAGTTGATCACGTGACTTTCATTCTGAAAGTTGTAGTTACTTTCTAGCTCTAAAGTTTCATTAAAATTTTTGCCTTTAGACAAATAAAAATGTGCGACTGACAGACCAAAACAAATTTGTAATTGGGCTGAGTATTCATAACGTTCATGCTTACGTTCAATATTATTGGTCAATAAGTTATGAATATGAAAATGCAGAGCAGGGGTAAGGAAAATCTTCTCATCGCGCGACAGTGGCTCGGCGCGTTTGGTTTGCATCTCTGAGAGATGATCAAGCAGAGCTTGCGTCGAAATAAAAATATTCGGCTGAATGTGACTATTTTTTTGAGAATTATAGGTCGGCGGATAGTCTTTTGATGCATCGACAATATAGCGAGATAAGGTGGTTTCTTTAGGTAAAATTTGAATCAGTTTCGCCCAATCAAAACTACACAAAAATAGTCCTTGAATTTCACCCGGACGGATTTGATGAGTATTAAAAATATCCAATAGAATGAGCTGCGCATAGGCTTGGCTAATATTGTTGAGTTGATGCTGCGTGCCTTGTATTTGATTAATGTTGGTCAAATAGAAGTTATTTTGAATAGCAGAATCCAAGAGTTGATGAGCTGCTAGCCACTGACCTGGAATCGGGGAGCTATAGAGCAAGTGCTGTTGGTACAACAACAGGGACAGTTGTTGTAAAGCATAATAACTCGATACGGTCCGAGCCGTTTGTAGGTTCTTTTTTTGGTTAAAAGCAAATAGAGAAAACTTATTTTGAGTGATTTGCTGAGAAACACGTTTTGCAATGTCGATATAGACTTTAGCAAAATGGCTACGCATTAATAAGGCAAGCTCAATAATATGGTCATTTCGATCAGTGGTGATGAGGCCCTGATTAAAAAAATGTTTCTCTAAACTGGTAAGCACATTTTCCAAATTCGGATGCAGTACTTGAACCAAATCAAAACGAAGTGTTTCACTGACTTGAAGCTCGGAGACTTCAAGTAAAGCTTGAAATAAGGAACGAGAAGAGTCACCCAATTGTAAAATGGATAAGTTTGCTAACCATTCTTGTAAGCCTTTGACTGTACTTGGGCAAAAACTAAGCTTATCCAACTTTAATTCGGTTGGTTTTTGGAAGATATCTGAAGTACTCGTCATCATCATCGTTATTATTTAACTCAAAAAGTTGAAACCCCGAAAAGTGGTGTCTTATTCTTTTCTCCCGCAATTTCCCTGACCAGCTTAGGAACCAGATAGCCGGGTAGATTCGCCAATAATCCTTGATATAAGAAATCAATGTCTTGCGGGTTTAAATCAAAATGGTGAGCCCCTTTTACTTTATCTAAAACATGTAAATAGTATGGCAATACACCTGCATCGAATAAACGGTAGCTCAAATCTGTCAAAATTTGAACGTGATCATTGACCCCTTTCAATAAAACCGCCTGATTGAAAACGGTGATTTTTTCTGCGACTAATTGCTGTAATTGACGGCAGGTAAGATCATCCAATTCCGATGCATGATTTGAGTGTACCACTAGAATAATGCGCAGCCTACTGTTTTTTAAGATGGAAATTAGCTCATCATCGACACGGTTAGGCATTACGATAGGAACTCGTGAGTGAATTCTCAAAAATTTAAGTTGGGGTATACTTTCTAAGCGTTCAATCCATAATTTTATTTTACGATTGGACAGCGTTAAGGGGTCTCCGCCACTCAAAATGACTTCATTAATGTCAGGTTGAGACTGAATATAGTGTTGAATATTGATCCAATCTTCTGACTTTGGCAGGTTCTCTTGATAGGGGAAATGTCGGCGAAAACAGTAACGACAATGAACGGCACAAGCCCCAGTCAGGGTTAGTAAAAAACGAGTTTTATATTTGTGCAAAACACCGGGTTGTTGGTTGGCTTGTTCCTCACCCAATGGGTCGGTCACAAAGTCGGGATGTTCTTCAAGCTCAAGATGATGGGGCAGGACTTGAAGGAGTAAAGGATCAAGCGGATTTCCTTTTTGCATTCTAGTCACAAAAGCACGGGGAACACGGAGTTTAAATTGGGTCGATGCAAGCAGTGCGCCTGACAGCAGTTGCTCAGGAGAAAGCTCTAGAATGTTAAGTAATTCTAAAGGATCGGTAATTAAATCGCTGAGTTGAGCTTGCCAATTTTGCTCTTGGTACAAATAATGAGTCATGCAATAAGGGGTCAAATACTAGGTCAAAAGAAAGTTAGGTCATCAAATCGGGTGATGTCGAAACGAGTTGTTCGGATGTATGCAGTCTAAAAAGGCTTTTTCAATACACAAAAACACGCGGAACAGGGCTATTTTATCAAGATCTTCGGCTTATAGGCAGTGGATTTTCATTGCTTCATAACACCTTGCTCATTTACAATACGAGGCATCAAAAAAGATGCCCTATCTTTATGGCACTGCTTTTCAAAGCTTTGGTGTCTAAGATAAAGACATAAATATTTAAGTTAGTTAGTTTGGAGTGCGCCAGTCATGGCCTATTATTCTACGAATGATTTCAAGTCAGGCCTTAAGGTTATGCTTGATGGTAACCCATGTTCAATCATGGAAAATGAATATGTAAAGCCAGGTAAAGGTCAAGCATTTAACCGCGTAAAACTACGTAATTTACGTTCTGGTAAAGTTTTAGAAAAAACATTTAAGTCTGGTGATTCTTTAGAAGCGGCTGACATTGTAGAAGTAGAAATGGAATACTTGTACAACGACGGTGAAATGTGGAACTTCATGGATCCTGTATCATTTGAACAGATCGCTGCTGACAAAACAGCAATGGGCGATGCTGCAAAATGGTTAAAAGACGATTCAAATGAAAAATGTACCATTATGTTGTTCAATGGCGTGCCATTAACAGTAAACCCACCAAACTTCGTAGTTTTGAAAATTGTTGAAACTGATCCAGGTGTACGTGGTGATACTTCTGGCGGTGGTGGTAAACCTGCAAAATTGGAAACAGGTGCTGTAGTACGTGTTCCATTATTTGTACAGCAAGAAGAAAGCGTTCGTGTAGATACTCGTACTGGCGATTATTTAGAACGTGCATAATGGTTTAAAAATAGACTATTATCGGAAGGGGTGATGAAAATCATCCCTTTTTTTTATGCCAAAGTATTAGATCAAAACAAGGAGATGCAGAGTAAAGTCGCAAAGGAAAACAGCAGTACCTCGAATAATTAAAGACGCTGATTGAATGCAACAAATATGAGGGATTGAAATGGAATCTGTTCAGCCGAAGTCAACCCTGACTTCAAAAATCATCTGGCTACTGGTAGCCATCGTCGGTGCAGTCTCTTTTGGGATATTGGCACTGAGTCGTGGTGAGCATGTCAATGCCATCTGGCTCGTACTTGCTGCGGGCTGTATTTATAGTATTGCTTATCGCTTCTATAGTTTATTTATTGCAAATAAAGTTTTTGAGCTTGATGAACGTCGCTTAACTCCCGCGCATCGTTTGAATGATGGTCTGGACTATGTTCCAACCAACAAAAGTGTTCTATTTGGACATCACTTTGCAGCGATTGCAGGTGCAGGTCCATTAGTAGGGCCTATTTTAGCAGCGCAAATGGGCTATTTACCTGGCACGATTTGGTTGCTTGTCGGTGTCGTGCTTGCAGGTGCAGTACAAGACTTTTTGGTGTTGTTTATTTCTACCCGTCGTGATGGACGTTCACTCGGTGAAATGGCAAAGCAAGAGCTTGGAACTTTTGCAGGTATTGTGGTCATGCTTGGTGCATTGGGGGTAATGATTATTATCCTTGCTGTTTTGGCACTGGTCGTGGTCAAAGCACTTGCACACAGCCCATGGGGTGTATTTAGTATTGCGGCAACGATTCCAATTGCACTCTTTATGGGGATTTACATGCGTTTTATCCGCCCGGGTAAAATTGCAGAAGTATCTATTATTGGTTTCGTTCTGATGATGCTCGGCATTGTCTACGGTGAAAATATTGCACAGCATCCATATTGGGGTGCGTTCTTTACACTGTCGGGCACTCAGTTGACATGGGCGCTGATTATTTATGGTTTCGTGGCTTCGGCACTGCCTGTGTGGCTATTGCTTGCGCCACGCGATTACTTGTCAACCTTCCTAAAGATTGGTGTTATTGCCGGTTTGGCAGTCGGTATTATTTTCGCAATGCCAGAAATGAAGCTACCAGCATTCACGCAATTTATTGATGGTACTGGCCCTGTGTTTGCAGGTTCAATGTTCCCATTCTTATTTATTACCATTGCCTGTGGCGCAATTTCAGGTTTCCACGCATTAGTGTCGTCAGGCACCACGCCGAAACTTGTGAACAATGAACGTGATATTCGAATGATCGGATATGGCGGTATGCTCATGGAGTCATTTGTTGCAATCATGGCTCTGATCTGTGCCGCAGTGCTTGATCCGGGTGTATATTTTGCGATTAACTCACCAGCCGCTTTACTGGGTACAAGTGTAGACACCGCAGCTGAAGCTGTTCGTAACTTAGGTTTTGTTGTTACTCCAGAAACATTAACTTTACTGGCTCAAGAAGTGGGTGAAAGTACCATCCTTTCACGTACTGGCGGTGCGCCAACTTTTGCTATTGGTATGGCTCACATCATTACGGAAATTTTCAATAGCCGTGAAATGATGGCGTTTTGGTATCACTTTGCCATTTTATTCGAAGCACTATTTATTTTAACAGCAGTTGATGCGGGTACGCGTGCGTGTCGTTTCATGGTGCAAGATACAGTTGGGATTGTGATTCCTGCGGTGAAAAACTCACATAACTTTTTCGGGAACTTGTTGGGTACAGCGGTTGCAGTTTCGGGTTGGGGCTTCTTTGTTTACCAAGGTGTCGTCGATCCGCTCGGGGGCATCAATAGCTTATGGCCACTGTTTGGTGTGGGTAACCAGATGCTTGCGGCAATGGCATTGATCTTAGGTACGGTTATCCTCTTCAAAATGAAGAAAGAGAAATATGTATGGGTCACGATTATCCCGACCATATTCTTGTTGGTAACCTGTATGACAGCGGGCTGGCAGAAAATTTTCCACGAAAATCCAAAAATTGGTTTCTTGGCACAAGCTGAACGCTTTAACAATGCAATTGCAAACAATGAAATTTTAGCACCAGCAAAAACGGTTGCTGAAATGCAAACCGTTGCGATGTCGAATCAGATCAATGCTGCACTGTGTGGCTTCTTTATGATTGTGGCGATTGTGATGCTCTTTGCTGCGATTAGAGTGATTCGTCGTGCATTGGCAAGCCCAGTTCCGACTGTGCATGAAGCAGAAGCCATTTATCGTGATCCTGAAGACATTCAGCCATCAAAAGCTGGACATTAAGGAGAGTCAGATGAATCTAAAATTTGCTAAAAGTGGAAAAACGATGATTTATAAAATCATTAAAATGACCGTGATGTCGCAGAAAGATTTGATTCTGAACCCTAAAAATTGGTCTCGAATTGCGACATTGTGGCAACGTTTGCAGCAAAGTTTTCGCTTGATGGTGGGGGTGCCTGATTATCCAAACTATTTGGAGCATATGAAAAAGCACCATCCTGATTTAGAAGCGATGGATGCTAAAACTTTTTATCGTCATTGTGTGGATGCACGTTATCCATCTGCAACGAATGGCATGAAAAAGTGCCCATGTTAATATAATTAATCAATTCAAAGACGGCACTTCGGTGCCGTTTTTTTGTGAAAATACTCAATTACATGCGGTTGCTCGTGTTAGATTCGACAGTGTACTTTTTGCATGAAGCAAGTTGTTACATCACGGCTTAAATCATAACGAACACGGAGTGTGATGCATAAAGGTTCAAGTCGTATATCGGACAGCTTTTGATTGCTATGGCTCTTAAAATACTGGAATGTTTGCAAAGGGAAATTGAATGAAAATATATATTTATGGTGCTGGAAGCATTGGGTGTTATTTAGGCGGAAGTTTGGCTGCTGCAGGTAGTGATGTTACTTTTATTACGCGTCCACGTATTCATGCAGAGCTTTCCCAATTTGGCTTAGTGTTAACCGATTATTTAGGCAAAAATATCAAACTTGCACCTCATCAACTAAAACTAACGATCGATCCTACTCAGGTTGTGGATGCCGATGTTATTTTAATCTGTGTGAAATCAGCGGCAACCGAACAAGTTGCACATGAACTCAAAGAATATTTAGGGGCTAAAACACCGCTGATCATCAGCTTTCAAAATGGCTTAAGCAATGTCCCTATTTTAAAAAGGGTTTTGCAAGGGCAGATGATTTTAGAGGGGATGGTTCCTTTTAACGTTGCCACGCAAGAAGCTGGGCATTATCATCAAGGTACCTCTGGTGCATTAAGTGTTAAGCAATATCCGAATCAAAATTTGCTTGAGAATGCATTTCAAAAAGCAGGTTTAGAGATTGTTTTTGAAAAAGATATGCTGGCTGTGCAGTGGGCTAAGCTTTTACTTAATTTAAATAACTCAATCAATGCATTGTCAAAAAAACCGTTAAAGGAACAATTGTCGATTCGTAAATATCGCCAATGTGTGGCAATGGCGCAGCAGGAAGCCTTAGTACTGCTTGATTATGCACAAATTAAACCTGCAAAGTTAACGGCAGTTCCGACCCATTTGATTCCAAACTTGCTGAGTTTACCTAATCCATTATTTAAATTATTAAGTCGTAAAATGTTGGCAATCGATCCACTGGCTCGGTCGTCTATGCAAGATGATTTAATTGCAGGTCGCCCCACAGAGGTCGACTGGATTAATGGTGAGGTTTTAAAACTCGCAGAACAATGCGGTAGACAGGCTCCAATCAATGCAAGACTCATAGAATTGATTAAGCAAGCAGAGAAATCATCGCTTTCATTTTCAATGAGTGCAGATACTTTAAAAGATCAGTTGAAATCTGCAGCGAAACAGTAGCTTGCGGTGACGTAGGTCATTCATACGCAAATCATTGAAGATTTATAAGGATCGCCTTTGAGTATGGTTGAAAAACCTGTATGTTAAACCTTGATTTATATTTTGATTGGGGAGAATAAGGTGCTTTGGGGAAAAGAGAAAACGGTAGAAACGTTGCAATATGACATGCTCGATGAATCACAGTTAAGTATTTTTTATCCAAAAATCCAAGAATTCCTCAATCAAGTTAATCAAATCGTTTTAGATAAAAATCAACAAACCCAATTAGCCTTATGCAGCCTTTTAGCTGGTGGGCATATCTTATTTGAAGACTTGCCCGGTTTAGGCAAAACCACTTTGGCCAGTAGCTTGGCGCATTTGGCGGGTCTTCAATTTAAACGGATTCAGTTTACCAATGACATGCTGGCAAGTGATGTGATTGGGGTGAATATGTTTAACCAAAAAGAACATCTGTTTGAGTTTAAGCAAGGGCCAATTTTTACTCAAATTTTACTCGCAGATGAAATTAACCGCTGTAGTCCGAAAACGCAGAGTGCGCTTTTAGAGGCGATGGAAGAGGGTGTGGTGACAATCGATGCAAGTCGTTATGTACTACCGCAACCTTTTTGGGTGATTGCAACGCAAAACCCACTTTTTCAAAGTGGAACCTATGCACTACCAGAGTCACAGCTCGACCGTTTTCTTATGCGGTTATCTTTGGGTTATCCATCCCGTCAGGCAGAAAAGGCTTTATTGCAGCAACAATCTCGTCATGACTTGATTCAGCAGTTGATGACAGTATTCTCCGAACAAGACATTCTCGCCTTACAAGCTTTGGTGCCACAGATTTATTTATCTGAAGAAGTCTTGGACTATATTTTAGATTTGGCGGTTGAAACCCGTAAAGGTCGACATGGGTTATCTACACGTGGCGTACTGGCTTTGAAGAAAGCAGCACAAGCCTATGCTCTGGTTAAAGCCCGTGCATTTGTTACACCGGATGATGTACAGGCTGTATTTGTCGCAGTGACCGCGCATCGAATAGGGCTGGGTGAAGCTGAAACTGAGCAACTGATGAAGCAAGTCAAAGTTCACTGATAGGATAAGCTGACGCATGCTGTGGCAAAACTGGATAAATAAACGCTTTCAATTTAAAGCTGAAAAACAACTGACCCAAAAAGATGTACTGGTGTTTATTTATCAGCAAGGATATTTGTATGTGGTGCTGATTTTAATCACCTTTATTGCTGGGGTGAATTATGCCAATAACTTAATTTTAGCGTTTTGTTTTTTAATCAGTGCTGTGCTATGTATGAGTTTTTATTTGACCTTTAAACAGCTACATGGGTTAAGTATTGACCTTGTATTGCCTGAAATAGGGCAGGTTGAGAGTGCATTGCAATTACAAATGCATTTCAAACAACATCATTCACAGCCTCGATATCTTTGGCTCGCTTATGCTGATCATATAGAACAGTTGTTTATTCAAGATACCCATCAGGTGTTCGATTTAAATTTTTTTCCAAAAGCGCGCGGACAGTTTAGTTTTCCAGAGATTAAAATATATTCGACTTATCCATTTGGCCTCGTTCGTGCATGGAGTTATTTTTTTGGTGGTGTTTTAAAAAGTATGCTGACATTAAATGAAGCCATTATTGATGTAAAAGAAGGTTAAGTCGAAGGC
>OFQU01000326.1_pt1 | contig 10696 bp, 3 predicted proteins | sample 1542981 | NCBI WGS metagenome assembly OFQU01 (sample SAMN07774233, study PRJEB24372) | wastewater metagenome | isolation source: Exp Tend CN 90WW | collected 2016-02
TCGACGTAGGCATCACCGGTAACAATGATGATGTCGCACGAATCCCAGCCAAGCTGATCCATCTCCTCCCTGCTCATTGGCAGGAATGGCGCTGGTCCGAAACATTCGGCCCAATATTTTGGATAGTCAAATAACGGCTTGGCTGCTTGCATGTCGACGACCGGTGTTGAGATGAAAAATCGCGGGCGCGGAATATAGCACAAATTTTGACCAATTCCGACGGCAATGGTCGGTTTCTCTTTGAGCCGATACCTTGCCGGTCTCGCCCCCCCTGCGGCGCCAAAACCGGCCACACAACCTGACTCCCCATCGGCCAGCCATTATCGGCAGCCGATGTGACAACCCTTCAAGGATGAAGAAATGTCACCGAAACCACCCATCAGGGGCACGGCAATTGTCGATGTCCATCCACGTCCCGGCGCAGTCGTCAGCGGGCAAGCGCCGCGCACGCGAGTATCCAGCGCCGGTGCGCGCCCCCCTGCCCGGTATACACCGGACAGCCCTGATCTGGATGCCATCCGCCGCGTGCCTGCGGTCACAATCACGGCGGCGTCCTCCTCGCCTGTCAGTCACCGTCCTGAAATGCGATCGCTGGAAGATTACTGGCAGAGCGCCGATATCCGCTTGCCGCCTGCCGATGACCAGGGATTACGGACGTTCAAGGGGCGCGACTACGTCGACCTGTCAGACGACCGCGTGGCGCTGGTGAAGAAGGATCCGGACACGGGACTCTACCGGGCCCGCTTGCCCAGTGAGCTCAGCCCCTCCGGCCCCGTGTTGATACGCGATGCACAGAGCCGGCTGTGGCATCCGCTCGATGATGCCAGACCGGCCACTTTTCTCCTGTCTGACGCACGCCTCGAAGCCTTTCGTACGGCGCTCGATTTCAGCGGTATCGAACCCGGGACGGATCGTCTGTACCGATTCAACGGCAAGCTGTATGCAGTCATCGCAGAACACGCGTATCAGGTGCTGCATGATCTGGATGCTTCCTCACCGAGGTCGGCGGTCATGCGCATCGTTCATCCCGCAGACCCCGTGGCCCGGGACCACGGCAATATTTACATCGGGACACGCCCGGGGCGCTCGGAGCCGATCGTTTTCGATGCGCGGCATGGCTGGGTCGCCGCCCAGGTGGGCGGTACCAGCGGGATGCGCAGACGGGGGCAAACGTCCGCCGCCAGCCATTCAGCCGATCTGGCCTTGGAGCTGCGGTTGATGGATCTGGAATTAGAGCAGGCGATCACCATGACCGATCAGTTGGGATACCGATGGCTGGCAGCCAAAGACAAGCAGAACGAGCGAAACATCCTGGTGCAACTGGAAGACCAGCACCGACGAGAACTGGGAATACTGGAAAAAACCGTCAGTCTGCACCTCGAACACAAGGAGGCCGTCGTCGCCATCAAGGGCCGTGAGGCCTACAAAAACAAACTGATCACGCTGCGCAAGGGACAGATCCTGTCCTGCAACCAGTTGATGATCGCCAACGATTCACGCAAGTTGCTCGACGGCCCGATCTTCGGCGGCCCCGACACCGAATACCGCGCAGTCGCCACACATCTGGCGGACAAGCTGGTAGTCATGAAACAGCGTGAGCATTTTGCCGAGGAACTGTTGCACAAGTGGCGCCTGTCCGAAGAGGAGTTGAAGGCGGCGGCGTACGACCCGATAGAAATTCATGAAATCGTCGCCTTCTGGGTCTATGCCGAAAGTCGCACGCTGCCCGATGCCGCAACCTCCCTGGCCAGCCATGACTTCAATGCCAAGTACCTGGCGTATTCGTTCGGCCAGGTAACGTTCTCCTACCGGGCACTCAAGGGCATGCCGGAAGAAACCCGCGTTGCGGTGCTGAGCAGCCTGTTCGACCAATGCACGGCCATTCGCGCCGCGTTCGAACACATGCCGTTGCCGCCCGGCGCCGAGCCTGCCCGTTCACACGCAAAGATCGTCGAGGCGGTCCAGGCTTTCGAAACCACACTTGAAGAAAGCCTGAACCGTTATCACCGGCAATTACTGAAGACGTCAATGCTGCCGGCGCACGAACAGCCCATCGACTTCGACTTCATCCCGCCGCAGGATCGCAGCGCACCGCCCGCCAGCCTCCGACGGGTTTTCCGCGCCAGGCACCACGGGGTCGACAAGATCAAGGTCGGGCGCCCGCGCCGCTCCGAGACCGGCGTGGAAGTGATTGATGTCATGAGCCCCGTGGACGCCGCTCAGGTCATGCACACCTACGCACTGCAAGAGGGCCAGTGGCGCCCGATCGTGCCTCTGCAGGCCACGCCTCTGCCAGCGCTCAGGGCACAGGCCGGGCAGCAACTGCAACGCACGCAATCCTGGCTCGACCGGGCCTGGCAGGACGAACGGGAAAAACGCAATGCCACCAATATTGTCGAGTTTCTCGTCAGCAAGGCGGACGCTTGCGATCACCTCGCCAGACAGATCGATACCGCTCCCGATCGCACCGACGCCGACACCGCCACCTTCGTCCAGCGTCTGCAGCAGGACAGCCTCCGCCTGCGCAGCGAAGGCGAACACATCCGGATTCGCCTGTACAAGGACAAGGCGTTTCTCAGCGCCGACCGACTGGCCTACTTGATCGCCAAGGAACAGATCAGCGTGGTGCAGACCCAGCCACGCACGGTCTCCGGCAAGGGCTCGGATAAACACTTTCTCGACGTTTATTCGCTCAACGACAGAAGCACCGGCGACCCCCTCTGGCACGCGCACTTTCACTACGACCGCATGAACAGCCCCAAGCAGGGCTTCACCGCACGCGGCGGCCACCTCAAGACCCTCGAGCAGAGCCGCCTGGGCATTAGCTCGCAACGCAGGGACGCCCGAAGCGGACACGAGCATGCCCCCATCTGGCGCGAAAGCATTGATGGCAAAACTGCACAGAAAATATTCGAACTGGCGACATGAGCCACTCACAGCACACTTTTCAAGGATGAAACCATGGTGATCAAACCACCCACCCGCCTCAATGTAGCGGTCGACGTTCACCCTCCGGCCCGGCCTCCGAGTACGCCCACCCCTTCACACCACATCGACGCAGGCCGGGTCAATTCGACACGCCGCACAGTGCCATCGCGGTCCGAGACGGGCGACATCAATGCGGACGCGATAATGCCCACGCGGGCGCCTTCGGTGACGCTCAACGAGTCGCCCCTCAGTATCCAGCCGACAACACCGCAGTCGATCGAGGGTTACAGCATGCCGGCCATCCCCGCGCTGCCGGACGCCAACAGCGATGGTTTCAGGGTGCACAGGGGACGGCGCTACGTCGATCTGGCCAACAGCCGTGTCACGCTGGTTGCGAGAGATCCGGACACGGGACTGTTCAGAGCCCGACTGCCCAGCGAGCTGATCGCTTCCGGCCCGCTGCTTCTGCGCGATCCCGTCAGCCGGCTCTGGCACCCGCACACGCCACTCGACGCGGACAGCTTGCCGCTGACCGATACGCGTCTGGCTGCCTTTCGCACGGACCTGGACTTCAGGACTGCCGCCGCCGATGTCGACGGTCTGTTCAGTCACGCAGGCAAACGCTACGTGGTCATCCGTGGCCATGCTTATCAGGCATTGCAGGATCTCGATGCCTCCACGCCCGAACGGGCGGTCTGGCGCATCGTCAAACCGGCTGACCCCGTGGCCACCGACACCGCCAATACCTATAACGCCAGTCGCGCCGGGGCAACCCTGGCAGTCACCCGAAACGAGCGAAACGAATGGCTGGCAATCAACACCGGTCTCAAGGGCGGCATGCCACGCCATCCGGCGCTCAAACCGATACATGACGAACTGATGCAGCGCTACCAGCCCATTCATAACGCGCACAAGGCCATTGAAAGGTCATCGCAACAATACGATGCCCTGCATGAGCAGGTGCGGCTGCAACCCGAAGGCAGTACCGAAAGAACCGAGGCCCTGATCAAGCTTGAAGTGCACATGCTCAAACTCCTCAAAATGCAGGCGGACTTCGTGCAGTCGCTGATCGATAACAGGGAATGGCTCAAGCATTTGAAAGCCAGCGGGCAATATAAGCGGGAATTGCGAACGTTCCAGAAGGAACGGGTGGAGAACCTGAACCGGCTCATGGTGATCATGGACATGCGAGTCAAACCTCTCGCCTTGGCCGTGTCCGTAAGCACTTACCGGAGAGTCATTACCCATCTGAACAAGAAGCTCAAGCTGCTCGAAGACCGTCAGGCCTTGATGGAACACATCAAGAAATCCGACCCCAGCTCAGTGTCTGACCTGGATGAATTGAACAACAAGCTCCCCGGCGTCGATCAGATCAAATTCAACCAGTTGACGCTTTACCTGCGCCTGCTGACGGATGACTCTCCAAATCCGCCCAGTCCGGGCATGGAATCGTTACGGGCGATCGACCTGTTCACCGAAAGTCTGAAGAGCATTCCCGAGCACCAGCAACCGTTGGCGTTGTTATTGGCCCTCGATCAGCTAAAGAACGAGAAAGGCCGATTCGCAGCGTTAATGACGCTGGAGAGTCCGGAAAAGGTCGGCTACATCAAAGAAATCATTACGCTGATCGAGCAATACGAAAGCAAAATCGAAAGTCGCCTGACCAGGATCTATGACAGTTTTGAGCGCAACACCGAGCTTCCGCATCTCGATCAGGAGATCGATTTCGACTTTGTTCCGCCGCAGTCGAATACCTCGCCAGCCGTTCCGGCGCCGCCCAGGAAAATGTTCCGTACCCGCCAACACGGCACTTACAAGGTACTGGTGGGAGAAACGGAAATCGCTACCGATGGTAATGTCACGCTCAAGGTGCCCGACCCGTTCCGCCCCGACAGCCCGCCGCAGCGCTACGAAAAACACCAGGGCGAATGGTTGCCGGTGCGCCCGCACATTGTCGACACACCTCGGCCCGAACGCCTCAGCGAAGCCCGTCGCCTGCTGGCCGGCGTCGCCGGACACTTGGCCGAAGCAAAATCCAGGGAAGCCAGAAAAACCAACCCGACGGATATTCTCGAGTATCTGGGCGCCGAGGCCGATCGCCTCAACGATCAGGCAAGATTGCTGGAAAACCATCAACAGGCCGTCGATGACAGCGAAACTGCCGGGCTGGTCGCACGCTTGCGCAGCGCTGGCGACTCACTGACCGAAGAAGGACAAAACGTTCTGGTGCGCATGTACAAAAACAGAGCCGTGCTGGATGTCATGCGCCTGAATTATCTGCTCGACCATGGCGAACTCGATGTGGTCCGTAAGGTGTCTCGCAAACCGATGGGCAAAGGCGCGAAAAAAACATTTCTCGACGTTTATTCGATCAATGATCGCTCTGACGCCATGCCGTTATGGGAAGCCCATTTCCACTACGAGGCCCACGACAGCCATGCGCTGAATTTCACGGTCAAGGGCGGGCATCTGAAAACCCTTGAGCAGGCCGGACGCGGCACGTTGTCCCAGCGCAGGGATGAACAGGCCGGTTTACCGCACGTGGCCATCTGGCGTGAAACCTTCGATGGCAAAACCGCACAAAAAATATTCAACCTGGCGGCTTAAGACCGCCGGACAAACCTCAAGGCAATGACGCCAAATGCCTCACGGCTCCCGTTCGCGAGGGTCGAGGGGCAACCCTGCAAGGATGAAAATATGAAGATTCGCCCCCCCGTCAGAGGCACCACCACTGTCGACATCCATTCCCCTGCGACCTCCCCCGCACAGGCCCCCTCGTCGTCGCTCGACAGACCGGGCCGGATCGATGTCTGGGCGCCAACCACGACGCTGGCGCGGTACCACCCCGAGCCTGGTAGAGCACGACCCGACGTCAATCCCGATGCGATTGCGCCAGCCCCTCCATTGACCGTTCATGAGCTGCCGACGGCTGCAACCCTGCCCTCGCCCCGTGCGCAAACAGCCATCGAGTCCTACTGGATCGCCACTGGCGCACGCTTGCCGGAGGCTGACGCACAAGGTTTTCGTACACTCAAGGGACGCCCATATGTCGATGTGCCGGACGGCGGCATCGTGCAGATCGGCATCGATCCGTTGACCGGTCTGTACCGCGCCAGACTGCACAGCGAACTGACCCCTTCCGGCCCGGTGCTGGTGCGTGATGCCGACAGCGCGCTCTGGCATCCGCGCCCGGACCTTGAGTCGATCATCTTCACACTGTCCGAGCCCCGCCTTGAAGCCTTCCGGACAACGCTGGACTTCGCCCACGTCGAAGTCGATGGCGACGGCCTGATCCGTCACGAGGGCAAACTCTACGTGGTGATCCACGAACGCACCTATCAGGTCTTGCATGATCAGGAGGCGTCGTCGCCCCACGCGGCGGTGATGCGCATCATCCGGACGCAGGATCCGGTGGCCCGTGACCCGGACAACGTGTATATCGCCACTCGTCCCGGCCGATCGGAAGCCATCGTGTTCGACCCCCGGGATGGCTGGGTGGGCGTCAACGTCGCGGGAACGGGCGGAATGCGCCGTGGCGAACCGGAACGGCCGGTGCGCCAAAGTCTGGCCGAGCGCTTGGCCGCTTTCGTCAATCGCCCGAAAAGGCTGGAGCCTCGCGTGCGCAAACTGTTCCCCTCCTTTGACGATCAACAGGTTGCGACCTGGCTCCAGTGGTTTGGCGACACCGCCAGCGCCGCGCTGACTCGCAAGGAAGCTGAATACAAAACCCTGAAAAAGGATTTGCTTGCCTGGATCGAAAGCGGCGCGCAGACCTCCTCAGCTTCAGAGGTCAAGGCGAAGCTGATCGCCGATGAGATCAAACGCTGCTGGCGTCACGAGACCGCAGCGCGGCTGATATTGTCCGCCGAAGGCATATCCCTGCCGGTACTGAGCGCGGATTTCCGTCACGTGCGCGTGTTAACGCTTTCGGGCGTCAACGGGTCGGCTGCCGCCGAGACTTTTCTGTCCGGTTTTTCCGACCTGCGCAGCTTGTCCATCAAGCATTCCAGCCTTGAAAAACTACCGGCTCCGGTGGCGGACATGCGCAAGCTGACACGGCTGGACTTGAGTTCGAACCACATAGAACTGGATCAGCAAGGCGCTGCAAGGCTGGCCGGCCTGAACCAGTTGATTGCGCTCGACCTTTCCCATAATCCTTTGAACAACACACCGGACTTCAGTGGCATGACCGGATTGAATTCGCTGGATCTCAGTCACACCGGAATCACTCACTGGCCGACAGGCCTGGAGGAGATGAGCGCATTGACAGACCTGAATCTGAGCCACAACGCGCTTCGGGAAGTGCCACAGGCCTTCATTAATCCGGCCGCAGAACGCCTGGCGTCAGTGGCGCGTATCAACTCGGTCACACACCTGGCGGGTAACGACTTCCCTCCGGGCTACTGGAGAGAATTCGACAGTTACTGGCGGCGACTGAACAGAGAACATCCCGAGCTGATCAAGACGACGCGCCCGACAGCCTTTGATACCGAAGATTCAGGGGTTCAGCGCTATCGGCGCTTGTATCCGGGCAAAAGCATCAAGGCCTGTCGGGACTTCATCTGGAGCCTTGAACAGGACGCCGCAGGCATCCGGCTCAATAACCTCGAACAGGAGTTCAGCATGCTGAAAGGCCAGCTCGATGCCTGGGTGTTTTCCGGCGGTGGCATCCGTCAGCGCTATATTCGGGCGAATCAATTGCAGATCAACGCGCAAAACCGTAACGACCGGACCGAGGCGAGCAATCGGATACTCGCTTGCTGGCGGCGTGAAACACCCCAGAAACTGGCCAACGACCAAACGCCGATCGGCCTCGAGCTGGACCTCAGCGGTCTGAACCTGCCCAGCCTGCCGGACATTGATGTGGACTTCAGTCATGTCGGTTCGCTGAAACTGAGCAACATGAGCCTGAGCACGTCGCCCGAAGGTTTTCTGACCCGTTTTCGCCATGTGCGCTGGCTGGACCTTTCGCGCAATCAACTGCGTGAACTACCGCCCGCCGTTGGCGAAATGCACGGTCTGACCCGTCTGTTTTTGCAGGACAACCAGATTGCCCTGACCGCCGAGAGCGCCCAGGTTCTGGCCGGACGCAGCACACTGCGCGCCCTGTGGCTGAACGACAACCCTCATTTGGCTATCACCCCGGACTTCAGCCAGATCCTCGATATGCGCTCGCTCAATCTGGCGAGCACTGGCATCGACGCATTCCCCACGGGACTTGTCGACCAGCCCTTGCTCGACACTGTCAATCTGCGTCACAACCGGATCACGGAGATTCACGACGCGGTCATCGCGCCACCGGACGAGCGCCTGGCGCACACCGCACGGGTCAACAACGTCACCGACATTGGCAGAAATCCGTTATCCGCGGAAACCCTTACACGCCTCAACCGTTACAACGAACGCCTGATAGAAGCCGAGACACCGTTGACCGGCCGCAACAATCTGATCGACTCCGCCCGCGGACGGGGCCCGGCCGTCGTTCGGGCCATGGCTGATGACCCGATGGCACGCTGGACCGCCGGCCTGTCCGCCGACGAGGTGTCCGCCAGAAGAACTCAATGGCAGACCCTGCGTGATCAGCAAGGTTCGGACGGTTTGTTCGATACCCTTGAACGCTTGCTGCAAGATCCCGCCGGCCACCAGGCACTGCAGCAAAGGGTCTGGAAGGTGATTGATAGCATCACCGAAAACAGTCCGGAGTCCGAACGCTTGCGCAGGGAGCTTTTCTCTCGGGCGGGCGAAGCGACCTGCTGTGACCGGGCGGCCTTCACATTTGCCAATCTTGAAGTGCGGACAATGATGTACAACGCGCGGACCCAGGCCCGTGACCAGGCACAAGGGCCGGAGCTGTCAGCGCTTTCCAAAGCGTTGTTCCGCCTGCACGAGGTGGACAAAATCGCATCGGCGGACATCGCACGGCGTGAAGCGGCCATCAGCGAAACGCGAGGAACCCAGGCAGGCGCGGCCCATGTACAGGAAGAGGTCGAAATCCGGCTCGCCTACCGCCACGGCCTGAAAGATCGCCTGCAACTGCCGGGACAACCCGAGCGGATGGGCTTTGCACAGTTGGCCAACGTGTCAAAGGCCCAATTGGATGCCGCCTACGAAAAGGTCATTGCGCTGGATAATTCTCCAGAAGAATTTCAGGCGTTGATCTCGCGGGAGTTCTGGCAGGAATTCGTCACACACAAGTACCGGTCGCAGTTCGAATCCCAGCGTCAGCCATTCCAGGATCGTCAGTCGACGCTCGACGACGCACATAACGCGAAGACACTGGCGTTTGCCGACTATGACGAGCAGTCAAGGGCACTGCAGGCTTCACTGGCAATCGAGGAAGCGGCGCTGGTCGAGACGCTGACCCGGCAAGAGCTGAGTGAGCAGGCTGTCCGCAGCACGGACGAACAGGCAACCCGCGAAGCTGAATGACACTGAGAGAGACCGTTGGCCGAATGATGTCGGCCGACGGTCACTCGTCGTCGTCGAAGTTGTAACTGCCCGGCGCGAGGTTTTCGAAACGCGTGTACTTACCGATGAACGCCAGACGGATGAAGCCGATCGGGCCGTTACGCTGCTTGCCGATGATGATTTCGGCAATGCCCTTGTGTTCGGTTTCCGGGTGATACACCTCGTCCCGGTACACGAACATGATCACGTCGGCGTCCTGCTCGATCGCTCCGGATTCCCGCAAGTCGGAGTTCACCGGGCGTTTGTTCGGGCGTTGCTCCAGGGAACGGTTGAGCTGTGACAGGGCAACCACCGGGCAGTTGAACTCCTTGGCCAGGGCTTTGAGGGAACGCGAGATCTCGGAAATCTCGTTGGTCCGGTTGTCACCGCTGGAGCCGGGAATCTGCATCAGTTGCAGGTAGTCGATCATGATCAGGCCGATATCGCCGTGCTCACGCACCAGACGCCGGGTGCGCGCACGCATTTCCGACGGACTGATACCCGCAGTGTCGTCGATGAACAGCTTGCGATCGTTGAGCAGATTGACTGCCGAGGTCAGGCGTGGCCAGTCGTCGTCTTCCAGCTGGCCGGAACGAACCTTGGTCTGGTCGATACGACCCAGCGACGACAGCATACGCATGATCAGCGATTCACCTGGCATCTCGAGGGAGTACACCAGCACGGCCTTCTCGCTGCGCAACACCGCGTTTTCCACCAGGTTCATCGCAAAGGTGGTTTTACCCATCGACGGACGGCCCGCGACGATGATCAAGTCGGCCGGTTGCAGGCCACTGGTCTTCTCGTCGAGGTCGGTGTAACCGGTGGACAGGCCGGTGATGGCGTTGTCGGTGTTGAACAGGGTGTCGATGCGGTCGATGGCCTTGGTCAACAGTTCGTTGACGCCCACCGGGCCGCCGGTCTTCGGCCGCGCTTCGGCGATCTGGAAGATCTGCCGTTCGGCCTCGTCGAGGATCTCTTCGGCGGTGCGACCTTCGGGGTTGAAGGCACTGTCGGCGATTTCGGTGCTGATGCCGATCAACTGGCGCAACGTCGCCCGCTGGCGAACGATCTGCGCATAGGCCTTGATGTTGGCGACGGACGGCGTATTTTTCGCCAGCTCGCCGAGGTAACCGAGGCCACCGACCTGCGAGGTCTGCCCTTCCTTGTCCAGTTGCTCGGACAGGGTCACGACGTCGATCGGCATGTTCTGATCGGCCAGTTTGGCGATCGCACGGAAGATCAGACGGTGGTCATGTCGATAGAAATCGCCGTCGGAGACTTGATCGAGCACGCGTTCCCAGGCGTTGTTGTCCAGCATCAG
>OFQU01000328.1_pt1 | contig 10666 bp, 9 predicted proteins | sample 1542981 | NCBI WGS metagenome assembly OFQU01 (sample SAMN07774233, study PRJEB24372) | wastewater metagenome | isolation source: Exp Tend CN 90WW | collected 2016-02
TAGCTAAAATTTTACGTCTAAAATGTTCTGAATAACTCATTGCACCATTGTATCGGTTTTATAATGATTTGACTATAACACGCATCCGAACAATCCTTATGGTTTGAGCCTTGCGGTCAGTCATGACACGATTTTAGCTGCGATTTTGGCGGTTATTTCAGGGCGTACGATTGTGACCAAAGAAGACTGGCCGAAAATGATGGAAGGTCTTTTTGTGTGGTTTGAGGGGGATGTGTTTTTGGAATCAAAATTGAAATGGATTTGGCGCGGGGAAATGAATGAGCTGAATATTCATGAGTTTCAAAATCTGTAAGTGCTTTGTTTATTAATAAAAAATCAGCTATAAATCTCGTTCATTCATTTAGGCGTTCGTTTGAACGAGAAAAAGAATATACGAGATTTATAGATCGATCATTCGTCAACCTTATTAAATGCTATATCGCATAAGTTTAAATTTTGGCTTTGAGTCGATTGGGAAAATCGAGCAAGTCGATACTCAGGCCTTCATCATTTAAAGGCCATAATGAGGTATTCACTGCTACGCTGTGCTGATGAATGCGATTGTATTTATCTGCAGCAATTAACGTGGCAATCTCATGATTCGAAAGAGTATATGCATTGACAACATCGGCTGGATATTGAGTACGGTCATAAAACTCAGCTTCCGTTTCCCCTTGGTGCAGTGCAAAAATACGTTCAATTGCAGGCAAGTAAACGCCATAACCTAACCATGCATCAACGCCCTGAGAGGCCTGAATTTCTGCGGTTCCGCGCATATTTGAGATGACTTTGGCGAGTATGTCTTTTTCACCTTTGGCATGAAAATACTCAATATATTGTTGTTCTGTCGGTTGGAATTTTTCAAGTGTTGGAAGAAATTTATTAATCATGCTATTCCCCAGTAGAACATTCTATGTGGTTTCATTATAAGAAAACAGAATACCATAATTTATTTATGGGATTTTAATCATTTTGGATCTAAAAATTAAAATAAGCTACGTGCTTATAAAGAAAATTAATTGAAATATCTATTTTTTAAAAAATTGACTGACAAATATTGGCACTATATTGGTGCAAATTCAAAAGTATAACTCATCATTATTTTTCATAAATTCAAGCCCTGTCACAGAACTTTTACTTTTCGGACTTTAGTTTTAAGGTTTATAAAAAATATGTTCTGAAGTGACAAATTATGTAAATTGAATATGAATAGAAAATAGTGTTAAATAATTAAGCTTTTGATTTATATAAATTATTAATGATTTTTTAATATTATTTGTGACTATTTTGGGGGAAGATGTGAAAAGTGTGAATGAGTTCTTGTATTGCAAGCTAAGTCTTTGTGTTGTAACGCTGATGCTTGCTGCGTGTGGAGGTGGAGAGAGTGGAACCGAAAACTCTACAACGCCTGTAGTGAAAACCTATGCGGAGCCTACACAGGATGTGGCTGATGTAAATACATTGGGTTATTTTGATTACGATGCAAATTCCAATAGGCGTGTGATACGAAATGACTTAACTGGTAACTTCGAAGCAATGCTGCAATTTGGTCAGAGTCATGTGGTTGATCCAAATGGTAATGAAAGTAAAAAAATGCCGCGTCTGACGATGGAAAAAGAAGCGCTATTGTTAGTTACGCCAACTGATAGCATGGGGAAAATTGATGGTCTGAGTGCTGATATTTACATGAATAATCAGTTGCTCCGCACAGTTACATTTAACGATCCAACTCAGATTCCTCAGTCTGATCAAACCAATACCGATGAGCGTGCGCGTGTGCAATATAGTCAGCGTGCGTGGAGTGCTCGACTCAATTGGGATGAAATACGTCCAGGTTTGCGTATTCAGCTCAAAGATTTTCTTGGACGTCAGGGACAAATTACGGAAGATAAAATTGATTTTGCCTCTCCGGGAGAGTTGGTCTTAAATAATATTCGTATCAGTATGTTAACGGCTCCTCCTATTTCCAATGGTCACTATATGCTGAATGATCCTGTTCGGGCAGGTTCAGATTACTTTCAAACGATTCCAGCTGCTGAAATGATCGTTGCAAAATATGATGATATTCAGTTAGATCGCGTCATGATTGCCGACGGGACGATTTACGATACGGCAAGTGCCAGCCAAGGCGGGGTTTATGAGGGTGACATGCGTGAAAACGTGGGTAAGTCGACATTTAGCGTGGGCATTAATCTAGCAAACTGGGGCATTACCAGTGCTTCGATGGTAAATCAAGATCAACCACAATTAACCCAAACCGTAGTTGCACACCATAGTCGTGGAAAATATGCCAATGGCGAAAGTAATCATGGCTTAAGTGGTGGTAACGGCATGCTAACTTTGTATGATTCGGTTGGGAATGAATTTAGTCATGAAATTGGACACCACTATGGATTGGGGCATTATCCTGGGCAGGAGAAGGGTAATGATTTCTGGACGTCACATCATGCGGACAGTGGTTGGGGTTATATTCCGTATCGTAATATGATGCGGGGTAATTTGATTTGGAATAATAAGGATTTATGGGCTGCTTCTACAGGAATTGCAAATTTCTTGAGTTTATATCCACATAGCCGAGATGCAATGTCTGGTGGTTATGCATCAAGCTCAGTTTCACGTTATACCCACTATACGGGTTACAGCACCTTCGAAAAAATTCAACCTCAATTTAATAAACTCTTAGTGTGGGACAAGACTTCACCAACGGGTTATAAAAAGTGGAATGCTAAGACTAGGCAAATGGAAGTGTTTCAAGAGAAGATGCCCAATTCTTCAGCACCTGTCTGGTATCTGCCTAATCAAAACTATCTACGCCCACGTGTTTTTGGTGAGCCTGTAGTGACCATTTTAGGTGGCTATGACCCTGTTGCGCAGGTTGGGTTACTCCATCCTGCGGCACGTTCAAACTGGGGCAATGTTTATGATTTACCCGCTGCAAATACGGCGTTAAATCAGGCTGCATGTTGGTTAAATGTACAGTATCCAAATACAGTGACCAATATTGCACTGGCTCCGACACGATTAGGTAGTAATGCCAATAAATTACATGTCAATTTAGCACTTGCAGATCACCCTCAAAAAGTTGATTTATATTGTAAGCAGGCCAATGCTGTTGCCAAATTATTATCAACTACAGTGATTCCCCAATATGCTACGGCTATTACACCTGCCGTTAAGATTGGGAAAGCACAGGGTTATAAAGCCTTACGCGATGTAGAGTTGCCCCTACTTAAGCAAGAGCTACTGAATCAAGCGGCGAACAATATTATTGTTTTGTCACCAAACGGTTTAATGCTTTATCAGGCTTATAAATCGTATAAAAATGAGATGAGTTTAGCTGTACAGCAGGTACTTGAGCGTTATGAAGAGCAAGAAACTAGGTGGATGCGTTTAAATCGTTGGGTAAATGTTTATTATGATGATTTGGCCAAAGATGTACCTGCTGCGATTGATGCACTCAATGCTTTTATCAAACAGCTAGGTTTACAACAAGATGACCCACTTGCACAAAGTGGATTGTTGAAAAATAACAAGAATTGCTTGAAAACAGAGCTGGCATCTAACCAAAAAATGGATGTTTACATTAGTGGCCCGTCGGCTTGTGCTGCTGATGATACTGAGCAGTGGGTTTATGACAGTTTAGGACGTATCCATAGCAAAGCGGCTATGGGGCAGTGTTTAACGGGTAATGGGGGAAGTGCTAAAGTCACCTTGACTGACTGTGTGGCGAATAATGCAGCACAAGTGTGGTCAATGGATGCCACGATGTCTGCCATTAAACAATCAGGACAGTGCTTAGATTTAAACTCGGGTAATTTGGTAAATAACCGTCAAATTGCAATTCGATATAGTTGCTCTGGAAATAATAATCAACGATGGACAATGCTGAACCAAAATACAAGCTTGATTCTAGCTGGGGCAACATCAAGAAACATTGATATTTTAGTGAAAAACCTGAAAACTCAATCTTTGAATTAAACCACTGCTCATCTGGCAAATGGTTAACATGAAATGAAACGAGCTCCCTAAAGGGGGGGGCTTTTTTTGTAAGTAGATGTTCTTATGGGTGCTAGAGAGCGCTTGCTAAATTTTATTTGAGTTTTAAGCTGTATTGTTAAGTAACAGATGTGTTGGAAAAGGTTTAGGTGTTAGAAGGTTCAAAAATTAGATACAAAAAAAGCCCTTTAAAAAGGGCTTTTTTTAATGCATAAATTAGTTAGCTAAAGCTTTAACTTGTGCATTTAAACGGCTCTTATGACGAGCAGCTTTGTTCTTATGGATGATGCCTTTATCAGCCATACGGTCGATTACTGGTACAGCAGTTTTGTATGCTTCAGAAGCAACTGCGTAATCACCAGCAGCGATAGCAGCTACTGTACGTTTGATGTAAGTACGAACCATAGAACGTAAGCTTGCGTTGTGTTTGCGTGCTTTAACGTTTTGACGAGCACGTTTTTTAGCTTGAGCAGAGTTTGCCACTCGTGCACTCCTTGAAATAGATTGGTCTGGGCGGGCTGAAATTCAAACTGAAAACCACATCAGAAGAACAATCACCAGCCCGTAAACAAGTGGCATATTTTGATTAATATACGCAGTGAAGTCAAGTCTTGACATGCTTTGACTATATTTAAGATACATAAAAATTCTAAAGAAAAGGTAAGATTAGCCATCTGCATGGGAGTTTGTATAAAAATGACACAAAATATAGAACAAGCGATTGTGATTGGAGCAACGGGTTTGGTGGGCTTAAACCTGATTCAACAATTACAACAACTGCCAAGTTGTAGCAAAATACTGGCTGTGGTCAGAAAGCATAATGTGCAGCTCGATCAGTATGACAAAGTTCAGCAACTGGAGCTGGATGATTTTTTATTACTCAACCATGAAGATGTTCAGGGCTATAGTCATGCTTTTAGTTGTTTGGGGACGACTTTAAAGAAAGCTGGCTCAAAAGAGCAGTTTTATGCCATCGACTATGTGGTGAATGCACATTTTGCTGAATTGTTTGTTTTGATCAAAACCCATTATGTGTTGATCAGTGCCTTGGGGGCGCAAGCCAATTCAAAAATTTTCTATAATCGCGTCAAAGGTGAGCTTGAAGAGACTATTCGAGGACTCGATTTATATAAGGTTAGTATTCTGCAGCCATCCTTACTGATCGGACAGCGTAATGAAGGTCGCATGTTGGAAGATATTTTCCAAAAGGCTTATACCAAACTATCGCATTTTATACCAAAGCATTTTAAATATAAGCCAGTGACAGCAGAACAAGTGGCTCATACTATGGTCGAGGCTGCCCAAACGCAGACCGAGAAATTTGAAACATATGATAATTTACGCATACAAAAGACAAAATGAGGGGAAGTGTGGTGACGACAGCATTTGTGACATGCGATTTATTGGATGATCATCCTGAACTTGATTTACAAGTGGTCAGCCCATCGATGGATGGTAAGTTCTTTAGGAGCTATGGTGCACGTAAAACCTTTGGTGGTCAGGTGGTGACGGTTAAATGCTTTGAAGATAACTCTCGGGTGAAAGAGCTGTTAGCAACAGATGGTACGGGTAAAGTATTGGTTGTGGATGGTGGCGCTTCGATGCGCTGTGCCTTGATGGGAGACTTAATTGCAGAGTCAGCAGTCAAAAATCACTGGAATGGTGTGGTGATTTATGGCTGTGTCCGTGATGTAGATGCCATTGCTGAACTGGATTTAGGGGTGCATGCTTTAGCCGCTATTCCACAAAAAAGTAATCGTAAGGGTGTAGGAGAAGTTGATATCAGCCTGCATTTTGGTGGTGTCACCATTCAATCAGGTCATTATCTCTATGCGGATAATAACGGTATTGTCATTGCAAAAGAAAAACTGGTCGATGAATAAGCACCAACCAGACTCATAACAACATCAACAAAAGATATGGACGTGTAATATGGTGAAGCATCAAATTAAAGTGATTCAGGCTCTTTTTTCGGGGCTTGCACAAGGTGGACGTGGTGTAACAGGAACGCCGCATCCTAAACAACCTGAGCAACCTTTAAAGCTCTATGAGTTTGAAGGCTCGCCATATTGTCGTCGTGTGCGTGAAGTATTGACTTTGTTGAACTTAGATTATGAAGTGTATCCATGTCCTAAGGGTGGAACTAAATATCGTCCTTTGGTGAAACAGTTGGGTGGGAAAACCCAATTTCCTTTTTTACTCGATGAAAATACAGACACTAAGCTATACGAGTCTGAAGATATTATTCACTACTTGTTTGAACAGTATGGCCGCAGTGGTAAAACACCGAAAAAGTATGCACATTATCCTAAAACACCTTATGTTGCTTATGTCGGGACATTGGTAAATGGTGCGAGTGGAGTGTGGGTCAATAAGAGTATTAAAGATCGCGTAGCGCCAGAACAGCTGTTACAACTTTGGGGATTTGAAGCCAGTCCTTATACTCGGATTGTCCGTGGTTTACTTACCGAGTTGGAGCTGCCTTTTAAGTTTCATAATGTGCCTAAAGAACGTTGGCAAGATCAAGGCCCAGCAGTACTGCGTTTAAAGCCGGGCAAATATGTACCTTTGGCAGGTGGAAAGCGTGAGCAAGTCATGCAGGTGATGGGGCGTGATATTCAAGTGCCATATTTGGTTGATCCAAACACTGAAACGGCTTTGTTTGAATCGGCAGATATTGTTGCTTATCTCAAGCAGACCTATGCAGCATAAGAAAAAGGCATCTCTTAGAGATGCCTTTTTTAATTCCTAAGCATTGATTTTTTATCGGGTTGATCTGTTTTTTGTCATTACAATGGAATGATTGAGTGTATTTATCTTCAGTTGTTATAAAAATATTCATTATTTGGTTGATAGTGCGACACACATTTAAACGTCTGTAGTCTTGAGGAAACGTGTAATTTCTTGGGAGAATTTGCGCGGTTCACTCAATAAAGGCGTATGCCCAGATTTTTTAAAGATCACCGTTTTGGCATACGGTACGCTTGAGGCAATCAGCTTTTGTCCTTGAGCAGGGTAAAGTTTTGAGTCTTCACCAATAAAAAATGTAGCCGGTCGGTCAATCTGACTGAGCGCACTGCGATAGTCTTCTTGATGATCAAGATAATTTTGAATATACCAAGCCATATAGTCTAAACGCTGGATTGGGAGCATGAATTTTTGTAAGTGTGGCTGTTGAAATGCTTTTTGAAATAAAGCCGCAGTTCGAGATGGTGTGGCTTGCAGTTGAATAAAAGCTAACCATTGGTTAACCAGTTCTGTACGCATGGACGCTGTTAAGTCTGAGACCAAACGGTACTGTGCATTTTGGGCCAATAGGTCTGCAATGTTTTGTAGGATGACTTTGAAGTCAGCATGCTTTTCAGCAAATAAACCATGTGGCCAGTCTGCATCTACGCTAATCTTGGGGGTTTGGTCAATGTGTAAATAGCTGCTGATATGGTCTTGAAAGCGACCATATTGCATACCATGCATGGCTGTCGTGGCGCCCATAGAATAGGCAATCACATGGAATGCTGTATCAGCATATTGTTTTAGAAAGCAGTTTAAATCTTGCCAGTGGCTGGAAATCGCATCCAGTGTGGGAATTTTGCACTGCGCTGAACCACCAAAACCTCGCCAGTCAGGAATGTAAAAACGGTACTTTTTACGGTGTTGATATAAAAAAGGTAGCCATTGCCAACTTTGCATCCCTAAGCCAGATAAGACCAGTACTGGTGTGCCTTGTCCAAATTCTCGAACATAGAGTTTTTCGCCATCTGGCATCAGGTAATGTGGCATGGTCAATCCTTTGCGTGGTTTTTTATTTTTCGAAGTTTTTAAGTGCTGGAATCATGGTCTCTAGCCACTCAATCCAACCACATTCTAAGTTAATTCCAAGTTGTAAAATCATTCTATGAATATATAAGGTACGATCATTTTCTTCAGCATGACCAAAGTCTTTGGCAAAAATGCTTTGGTAAATTTGTAGTTTTTCTTTGTGTAAGATGAGATGTCGTTCAAGTTCAGGCAAAACCGTGTTGCCGCCAAGCTGAGCTTCAACACGCAGTCTCACCATCAGTTCTTCACGGAGCTGGGCAGGTGGGCTTTGTTTTACCAGCCAGTCGGCAAGTTCTGTACGTCCGAGCTGTTCTGCCTGATAGGTTTTTTTACGCGAGGTTGCACCATCATCTTCTATCGTTGAAATCCAGCCTTTGCTCTGCATAGCGCTGAGTTCTCTATATATCTGTTGATGTGTTGCATTCCAAAAGAAGCCCATTGAACGGTCAAAACGACGCGCTAACTCAATACCTGTGCTTGGTTTCTCAATCAAACTGGTCAATAAAACATGAGCTAATGACATTTCGGTAATATTTCGCAAATAAAATGGACGTAGAGTCATTATGCAACATGTTGCATAAAAAACAAATCTCGATTATAAAGATAAACATTATGCAACTTGTTGCATTAAATAATTTGATCTAACCTTGTATTTAAAATACCAGCCAGCGAAAGCACGCCAAGGAGTACACATGTCTAATTATCCGCATTTACTTGCGCCTTTAGATTTAGGCTTTACCACATTAAAAAACCGCGTATTAATGGGATCTATGCACGTTGGACTTGAAGAAGTTGAAGGTGGTTATGATCGCATGGCGGCATTTTATGCAGAGCGTGCCGCTGGCGGTGTAGGGCTAATCGTAACAGGTGGTATTTCACCGAATGATCATGGTGTGACTTTTCACGGTGGTTCTAAGTTAGATACTTTAGAAGAAGCGGAAAAGCATAAAGTCATCACACAAGCCGTACATGATGCGGGAGGTAAAATCGCATTACAGATTTTACATACAGGTCGTTATTCGTATCAGGCTGAAAACGTCGCACCATCTGCAATTCAAGCGCCGATTAACCCTGTAAAACCCCATGCTCTTACTTCTGCTGAAGTGAATCAGACCATTGCTGATTTTGCCAATTGTGCAAAATTGTCGCAAATCGCTGGCTATGATGGCGTTGAAATCATGGGTTCAGAAGGCTACTTAATCAATGAGTTCATCGCAGCACGTACCAACCATCGTGATGATGAATGGGGCGGAAGCTATGAAAACCGTATTCGTTTTCCGATTGAAATCGTAAAACGCACTCGTGCAGAAGTTGGTGAAAACTTTATTATTATTTATCGTCTTTCAATGTTGGATTTGGTTGAAGGTGGTTCGACTTTAGAAGAAGTGATTCAGCTTGCCAAAGAAATTGAAAAGGCGGGTGCAACCATTATCAATACAGGTATTGGTTGGCATGAAGCGCGTATTCCAACGATTGCAACCAAAGTGCCACGTGCGGCATTTACATGGGTGACCAAGAAGCTAAAAGGTTCGGTTCAAATTCCTTTGGTGACGTCTAACCGTATTAATACCCCTGAAATGGCTGAACATGTTTTGGCTCAGGGTGATGCGGATATGGTGTCGATGGCACGCCCAATGCTTGCAGACGCTGAGTTTGTACTCAAAGCAGAACAAGGTCGTAGTGATGAAATCAATACCTGTATTGGTTGTAACCAAGCCTGTTTAGATCAAATTTTCTCCATGCAAATTGCGACGTGTTTAGTCAACCCGCGTGCATGCTATGAAACTGAACTGATTTTTAAAGAAAGTGCAGTTAAGAAAAATATTGCAGTGATTGGGGCTGGCCCTGCGGGTTTAAGCTTTGCTACTTATGCTGCTGAGCGTGGGCATCAAGTGACTGTTTTTGATGCAGCAAGTCAGATTGGTGGTCAGTTTAATATTGCGAAGACTATTCCTGGTAAAGAAGAGTTTTACGAAACACTGCGTTATTTCAAACGTAAAATTGAATTACAACCGAATATTAAATTGGTGCTGAATCATACCGCAACTTATGAAGAACTGAGTGCTGAGAACTATGATGACATCGTGGTTGCAACAGGCGTTACTCCACGTGAGCTGACTATAGAAGGGATTGATCACCCGAAAGTGTTGAGTTATATCGAAGTTCTACGTGAGCGTAAGCCCGTCGGCAAAAAAGTCGCGATTATTGGTGCGGGTGGTATTGGTTTCGATACAGCAGAATACTTAAGTCATGAAGGTGAAAGCGGTAGTTTAAACCCACAAAAATTCTATGATGAGTGGGGAATCGACACCAGCTATGCGCATGTCGGTGGCTTAAAACAGCCAGTCTTGGAGCAATCGGATCGGGAAATTTACCTTCTACAGCGTAAAGCGAAGGCAGTCGGTGCAAGCTTAGGTAAAACCACGGGTTGGATTCACCGTACAGGGCTAAAACATCGCGATGTAAAAATGATTGCAGGTGCAAGCTACGACAAAATTGATGATCAAGGTCTCCACATTACAGTGAATGATCAGCCAACAGTTTTAGAGGTTGATCACGTGATTATCTGTGCAGGACAAGAGTCTTATACTGCAATGTACGACCAATTAAAAGCCGATGGTAAAAATGTGCATTTGATTGGTGGTGCGAAAGAAGCAGGTGAGTTGGATGCGAAGCGTGCGATTCGTCAAGGCGCTGAACTGGCTGCGACCATTTAATCGATAACAATAATTTATCCGCTTAAAATGTGTAATAAAGCTCCCTCTCCTATACGGCATAGGTATCTACACAATTTCCGAGCTTTGCGTTAAATTGAAGAGCATGCTCTTCAATTTAACATCTCTGGTCTGGA
>OFQU01000329.1_pt1 | contig 10644 bp, 8 predicted proteins | sample 1542981 | NCBI WGS metagenome assembly OFQU01 (sample SAMN07774233, study PRJEB24372) | wastewater metagenome | isolation source: Exp Tend CN 90WW | collected 2016-02
TCCGTTACCACGGCCCCGATCAATGGCCGCACGACATGGCCCGCCAACGCATGCTGGAGCGCGCGGGTTGGACGGTGTGGCGCTGCTTCGCCTCACGCTTCGTTCGCGAACGTGAGGTTGTCATGGCTGAATTGATCGCTTTGCTGGATTCTCGCGGAATTGAGCCGCAAGGGCAGGACAGCGCTCCGCCAAGCCGATTTACGGAACATCGCCGATGGCGCAGCACACCCGAACAATCGGACCCCGTGCCTTACGCCTGGCTCGTTGCAGAGGATATCGTATTAGCCGAGCAGCACGGCCTGTCAGTTGGTATAGGCGCTTAATAGAAAGCAGTTCGGGGACCTGTCTGCGCCGCTTGACGGTGGTTGATGCCATGATCAAATAGCTGCTCCACGCAGGTCCAGGCCGTGTGTACAAATCGATGGGCAAGCAACCGACGAAGACCATAGAAATACTTGCTTTTTACGCTGGATCAACGCCTCCCGTAGGGGTCACCAGCTGGTCGCTATAACGGCGGCCCGCTGCGGCCGTCGCGGAAGAGCTCGCTGGCGAGCGGGTAAAGGACGAGCTTGGACAGCGTCCGAATGCGTGAGCATGCTGATCGCTCGAGCACAACAACCCGACGACGGACGAAAGCTACACACGCACCGTCTAAGCCGCGTTATCGAGACGACGCAGCCGGCCGGGTACAAATGTAAACGGCGCAGCCCGACATGATGAGCGCTACGACGGACAGCACGCTGACGGTTGGATGCGCGACCGCGACGAAGATCGCATAGCCGATCGCCATGCCGCCACAGGCCAGCCCCTTGGCCCGGCGGCTCATGGCGCCGTCACGCCGCCACGCGCGCAAGGTCGGGCCGAAGCGCGGATGATCGAGCAGCCACGCCTCCAGCCGGGGCGAGGAACGGGCAAAACATCCCGCCGCCAGGATCAGGAAGATCGTGGTCGGCATCAGCGGCAGCAACGCGCCGACGATGCCCAACCCGACGCAGAATACCCCCAGCGCCAGCCAGCCGAACCGGATCGCCCGCCTCACCCGGCTCCCTTCACGCAAAGCTGTCATCGGCCAGTTTCCGCACATAGAGGAAAGCGTCGCGCGCGCCGTTGAGCATCAGCGCGTCACCCACCTGATCCAGGTCCAGCGCATCGACCGCCGCCGTGAAGTGCTTCCAGGCCTTTGCGCGCCCGTCCGGGTGCCCGGCCAGGTGACGCGCGCCGAACGTCTCGTCGAGCCCCAGGGCCGCCGCGCGCTTCAACAGCGACGCCGCGCCCAGCGTCGATCCCTCGGCGACCCACAGCCAGCCGATCGCCGTGGCGGCGTCGACCCGGGCGGTGTGGAACGGCCGGGCCCCTTCATTCTCCGGCGGCGACCGACCCAGATCCTCCAGATCCTGTCGCACGCAGTCCAGCCGCCGCCGGGCGGGCAGGTCCAGCGTCGCCGGGAGCGGCAGTGACCGCGAGTAGAGCCCCTCGATGGCGCAATGAAAGCGATACTGCATCTCCAAAAGCCGGACATAATGATCGCGGTCCTGAAAGGGCTCGGCCGAGATGATCCGGTTGTCCAGCCCGTCATGCGCACTGCGCGTGGCCTGCATCAGCCGCTGCGAACGGGATATCGGCCGGGCGGACGCGGCCATCGGGGTGTTCGGCTGGGATGGGGACGCGATCGGGGTCATGGCGATACTCCTGAAAGAACGGGAAAGGGTCAGCGGTGCAGGGCGAATTCGATCGGCACCTCGACGGTGACCGGATCGCCGGGGACGGCGTCATCGACCGCGGGCAAGGGCGCGGCACGGCGCACCGTGGTCCGCGCCTCCATGTCGAGCAGCGGGTAGCCGCTGCCATGGACGAGTTCGACGACGATCACCTCGCCCGAACGGTGCAGGGTGATGGCGATGCGGGCGACGCCCTGTTGCCGCGCGGCCTCCGCCTGGCGCGGATAGCGACGATAATGTTTGAGATGGCCGAGCAGCCGTGCCCGCCAGTCCGCCGCTGCCGCCGCCGCAGCGGCCGGGGCGGTCGTCGCAGGGCTTTCGACCGGCTTCGTCCCGGATGAGGGCGAGGAAGGCAGCGCAACCGCATCCACCGGCTGAGCCAGCGGCGCGGCGGAGGGCGGTCCGACCGATGACGGGGCGGCGATCACGGATACAGCCGGAGCCATGGTGGACGGGAGTGCCGCCGTCGGAAGGGGTGGCGTGGCATCGGGCGACGGCGGCGCAGGCGGCGGCTCTGATTGATCGAGCACAGGCCGATCGAGCGGGATCGCCTCCGCGACGAACACCGCCATCGACCCGGCGTCGGCTACCGGGGTCGGCGGCGCGGTCACCCGGATGCTGAGCAACACGATCCCCAGCAGCCCGGTGGCCACCATCGCCCCGGTTCCGAACGCGCGCGCCTGCACCGGCTGGCGATAGCCGCTGGGCCCGGCCTCAGAAGGCATGTTCCAACCTGATGCTCGCGGCGGTGCGATGAAAGGAATAGAGCCAGTCGACATTGCTCTTCACCCGATTGTGCTGGAGAAGGATGTTGGGCGTCAGCCCGGCGAGACGCAGCTTGGGTAGGCGGAGGACGGCGGTCAGGTTCGCCTCTCGGTCGTGGCGGACGGCCTCCAGCAATTCGCTATAGGCCCCGTAATCGCGTTGCCGCACCGACCCGATCAGCGTCAGTTCGGCCCAGTCGGCAAAGCCGTGCACCACCCCCAGTCGCGCCCCGACATGGCGATAGGCATTGGCGCGTTCCCCCGCCTGCTTGTCGCCCGCCTCGATACCGGCAAACAACGTCCAGCCGCGCGGGCGCGACCACCAGCCGGTCAAGGACGCCTCGGTCAGTGCTCCGTCGAGATCGTCGAAGCTTCGCCGATAATCGAAGACCCGGCGCGCGACCTCCAGGCGCAGGGCGGTGTCGGGCGACGGGGTGACCATCGCCTCGGCGCGAAGGCCGGGCGCGGTATAGAGCAGCCGATCACCCAGGCTCGCCAGGTCGATGGTCGGCGACAGGGTCAGGCTCCGCCGGGCAGTCTGATGATCATAGCCGATCTGCGCGGTCAACGTCGCTTGATCGAATGCGCCATGCCCAGGCCAGAGATCGCCATAGACGAAGGCCCGGGCCAACAGCCCGCCCTGCCCCTTCAGCGCGAACCGGCGACTGACGCTCCCCTCGACGTTGAGGCCGACGGAGGCGACCGCCGGTGGCAGCGTGCGGTCGATCAGGCAGGTGCCGTCCACCCCGACCAGCAGGCAGGTCTGGCTGGCGGAGGTCTGGTTGAGATTGCTGCTATAGCCCGGCCCCGCCGCGATCATGCCCTGCCAGCCGCCCCGGCGATCGAGTGCGGCGAGGAAGGTGTCGACCGTCCGGCGAACCCCGGCGGCCTGCTCGCCCTGCCCCGCCAGTTCGTCGCGGATCGCGCGGAACAGGCGGCGGGCCTCCCGGTCCTTCCGGTTCTCGAACAGTACGCGGCCAAGCTCCAGCCGCCCCGGCAGGAAGTCGGGCTGGATCGCCAGCAGGGCGCGGTACTGGCGCTCGGCCTCGCCCAGTCGCCCGTCACTGCGCGCGAGGCCGCCGCGCGCCCAGGCGACCAGCATCGGGTCATGGCGGGCCAGCGCCAGATACGGTGGCAGGAAACGGCGGACATCCGCCCAGTTCTTGCGCGCTACCGACAGGTACAGCGCCCGGCCCAGATCGTCCGGGTTATGGCCGACCGAATAGACTTGGCCATCTATGGTGATGCGATCCGGCGAACTGCCCCCCTCGATCGCCTCGCGGTCCTGGGGCGTGGTCCGGCGATCGATGCCGGGATCGAGACGCAGGCGGTTATCCTCGCTCCTGGCACTTTGGCCGGAAGCGGGCGCGGCCAGCCACAGCGTGGCGAGCGTCAGGAGATAGGGGGAGACGGCGTGGCGCATCGGATCGGCACGAAGCCGGGGCTCCCGCAAGGGAGAGACAGGAGCCCCAGCCCTTCGCGTCAGTTCTTCGTGCCGCCGAAGGCGGTGTCGTGCTGACGCGCCCCGTCGAACTTGACGGTCCCGGCCAGCGCCGCGGCACTGGCGCCGAAGAAGCGACCTCTTACCGCGCCGCCCGACGCGAGGGTGGCACCCGACTGGGTGGCGACGGCGGCATCGCCAGAGAAGTTGGCCCCGTTGATCTGCGCCGTACCGATGTCGACCCCTGCGCCGTTCGAGCTGGACAGGCTACCGCGCAGCGTGCCCGAGGTGCCCGAAGCGAAATTGGCGGTCAGTGTGCCGGTCAGCACGCCCTTGTTGGCATAGTCGCTGATGCCCTTGACCGAATAGGTCGCGGTGCCGCTGGTCGGGACGGTCGTGCCGCTGGTGTTGCCGACATAATAGACGGTGTGATCGCCCGCCGTGGCGTTGCCCGTCTGCGACCATTCGCCGAACCACAGATCGGCCGAGCCGACGCGGGCGAAACGGAAGTCGCCATAGCTGCTGTGATCGACTGTATCGCTGGTCGCCATGTTCAGATGGCGGACACCGTTCAGGTCGGGCGCGGCGTAAAGGCTGAGACCTTGGAAGTCTACGCGCTTGCCCTCGGTTCCCGGTACGGCGATACCGGCGCGCCCCGAAACATGGGGGCCGCCATCCACATTGCTCTCGCCGACCGTCACCTTGTCGGTGTCGCTGGAACCACCCGCGAATTGGGCCTGCGCCGAACCAGCGGCCAAGACCGTGGCGAGCCCAGCAAGAACGATGGTCTTCATTGTGATGGAGGTCATGCTATTACTCCTGCGGTTGTGTGCGCCCGATCGCTTCGGGCGCATCGATCCGGCCCCGCCGTGACTGTCCGGCTTTCAGGAAGGACATGGACGGCGGGGTCGAATGGCGGGATCGTCAGAAGCGGCCCGTCAGGCTCAGCCGGACGGTGCGCCCAGGGGCGGGCATCATCGAACGGGTCAGCGGGTCCGCATAATAACGATCGTTGAGGTTGGTCCCGACCAGCTCGGCCGAGAAACGGTCGTTCAGCCGGTATCGGACATAGGCATCGGCGGTGACGATCTCGCCCCAGCTGAACGGCACGTTGAGCGAATAGACGTCGAGCTGCTGCTCGCGCGGAAGGTCGGCGATTCTCTGGAACAGCGGATTGTCGTAGCGGCTGTAATAGGTCAGCCGTCCGCCGATCTCGAGCCGCTTGTCGAAGAAGCGCCCGCCGATCGTCCAGTTGACCGTCTCTTCGGGCGTCGCCTGGGTCAGCAGGAAGCCATCCGGGAAGCCATATTTGACGCAATCGGGAATGCTACCGTTCTTTCGGTCGGCGAGAGCAGCGACGCTTGCGTCACAGACCCGATTTGTCGTCATGAAGGCCGCGCCAAACTGCGTGTAGAATCCGCCGGTGTCGATCCGCGCCTCCGCCTCGATTCCGGCGATCGTCTGTTCCTGGATATTGCTGAACTGAAGATTGGTCGATCGCTCGACCACATCGGTGATGTGGTTGCGATAGAAGGTCAGCTTGACGTCGGCGCGCTGATCCTCCCGGTTCAGCCGCAACAGACTGCGCAGATCGCGGACCAGACCGACCTCGTAGAGCTTGGCGTGTTCAGGCCGCAGTGGTGATGCTGGGTTGAACGACGCCGAAAAGCCCAGCGTGCTTTCGAACATGCTCGGGAAGCGCCACGTCTCGATATAGCGGGCATAGGCGCGGGTATGATCGTCGGCATAGATGGTGGCCGAAAGGCTCGGCGCCCAGTTGTGGGCCGAACGACGCGGCGCCGCGATCGGAACGGTCGTTGTAATACCGATGAGATTACAGGTCGTAGCGCCCGGTATGCTGTTCATTGTCCCGTTCAGGCAGGGATTGTCTGTCCGATTGTAACGCCCCTGCGCGTCGGGTGCCCAGACCGGGCCAGCTTGATTGAACGTGATCGAATAAGGGTTTGCCAGATATTTCGGCGGAGCCCTCGCGATAAATTCTTCAACCTCCGCAGCAGCGAAGTCTGCAAACAAGCTCTGCGTGTAGTATCGCCGGAAGAACGCCTCCCCAATGCCCCGGACTTTGAACGACGACTCGTAGCCTTTGTAGAGGACAGATTTCAGGTTCGGATTCCCCTTGGCGATCTGGTCGCGCGCGAAATCGTCCACCGCCCAATATCCGGCATAGCTCAGCCCGGCGTTCAGCTTCAGGAAGCTCGCGGGCCGCCACTCCCCGTCCAGCCGGACCAGGAACTCCTCACGCCGCCCGGCGCGCGGGAATTGCCGCCAGCCCTGGAAGTTCGCCGCATTGTAGATGTCGCGCGACGCCAATTTCTCATGCTGCCAGTTGCCGCTGAGCGTCAGATCGAGCGTCGTGCCGAGGCGCAGGGTGTTGCTGGCGTTGAAACCGTAGCGATCGTTCATCGCATTGGCGCGGGCATTGTCGATGATGATCGGATCGTCAAAGGTCGCGAAATTGGGCATCCCGCCGGAATTATAGGTGTCGCTCCTTGTGTCGGTGGCCCAGAGATTGGCCTTCAGGTCGATCCAGCGACTGTCCGGCTGCCACTTATATTCCGCATTATAGGCGCGGGCATGGACCTTGCTGAGCGGCCATTGGACATTACCCTTGTCGATCGGGATGCGCGACGGCATGATCTCGCCATAGCGGGTGACGCTGTCGCGCAGGCTGACCAGCAGATACTGGTCGTCGGCGATGTGCCAGGTGGCCTTCAGCAGCACCGACTCCAGATCGCTGGAGGTGTTGGGCACTTCGTTGCCGGGCGCGAAACCTAGCGCCATCCGGCGGATACGGTTCAGGTTCCGGGACGGCAGGCTCGACTGCTCGTAATAATCCGCCCCGGTCGTGCCGGAGAAGTAATTGCCCCGCTCGCGAAAGGCATAGGCCGCGAACAGGTCCAGCCCCTCGATCCGCACCGCCCCGGCCACGCGCACGGCACGGTCGCCGAACGACAGGAAATGGTTATCCGATCCGGTCCGCGGCACGATCCGCAGATAGGGATCCTTGATCGCGAAGCTGGGCGACGTCTGAGGAAAGCCGGGCACGGTGCGATAGTCGCGCCCCGTCAGCAGCGTCGGCAGGCGCGGATCGGTCGAGTTGTCGCCCCCCTCCAGTCGCAGGTCGAGGCCGAAGGTGCGCCCGGGCCGCAGCACGTCGTCGGCGTCCAGCGTGTTGATGACGACCGTGCCGCCGGTCGAGCTGCGGATATTGCCCTTGTCGGTCGGCCCGCGCAGCACCTGAAGGCCCGAGATCAGGTTGGGGTCGACATAGGCCCGGTTGCTTGCGCCGTTATAGCCGCGCCAGACGGTCAGCGCCTGTTCGGTGCCGTCGATCACCACGGGCACGCGCCCCGGCCCCTGAATGCCGCGAATGCTGGGATCGAGCGCGCCGCTGTTGCGCGCATCGCCGCTCAGGACGTTGACCATGCCGGTCAGCAGGTCCGAGGTCGTGACGCCCTTGTAGCGCTCGATCTCCGCACGGTCCTTGTACCCGCTGGAATAATCGGCGTCGAACACCGTGTCGTGGCCGCGCTCGGCCCGCGCCTCCGCGACATCGCGTGGGGTCTCGTCACCGTCCACCTGCAAGGCGTCGGTGACAAGCGGCGCTGTCTGTCCCCCCGCCGCAGCGCGCGCGGGGGCCTGCCGTACCGTCAGCACACCGGCGGTGAGACGCCAGTCGAGGCCGCTGCCCGCCAGCAGCCGGTCGAGCGCCCGCGCCCGATCCATCCGCCCCGACACCCCCGGCGAGCGCTTGCCCGCCACCAGCGTCGCGTCGAGGCTGAGCTGTATATTGGCCTGTTGCGCAAACTGCGCCAGCGCATCGCCCAGCGGCTGGGCCGGAATGCTGACGCTGACATCGGCCTGCTGGGCGTATGCGCTCATCGGCGCCATCAGTCCCGCCAGGGACGAGGCCGTCAGCAGCATCGCCAGACCCATGCTCTTGTACCGCGGCATAGCGCCCCGGAACCCCGAATATCCGTTCTTCACGTCGTTCCCCCCAATGTCCAGAAGAGTATGAATGCTATTGCGCATCATTCTCATTCATTCGGTAGACGAGCGTCGCCGGGGGATTTTCGGCATTTTTTATCAGTCGGTGGAAAACGGTCGCTCAGCTGGCGGTGACGATAGTGACCCAGGGCGTGACCTGCCACACCGTCGCGCCATGCACCTGGCGGATGGCCGCCAGAGCCCGATCGGGATGACGCAGGTCGTAAACGCCCGTGACGTGGCGCGCCATACCGCTCCCCCGCGCCAGAAGCAGCCCATGATGCCACGGACGCAGCGCGGCCACGACCTCACTCAAAGGACGATCGGCGATAACGAGTTGGCCGTGCGTCCACGTCGCTATCGCCGATAGCGGGACGGACGATGTCACGGCACGGCCGCTCGTGCAGTCCAAGGCCACGACGTCACCCGGTCGCATGTCGCTCGGGTCGATCGAACGATGCTCGCACGACGCCTGCACGCGTCCCTCCCGTACCGCAATGCGCGCGCCATCGTGATCGCGTCGAACCTCGAACGCGGTGCCCAGGTCAGTCACCACCGCCTCGCCCACCTGGACGCGGAACGGATGGGCGGCGTCGTGCCGGACCTCGAAAAAGCCGGTGCCGCGCAGCAGCCTGACCTGCCGTGCGCCGTCGAGCGCGATGGCGCTGTCGGGCGCCAGCGTCACGCGACTGCCATCGGCCAGACGGACGCGCCGCACATCGCCGGTCCCGGTCGCGAGATCGGCACGGGCGGTCGGCAGCACGACTTGCCCGGCGAAGATCGCCGCAAGACAGGCCGCCATCGCAACCGGCAGCGTCTTCTTCCACCGGAGCGGCGCATCGCAGAACGAGGCGGGGCGATCGTCCCATGCCTGACGGAGCACATCGCCGACATGATCCAAATCCCGCCACGCCGCTTCGCACGCGGGCGCCTGCCGCCACTGCCAAAAGCGCGCTCGCACCTCGCCGTCGTCGGGCCGCTCCTGCAACAGGATCATCCAGTCGAGCGCCTCGCGCCGACACTCCGCGTCTGCGATCACCCTGTCCCCGTCTCGGCGCTCAGGATGATACGACGAGCCGCGCGCTCCCTGTTTCGGTTCGTCGGTCAACGCCGCGTCCGCTCCAGGCATTTGCGGCACCGCTCGACACCTTGCGTCACCAGTCCATGGGCGGTGGTGACCGACACGCCCAACTCGGCGGCGATCTCGCGCAGCGGGGCGCCGGATACCCGATGCAGCTCTACCGCGCGACGCATCCGGGCTGGCATCCGCGCCAATTCGGCCGTCACCAGCGCCAGTTCCTCCCGCGCCATCAGCGCCCGCTCGACACTCACCGCCTCCCCGTCCGGCATATCGGGGTCGCCATCGGGAGCCGAAAGTGTCACCTGCTCGCGCCGCCGCCGTTGGCGATATTCGTCCAATGCCAGGTTGCGCACGACCCGGCTGACATAGCCGATCGGGGCGTCGATGCGCGTTCCTGCGGCTCCCTTCGACAGGCGAATCCAGGCCTCCTGAACGATATCCTCCGCCGATGCCGTATCGCCGGTCAGCCGCACCGCCTCAGCGATCAGTCGACGACGCTGAGCGGCGAACAGCGCCAGAATGCGCCCCGGTCGGTCGGTCATCGGCGCCGCATGGGGATCATCGATGCGGACGAACCGCGCCGCTGTCGCGATCTGCCCCCTCAACCGTCGAGGCCGAAAACCCATCGAATCCAGCGCGTAGCGATGCGCACCTCCGGAGGGCGGGCCGAGTCCGGCATGAGACGACCCGATCGTGCTTCATCGTGCGCTCGACCATAATCGCCGCAGCCTGATCGATCCCCTGCCCCGTCATAGCACCGCCCATAAGCGCAATGCTATTGCGAGTCGACAGCATCTCACACGGCCGTGTTTAGTACGTTGTCAGCCCAGACAATTTCGCAAAGCCACCGGCCGCGAAGCGATCGGGTGACATATTGGCGTTTGGCCTGCGCGTCTCGATCGATGGAGCCGCATTGTTAGAAATGCCCGCGCAGCGATGACGGCGAACAGACGCCGTGGCACACTCGAGACAATCAATCCGAAGAAGACAGGAGGAAGACATCGCATCGGCTGCGTCGCGTCGAGCAGGCCACCGGAAAAAACCATGTTGGACAGCCGCTACTCTTGCCTTCAATTTTGACGAAACCTCGATGCATATTTCCTTTCACCTACAAGCTGTCTTGAAGTAGGAGAACGCAATAGTGTCGACGATCCGCGAAGCGGATTTTGCTAGGGTCAGGACCCGCCGACCGGATGTCGCTCTTCGTCTCGGGCGCGACGAACCACTGCTGCGCGCCGCTCTGTTTCCCATCATCGGATCGCATGAGACAGACCTATATGGGTCCCGCAGGGTATCGGGCGCCTGCGTTTGTAGGCTCGAACCTGCAATAGCTTGCCACGGAATCAGTGAAGCCAAGATACGCTAATGTGGTACCCATGTAACGACATGATGCGAAACGAATCGCTAATCTCAGAAACTTAGTCAAAACCTTAATCAGCCGGCCCTTGGTGCGAGCCCAAGTGTTTCATCCCCTCCGCAAGTTTCTATATTTTGCCAAAGGTCTCCAGCCGTTAGGCGTTCGGGGGTATTTGCACGGCATCGCCGGCCGTGGCAGCGCACGTCCGGCGTGTGGTGGACGCCCGTGTCGTGCGATCACGCCACCGTCCAGTCTGCACATCACCGACGCCGCCT
>OFQU01000330.1_pt1 | contig 10639 bp, 10 predicted proteins | sample 1542981 | NCBI WGS metagenome assembly OFQU01 (sample SAMN07774233, study PRJEB24372) | wastewater metagenome | isolation source: Exp Tend CN 90WW | collected 2016-02
GAAGTGCGTAAGCAGGGAATAGGCAGCAGTGATGCCGCAGCCGCCTGTGGCTTGAATCCTTATATGTCGATGCTGGAACTGTGGATGATCAAAACAGGACGGGTACAGCAAAATATTGAAGATGAAAGCTCAGGGCATGCACCTTTATATTGGGGCAAGCAGTTAGAACCCTTGGTCGCAGAATACTACAGCATGCACACCAATAATAAAGTCCGTCGGGTCAATGCGGTACTGCAGCACCCTGATCCTGATAAAGCCTTTATGTTGGCGAACTTGGATTATGTCGTGGTGGGCAATGAAGAAGTGCAAATCCTAGAATGCAAAACCGCAGGAGAATATGGTGCCAAACTGTGGCGAGATAGTGTGCCGTTATACGTGCTATGTCAGGTACAACATCAACTGGCGGTGACAGGTAAACAAGCGGCACATATTTGTGTGTTGCTGTGTGGGCAGGAAACCAAAATCTACAAAGTCAGTCGTAATGACGCTTTGATTGAACAGATCATTCAGGCAGAACGGCTGTTTTGGGAATGTGTTGAAAATGACGTTCCGCCTGCTGTTGATGCCAGTGAATCGGCAGCCAAAGCTTTACAACAGCTTTATCCTGAACATACCCCACTGAGCTGTGTTGATCTAACGGAGGTGAAACTTGCTAATGAACTGTTTGATCAGCTGATACAGGAGAAACAGCAGCTTGAACAGCACCAAAGCCAGTTTGATCTACTCAAACACCGAGTTCAGGCACTGATGCAGGAACATGAACGTGCTGTATTTCAGCAAGGTTCGGTGACATGGAAGAAGAGCAAGGACAGTATCAGTCTGGATACCAAGTCCTTACTTCAGCATCAACCTGAACTCATCCAACAGTACCCATTGCAGAAAGCAGGCAGTCGTCGTTTCAACATTTATCACGATTAGCTCAAAACTTAGAGTTAATCACTCAGCAAGAAGAAATCTGAAATCCCGTGCAGCCCTGCATGGGATTTTTTATGCCGATTTTATTTTAAGGACACAGGGCAACACACCTAAACATCTCAACGACAGAGGAATTTCAACATGATTAAAGGTCTAGCAATCACACCACCCATCTTGGGACGGATCAGTATTGGCCGTGTAATAGAAAAGAATGGCAAGCGTTTGCCAGAAAAAGACGATCAGTTCACCATTACCAGTCAAATACAGGGTAAGGACGGTTGGGTCAAGCATCCCTTGGATGAGCAATTGCGTAGCCAAGCACCGAATCAAAAGCTGCGTAGTATCCCTGTGCGGATGATCTTCAATGATCCTGAACTCAATCTTCGAGCTGAATATAGTTTATTTGACCGACAGACAGGTCGCCCGATTTGTGTGGGTAATGGTCAGACCTGCCAACGGATGACATCACAAGGTGTAGAGCAACATCCTTGTCCATCTCCCGATTTATGCCCGCTTGGACAAGGTGGGCACTGTAAGCCTTATGGCCGCCTACATGTCAATTTAGACGAAGCCGATGAGTTTGGGACTTTTATTTTTAGAACCACAGGCTTTAACAGCATTCGCACTTTGGCAGCACGTTTGAATTACTACCATGCAGCATCCGGTGGTTTGTTGTCGTGTTTGCCATTGCAGCTGACGTTAAGGGGAAAGAGCACGACTCAAAGCTATCGTCAGCCTGTGTATTACGTGGATTTAACTTTACAAGAAGGTGTGGATTTGCAAACCGCGATTCAGACAGCCAAGGAGATTGACCAACAAAGTAAGCAGGCAGGGTTTGATCAAGCGGCATTAGATCAGATTGCACGGCAGGGTTTTGCCAATGCCAAGTTTGAGGTGCATGCAGAGGAGGGGATGGAATTGCTGGAAGAGTTTTATCCACACAGTGACAGTGCTGTAGATATAGAGCATTCAGCGCAATTGGGCTATGTGCAGGAGATTCAGCAAGGTTTAAAGCAGAGTGTGCAGGCAGTGAATTAGATCTGTTTGGACGTCTTCGAATTATTTTTGGGGCTTAGGAAGTTAAAGAGGGTTGTTACGGAGTATTTTAAGCAAATCGAGGTATAAATTACCATGGCGATGATTGAAGCGATATTCCGTTTCTTTAAGATGCAAATAAAACATCTTATTGTCAATTCCATTAAATTTACTGAGCCGCTTTTTCGCATAGCCCCAAAAGGATTCTATACCGTTAATATGACGTTCCCCACAAGCAAATTCATTGTCACCGTGATTTACTCTTAAGTGCTTATCAAAGCCAATATCAACTAAACCATCATACCCCTCCATCCATCTGTATTGATGACTGAATCAAGTTCTATATGCCCACGGATAATCCCTTGCAGCGTAGCTTTTGAGCAATCTGGTACAATTTCCGTGTACACATTTCCATCCCGTTTGAGCAACCCAAATACAATGGTTTTTCCTGATGCCCCACGACCTCGCTTACCACGAACACGACGAGCACCAAAGTAAGATTCATCCAGTTCAACAATGCCATTGAAGGGGGATATTTCTTCACATTGGACAGCAATCTTTTTACGCAATTTGATATAAGTTGTATTGATGGAGCGAACAGAAATATTGGTAAGTTTAGCAGTATCAGATGCAGTAAAATCCATGGCAAAAAAGCGAATGATTTGCCTGAATTTTGCTTCTGCGATTCTTGAATGGGAATAGTATCTATTTTTTGCTTTCATATAAGGAAGTTACCATACTTTTTAATATGCTTAACTTCCTAAGCCCCTTGCTATTTATACTTTATTACCTATTGGTCCAATTACTGATAAATTAATGTTTTTTCGAAATTTAAGTGATTTATGCCAGTTTGTTTTTTGTCAAAAAATTTTATAATTTTAATGACAAATTAGGGATTCAGTACACCTAATGAATGGAAGTCTAAAACTAACTAGAAAAATTGAGGAAAATTATGGGTGCTTTAACTGGATTTAAAGTTCTTGATTTAAGTAGAATTCTGGCAGGGCCGTGGTGTAGTCAAATACTAGCAGATCTAGGTGCAGAGGTGATTAAAGTAGAGAAACCTTTTCAGGGAGATGATACCCGTATCTGGGGACCTCCTTTTTTAAAAAATGATCAGGGTGATGAGACTGGTGAATCTGCTTATTATCTATCTGCAAATCGAGGAAAGTATTCAATCGCCATTGATATTGCAACAGAAGAAGGTCAGGCGCTAATTAAAAAAATGGTCTTAGACTGTGATGTGCTGATTGAAAATTACAAAACTGGCTCATTAAAAAAATATGGTCTTGATTACGAAAGCCTGAATCAACTCAATCCTAAATTAGTTTACTGTTCGATCACAGGCTTCGGACAAACAGGCCCACGTGCCGATGAACCGGGATATGACTTTATTATACAAGGCATGGGCGGCATGATGAGTGTCACAGGTGAACGTGATGATTTACCCGGAGGTGGGCCGCAGAAGGCAGGTTTGGCATTTGCAGATTTAACTACAGGTTTATATGCTGCAATTGCCATTCAGGCCGCATTGCTTTCACGAGTGAGTACTGGTGAAGGTCAGCATATTGATATGGCTCTCCTAGATACTCAAGTGGCTTCTCTTTCGGTATTAGCAATGAATTATTTAACGTCAGAAAAAATACCGGGACGTTTAGGGAATGCACATGTCAATATCGTCCCGTACCAAGTTTTTAAGGCGAAGCGAGGTGAGTTTATTATCGCTTGCGGTAATGACCAGCAGTTTCAGATGTTATGTGACAGTATTGGCTTGCCAGAACTTTCTCAAAATCCAAAATTTGTAAAAAATAAGGACCGTGTGACCCATCGTGAAGAAATTACTGCGTTATTGCAGCAGCATTTTATGACTCAACCCGCACAATATTGGGTTGAACGTATTCACGCGGTGAAGGTTCCGGTTGGTATGATTAATGATTTAAAGCAAGCATTAGAAGAAGAGCAGGTGATATCCCGTAAAATGCTCATCAGGATGGAGCATCCATTACGTTCCGATTATCTTTCAATTGGTTCACCCATTAAATTGTCTAAAACCCCAGTTCAATATGTTAAAGCACCCCCTTATTTGGGGGAAGATACTGACAAAATTTTAAACCGTTTTGTTTCTGAAGATGAATTGAAAGCTTTAAAGCATAAAAATATCGTTCAACAAGGCTAAAGTAAAAGGCACGTTATGTGCCTTTTAATCTTCTGATTTTAATCACAGAAAACAGCAAACTCTTCGGCAGGAACACGCGGTGTATGTAATTGATTCACTGCTTGAGTTTGATCTGCATATCCCAATGCCACAGCGCAAACCAATTCTTCATTTTCCGGAATGCCAAGAACCTTGGCTACAATTTTATGAAATCGGTTCCATGCGGCTTGAGGGCAGCTATCAATTCCACGTGCTTTGGCTGCAATCATGACATTTTGAATCATCATCGCAATGTCCATTTTTGAGCCAGTTTCTAAAGTCGTGCTTAAAGTAAAAAACAGTCCTACGGGAGCATCAAATAACTGATAATTACGTAAATGTTGCTGCTGCATTTTCTGCTGTTCACCTTTTTTAATATCTAGCAAACCGTAAAGTCCCCATCCGTTTTCACGGCGGCGCTCAATAAATGGCGACGTCCATTGCTCAGGATAATACTTAAACGTTTCTTGATGATGGCTTGCAATTTCAGGCTGCTCAAAAATTTGGCTTTGCGCTGCACAGACTTGCTGAATCATCTCTTTGCGTTTTTGGCCAGTCACGACATAAACTTTCCAAGGCTGAATATTGTTGCCTGACGGTGCGCGGCTGGCGATGTTTAAAATATCTTTGATGGTCTGTGTATCAAGTGGGGTATTTTTAAAAGCACGTACAGAATGCCTTGAGGTAATGGCTTGATCCACCAAGGTATGTTGCTGCATTTGAAACTCCTTTTAATCTTCATATTTTGATTTTATGCGACTTTATAACTTTTATCAGTCCAAAACCTTGTGCATTGCTAGAAATAAAAATTGTACTAATTCGTGTTAGCATCAGGTTGTGTAAGGTGGATCTGTTTGAGGCCCGTATTCAACTTGTTGAGTAAGTGGATTGAACTGGCTAAATCATCTAATGAAAAGCCAGACATTGCTTGACGGTAGAACTGAAAAAATTGTTCCTGTAAGTCGAGCCAGCTTTGTTGTCCAGATTGCGTGAGAGCTACATTTTTAGCCCGTTTGTCTTGGTGAGAGGTGACACGTTGTAGACTGCCTTCACGCTCTAATCGTTTTAAAACATTGTCTAAACTTTGCCGGCTAACCCCTAAGTATTCGGTTAAATCGGAAAATGACATGCCTGCATTATTAAGGTGTGGGCGTGAAAGAGCGCCCATTACAGCCCAATGAACGGGTGAAATACCAAGTTCATTTAGACATTGGCGATCAAGACTATTGCCCACCTGAAATAATCGTAAAAACAGCCGATTATGAATCATATATAAAGATTGATCGTAAATCCCTAGTTTTGAATCTGACATAATTATTAAGAACGTTTTCTATTGATATTTGCAGCCAGTATATCGGCTTAAAACATAAGTACAGCTATTTTTGAGAAAAATTAGCTTTCCGTTTTTCTAAAAATGCCTGTATACCTTCAGCAGCATCCGCACTTTGGCTGCATTCCACAAAAAGTTTGGCTTCTAATTCAAGCCCCTGATGGATATTTAAATCGGATGCGGATTGAACCGCTTGCATAATTTGCTGAATCGCTGCTGGAAATTGCATTGCCAATGAATCTAAATACGTTTTTCCGCTTTCAATCGGATCTTGCATTTCGATGATTTGATTCACCAAGCCGATGTTATAGGCTTCTTCTGCAGACACAATTTTGCCGCTGGCAACCATTTCAAGCGCTTTTGATACGCCAATTAAACGCGGTAAGCGCTGTGTTCCGCCATAGCCAGGAATTAAACCGAGTTTTATTTCAGGAAGCCCAAGACCGGCAGCAGGGCTGCAAATCCTAAATGTACAGGCCAAAGCCAGTTCAAGTCCGCCGCCCAAAGCCATGCCATGAATACTGGCCAGTGTTGGAAATTTTAATTCGTGTATTTGCTGGAATAAGGCCTGACCCGTTTGTATTTTATGCAGATGTTCTGCGGGACTTTTATTCAGTAATTCTGTGATGTCTGCACCTGCGCAAAAGGCTTTGCCTTCACCCGTGAAAATGGCTGCACGCAGATTCAGTGCTGAAATTTCGGATACGATTTCCTGTAATTTTTCAATCATATCTGCATTCAATGCATTTCTTGCCTCAGGGCGATTCAATCGAATAACCGCAATATTGTTTTCATAGTGAAGTTCAGCAGGCATGTTCCATTTCCTTGGAAAATCAGATTTATAAAAAGCATAGGCTGAATCGCTTTTATGTCAATATCTAAATATAAATAAATTTAAAATAAGCCATTTATAAGGGTTTTATATTTATATATATGTAATAGTATTGACATAAAAAAAATCATTCATTAATCTGATCTGGCTGTTTATTCAACAAGTTCGGGTTTTGATTTCTGTCAGAAATATCCAGAAAGCAATTGGATGTGTATGGCTGACAGAGTGCTAAAAACAGTAATGAACTAAAACAACAATAACAATCAAGGAGTTGATTGATGAGTCAAGTCGATATGCAGAGTTTAGCGAGTGAAGCTAAATTCAACGGTTTTCATGCCAAAGTTTTAATGTGGTGTATGCTGATTATTATTATCGATGGATATGATATTTCTGTTGCAGGTGCAGCTTTACCTTCGATTATGGAACAAATGAATGTAAGTGCTTCAACGGCCGGATTTATGGCGAGTTCAGCGCTATTTGGAATGATGGTTGGCGCTATTTTTTTTGGTGGTCTCGCCGATAAAATTGGCCGCCGCCTCACCATTGCCATTTGTGTATTTTTATTCAGTGCTTTTACTGCGATTGCAGGTTTAACCAATGATCCCGTGACATTCAGTATTGTGCGTTTTATTGCGGGATTAGGCATTGGTGGCGTAATGCCGAATGTGGTTGCGCAAATGACGGAATATTCACCGAAAAAAGTGCGTAATGTCATGACCTCATTGATGTTTTCGGGTTATGCCGTAGGCGGAATTTTAGCGGCGGTTTTAGGCAAGCAGTTTATTGTGCAATATGGCTGGCAGGTGGTGTTCTATGCGGCAGGTCTACCAGTCGTTTTGCTGCCTTTTATCTTAAAATCTATGCCAGAATCTGTGGTTTATTTGGTGAAGCACAATAAACAGGCCGAACTGCGTAAGATTGCAGAGCAAATTGCACCGCAAGCACAATTCCCAGTGGATGCAGTTTTTGTCAATGGTTCATCAAATAGTAATTTAAAACCGACAGTGGGGCTGTTATTCAGTGACGGACGTGCTTTTAGTACGCTGATGTTTTGGGTGGCATTTTTTACCTGCCTGTTTATGGTTTATGCGCTCAGCACCTGGCTCACCAAATTAATGGCAATGTCAGGCTACTCATTGGGTTCAGCACTTACTTTTGTAATCGCTCTGAATATTGGCGCAATTGTTGGTGCAGTTGGCGGCGGTTGGTTAGCAGATCGCTTTCACATTAAATGGGTACTGGTCATCATGTATGCTTTGGGCAGTGTTTTTCTGTATTTAATGACCTTGCCTATGTCGACTAGCATGCTGTATTTCATTATTGCCGTTGTGGGCGCTTGTTCAACAGGTGCGCAAATCGTTGCATATTCATACTGCGGTCAATTTTATCCAAGCGTGATCCGTTCAACGGGAATTGGCATGGCATCAGGGGTAGGGCGTTTAGGCGCAATTGGTGCACCGCTATTAATTGGTTTTATTGTGGCTTTAAATTTACCGATTCAGCAAAACTTCTTTGTGATTGCTTTAGCAGGTTTAATTGGCGCTGTTGCTTTATCTTTAATTAATCATAGACGTGCAGATATGGCGCAAGTACAGAGTAAAACCAATTTTAATTTAAAAGCTGAGGAAGCGTAAAATGAAAGCAGTGGTTGCTGTAAAACGTGTGGTTGATGCCAACGTTAAAGTTCGCGTTAAACCGGACAACAGTGGTGTTGACTTAACAAACGTCAAAATGTCAATTAACCCATTCTGTGAAATCGCAGTGGAAGAAGCGGTTCGTTTAAAAGAAAAAAGGAACTGTTTCAGAAATCATTGTTGTTGCTATCGGTCCTAAAGAAGCGCAAGAACAAATCCGTTCTTCAATGGCACTTGGTGCTGACCGTGGTATCCTGGTTGAAGCTGATGACAGTCAGCTCGGTGCTTTGGAAGTGGCTAAAATCCTGAAAGGTGTTGTTGATGCTGAACAACCACAATTAATCCTTCTTGGTAAACAGGCCATTGATGACGACTCTAACCAGGTTGGTCAAATGCTAGGTGCTTTACTGGGTGCAGGTCAGGGTACTTTTGCTTCAGAAGTAAAAGTGGATGGCGATAAAGTTCAAGTAACGCGTGAAATTGATGGTGGTTTGCAAACTGTTGAGCTTGCACTTCCAGCAATTGTTACAACTGACTTACGTTTGAATGAGCCACGTTATGCGGCACTTCCAAACATCATGAAAGCACGTAAAAAACCTCTAGACACCAAATCTCCTGCAGATTATGGCGTAGCAACAGGTACTAAGCTTAAAACTGTAAAAGTTGAAGCACCTGCTGAGCGTAAAGCGGGCGTACAAGTGAAATCTGTAGATGAGCTTGTAGAAAAATTGAAAAACGAAGCGAAAGTGATCTAATACAGAAGGATAAAAATCATGAGTATTTTAGTTATCGCTGAGCACGACAATAAAGCACTAAATGGTGCAACATTAAACGTTGTTGCTGCAGCTCAAAAAATCGGTGGTGATATCACTGTATTGGTTGCGGGTTCTGGTGCACAAGCAGTTGCAGACCAAGCAGCTAAAGTTGCAGGCGTAAGTAAAGTATTACTTGCTGACGATGCGGCTTATGCAAACCAATTGGCTGAAAACGTAGCAAAATTTGTTGCAGAATTAGGCAAAGGTTATAGCCATATCCTTGCTGCTTCTACAACAACAGGTAAAAACATTTTACCGCGTGCGGCTGCACTTCTTGATGTCAGCATGATCACAGACATCGTCGCTGTAGATTCTGCAAAAACATTCAAGCGTCCAATTTATGCAGGTAACGCAATTGCGACTGTAGAATCTTCAGAAGCGATTGTGGTGGGTACTGTACGTGGTACAGCATTTGATCCTGTCGCTGCAGAAGGTGGTTCAGCTGCAGTTGAAGCTGCTGCATCACAAGGTGATGCGGGTATATCTAAGTTCGTATCTGAAGAAATTGTGAAATCAGAGCGTCCAGAATTAACAGCAGCGCGTATTGTGGTTTCAGGTGGTCGTGGTGTAGGTTCTGGTGAGAACTATCACAAAGTACTCGATCCATTAGCGGACAAACTTGGTGCAGCACAAGGTGCTTCACGTGCAGCGGTTGATGCGGGCTTCGTTCCTAACGACATGCAAGTTGGTCAAACAGGTAAAATCGTTGCACCTGATTTGTACATCGCTGTAGGTATCTCAGGTGCGATTCAGCACTTGGCAGGTATGAAAGACTCTAAAGTGATTGTTGCAATCAACAAAGACGAAGAAGCACCAATTAATGCAGTAGCAGACTACTGGTTAGTGGGTGATTTGAACATTGTAGTTCCAGAATTGGTGTCTCATATTTAAAGATATTTGATGACTTAAATTAAAAAGCCAGTCTGTATAAACAGACTGGCTTTTTAATGGTTTACTATTAATTCAATTGAGCTCAATAATTGTATAGAGGTTGAGGTGAGTCAAATCAAATCTTAGTCTCGAGTGATCTGACTTAGGGAATTACATCGCTAGATTAAAAAAGCCTTTTTAAAGCGCATTTAACGCGTCTTCAATATTTTGAACCATATAAATCAGACGTGGCCCAATTTCATTTTCAAGCTTTTCTTGGTTAACCAAATAGCTTGGTGCACCGCAGTTAAAGACCAATAAACCATGAATTGGATGCACCATAGGTACAGCAACAGAGTTGACTTCTTTATGCCATTCACTCAAGGAAAGGCAGTAACCATAGTTTCGATAATCGTGAAATGAACGTTCTAGCCCCCGCTTCATCATTGGCCATTCATCTTGATGGCGTTTTGATAAGGCTTCCATAATGAAATTGCGTTCGTTTTCAGGCAGTGCAGCCAAACACGCGCGGCCCATTGCAGTATTGTGTAAAGGGATTGTTGAACCAATCGGGCGACGCATGGTCAAATTCGATTCTGCCTGTACTACATCTAAATACAGCATATTTAAACGGTCGCGTGTTGCCATTGCGACAGGCGCCTGAGCATACTTTGCCATTTCTTCCATATAAGGACGAGCGTAGATACGTGCAGAAATATTTGAAAGGGAAGCATACCCGAGTGCTAATACACCTGTATCTAAGGTGTATTTTGTTGAATTGGGTAATTGTTTCAAATAACCCAAAGAAACTAAGGTATTGGTAATACGTGCAATGGTAGGTTTCGGTAAACCTGTTAATTGCGACAATTCTTGGTTGCCCAAAATTTGAGTTGTAGCGGTAAAACAACGCAGAATTTCCAAGCCACGTGCAAGGGACGCAATGAATTGCGGATTATTTTCGCGATGAATATGTGAAATTGGATCAAGGCGAATTTCATCTAAATTTATTTTTTT
>OFQU01000332.1_pt1 | contig 10629 bp, 7 predicted proteins | sample 1542981 | NCBI WGS metagenome assembly OFQU01 (sample SAMN07774233, study PRJEB24372) | wastewater metagenome | isolation source: Exp Tend CN 90WW | collected 2016-02
CCCGATGCGGGCAATTGGGACGGGCGCGCGGTGCCGGGCGACCATAGCTACGGCAGCTATACCAACCGGCTGCGCACCGCGGGCAGCAGCGGCAAGCTGGAATGGCAGGCGAGCGACCGCATCCGCGCCTCGCTGCTCGGCTTCGGCTATCGTCTGTGGGAATCCTCGACGATGAACAAGAACGACTATTACACGCGCAGCACCATCGTCGCGCGCACGGCGACCGGCGGCCGGTCGCAGGTCAACAGCATCTATTCGCGCTATCGCTACGACACCTGGGACAAGAAGACGTTCGGCGGCATCGCCTCGCTCAGCTGGCGTGGCGACGCGTCGCACCTCGACGTGCGTGGCGGCTATACGCGCGCGCTCTACGACAACGTGCAGCCCTATGTCGGCGTGCGTACCTATCCGGCCAAGCTGTTCCTCGACTGGGAGGATGGCAGCGAGGCGACCGGCGGCATCCCGCGCGTGACGGGGATCAGCGATCCCAATGCGCCGTTCGCGTCGATCTACAAGCTCAGCACCGCCAACATCACCGAACGCTCCGCGCGCGAAGGCCTGACCGACCTGCGCGTCGACTATGCCTGGAACACCGAGGCGAGCGACCGCGGCTTCGGCGTGGCGACGGGTGTCGAGTTCCGCCGGCTCGACCTGTCGCGCGACCTCGACGTCAACACCTATCGCCTGGGGCGGGTGATGACCGACTATCTGGTCGATCCAAACTATCGGCCCGTCGGCTCGGCCATGTCCTTCCCCTGGATCGACTATAATCGCGCCAAGGGTAGCCTGTGGCAGCAGATCGGGCTGGATGCGCGTGCGACCGCCTATCAGGCGGCGGCCAGCGACTATCGCTATGTCGAGCGGCTGTGGACACCCTATCTGTCGCTGCATCACGCCAGCGACACGACCCGGCTGGTCGCCGGTGTGCGCTATGACCATATCGGTTTCGACGCCCACCAGCCGGTGATCCGTAGCGGCGTGGTGCTGCCCGGCCAGACGGTGCGGCGGGGCGGCTATGCCTATCTGCTCCCCTCGTTCGCGGCGGACCATGACCTGGGCGACGGCACCAAGCTGCGCTTCGCCTACAGCCGCACGCTCGGCCGGCCGACGCCGGGCGACATCGCCCAGCCCGAAACGATCAGCTGCGGCGTCGAGGACGAAGAGGCGGGCGGCCCCGATTGCTCGATCCGCCGCGGCAATCCCGGCCTGCGCCCGCGCCGCGCCGACAATTTGGATGTCGGCGCCGAATATTATTTCGGCACGCACGGCGTGATCGCCGTCGCCGCCTTCGCCAAGTGGATCAAGGACGACATCTACGTCCTGCGCTCGCTGCAGGAGGTCGACGGCACCACCTATGCGGTGCGCGAGCCGACCAATGCGGAGCGGTCGCGCCTGTATGGGATCGAGTTCCAGGTCGCCGAGCACAATGTCGACGTGCTGGGCCGCAAGGTCGATCCCTTCTTCAACGTGACCTTGCTCGACGGGCAGATGCACGTGACGGGCGAGGAGACGGGCACGCGCACGGTCGACCGACTGATGTACCAGCCGCGCGTCACGCTCGGTGCCGGCGCGACGGTGCGCCTGCCCGAGATCGCGGGCGCGGTCCGCGGCACCGCCAGCCATCGTTCGGCGTCGCTGACCGCGCTGGGGGTCACGCCCAAGGACGATACCGGCCGCGCGCCCCTGACGGTCGTCAACGCGGCGCTGTGGCACCGCGTGCTGCCGCACGTGACCTTCAAGTACGAGATCAACAACCTGTTCGACGACCAGCCGAAATTCCTGGCCGGCAACCGTCTCCAATATGTCAACGAAATCGACGATTATGGGCGCGCCGCCTTCTTCCACATCGTGCTGAACTGACCGGCAAGGGACCTGACCATGATCGACCGCCGCCACCTGCTTGCCGCCTTTCCGATGCTGTGGATGGCGGCGCGCGCCGGTGCGCTGCCGACGAACCCGCGCAACCTGATCGACGCGCCGGGGTTCCTGACGACGCCCTTCGCGCTCGGCGTCGCGGCGGGCGATCCCGATGCGGGCGGCTTCGTCGCCTGGACGCGGATCGTCCCCGAACCCGCGCAGCCCGATGGCGGCATGGTCGCGGCGCCCGTCCGTGTCGGCTGGGAAGTGGCGCGCGATCCCGACTTCCGCCAGATCGTCCGCCATGGCGAGGCGATCGCCCACCCCGAGCTCGCGCATGCGGTGCATGTCGAGGTGACGGGGCTCGAGCCGGCCAGGCCCTATTGGTATCGCTTCACCTGCGGCGGTCATCGCAGCCCGGTCGGGCGCGGGGCGACGCTCCCCCTGCCCCAGGCGCGGCTCGACCGGCTGCGCTTCGCGGTCGCCGGCTGCCAGAATTACGAGGAAGGCCTGTACACCGCGTGGCGGAAGATCGCCGAGGAGCCGGTCGATTTCGTCTTCCACTACGGCGATTACATCTACGAGGGCGCCGACCGCGGCCCTGCCCCGCGCCGCGTCGCCGGCCGGGTGGTGACGCCGATCCGCCGCCATACGCATGGCGAGATCCAATCGATCACCGATTATCGCCTGCGCTACGGCCTGTACAAGTCGGACGCCGATCTGCAGGCCGCGCATGCGGCCGCGCCCTGGTTCGTCAGCTTCGACGATCACGAGGTCGACAACAATTGGGCGGGCGACCACGACCAGGACGGCACGCCGCCCGAACTGTTCCTGATGCGCCGGGCGATGGCGATGCAGGCCTATTACGAACATATGCCGCTGCGCCGGCGCTCGATGCCGGTCGGCGCCCAGATGCGCATGTATCGCGATGCGCGCTTCGGCGACCTGATGCAGGGCTTCTTCCTCGACACCCGCCAATATCGATCCGACCAGGCCTATGGCGACGACGATGTCGTGCAGGGGCCGGACGTTTACTCGCCCGACCGCACGATGATGGGCGATGCGCAGGAAGGCTGGCTGTTCGACGGCCTGACCCGATCGACCGCGCGCTGGAACCTCGTCGCGCAGCAGGTGCGGCTGATGAACATGCACTATACCAAGCCGGGCAAGGACGTGCCCATCGCCTCGATGGATCAATGGTCGGGCTATATGTACAGCCAGCGCCGCCTGCTCAGCCACATCGCCGATCACTGCCCGGGCAATGTCATGACGGTCAGCGGCGACGCGCATCGCCATTATGCCGGCGATCTCGTTCACGACCAGCGCGGCACAATCGTCTCCAGCGAGTTCCTCGCCACCTCGATCACCTCAGGCGCGGATGGTGTCGGCGACGACGACGACTTCACCCGCTCGGCCAAGGCGCACACGCCCGAACTGATGGCGATGACCGATCGTCGCGGCTACGTGCTGTGCGACGTCGGCCGCGATACCTTCCGTGGCGACCTCAAGATCCTCGATACCGTCGCGGTGCCGGACGGTCGCCTGTCGACCTATGCGAGCTTCGTGTCGGAACGCGGCAAGCCCGGGCTGCACCGGGTGTGATGGGGACCACGCCAAGTCCGTAATTGCGAGCGAAGCGCGGTTATCTAGGGCGTCTTGGCCCGACTCTGGATTGCCACGCTACGCCAGCAATGACGGATCAGGCAGATGTCGTCTTATACAAATGTTGACGTGTCGACACCCCAACACGTCAACATTCCACCACGTTGACCGCCAGCCCGCCGAGGCTGGTTTCCTTATACTGCGAGCGCATGTCCTCGCCGGTCTGGCGCATCGTCTCGATCACCGCGTCCAGGCTGACGACGTGGCTGCCGTCGCCGCGTAGCGCGAGGTAGGCGGCGTTGATCGCCTTGACCGCGCCCATCGTGTTGCGTTCGATGCAGGGGATCTGGACGAGACCGCCGATGGGGTCGCAGGTGAGGCCGAGATTGTGCTCCATGCCGATCTCGGCGGCATTCTCGATCTGCGCGTTGCTGCCGCCCAGCACCGCGGCGAGTGCGCCGGCCGCCATCGAACAGGCGACGCCGACCTCGCCCTGGCAGCCCATCTCGGCGGCCGAGATTGAGGCACGCTTTTTGTACAGCATGCCGATCGCCGCGGCGGTGAGCAGGAAGGTTCGCGCGCCCTCGCGCCGCGTGGTCTCGTCGCGCGCGACCAGCGTTTCGTAGAAGCGCAGCACGGCAGGCAGCACGCCCGCGGCGCCGTTGGTCGGCGCGGTGACGACGCGGCCGCCCGCGGCATTCTCCTCGTTGACCGCGAGCGCCCACAGGCTGACCCATTCGAACACTTCGGCAGGGTTGCTGCCGGGGACGCAGCCGGTCAGCCCCTGCTCGATCGCGCGCGCGCGGCGTCGGACCTTCAGGCCGCCGGGCAGCATCCCCTCCTGCGCGATGCCGCGGTCGATGCAGGCGTGCATCGCGGCGCGCACCGCGTCGAGGAAGGCGTCGGTCTCGGCCGCCTCGCGCCACGCGGTTTCGTTGGCGCGGACGATCTCGGCGATGGTGAGGCCCGTCGCGTGGCCCAGTTCGAGCAGCTCGGCACCCGAGCTGAACGGGTGGCGCACCGCGACGTTGCTCGCCGACGCTGGCGCGCCCTTGCGCAGGATCGCGCCCCCGCCAATCGAGAAATAGGTCTCGGCATAAGCGGTGCCGTCGGCGCGTTGCGCGGTGAAGGTCATGCCATTGGGGTGTTCGGGCAGAAATTCGCGCGGGTGGAAGACGATGTCGCTGGCGGCGAAGGCGAGTCCGTGTATGCCGGCGAGCGGCAGCCGCCCCTCCGCGCTGATCCCCGCCAGGATGCCGGGCGCGGCGTCGGGATCGAGCCGTTCGGGCTCCCAGCCGGCCAGCCCCAGGATCGTCGCGGTATCGGTCGCATGGCCGCGGCCGGTCAGCGCGAGGCTGCCGTACAGATCGCAGGTGACGCGGGTCGGTGCCGCCCCCTGCCCCACCGCCCGCTGCGCGAAATCAAACGCGGCACGCATCGGCCCGACGGTGTGCGAGCTCGACGGTCCGATGCCGATCGTGAACAGCTCGGCGACGCTGATCGGCCGATGCAGTCCGCGGTCGAGCGGTAGAGGTGTAGACGTGTCGACGTGCATGCATGTCCTCATCGCCGGCTCCGATGCCGGCCGTGCGCATGCCCCATCTGTCGCTTGTGCCTGAGATCGCTATCCCGTCGGCGGACGTGGGGGAGCATCCCCCGCGCCTCTCTCCAGATATCCTCGCATCGCCATGGTCCTTCTGCCTGAGAGTTTCCGGGGCGGTTGCTCCTTCGGCGCCGGGCGTGCCCGATCTCTCCCATGTCGATGGCGGCGGGTATCGGCCGGGGCAGGGGAGGGGTCAAGGGCGCGTGGCGTCACCCTTCGATGTGTGATCCTGGGATTGTGTTGATGTGTCCCACCCCATTGATCGTGTGTCAGAGGGCGGGCCCCGCTCTTGCGAGAACGAACGGGAAGGGTAGGGGCGAGACGTACGGTGCGTCGCGAGGCCATGTCTGCGGGCGATCTGCCGACATGTCGACAGGCCGACATGTCACGAGGGGGAAGGGATCGACCCGCACGGGTCCCCATTTCCTACTCGAAAGCACGAACTGTTGGAGGCTTGCCCTCATTTCCCCTCGTGAAAACGGCATGGGGGTCCAAATCTTCGTGCTTTCGAGTAGGAAATGGCCATGGCCCGTACCCCTGCTTCGAATCGTCCTGCCCATGGCCCCGATGGCATCCCCCAGCGCGATCTGTTCGCGCTCGACAGCCCGCTGCATGGCGAGATCCGTGGCGAACGCTCGCTGATGGCGTTCCCGTTCTTCGCATTGTCGAAAAACGCCTGGATGAAGCCGCTTACCTACGATCACGCCACGGTTTCGATCGAGGTGCGTCCTTCGGCGAGCGGCGTCGCGACGATCTATGACAAGGAAATCGTGCTCTATATCGCCAGTCTGATGGCGGCGAAGCTGGAGGCGGGCGATCGGGTCGAACAGGATTTCGTCTTCACCGCGCACGACCTGTTCTCGGCGACCGGCTCGAACCATTCGGCGCGCAGCTATGGCCGGCTGTCCGAGGCTTTGGAACGGCTGCAGGGCACACAGATCAAGACCAATATCGAAGCGGGCGGCGAGGGTGAGGAGGGGTTCTTCTCATGGCTGTCCGAAGCAAAGTTGCATTATAGCAAGACGAAGAGCGGCGAACGGCGCCTCAAAGCCGTCAAGGTGCGACTCTGCGACTGGCTGTATCGCGCGATCCTACTCGATCGCCATGTGCTCGACTATGCCGCGGCCTATTTTCAACTGGGGCCGATCGAACGACGTATCTATGAAGTCGCGCGCTCGACCTGCGAAGAGGGGAATGTGCTCGACATCGATCTTGCCACCTTCCGGCTCCAGATCGGCTATCAGAACCCGCTGTCGAACTTCAAGGCGGCGCTGAAGCAGATCGTCGCGACCGACGGCATCCCCGATTACCACCTCGAGCTGGTCGAGGAGACCGAGGCCGCGCCCCCCGCCGGCGATGCCCCTCCGCGCCGCGGCCGGCGGGCGCCCCAAGCCCGCGTCGTCATCACGCCGCGCGGGCCTGCGCTGACCGTGGACGCACCGCGCGAGGGGTAAGGCGGGTCGGCCGGGAAGGCTTTGCGAAGAAGAGGGATTGTCGCGCAGAGGCGCGGAGGGCGCAGAGGTGTTGCGCCTGCCGCGGCCGCGGCCTGTCTATCATGGCCGGGAGGAAGGCATGCGCTGCCGCGCGCGCTACCCCTCCGCGTCTCCGCGTCTCCGCGTGAACCCCTTCTTCGCGTCTTTGCGCGAATCACCGGCCGAATCACGCACACCCGATCGGGGCATGACGGCGCACCGATCCGCCCGATTGTCGTCAATTGTTACTCGATAGCACGAAGTCGAGCCGTACTTATTCTACTCGAAAGCACGAATGGAGCGGCAATTCCTATCCGAAAGCACGAACTTTTTCTGGTTTAAATACTCGAAAGCACGAATCTTGGTCGCTTCCGTTGTTGGATCATTGCTGCAACAAGATCGGCGATGCGCGTCATGTCGACGCAGCGGAAAGCAGGAAGCGGCCGTGACCACATAAAGGAAAGCCCGGCACGAAGGCCGGGCATCCCAGAGGGGGTATTGAAGAGCGGCGTCGCCAAACGTCACTCCACGTGAAAGCATCACCACTTCACGGGCTCTTCCTACCGTCCCGCCCCATCGGGTGCAAGGATGCGCGTTTCGCGCCACGGTCTTTTTCGTCCCCGGTCCCGGCCCCCAAGGGGGAAGGAAGATGACGGCATTTGCCCTCAGCGCGGCGAGTGCGCGCGTACTCGCGCGCGCGGCCGGCGGGCGTACGGCCCAGGCTGCGACGGTCGCACCACGTGCGCGATCGGGCGGGCTTCACCGCACCGGCGCGCCCGTGCGCCGCGGCAGTATCGAGGCGGGGACGTTCGAGGAGGCGTTCTTCGCCGTCCCCGCACCCGGCGAGACAGACCGGCTGCTCACCGCCTGCCGCCGCGCGCGCGACGCCGGCCGCCGCCTGGCACGCGAGGCCCGCGCCGGTACGCGTATGCTCTCGGCCACTGAGCGCCGCCTCGCTGCGCTGACCGCGGGGGCGGTGCGCGTGTTCGAGGAGATCTGCACGCTCGCCCGCCTCAACCGTGGCCGTGTCTTCCCGAGCTACGACTGGCTCGCCGAGGCGACGGGCCTGGGCCGCGCGACGATCGCGCGCGCGCTCGTGCTGCTCGAGGAGGCGGGCTTCCTGCTGCGCCAGCGTCGCTTCGTCCGTGCCGAGGGGCAGGGGGGAGGCGGCGGGGCAGGGGAGGCGCCGCGCTATCGCCAGACCTCCAACGCCTATCGCCCGCTGCTGCCCGCGGCGGTGCGCGCCTATCTGCCGCGCTGGCTGCGCCCGGCGCCGGTGCCCGACGATCTGCTCCAGCGCGAGGCCGACCGGCACGAGGCGGAGGCGGCGATGCGTGCCGGCCTCAGCTGCCGGGACCTGGCACAGGTGACGGTGGGCGGCGCACTCGGCCGGATCCTCGCCCGGCTGGGTGCTCGGATCGATGCCGCCAGCGAGTCTCAAAACCATACGCAACCGCTCATGAATTCTCTTTGATCATGGATAAACTGCGTTGGCCTAGACGGCCAACACCCTCCGCCTGACGGCGACGACACAAACACGAAAGCAAATACCCAAACGTCATCGCATCACGCCCGATACGGGAGTGCCGGCTAACGCCGTCACATGCTCCCTAGAAGGAGCAAGCGGTTGCCGGCGCGATCCTGCCCGACGGGTAGGAATGAGGCCCGGTTTGACATGTCGACCACTTGCCACGTCGCCATGTCGACATGTAGGGTAGTGGCCATGCCAGTTATCGCGATCATCAGCCAGAAGGGGGGGGCGGGGAAGACGACGCTCGCCATCCACCTCGCCGCAGCCGCCCAGGATGCGGGGCGCGTCGCGCTCATCATCGACACCGATCCGCAAGCGACCGCAAGCCAATGGGCCGCCTGGCGCGGCGATGCGCCGCCCGAGGTGATCGACAGCCCGCCCCCGCGCCTCGCCGCCAAGGTCGCCGCGGCACAGAGCCAGGGCGCCGAGCTCATCGTCATCGACACGCCGCCCCATGCCGACAGCGCCGCCCGCGCTGCGGTCGAGGTCGCCGACCTGGTGCTGATTCCATGCCGCCCGAGCGCCTTTGACCTCTCCGCGATCCAGACCACCGCGAAGCTCGTCCAACTGCTCAAGAAGCCGGCCTATGTCGTCTTCACCGCCGGCAACCCCAACGCCCCACGCGTCTATGAAGAGGCCGGCGAACTGGTCGAAGGCTTCGGCACCCCGCCCTGTCCCGTCCAAATCCCCGACCGTGCCGCCTATCGCCACGCCAGTGGGGAAGGGCGCACCGTCATGGAATACGAACCCGCCGGCAAGGCCGCCGACGACATCCGACAAATCTACACGTGGACATGTCGACAAGTCGGCCTGCCGGCCCCCCGCAAATCCGCAAAGAAAGCCGCCGCATGAGCCGCAAACCCAGCTTCGCCAACCTGCGCAGTGCCGCCGCGCCGGCGCCTGCGGTCGCTCCCGTCGCAACGCCGGCCGCGACCGCCCCGACGCAGACGGCAACGCCAGCGAGCCGCCAGGGCCGCAAACAGATCGCCGGCTTCTTCAGCCCCGAAATGTCCTTCGCGATGCACACGCTGGCGCGGCGTCAGGGCCGAAGCTTACAGGCGCTGATGGCGGAGGCGTTCAACGACGTGCTGCGGAAGTATGGCGAGAGCCCGATTGGGGACTAAGTCAGTACTGCATGTTAGTTGTCATCGCTAAAACCTCTGGCTAACGCCACTTACCAGTTAAGGGGTGAGCCGATGACTATAAAGCGCGTACACAAGGCGGTTTTCCCGGTGGCGGGTCTCGGCACCCGGTTCCTGCCGGCGACCAAGGCGATGCCGAAGGAGATGCTGACGGTCGTCGACAAGCCGCTGATCCAATATGCGGTGGACGAGGCGCTCGAGGCGGGAATCGAGCAGATCATCTTCGTCACCGGCCGCGGCAAGCATGCGCTCGAAGACCATTTCGACATCGCCTACGAACTGGAAGACACGATGCGCGCGCGGGGCAAGAGCCTCGAAATCGTCAACGGCACGCGCATGAAGCCGGGCAGCCCGGTCTACATCCGCCAGCAGGAGCCGCTGGGCCTCGGTCACGCTGTCTGGTGCGCGCGCGAGATCGTCGGCGACGAGCCGTTTGCAGTGCTGTTGCCGGACGAATTGATGGTCGGCACGCCGGGCTTCGTGGCGCAAATGGTTGCAGCTTATGACAAGGTCGGCGGCAACATCGTCGGCGCGTTGGAAGTGGCCGATAGCGAGACGGACAAATATGGCATCATCTCGCCGGGGAAGGTCGACGGGCGGCTGACCGAGGTCACGGCGCTGGTCGAAAAGCCGGCAAAGGGCACCGCGCCGTCGAACCTGATGATCCCCGGCCGCTACATCCTGCAGCCGGAAGTGATGCGCATCCTGGAGCGCCAGGAAAAGGGTGCGGGGGGCGAGATCCAGCTGACCGACGCCATGGCGCAGCTGATCGGCCAGCAACCGTTCCACGGCTTCACCTTCGATGGCGCGCGCTATGATTGCGGTGACAAGGCGGGCTATATCCAGGCGAACCTTGCACTGGCGCTGGCGCGGCCGGACATCGGCCCAGTGGTGCGCAGTTTCGCGCAAGACCTTTTGGGCTAAGTGGCTGATGTGGCAGCGGCGAAGGGTTGTTGCTGGCCTTGCGGCGGGTGTGATCCTACCGATTGAAGGATGCCGGGGCGCGGCTGCGTCAGGGCCGAGCCTGCTGTTCACGGCATTGCGCGATGGTCGGACGAGCATCATGGTAGCGTCGGAACGACTGCGTACGATCGGCTGGGACGAAAGATCGCTGCAGAACAAGGAGACCGGTGGAGCTGAATATGAGCGCTCGGATAGTGTGACCGATGCCTATACCCAAGCCAATCCACTAACCAGCTTCCGTGTCCGCGATGCACATGGCATCGCGCATGGGTATCGGCTCGCGATGCCGGTAGTCACGCCACAGATGCTGGGTGCGCGTGGTGACGGCCGTGCATCGGTGCATCCCGTCCTGCTCGCGCTTGCCGGTACGGACAGGACAATGACCTTTCCGCCCGGGATTTATGCCTTTGACAATCGCCTGTTGCATCAGATCAACGATTATACTGGGACGCTCCAGTT
>OFQU01000333.1_pt1 | contig 10611 bp, 5 predicted proteins | sample 1542981 | NCBI WGS metagenome assembly OFQU01 (sample SAMN07774233, study PRJEB24372) | wastewater metagenome | isolation source: Exp Tend CN 90WW | collected 2016-02
CGGCAGCGCCCGGTTCTTCGTTATGGTAGGTAACGACGATCCGCTTGCCTGCGTTGGGCAGCCGGTGCAGGCGCGCCCAGGCCATCGCCCGCGCGACGCGCCAGCGCACCTGTTCGGGCAGCGCGACATATGCGGCGGTGCCATCGGCGGCGACCGCGCGGGCGCCCACCGTCATCGGCTCGACGATCCCCTCCAGCTCGGACAGCGCCAACTCGCCGGTTTGACCCGGTGCGAACCCGCCGGGGTTCGCGCGCCATTCCTCCGGGCTGCGGCGATAGTCGGTGGCGCAGCCGAGCGGTGGCACGCCCAGCCGCATCGCCTCCGCGACGCCGCGGACGGAGTCGGCATAGTCGATGCGGTTGGCGCACAGGATCAGCGCGTCGAGCTCCCGGTCGCCGAGCAGCGAGGAGGCAAGGTCGCCGCTCCCCTCGCGCCAGACCGGCACCGGCAGTCCGCCCTGCGCCTCGACTTCGCGGACCAGCGCGGCGATGACCGCCGTGTTCCGCGCCAGCACAAGGTTGCGGTAAAACAGGATGCCGATCCGCGGTCGGTTCGCGGCGTTTGGCACGCGCCCGACTTCCCAGGCCAGATAGTCGGCCAGCGTTGCGAACGGCCCGTCGGCGTCGGGATGCCACAGCGCGAGCGCGGGGTGGACGACCGGCGGCGGGACGGTGCCGGTCCACCCGGCTAGCCGCGCGGCATAGAGGAACAGGCCGGCGTAATTGTCCTCGGTCGCGTTGCTCCAGTAGCGCGCGAAATCGGGATGCTCGGCGGGATCGATATTGCCGGTCACCGGCGTGCCGGCCCCGACAATCAGCACCTTCGTCCGGCGTTTCACCGCCTCGATCTGCGCGCTGAAACTGAGCAGGCGCGGCCCCGCCGCGTCGATGATGACGAGGTCGTAGCGACCGAGATCGACCCCCTCGATTCCAGGCAGCAGGCCGCCGCCAAGACCGTAGAAGTCGACCGCGACGTCCCCCGCCACCCGCTTCGCCGCCGCCCGCGCGATCGTCGGCATCTCGGCGATGTGGATCGATACGACCGCGATGCGCGGCCGGTGCTGCGCCGTCGCGACGGACGGCAGCAGCGCGACCAGGAACAGGATCGCCGCGACCAGCCTCACCGCGCCGGCCCCGCCTCGCCCTCCGGCACATAGACGACGCGCCCGTCGGGCAGGCGATAGGCGACCCCCAGCCGGTCGCCGTTGCCGCTCAGTTTCCTGTCGCTGACCTGTTCCACCTTGATCTGGCGGCCGTCCTTGCGGACGATCTCCATCCGCCCGTCGGCGGTGGTGCGAGTCATCGTCCAATTGCTCGACGGATCCATCAGCGAGGGGACGCGCAGCGTCGAGAACAGCGCCACCACCATCGCGACGATGAAGGCGAGGCTGATGTCGAACAGGTTGGCGACGCCCGACAACGGGTCGTCCTGCCAGCTCTGGTCATCGCGACGACGGGCGAAGCGGACCGCGCGGCGACTCATTCCTCTACCCTCAACGCGCGCTCGGCGTGGAACCGGACGGCGTCCAGGTCGGCGCGCGCCCAGCCTTCGCGGACCATCGCGACGACATAGGCGACGACGCCGACGGCGAGGCCGACGACAGTCGCCGAAAAGGCGATCGTCATGTTGGCGGCGAGCAATTGCAGGTCGCCGCGCGCGAGGCCCGACAGCGCGGTCGCCATCGGGATCAGCGTGCCCATCAGCCCCAGCGACGGGCCGACCCGGATCGCGAAGCGGACAGTGTTGAGCGAGCGTGCGGCGTCCGCCTCCGCCCGCGCGACGATCTCCTCCACCGCGAGTTCGTCTGTACGGGCATCTCCGGTCAGCGCGGCATCGATGCGCGCGCGATAGCGGTCGCGCGCCGGTCGCCGGCCACGCCAGCGTTCGAGCAGCGCGCGCAGGAACAGGCCGCTGGCGATCGCCGTCCACGCGACCACGCCGATCAGCGCGACGACGACCGGCAGGAACAGGAGATCGGAGATCGCGGCGAGCGCGTCCTTGGCCCACATGTCAGAGCCTCCGCACGTAGCGGGCGTAGACCGTGCGGCCGGGCATCGGATAATCCCCCTTCTCATAATAGGCGACGTCGAATGCGTTCGCGGCTTCCAGCCGGATCGTGTCGCGCGGCGTCACCCGCCAGCGACCGCTGAAATCGATTGTGGTGAACGGGTCGTAGGTGAACAGTCCGCCGCGGCCGCCGGTGAACAGCCGCCCCTGGCTATTGTCGGTGTCGAACCGGTCGCCCACGGTGCGGATGGTGCCGGTCAGCGACAGGCGGTCGCCATCGGACAGCGTGAGCGATCCCGTCGCGGTCCAGTCCGCCACGTTGCGGATCGGCGTCGCGCCGGCCGGCAGCAGATCCTCCGACTCGATCAGGTGGGTGACGTTGCCGGTCAGGCTGATGCGCCCCTCGGGCAGGCCGGCGAGCAACCCGGCGTCGAGCGCCACATTGCCCTCGATCCCGCGCGACCGGGAACGGTCGGAATTGACGTAACTCGTCTGTCGCAGCGTCGGCGTCTCGCTGACGACGACGGTGGTGATGCGATTGCGGGTGCGGGAATCGAAATAGGTGACGTCGGCGTCGATCCAGGCGTTAGAGTAGCCGACGCCGGCATCCCACGTCGTGTTGCGCTCGGGCTGGAGGTCGGGGTTGCCGAAGGTTACGCGGCGTTGCCGGCCGGCGAACTCTTCACTTTCGCCCGCGAGCTGGATCGCCTGCGCCGGCACGAAGGCACGGCCGATGGTGCCGTGCAGCCGCAGCGTGTCGGTCAGCTTCACGACCGCACCGCCGCGAGGGTTGAACACCCCGAAATCCGCCGTGCCGGGCGTGAAGTTCAGGCGAAAGGGCGTCGCGAGCGTCCGCACGGTGATCCAGTCGTAGCGTCCGCCCGCGGTCAGAATCAGCCGGTCGTCGAGCAGATCGAGCCGCGCTTCGCCGAACACCGCTTTGGTGGTCCGCTCCTCGTTCGGGGCTGAGGGAGAACGCCGCGCGCCGCTCGCGAGGTAGGAGGCGCGCGTGGCGGCGACCTTCTGGTAATCGAATCCGTAGGTGACGCGCAGCGGATCGAACAGCTGCCACGTGTCCTGCACCTGCGCACCGCGATAGCGAGTGATCGTGTAGTTCGACAGGTAGCGCGGGGCCGCCGCCGGCACTTCCGAATAGCGATAGTCCTCGCGCGATCCGTAGCCGACCACCCGGATAGCATGGGCCGTCGGCGTGATCTCGAGGCGGGTGTCGCCGCTGATCCGGCCGACATTATTCGCCGAACGGCTCTGTGGGTTGAAGGACAGCGGCCCCGGCGCGTCGTTGTCCAGGTTCGAGAAGTCGACGCTGCTATCCAGCCGGACGATCGGTGACAGCGTCGCGCCGATCCGTCCCCGGCCGGACGCCCGCATCGAGTCGCTGTTCGGTCGGATCAGGCCGTCGCCGGTGCGGAACTCGCCGTTCTGGCGGACATAGCCGAGGTCCAGGTCGAAGTCTGCGCCGCCCCCAAGATCGCCGCCCAGCGTCACGCCGGAACGGATCGTCTCGAACGATCCGCCGCCCACCGTGAATTGGCCCGAGAGCGGGCCGCTCGAACGGCGGGTGATGATGTTGACGACGCCGCCGATCGCCGATGCGCCATAAACCGCAGACGCCGGCCCACGCAGCACCTCGACGCGGGCGATGCTTTCCGGCGCGACGGTGTTCAAGCTGGTCGATCCCGACGGGCGGCCGTCGACCAGCACCAAGGTGCGCGGATTGATCGTGAACTCGAAATCCGGCCGCAGACCGCGCAGGCTGATGCCGCCCAGCCCGTTGGGATATTGGATCACGTCGATCGCGGCGTTCTTCTTGAGCAGGTCGAGGAAATTGGTCGCGACCGTTCGGTCGAGCTGCTGGTCGGTGATGACCTGGATGGCCGAGGCGACGTCCTGCCGCCGTTCCTGCGTGCGGGCGGCGGTGACGACGATGTCTCCGGATACCGCCGTCGCGTCATCCACCTGCTTCTGCGCGAACGCATTTCCCGTCGTCAGACCGGCCATAACGGCTGCGACAATCGCTCCGCTCCTCATTCACGCCCCCGCCCAAATTGGAGCACGCCGCGTAATGATACATTGTCACATTGGCAACCCTGGCTGATCGAATGCTGCGACTAGAATCTGATCAGTCGATGGCGATTGCGGCAAACAGAAGCCGGCACGTTTCCGTCAACGCGTGCCGGCCCTGTGAATGTCGCCACTGACCCCATCGACGTGCTGCCGAACCGAAATGCCGAACGAGGCTATCAACAGGAACCCGATCGCCAGTGCCGGATATAGCGCCGAAATACCAAGCGGCAGGGCGCCCCAGCGGAGCAAATCACGTGTGTGCACCGCCCCCGCGATCGCCACCCGAGACGATCGGCATCGCCGAAGCGGATCACCGAACGTCACCGCCCCGTCCTCCGCCCGCACGGGCCTGGCGAAGGACAGGGGAAGCCTAGCCCGAAATCCCGGCTAGGACCGTGTAGGCCGAGGCCCGGCGTCGTCAGCGTTACCGACCCGCCGGACGGTTCTGCGCGGATGCGGCCACTGTCTCGTCATAGAAGTGCGCCAGATCGGTGTGAAGCTGGTGCAAGGCCTCCGGGTTGAGGTAGATCATGTGGCCTGAGGGATAATATTTGAAGCTGACATTACCGCGCAGCTTCTTGTCCAGAAGCATGTGAGAGATGTCGTATTCGGTGGCGAAGAAGGGCGTCGCCATGTCGTACCACCCGTTCAGCGACAGGACTTTGAGATAGGGGTTGGTGCGGATCGCGGCGGCAAGATCTACGGCGACGTCGGGGTTATTCATCGGATATCCCGATCCCGGCGCCTTGTGCTTCCAGTTCCAATCGAAGTCCTTGAGGCCATAGGCGCCGATGCGATAATCCAGCCCCGGCTTATAGTTCAGGTCGCGCTGCACATAGTCGCTGAACGTCGTGACGAACGCGCCGGAAATCGCGGTGTCCGAGGCGTCGAAATCGGGGTTTTCGCCGGCGGAGTCCGCATCGACGCCCGTGTAGCGGCTGTCGAACCGCCCCACGGTCAGCGCCTGGTCACGGAGCAGTTCCTTCTGGAACCGGCCGAGATCGACGCGCAGCTTGGCGCGCTTGATGAAGGTCGCGGACAAGCCGGTATAGGCGGCCATGCGGGTGGCGATCGCATCCTCCTCCGCATCGGACAGATTCTGTCCCTTGCTGAGGGCCTGCGCATAGGGGCCGGCAGCGAAGGCGCGTACTTCTGTCAGGAAGGCCGGAAGATCGGCGGGCTTGTTCGCGAGGCGATCATGATACCATGCGGTCGCGGCATAGCTTGGCAGATAGCTGATATAGCTTTGGTCATAGCCCTGCTGCTCGATGCCGTAGTTGAGGATCGAGGAAAGCAGCACGACGCCGTTCAGCGCCATGCCCCGATCCTGCAACTGATAGGCAAGGGCCGCCGAGCGTGTCGTGCCGTAGCTTTCGCCGAACAGGAATTTCGGGCTCGTCCAGCGGCCGTTCTTCGTCGTCCAGCGAAGGATCGTCTTGGCGAAGGCGTCGGCATCCTCGTCGACACCCCAGAACTGCTTGCCCGTCGCATCGCCGAGCGGGCGCGAATAGCCTGCGCCGACCATGTCGATGAAGACGAGATCGGTCTTGTCCAGCAGCGTGTCCGGGTTGGGGCCGAAGCCATAAGGGGCAGGACGGATATATTCGGGATTGGCGGTCTTCACCCGCATCGGCGCGAAGGAGCCCATGTGCAGCCACACCGACGAGGAGCCGGGGCCACCATTGTAGAAGAAGGTTACCGGCCGCGTGCCGGGCGCGGCGCCGTCGAGCGTATAGGCGACGTAGAAGACGCTGGCGGTCGGCTTGGCGCTATCGTCCTTGATCGTGACCGTACCCGCAGTCGCATGATATTTCAGCGTACGGCCATCGACGACGACGCTATGCGCGGTCACGCTTTCCTGCTCCGTCGCGGGGGGCATCACCCAGGCGTCGCCCACAGCCTTCGCCACCTTCTCGTCATAGACTGCAACCGGAGACTTGCCGCCGGGCTGCGCTTCCTTGGCCGCGTCCTGCGCCATAGCGGGGGCTGCGATCGTAAGGGCGGTAACGAGCGGGATCGTCAGGAAGCGCATAGGGATGTAAGTTCCTTTGGTGAGGTTGAGGACGGGACGGGAAAGGCTAACCGGCGAAATGAACCGCTCCGGCCATGGCGGCGATGCCACACAGGCTCGCCAGCCCGCTTGCCACACCGGACCGTCCGCTCCGGCTGCGGGGCAGCAGCTCCGACGCTCCGATATAGAGGACGCCGCCGGCGAATAGCGCCGAGCAGCAGTGAGACGCGTCCGAGATCGACGGGTATCGCCTGACCGGTCGCCACACCGACCAGCGGCACGGCGGCATTGACCACGAGCCACCGATGCGTTCGTTCGGTCTCGCCCGACAGCGCGCTCAAGCCGACCATGTCCGCGCCATCGGCCATGTCATGCGCGAGCACCGCGATCACGACCAGCCAGCCGGCTGCGCCCGAAAGCTGGAAGGCGATGCCGATGCCGAGGCCGTCCATCACGCTGTGTAGGATGAGGCTGATGCGCCCTGCCGCACCGGCGGCTGGCAATCGGTGAAGCAGCAAATAGAGGGCCACGCCGGCCACCGTCGCACCGAAGACGATGTCGGCGTCGTGTACTTTTTGGCCGCTTTCCAATGCCTCGGGCAACATATCGAGAAGGGCCAGTCCGATGACCATACCACCGGTCAGCCCAAACACCAGGTCGCGCCGTTGCCCCCAGCGCATCGCGCGCCTGCCGCCGACATAGGTCGACAGGCCGGCCATAGCGCCGAGTAGGAAGGGCAGGATCATCACGGTCCGCGTTCCGGCCACGGCGATGCCGAACCGGCATGCACCCGGGCGTGATCGAGAAAGGATATGCTATCCATGGCCGCACGACCGGAAAGTGTCGCTATGCGCCAGATCCCGAAGGTGCAGTACCGCGACACCAGAATTCCTCTTCGTGACGATATACCATATCGTATTTAGTCCCGTTGTCGGCGTAAATAGGCTTGTCTCACGGTTCGACCGTATATTGGCATCGCATTCCCCAACTTCGCGTTTGGCAACGACGGCAACCGGTACGCTTCGATCGGCCGGGGGCGCCAGATCAGCACGTGGACGGCCGCCATCCAAGGGCGGTGCGGATAATCAGTCTACGATCGCAATCAAAGCCATCACCGCAAAGCCGAACCACGGCGCCAGCCAGCGCCCTCGCGCGATGCCCGAAGCCTGGTCCTACGTGCGATCGCGCTGCGTGTCTCTTCCGATCTCGCGCTGCGTGGCGAAGTGAAGACACGTGCCGGCACCCAGCGACCGCGTCCATCCGGTCTGAGCCATCACCGCCTGCACATCGCGCTGAATGGTGTCCGCCACCTGCGGCTTGAGCCGCCAGTTGCCCTAAAGACCTCGCCAATGGGGTTACTCGGTTCAAACTGACCCAAGCCACTCGGGCAAAAGAGCCATCACCGTCCTCCGGTGCTGTCCACCGGCTTCAGGATTACGTCGAGAAGGCAGGGCGACGCATTGCGAATGTGTCGCGGCGTTCTTCTGTACCGTCAAACGCGCTTGCTCTGGCACCTGACGACTGGTCATCTCTTTGATGACCAAAGAAAGGATGGTCGTTGCATGCACGTGCCTCCTGCTTGATATCGTTGAAATTCAACATGACCCCAGGGCGATGGCATGCGCCGTCGAGTTCCTGGATCGGGCGGCGGGGATCGTCCAAACGCCGTTCTCGATCTCGCAGCCCTTCCCGCGCGGCCTTCATGTAGAGGGCGCGCCCTCGGGCGACGGTCATCTCCGCCCGTGCCGCCGCATCGCAGGCGGCTGACTCACGACGACAACCGGTACAAACTTTATGCAGCCGAATTAGCCTATTGCATCTACCATGATCACCGGACACCAAGCGGCGCGCTAGGACGGCGAAGACCCACAAGTGGCCGTTCGCACGTGCCTTCTCGCTTCCCGAAAGCTGCCGCTCGTTCATATAAGTGGACCGGCTGCTTGAGCGAGCCCGATCGGCCACTCGGAACGGCGGAGATTGGTGGGTAGCGGAATGGCCGCTTTCGGGCGTCCATCGCGACAAACCAGACGTTCGTTCAGGCGACGGGGCAGGGGGCTTCAGCGCCCGCGCATGGTGGGAAGCGGCCCATCCGCTATCGGGCGCTCAGGTCGCAGAAGAGGCCGCTCGTTCGGGTTCGGTTGAGCGACAGCTACGCGCCCTATAATCGGCCATCCGACCGACGAGCCGTCGATCCCGAAAGCCGTCGTTCGTTCATCTCGCCATACGCAGCGTAAAGAACGGCTGCCTTTGGGGACTTTACTGTCTGTCTGCTTCGGAGCGGCTCACTGGAGGAAGCTGCCGTTGCTGGCTGTAGTAAGGGCTTCGAACTCGTGCACGCCCTGCGCAAAGGACAGGCACGTGCCAGTGCTTCCAACCCGGAATCAGGGGACAGGTGCGCTTGATCGAGAGAGCCTTCGATCGCACTCTATGTGGCCGCGCCCGCCAGCGGCAATAAAAGGATGTGCTGGTCAGGCGTAGAAACGATAGGGCTCACCGACCGTGAGATTACGGCGTTTGGATCGCGCCTGGACTTTGAGGTGGGATATCATTTCGAGAACGACCTCGGCCGCGCGGTGCGAGACATCCTTACGATCCGAGATTAAACTCTTCGAATGCCGAAGGCTGCCGCCGAGCAGGTCGGAAATCACGCTCACCACGACGATCGGCAGCTCTTTCGAGATGGCGTACGCCGCCTGGATCGCACCGGCCGCGCCCATGTCGAGCGCCGTGATATGTCGCGAGACAGTTTCCAGAGCGCCGATATCAGCCGTCTTCATGACCATGCTCACGGATGCCACGGGGCCCACATGAAGGCGTCCCACATGGCCGTCGTTGGCAAGCTGGCGTCCGAGCTGCTGCAGGGTCATTTGCGTGACAGACACATGAGGCCGAATATGATGGAGTTCGTTCGAGGCGAAGGTCGGCTCGAAGACCAGAACTTCAGACGAGACAACAACGTCGCCGATCTTCTGATCCGGCCTCAAACCGGCACAGCTGCTGACGATGAAGACCGCGTCTGGCCGGTTGTCGATCAGCATGGAGGTCATAGCGATCGCCGAGGCGACACTGCCGAGTTCGCGCAAGATTGTGCAGGTCACGCGCGCACCGCTAGGTGTCGTGCCTTTGAAGTACAGGCGGCCTGAGCGGGTGAACCGGTTGACCCGCACAAGCCGCTCGAAAAATGCGCTCGCGGCCTCGTCATTCTCGATTAGAATACCAAACCGAGGCTGAGTGGACATCTTGTCGATCGTCACCGGTCGCAGATTGTGCCGGTCCATGACGGAATTGGGATCGATCGCCAGCGCGCTCATGCCGCCACCGTCCTTTGCCACGGCACCAATCACGATACCGAGAACATCGCCATGCTGGTCGGAAACCACAGCGCCCGAGCCGCCACGCTCGACGCCCGATTCCAGCGCTACCTCGAAGACGCCTTCGTACCGGCGCTTGCTTTGGTCCGGTGACGGCATGTTGATCGTGATGTCGACCGAGTCCACGCTGCCTTCGACGACCTTGGACGGCATCTCGACGAACGCCTTCGCGCCTGGTCGGCGGTAGCCCAGCGATCGCGGCGTGAACGCGGGGTCGCCACCGACGCGCAGGATCGCCCAGTCGGTGCGCTCCTCCAGAAGCTCAAGTGTCAGTGGAATGCGACGGTCGTCGACCACCATTTCAATCTTGTCGTGGAAGCTTCCGGGAAAGGCATGAGCGACAGTGATCGCGAACAGCTGTCCGGCAAGGTCACTGCCAAACAGACCAACGGTCGCGCGCCGTTCGCCATTGATGAGCAAGGCATGCCCGCTGCTGCCTTCCGTCGACGTCAGTTTCACTTGCTCCACCTCACGCACGACCACCTCAAAGCCTTCGATTTTGTCGGGAATGTTGGGCTTGGCTCCCTTCTCCACCGTCACAACGATCGCCTGCTTGATACCTACTGCGATCACGCCCTGCTTCGTCATAAGCGAGTCTCGCTCTGCCGCGAGAACGTTCTCGATTGTTGACGGCTCGGCCTGCGCAACCGGCGCGGCCGGGGATCCCTCTCCCCCCGTGCCGGCAGGAGGGGGCGCGACTGTTGCTTGTGCGGCCTCGGCGCGCGCCTGATAGGCTGCCTCGACGACCTCGATAAAGGTGTCGGCGCCCGCATCCCACGAGCAGATTGATCCAAGATGCCCACGCAGTCGCGGGTAAAAATATTCATCTCCCGCCCCGTCGATGAGCAGCGGCAAGGTGGCGTCGGCGAAGCGCTTGGCGACGGTTCGTATATCGCCAGCGACATCTACGACGCAGGCGCTGAAATCCTGACCGGATTTCGCACTGGTTTCGAGAATGAGTTCGGCCATGCCGCTCTCCCGCGAAACGATAATAGGCGCGCCGAAGGACATGGCTTCGCAAGCCACGAGGCCGAACCCCTCCTCCCGCGAGGGCATGAGAAAGGCCGTTGCGCCACGCAGGTCGGCATTCAGGTTTGCTTTGTCGGTGGTATAGGGGCGAACGAGAATCTCGGGGTT